>WNFV01007208.1_pt1 | contig 33168 bp, 29 predicted proteins | sample 5400101 | NCBI WGS metagenome assembly WNFV01 (sample SAMN13153361, study PRJNA577476) | soil metagenome | isolation source: 115 cm soil or saprolite under grassland replicate 1 | place: USA:California | collected 2016-06-15 | reverse complement strand
AGTCAGAAATCAGTTGTCAGCAGTCGAGTGCAACTGCGTTTCGCCAGAGCGGTTTCCAAGGGCATGCCCACCAAGATAGTTTCGACGCCTATCGGCGATGTGCTGCTGGTCGGCAACGGCGCAGCCCTAACCGAGCTGCTGCTGCCCGATGCATGGACGTGCTCCGCCGAGGAGCCTGATGCCATCCTGGACGAGGCAGCGGGCCAGCTACAGGCATATTTCGCCCGGCAGCGGGAAGACTTCGACCTGCCGCTCGCGACCAAGGGCACGCCGTTTCAGCACTCGGTGTGGCAGGCCCTGCTCGATGTCCCGTATGGCACGACCACAACGTACTCGGCGCTCGCGCAGCGCATCGGCAAACCTGGCGCAGCGCGGGCGGTCGGCTTGGCCAACGGCAGCAATCCGATCGCGATCATCATTCCATGCCATCGCGTCATCGGCGCCTCAGGCACCCTGGTCGGCTATGGCGGCGGTTTGCCGCGCAAGCGCTGGCTGCTGGGCCTGGAGTCCGGCAGCGTTCCGCTATTTGAGCCGGTTGGGAATGAACAGGAGGTCGCCGGCGCGCATCGCCACTGAGGTCGGCTTCGAGACTGGGCGTGGCGGGGCCGAGCACCTGAGCGGGCGGACCGCGCAGACCCTCGCTGCCAGCCATGTTGGCCAGGACCAGCCCTACAGGAACAACAGGACGACAAAAGGCAGCCACGACGGCAACCAGCGCGGACGACGCTATCGAACCGCCTGGCCCGCGGACATGGACGGCCGTTTGCCCCAACGTGGCGAGCTCTCGACGGGATCGCCAACGGCCACGATCAGCGGCGTTGGGGCGGCCTCGGACGGCGCGGCCGGGGGAGGCTCACTAGCTGTCGGTTCGGGTGCGCCTGGGGTTGGCGACGGAGCCGTGGCAGGCAGGAACCGACCGCCGCGGCCCTGGCGTGTCGTCCTGAGCTGGGCCAGCTCCTCACGAATCGCGGCCACTTCGGCTTGTAGTGCCGCGAGCTGCTCCTCGAGCTCCGTGCGCCGCTGCTCGGCCTGGGCGAGGATCTGCTGCGCGCGCTGCTCAGTCTCGGCGGTGATGTCGAGGGCGCGTTCGCGCGCGTGCTCGAGTAGCCCGTCTACTTCGCCGGAGCGCTCCTCCAGAAGTTGCAGACCCTCCTGGAGCAGGCGCGACGCCACCACCAGGCCCGCCTGCACGCGAGCGGTGGGCACAAGGCGCGATTGTTTCAGCTGTCAGTAGTCAGCTATCAGCGGTCAGCCGTCTGCCGTGTGCCGTCCGCCGCGTCCAGCGCAGCCCCGTCTTCCCGTGAGGAGAAGTGAGCCGGCGCGCGCGGCGCGTGTGGAATGACGGCGGCATACGTAGCACGACCTTGACCACTGACCACTGACCACTGACGGCTGACGGCTGACGGCTGACGGCTGACGGCTGACTGCTGATTGCTGATTGCTGATTGCTGATTGCTGACAGCTGATGGCTATAAGCTTCGTCTGAGGATGACCGACTGGCGGGCCGATCGTCTTCGCGCAAGTTTGCGCCTGTACCTGCTGGCGGACAGCGGCATCGTGCCCGCGCCACGGTTGGCGGAAGCTGTCGCGAGCGCACTACGAGGCGGCGTGACGGCCGTGCAACTGCGCGCCCAGTCCTTGTCCACGATCGAGCTGCTCGAGTTGGCCCGAACGTTGCACGCGCTGTGCGCGGAGGCAGCTGTGCCGTTCGTACTCAACGACCGCGTCGACGTGGCGCTTGCCGCCGAGGCTGACGGTGTCCACGTCGGCCTGATCGATCCAGAAGAGCAAGATTCGCCCCAGGACGCACGACGCTTGCTCGGCCCCGACGCCATCGTCGGCGTGTCGGTCACCTCCCCGCACGAGGCGCGCCTGGCGACCAGCCACGGCGCCAGCTACGTCACTGCCGGCCCGATGTTTCCGCCAGTCTCATTCAAAGTGCCGCAAGGCGCCCATGCAACGGGCGAACCGCTGCTGCGCAGTGTGCGCGCCGCGACTGGCTTGCCACTCGTGGTCGTGGGCGGCATCTCCGCCGATCGCGCGGCGGCGCTGTATGCCGCCGGTGCCGACGGGCTGTGTGTCGGCGCGGCGATCCTGCGCGCACCGGATACCGAAGCGGCCGCGCGAGCGTTTATCGCGGCCCACGGCGGCAGCACTTGATGCACCGCCGCCGTGCCCTGGTTGTGGCCGCGGCGGGTCTGCTCAGCGCGTGTGGCGGGCCACAGCCGAGCCCCACGCCGCCACCGGCACCCAGCCCAACACCACTGCCAGCTACACCCCAACCGACCTCCACGCGAGCGCCAGCAAAGCCGACGGCCGTGCCGCCCACGGTCGCGCCAACGCCGACCGCCGTGCCCTCGCGCGTTGATCTTGACATAAGATTGTGGAATGGCACCGCCGAGGTGCAGTTGGACGGGCAGGTGGTTCAGCCTGGCCGTATCGCCGTGGAACCGCGACCGCACCAGGTCGCCGCGCTCATTGATGGCGACGTCGTAGCGACGGCGGACACCGCGCGTGGCACGGTCGACCTGTTCGTGCCGCCGCCGATGGCCAGCCTGGCGGTCATGATCGAGAATCAGGATGACGCGCGGCCTCAGACTGGCCTGACCAGTGCCGATGTGGTGTACGAGGCGCTAGCCGAGGGCGGCATTACGCGCTTCGTGGCGCTCTTTCTGACCCAGGACGCCGAGGTCGTCGGACCAGTACGCAGCTTGCGCCACTACTTCGCGTTTCTCGCCGCAGACTACGGTGCGGACATGATCCACATCGGGGCCAGCCCCGAAGGCTTCGCGTGGCGCGACGCCATGAACATGGGCTACCTCGACGAGTCCGCGGGCGACCCCGGCGTGTGGCGCGTCCGCACCCGTCCACCGCCGCACAACGCGTATACCAACACCGCTGCCGATCGCGGCTTTCTGGCCGACCGCGGCCGACAGCGCAATCGGCAATGGGGGCCGCTGCGCTTCAGCCCGCAGCCACCTCAGGGACTCGAGCCCGCCGTGGACATTTCGATCGCCTTCCGCCCCTGGCCGTACCGCGCCAGCTATGCGTTCGATGCCGACCAGCAGCATTACGTGCGCGCGATGGACGGCGTGCCCCACCGCGACGCGGCGACGGGGGCGCCAATCGCCCCGTCATCCGTGGTGGTCCAGTTTGCCGACGTGCAAGCGATCCCGAACGACCCGAAACTGCGCCTCGACGTGGATCTGGTTGGCGCCGCGGGTGATCTGCTGGTGTTCAGTGGTGGCACCCAGCGCAGCGGTAGATGGGCCAAGAGCGGCGCGCGGAGCCCGACACGCTGGCTCGACGACACTGGCCAGCCATTGATCCTGCCGCCAGGTCAGGTGTGGGTCGAGATCGTGCCGGTTGGCAGTCCGTTACGCGTGGCGTAGCAGGCCGCGATAGAACGCCCGGAGCTCGGGCGGCAAGTCCGTAGCCTTGCCCATCACGCCCGAACAAAAGCCGGCGAACGTCTCGTGGTCGTTGTCCTCGGCCAGCATGCCGCGCCAGTAGCCCGTCGGCGACGACGGGTCCGTCTGCGTTGGAATGCCGTGGCAGTAGACCCGCGCGAGCTCGGCCACCCGACCGAACTCCTTCGAGTGCGCCGCGCCGAGCGACTTGAGCACGCCCATGAGCTCTTTGCGACGGTGCTCGCGGTGCTGCTCCCACCAGGCATGCGCCAGCTCATGCACGGCGGCCTCGTCTTGTGTGCCACGCACCATGACCAGCTTGCGGTCGCCAAACCAGTAGCCGCCGCCCATCGGCGCATCCAGTGTGCCGACTTCTAGCCTGAGCGTACGGAAATACGCTATCGCCTCTGGCGCAAACGGCTGCCGGCGCCACAACCCCTCGAACCACGCGCGCGCATCGTCCGGGTGCGCCATCGTTTCGAAGCCGAAGTACTCGCGCATTTCTGCGCTCGCAGGGACGGTGCGCTGCACAGCGACTCAGGCAGCGCTGCCGAGGAAGCTATGCACGCGCTCGGTGAGCGCGGTTACCACCGGCAGCGAGCGCAAGCGCTGGTAGCTGCGCGAGCGACGGTACAGCGCCAGGCTGCTGCGATGGAGTCCGCGCAGCACGGCAAGCGAGAAGCGTCCGCGGCCAGGACCGAGATCGCGGCAGTAGATCAGCTTGGGCGCCGCTTCGAGCCGACCGGCCAGGATGGCGCGTGCCACGACGTCGGCCAGGATTTCCTCGCGCAGCTCGTGCGCTGGGCGTTCGCCGGGTGCGCGTCCGGCGACGTACTCGAAGCGTGCCGCGAGCGACAGCTCGGGATCGTCTGGACCGAGCAGCGCGTGCGCCACCAGGTGGGCGTAGACCTCCAGACGCTCTTCGTCCGTCAGGTCGCGGCAGACGACGATCTCGGTGCCGCGTGGACTGGACAGCAGAAAGCCCTTGAGGTCGTGCAGCGCGGCGGTCTCGTCGCAGCGCACACCTAGCTCTTCGAGCAGGCGACGCGCGGCGACGGCGCGCTGGTGCGCCTCGACGCCGTCTTTCGTCAGGCGATGCAATCGCAGCAGGCGCGCGAGGTTGGCGGCCGTCGTCTCGGCGTGTGGTACCAGCCTAGCCATCGCGCGTTCCGTCCTCGGCGATGCCCAGGATGTGCCACAGCAGCCGGCCGCGCAGCACGACCTGGTCGGCCAGGCTCAGGCGCCGGTAACTCGTGAGCAGGTCGTCGAAAGCGCGCAAATCGGCGCCGGTCCAGGGCAGATAGAAGCCCGCCAGAAGCAGCAGGTTTCTAAACGCGCCTGAGCTGAGGCCTTCGCAGCACAGCGCCCAGCCGACCATGCGCTCCAACGTGAGTGGCGCATCGAGCAACCCCTGCTCATAGCGGCTCACCATACTCTGGGTCACGTGGTAGCCGAGCTCCTCGAGCTCGCCGGCCAGGCGCGCCTGGCTGCGCGTGTCAGCGTGGTGGTGGCCCTGGCGCAATTCGCGCAAGTTGGCGCCAACGCGGCCCTTGATCGCCGCCCAACGGGCCACCTGCACTTCATCACGATCACTCATTCCGGTGTGATGATCAGCATAGAACGTGGGGCATTTCGGTGCCTATGAACCGGAAGCATCACATAGGGTTTACGCAGCTTTTGGAAAATTTCTCCGCTGCGCGGCGGTCACGCAGCCGAGAAGTTCCAAAAAAGGAAAAATGTCGGGGGCGCATTGCCAGAGCAGTGCCGGATCTGGAAAAGGTAGATAGTTAGAAGCAATAGACAGCCGTTGGCCGCGCCGCGCCCCTGTGGTGTATCGTGTGTTCGGAAAGGACTGAAGAAACTGATGCAGCTTTCGAGCGCGCCGGGTGTCGCCTCACAGGTCCGGCGGCTGGTGCTGGAAACCCGTGAGCCCATCCAGTTCCTCGACATCACCCGTGATGTCGAAGAGCTCGTACGCCAGGCCGGGCTCCGCGAAGGCCTCGTCACCATCTTCTCGCGCCATACCACCGCGGCAATCAGCATCCAGGAAGACGAACCGCTCCTCATCCAGGACCTGTGCGACTTTCTCCACCGCAGCGCGCCGGCCGAGAACCATTATCGTCACAACGATTTCCGCGTGCGCACGGTGCACATGCACGTCGACGAAAGTCCGAACGGCCACGCGCACTGCCTGCAGCTGATGCTCGGCGCCAGCGAAAGCGTGCCGGTGTGTGACGGCAAGCTGCTGCTGGGTACGTGGCAGCGCATCTTCGTGGTCGAGCTCGATGGTCCACGACCGCGCATCGGCCTGCCCAGCGGCCGCGAGGTGGTCATCCAGGCGCTCGGCGCCTCCGACTGAGGTCGCCCAACACGGCAGACGTCCTCGAGCACGCCCACGAACCAGCTGCAACTCGCGCGACGCGCGATGCGGTGCGGGCAACGGTGCGCGGCGTCCTGCTCCTGCTGTGCCTGCTGGCATTGGGTCGCCTCGTCGCGACGGCCTTCGCGTACGGCATTCCGGCGTGGTTTGACGAGGAGCTGAATCCGCTCTTCAACCTGATCACGCGCGGCCAGCCGATCAGCCAGATTGATGCCCGCCAGTACGGCGTCGTGGTGTTCCTGGTGCTCGATCCGGCGGTCAGGCTCTACGGCTCGGACCTGTCCGCGCTCGCGATGTACGCGGCGGCGGTGTCACTGGTCGCGTCGCTGGTCGGGTTCGCACTGATCGCCTGGCGCTACGCGCGCGACGATCTCGGCCGCCTGCTGCTGCTGGGCGTGGCCTGGTTCAGCGCGGTGCCGCTGCTGTACGTGGTGGCGCAGCACATGGTCGACGCCTGGCAGCTGTGCTTCATTGCCGCGTCGCTATTCCTGTTGACGGGCTCGACCCGCCAGCAGCGCCTCGCGGGCCTGCCGCTGGCGGCGGCGACGATGACCAAGCTGCTGCCGGGTTTTCTGCTGTTCTATCTGTGCCTGCGCAAGTGGCGCAGCGGCGCGCTCGGCATCGCGGGAATCATCGTGCTTCTGGCGATCGGTCAGGTGCTGTACGGGCCCCTTATAGGCTTTGGCTATCCGTTCGCAGTGCTCGGCGGCGGCGGCGATACCATCGCTCGCTGGTCGACGCATTTCGAGAACAACTCCATTCGTGGCATGGTCTTCAAGCTGGCGGCGGGCTTCCGCCTGCAGGGCAACACGACGACATACGTGCTCGATCCAGGCTGGTACCCCTGGCTCAGCGCCCTGTCGTATGCCCTGTTGGTGGCCCTGGTCGGCTACCTGGTGTGGGTCGTCTGGCGCAGTCGTGCCGACGGATCTTCGGAACGCATCTCGCTCGAGTTCGGACTGGCCAGCGTGACCATGCTGCTGATCTCACCGCACACCGCGCAGGACTACCTCGTAACAGTGCTGCCCGTGTTGGGCGTGTGGCTGTACCTGTGGTCGAAGCACTGGCCGCGCGCGTGGACCCTTGGCCAGGTGCTCCTGACGCTGGCGGCGGCGGTGCTGATCGGCGTGTTCGTGCCGATGAACGTCGTCGCGCGGGTGATCCCGTTCAACGCGTTGGTGACGCTTACCCACAATGGCCAGAACGCCCTGTTCGCGGATCAGATCGGCAACGCCATCGGCGCCTATGACTTCTTTGGCCTGCCCGGACTCGGTCTGCTGCTGGCGTGGCTGGCGCTGATGCGCCTGGAACGCAAGGCGCGGTGATCGGCGCACGGCACATCATCGCGCTGGCCGCGCTGCTGTTGGCTGCGCTCGGGTTTCGCGCCACCGAGTACTACACCACGCGTTACCAGACCTTGCCCGCGCTGGACTGGCTCGAGTCACGCCCGCCACTGGCCGAGGCGCGTGGCGTCCCGCCTGCCGCCGACCTTGCGCGCGGCTTGTTGCGCAGCATGCCACTCCTCGTTGTCCGAGATGACGTGCGCCCGATGCTGCCTGTTCTGGGTCCGCCGGGTGTCGTGCAGCGCAACATCGGCGGTGTGCGTGACGCCGCGCGCATCGAGCTCGGTGCGCCCGGTGCCGTCCAGCCGGACGACGTGCCGATTCGCGCTCGCCTGGACGTGGTCGTGTTCAACCGCGCGCTGCGCGCCGCCGCCTGGTCCGAGTTGATGGCGCTCGCGCTCGACGCCAGAGACCCTGAAACTGGCGCCGGCCAGGTGCGCATCGTCGGGTCTGATACGCCTGACGGCGTGTGGCTGATCGCACCGCGCTCGGGCGGCGGTGTCGCCACCGTGGCTGGTGCGCGCGGACCGGTCGGCTATGAGCTGCAGGTGTACTACCGTCGGCCGGACCCCCTGACCATCGAAGAGCAGGTCGATTTGAGTGCGCGCGCGGAAGTCACGGCGCGTCAGGCCGCGTTGGCCTGGACGGAGTGGCTGCAGACCGAACTGGCCACGGCCGGCGTGGCCGTACGCTAGGCGCCGATGCGGCGCGTGCTCGATGTAATGCTTGCTGGTGCGGTGCTCGCGCTGGGCCTCGCGGGCGCGGCGCTGCTCGGCGTGCTGCTGCGCATCCCCCGACGGCGCGGTCCGCGACGCATCGTGTATCTCGGCACCGGCCAGATCGCGCAGGTGTTCCCGCGTAATGGGCTGAACCTGTTTCTCGAGCGCGAGTGCAGCGACTTCGACGGCTATTTCGAACAGATGTGGAACGTGCACTTCCCAGCCGGGACGCGCGGCACGCTCAGCCTGACCCCGCGCCATCACCTGATCGACGTCGACTTCGACGTGGCGTGGCTCGGCGGTCTGCGCCGCACCGCCGTGGCAGTCCGCGAGATCCGCTTCCTGCTCTGGCTGCTGCCGTTCATCTGGCGCACCCACGCCACGATCGTGACCGCGACCAATCCGTACCTGCAGGGGCTCAATGCGGCGATAGTCAGCCGGCTGCTGGGCATTCCATTCGCGGTCATCATCACGCGCGATTTTGATTGGGACTGGGACATTTTGCGCAAGCAGGCATTTGCCTCGGTGTTCCCGTCACGGGCCGTGGAGCGCGCGGTCGGCCGCTGGGTGCTGCGGCACGCCCACCTGGTACTGGCCGATCGGAACTACTACCGCGCCTTCGCGGTGCGCAACGGCGCACGGCCGGAACGTGCCGTGGCGACGCGCGTCCTGGCCGATCGAGCGTACGCGGGCGTACCCGAGAGCTCGGATGTACGACGCCGGTGGGGCCTGGGACCCGGGCCGCTGCTGATGTACGTGGGCCGACTCGACGCGGACAAATTCGCGCTCGACCTCGTCGAATGCCTGGCCCTGGTGCGCCAGCGCTTTCCGAGTGCGCAGCTTGCCTGCGCGGGCAGTGGCGCACTCGAATCGCAGATGCGTCAGCGGGCGACTGAACTGGGCAGTGGCGACGCGCTACATTTGCTCGGCTCGCTCGATCTAGCTGACTTGCCTGCATTGATCGCGAGCAGCGACGCCGTGGTCGCGCCGCACATGGGCTACACCCTGGTCGAGGCGGGCATGACGGGGGTGCCCATCGTGACTTACGACTACGACTTTCACGGCGAGATCGTGGAGGACGGGGTGAGTGGGCTGCTCGCGCCGTTCGGCGACGTGCCTGCGCTTGCTGCTGCCGTGTGTCGCGTGCTGTCGGAGCCCGACCGTGGTCGCGAGATGGGCGCCCGCCTGCGTTGCAAATTGCTGCGGGAGCACAGTCTCGAAGCCGTCGTGCCGCTGTATCGCGCGGCCTACGAGAGGGTCCTCACACCAGCATGACGGTCTCGGTCGCGGCGCCGGTGCGCCTGGCGACGCGCCAGGGTGTGTCGCTGCCAACGTTGTACGTGGCCAGCCTGGTGCTGTGGCTGGTCACGCGTTGGCTGGTGCTGGTGCACCAGAGCGCGTGGCCGTGGATGAACGCTTTTGTGGTCGCCGCGGCGCGCGGGATCATCGTCGGCGACTGGAACGATGCCATTCGCCCGCAGCTGCCGGCGGTGCTGGGGGTGCCGCTCGTGCTGCTTGGCGCAAGCGAGCAGCAGGTCGTCTCGGCCCTGTACATCCTGGGCAGCCTCGTCCAGTTCGGCGCGTTCGTGGTCCTGATCCGCGCGCTGTTCCCAGATCGCGTCGCCGAGCAGTCGCTTGCGTTGTTGCTGTTCCTGCTCGTGCCCTTCAATCACTCGATTCATCACTACCGCGACGTGCCAGTTGTGCTCGCGTGCAGCGCGATCTTCCTGCTGGCGGCGCACTGGCTAGCGCATGCGAATCGACCGTTGAGCCTCCGCGACGTGGTCTGGGTCGGCGGCGCGATGGTGCTGGGCGTGTGGAGTCGCACCGAAATGCTCACCTTCGTGTCGGCACTGTTGCTGATGGGCCTGGTGGTCTGGCGGACACGCGCCCTGCGCATGGTCGCGCTGTACGCGGCGTGTGCCCTGCTTGCCGTCAGCGCAGTCGTGCTGATCAACCGGCTCGAACACATCGATCCAGCCGAGGCCGCGCGCTACCAGTGGCACACGTTCCTGGACAGCACACCCGAATCGTGGCTCTCAGCCGACTGCCGGGCCGCACCAACCGAGAACTGTCGTGAGCGCGACGGTCTGACGTACTTTGGACCGGCGCCCGCTGAAGGTGGTGTGCTGCCGATGGTTGTCGCGCACCCGCTGACCACGTTGGCGAAGACCGCGCAAAGCGCGTGGGACAACGTGTGGATCATGCTCGGCCCGAACCTGTCGACGTTCCCAGGCATCGCACCGTTCCTGATCGTCGTGCTGGCGCTGGTTCCTGAAGCGCGATCGGCGCTGCAGCAGTTCCCCCCGGCGTCGTGGATGGTTGCGCTTGCGGCGCTGGCCGAGACGGTGCTGCCGCCGCTGAGCTGGGCTCCCCCGCACCCGCAGTACCACCTGCAGTTGATTGTGTTGGTCGTGGTGCTGCTGGTGCCGGTGCTGGCTGCACTGGCGCGACAGCCGCGGGGTAGATTGGTCGCCACAGGATTCTTTGTGGTCAGTGCTGCGCTGAGCGTGTTCCGCTACACGCGTTACCCGGGTTACTGATGGCTCGGCGTGGCAGACTGGTCGCCGCCTGCGCGGTGCTCGCGTTCGCCCAGACGATGGCCTACTACGTCTACCTGCGCGACGATCCCGGCAACTACAACGGCGCCGGCGCACAGGGCGATCAAGTGGCGTACATTGCGCTGGCCCAGCAAGTCCTGAACGGCACGTGGGATGGCGCCGTGCACTACATGCCCGGTTTGCCGGCCGTCATTGCGCTGAGCCAGCTCATCTTCGGGGCGCTGACCGAGTTTCTCACGGGCGTGGTGCTGTTCGCCCTTGTGGCCGTGACCTTCGTCTGGTCGAAACGGCCGACGCTGCGCGGTGCCGTTGGTGCAGGCCTGCTCATCGCGCTGGCTGGCTATTTGCGCTCGGAGTATCTCGGCCTGGCAGTGCTGTTCGCGCTGATCGTGGGCCTGATTGGACGCAGTTGGCGCATACCGACGGTGCTGGTCGCCACGGTCGTCGCCGCGATGGCGCCCTGGGTGGTCCGGTACGCAGTCGTAACCGGTCAACCGGCCCTGTACAACGAGAGTCCCTTGTCGAACCTGGTGCTCATGGGCACCTGGTTTCGCGTCTTCGACGAGCAGACCTTCGCCCAACTCCAGCAGATCGAGACCGCGCCCGGTCCGCGTGAGCAGGCCATCGAGCGTGCGTCGAGCGTCGGCCCGCGGCCGGAGCTTTCGCGGCGCTACATGGAGCAGGCGCGCGGCCCATACGAGCGTCCGCTTGGCGAGACGCTTCAGCTTGCTGCCGACAACATCCGAATCAACCTGCGCCAGTACCTGACCAATCACCTCCTGCTCGCGCCGGTCCTGATCTGGGCAGGCCACACGCCAATCCGCCAGGTGGACGCCCCAGCGTTGCCGTCGTCTGCCCGATACGCCATCTGGGCCGCCGAGTTCGCTCTGCTGCTGCTGGCAGTGTGGCAGTCCGCGTTAGCGTTGCGCGATCGACGCACGCAGGCACTTGGCCTGAGCTTCCTCGCGATCGTCCTGTTCATCACGGGAGTGCACATCCTGATCGCCGTCGACGAGCGCTTCACCACACCCGCTTTACCCCTCATCGGCCTCTTCGCCGGCGCCCGCCTGGGCCTGCTTGTCCGCGCCCGACGCAGTCGCCTGGCGGTCGGGTACGCCGCCTGACCCGTGCTAGCATCTGGCCGCCCCTCTACCACATGAGTTTTGGCCTGGACATATCGCTGATCGCGCCGTATGGCGGGCAGCTTGTCGATCTGGTGGTGCCGGGCGCGACGGCGGCGGAGTTGCGCGCGTATGCGTCGGGACTGCCGAGTGTGCAGCTTTCGGAGCGCAGCGTGTGCGACCTGGAGCTGCTGGCAACAGGCGGCTTCTCGCCGTTGGATCGATTCATGGGCCGGCGCGACCACGAGCGGGTGCTCGACGAGATGCGCCTGCAGAGCGGCCACCTGTTCCCGATCCCGGTCACACTCCCCGTTGACGCACAAGCCGACCTGCACCTCGACGAGGACGTCGCGCTGCGCTCGCCCAAGAACGAGCTGCTCGGCATTCTGACTGTCGAGGAGCTGTACGCGTGGGATGCCGACGAGTTCGCCAGCACCGTCTTCGGGACGCGCGACTTGCGCCACCCGCTGGTCGTCGAGATGCGCCGCTGGGGCAAGCTGAATGTCAGCGGCCACTTGCGCGTGCTGCAGCTACCGGCGCGCCACGACTTCCGCGAGCTGCGCCTGACGCCCACGCAAGTACGAGAGCGTCTGCGCCAGGCTGGCCACAGGAACGTCGTGGCGTTCCAGACGCGCAATCCATTGCATCGGGTCCACGAGGAGCTGACCAAACGCGCCATCGAGGCCACTGACGGCACGCTGCTGCTGCACCCATCCGTGGGCATGACCCGGCCCGGAGACGTTGACCACTACACCAGGGTACGCACCTACAGAGCCCTCTCCGAGCACTACTACCCGAAGGATCGCGTCGTTCTGGCACTGCTGCCACTGGCGATGCGCATGGCCGGCCCGCGCGAAGCGTTGTGGCACGCGATCATCAGGCGCAACCACGGCGCCAATCACTTCATCGTGGGTCGCGACCATGCGAGTCCGGGCAACGACTCGAATGGGCGGCCGTTCTGGGGACCCTACGACGCGCAAAACCTGGTCCACCAGTACGAGCACGAGCTCGAAATCAGCATGCTGCCGTTCCAGGAGCTGCTGTACCTGCCCGACGAGGACCGCTACGAAGAGGTCGATCGCATCCCGAACGGCGTACGCACGGCGTCGATCTCGGGCACGCAAGTCAGAGACGAGTACCTGAATCGCGGCCGCACGCTGCCGGCGTGGTTTACCCGCGCCGAGACTGCCGAGATTCTGGGCGACATGTATCCGCCACGCCATCGCCAGGGCGTGTGCATCTGGTTCACGGGCCTCAGCGGCGCTGGCAAGTCGACGACCGCCGAAGTTCTCACCGAGCGGCTCCAGGAGCACGGCCGCCACGTCACGCTGCTCGACGGCGACGTGGTGCGCACCCACCTGTCCAAAGGCCTTGGCTTCAGCACGGAGGATCGCGACACCAATATTCGGCGCATTGGCTTCGTCGCGGGTGAGATCGTGCGCCACGGTGGCATCGCCGTGTGCGCCGCGATCAGTCCGTATCGCGCCACGCGCAACGAGGTGCGTCAGATGGTCGGCGCCGACCGCTTCGTCGAGGTGTTCGTCGATACGCCGCTCGAGGAGTGCGAGCGACGCGATGCCAAGGGCATGTACGCCGCGGCTCGGCGCGGCGAGATCACCAATTGGACCGGCATCGACGATCCGTACGAGGCGCCCGAGCATGCCGAGATCGTGCTGGAGACGTTGCGCAGCTCGGCGGCAGACAACGCCCAACGCATCCTCGACTACCTGGCCGAGTCGGGCTTTGTGCTCGTGCCAGAAGAGGTAGCGGTCGGATCGGGGCGTGGCTAGGCCACGCAGGGTTCGCAACGTCCTGGAATTCGGCGCCAATCGCGTCCTGAGCACGCTCGGTTACGAGCTGCGCGACCGACGGCTAAACGAACGCCCGGAGGGCTTTCCGGGTTATCTTGAAGCCGCCCAGCGGCTGGGCATGGACGTCAACGATTTCGAGGAACAGAACCTCGGCTGGCGGCTGCCCCGGCCAACGCTGGACGACATCGTCTTTCCCTATCTCACTGAAGACTCGATCGTGTGTGAGATCGGTCCGGGCACGGGCAGATGGTCACGCCACATCGTGCAGCAGCTACCGCGCGGCGAGCTGCACCTGGTCGACGCCTCGCCGTGGATGGTGCGGTTTCTTCGCACCTACTTCCGCCTGCTGCCAAACGTCTCCGCCCACCTGAGCAACGGCCAGTCACTGCCGTTCGAACGCGCAGGATGGATGGACCTGGTCTTCTCGGCCAACTCGCTGGTCGAGCTGAAGCTGGGCGTCATCTACCACTATGCGCTCGACTTCGCGCGGGTCCTGAAGCCCGGCGGCTACGCGGTGGTCGACTACATCGATCCGACCACGCCCGAGGGCTGGGACCACCTGCGGACGCAGGGCGTGGAGATGTCTACGGTGTACACGTTCCATGCGCCGGAGGTGATCGACCGGGTCCTGATGAACGCCGGTTTTGCCATCGAGCGTCGCTATCAGGTTGGCAAAAGCACGTTTGTGATCGCGCGCCGTGCCTGAGACCACGTTCTTCATGATCGTCACTCCGCGCGATGCCGTTATCGCCGACTATGCCGTCCGCAGTTACGCCAAACTTCGCGGACTCGACTTCTCCTTGCGTGTGTATTCGAACTACCTGTTGCCACGACAAAAGGCGTATTACTTCCCACGTTGGCAGCAGCTCCCATTTGTCGACATCGTGCGCAATCCGCATCATGATGCCGATTTACGCGGCATCGGTGAGCGCATCTATGCCGATTCGTTAGAGGGTCCTTTCGAATATTGCGACCCACTGTGGGACCGTGAGCTGCGCAAGATCGACACGCCATTCATCGCCACCGTCGACGCCGACTTCGAGATTTTTTCACCGCGCTTCGCACATACCATGATGCGCCAGCTGAAGGCTGAGCCGGACCTGGTCGGGTATTCGACCGATTACTCGGCCACAGACGTCGTGCACGAGCCGTACAGTGGCAACACGATTGTGCTCAACGAGCGCAACCACACGTGGTTCTGCATCTACAAGCGCGCGGCGTTGGAGCGGTCGCAGGTCAGCCACGCGTTCCACCGCGAAATCCTGCCCGGTGCGGCCGTCGAACGGAACTGCTGGGACAGCGCGGCGTACTTCCAGAAGTCGCTGCGCGATCAGGGACTGCGCTTCGAGTACCTGCACGGACAGTTCAGGCGTGACTTCATTCACTATGGTGCGTTTTCCAAGAACACGTCCGTGACCCGCGACAACGTGGCCTTCTTCCGCGCGTTCGCGCGCCTCGAAAATGGGCTGCCCCTGCGCCTGGCGAGCGTGATCCGTCGTACGCGCGGGAAACTCCTGCCGCGGCTCGAGAACAATCGCTACCAGTACGTGCGCGAGGTACCTATCCGCTGGTGAGCGACTACGCGATCAAAGTCGAGCACCTGAGCAAGCGCTATCGGCTTGGCCAGCGTGAAGGCTATCGCGCGCTGCGCGAGACACTGGCCGACGCGGCCACGGCGCCTTTTCGGTGGCTGCGCAGCCCGCGCAGCAGCACCGCGCAGGACACGGTGTGGGCGCTCCGCGACGTCTCACTCGAGGTGATGCCGGGCGAAGTGCTGGGCGTGATCGGCCACAACGGGGCGGGCAAGAGCACGCTGCTCAAGATCCTGTCGCGGATCACCGAGCCCACGGATGGCCGCGCCGAGGTGCACGGACGCGTCGGCAGCTTGCTCGAGGTTGGCACGGGTTTCCACCCCGAGCTGACCGGGCGCGAGAACATCTTCTTGAACGGCGCGATCCTGGGTATGAAGCGCGCTGAGATCGCGCGCCGCTTCGACGAGATGGTTGCCTTCGCTGAGGTCGAGCGCTTCATCGATACGCCGGTCAAGCGCTACTCGAGCGGCATGTACCTGCGCCTGGCGTTCGCGGTGGCGGCGCACCTCGAGCCGGAGATTCTGCTAGTCGACGAGGTGCTGGCGGTTGGTGACGCCGCGTTTCAGAAGAAGTGCCTGGGCCGCATGGGTGATGTCGCGCGTGAGGGCCGCACCGTGCTGTTCGTGAGCCATAACCTGCCCAGCATCGAGAAGCTGTGTGGTCGCGTGATCGTGATCGACGGTGGGCGAATCACGCTGCAAGGCGATCCGGTGATGTGTATCGCCGGTTACCTTGGCTCGCGGACCGAGCAGCGTTCGGGTGTCGACCTCGCGGCGGTGCCGCGACTCGATCCACGTCTGATACCGGTGTTTACCAGCCTCGAGCTGCGCGATGGCGCGGGCGAGCCGACGTCGGCCGTGGGCTGCGGTGAGGCGCTCGAGTTCATGCTCGCGTACGAGGCGCCGGCCGAGATCGTCAATCCGAGTTTCGGGGTCATCATCTCGAGCGGCATGGGCACACCGCTGTTCTTTCTGCAGACGCGCGCGCAATTGGGTGTGTGGGAGAAGGCCGCCCGGCGCGGCCAGGTGATGTGCCGCCTCGATAGCGTGCCGCTCGTGCCAGGCGAGTACCTGCTAACGGTCGGCTGCCTGACAGGCGAACGCCAGCTGGATCTGCTCGAGCACGTGGCTAGCTTCAGCGTCGAGCCGCGCGACTTCTTCAACAGCGGGTACCTGCCCCACCAGCTCAATGGGCCAGTGCTGATCCGCGGCGAGTGGGATCTGCGTGCCGCGCAACCGCACGCCGCGCGGCAGATGGAGATCGCCGGGTGAGCGAGCTGCAGCGGCCGATCTTCGTCGTCGGCTGCCCGCGCTCGGGCACGACGCTAGTCCAGTGCATTCTCAGCGCGAGCTCGCACGCGTTCTCGCTGCCCGAGACGCACTTCTTCTCTTACGTGCTGCCCGGGCTGGGCGGCGATCCAGATCGCGCGCTGGACACCTCCAGCCTGCAGTCCGCCCGAGAGGCGTTGGAGTCGGAAGCCGACCTGCCGCCACTCCCAGAGGTGTGGGCGTCACTGCATGCCCGTGCACACGTCCGTGCGCTGGACATCTTCGTGGCCATCGTCGAGCACTACCGCCCCGAAGGCGGCGCCCCGCTCCGTGCGATCGAAAAGACCCCGCGCCATGTACTCCATATGGACACCATCCGGCAGTGCTTCCCCGACGCCCGCTTCGTGAACGTCGTTCGCGATCCAGTCGACGTTGCCAGCTCGCTGCTCGGCGTGCCCTTCGAGTCCTCGCGATCGGTGGTCTCGCATGCCCAGCGGTGGACCGAATCAGTGCTGGCGGCGCGTACATTCGGCGCCTACACGATCCAGTACGAAAGGCTCATCCAGCAGCCCGAATCGACCACCCGTCAACTGTGCGCGTTTGTCGATCTGACCTTCGAGCCGGCGATGCTCGAGGAGTTCGGCCGCGAGGCCAAGCGCAACGTCAGCCGAGCCGAAGCGTGGAAGGGCGATGTGGGGCGTGGTGTGCTGCTGAACCGTCAAGGTGTGTGGCGCGAGCGCATGTCGCCCGGCCAGGCCTGGCTCGTCGCACAAGCCGCACACCGACTCCGGGCTGAGATGGGCTACCGACAGACGCCCGCGGCGAGCGCCGGTTCGATCGCGCGTGCCATGCTGGGCGAGTTCCGCGTGCGCTTTCGCGAGGCGCGTGCCAGTACCAATCTCGTCGGCGCCGCGCGCCACGCTGGCTCGGTCCTCAAGGCCTTGGCCCCGGCATGAGGCCGCACGTCCTGTACGTGACGCCGATATTCGGCCATCCCGCGCTCGGCGGGCCACGCTTGCGCACATACAACACGCTGCGCGCGCTGGCGCGGTGCGCCGACGTCTCGCTGTATCTCACCGCCCAGCCCGACACCGTGGACCGTGAGGCGACACGCGCGCATCTGCTGACGTTCCTGCGCGACGTCGTCTGGCCCAAGCCACCGCCGCCTGTCCCGAACGGCGTCGCCCGCCGTCTCGCGCGCGCTTTGTTGCCGCCGACGGTGCGTTCGGCCCTGCGCGGAATGCTTTCCGCGACGCCCGTGGAATCGTCAGCCCAGCCGTCCAGCGTCGACGAAGTCGCAGCGTGGATCGCCGAGCATCGGCCCGACCTGATCTGGCTCGGCTTCGGCGGCATCTCCTACGACCTGGTGCCGCTCAAAGAGCGCACGGGCCTGCCACTGGTTCTGGAAACCGAGTGTGTATGGTCGCGCTTCATCTTGCGCGAGTTGCCGTTCGCGACCGATCCAGCACGGCGCGCGGCCATCGAGTGCGAGGGCGCCGCCAAAGAGGCCGAAGAATGCTTCGGCGCGCAGCACGTGGACATAACGACAGCGGTGTCTGAGATCGATGCGGCCTACTTCCGCGCGCTGGCCCCCGATCCTGGCTCGGTGATGCAGGTGTCCAATGTCATCGACGTCGGCGCCTATCAGGCTGACGGGCCGCCCGTCGAGTTGCAGCACCCGGCGCTCGTCTTCGCCGGCTCGCTGTCGCGCGGTACCGCCAACGTCGATGCCACGTGCTGGTTGGTCGACGAGATCCTGCCGCGTGTCTGGGCAAAACGGCCGGACGTGCACCTCTACCTGGTCGGTCGCGACCCCGCGCCCGAGGTCGTCGGTCGTCGCAGTCAGCGCGTACACGTTACTGGCGAGGTTCCGAGTATCGTCCCGTATCTACGCGGATGCGCCGCGGCGCTGGTGCCGCTGCGCTGGGAATCTGGCACGCGCTTCAAGATCCTCGAGGCATTCGCCTGTCGTGCGCCAGTGATCTCGACCACGCTCGGCGCCGAGGGTCTCGCGGTCGAGCACGATGTGGACCTCTTGCTCGCCGACGACACCGAGGCTTTCGCATCGGCCATTCTGGCCGTGGTCGAGCAACCCGTGGTTGGTGAGCGACTGATTGGCCCGGCGCTCGAGCTCGTGCAGCGCGAGTACGACGTCAGCTCCGCGGAACGACAGATCGTGGCTGTCCTGGCGCGTCTCGGCGTTGGACACCGCGTGCCCGCATGAGCCGCGTTGCAATCGTTTACCCGCGCGCCAATATTGACACCGTCCCGAGTCTTGTCGGCGCCACCGAGCTGCTGGCCGGGCGCGGCTACGAGGTGGACGTGTTCACGGTTAGCGCAGCAGGCCAGCCTCAGCCTCGTTTCGCTCACGACCGCATTCGTGTGCATTCACTCGGAGTCGAAGGCCTGGCCGACCAGTCGACGGCTCGTTTACGCAGTGCGGTCCGGCGTGCACGGTGGCTACCACCGGCGGCTCGCGCACCGCTCGCTCGTGGTTATGCCGTGCTTGGCGCCGGCCTGGCGCATGGCTCGCGCTTCGTGGCCCGCGTACGCGCGCGGCCCGAGCAGTACGCATGTGTGATCGGCGTCGACCCCGACGGCCTGGTGCTGGCGCAATCGATGGCCGGCGGCGCGCCCGTCGCCTATTACTCGCTCGAGCTCCTCTTGACCGAGGCGCTCACTTCCTCAGCCGATCGGCGACTCAAGCAGCAAGAGCGGGCGCTCAGCCAGGCGGCGCCGTTCATCATCGTCCAGGACGAAGAACGCGGCCGCCTGCTGGCCGCTGAAAATGGGGTGGACGTCAGCCGCCTGGTACTGGTGCCGAATGCGCCGCCGGGTCCGGCGCGTCGCCGCCCGTCGCGCGTGTGGCATGAGCATTTTGGATTGCCCGAGCACGTGCGGGTTGTGCTGCACGCGGGCAGCCTGGGCGACTGGACCGGCATCGAGGACATCGTGGGTGAGGTGCCGTCCTGGCCGGAGCCGTGGGTGCTCGTGGTCCACACGCGGTATGACGCCGAGACGTCACCCTACGTCTCCCGATTGCAGGCTTCGGCTGATGCGCGGCGCGTGCTGTTCTCGCTGAAACCCGTCGATCGCCATACGTACGACGCGCTGGTCGACGGAGCCGACGCCGGGCTGGCGTTCTACATTGCTTCGGACGAGTCCGCGTTTACCGGTCGGAATATCCAGACGATCGGCTTGTCTTCGGGCAAGCTCGCCTACTACCTGCGCGCGGGCCTCCCGACGATCGTCAATCGTGGTGCATCGATCGGCGCGGCCCTGGAGGCGGCAGGCTGCGGGGTGGCCGTTGCCGATGCATCGGGCGTGGCCGACGCCCTGGCTCGCATTGGCCGTGACTATGCAACGTATAGTGCAGCCGCCTGCCGCTTCTTCGACGAGCATCTGGACTTCAACCGTGCCTTTGAGCGGGTGATCGAGCGTGTTGATGCGCTCGTGCCTGCATGATCGAAACAGTGTGCGGCCCGGACGGCACCGTCCTGGCGTACTTCGTCACCGTGCGCGCGATGCCTGACCAGACACGGTTCCTGACGCCAGGCGAGTGCAACCTACAGGTCGGCCAGGTGGTCTACCGCGCCGGCGGCGAGATCGCCCGCCACGTGCACTTGCCACTGGAGCGCCACATCATCGGCACCACCGAGGTCCTGCTGGTACAGCAAGGCCGCTGCGAGGTCGACGTCTTCACGCAGGACCGCCAGCTCGTGACCACCCGTGAGCTAGCCGACGGCGATATGGTGATCGCCGTAGCCGGCGGCCACGGCTTCCGCGTCCTGGAAGACCTGGTGCTGCTGGAGATCAAGCAAGGCCCCTACCCCGGCGGCGCGGAAAAGGAGCGCTTTTGATTCCCGTCAACGAGCCGCGCATTGGCGCGCGCGAGGTCGAGCTGGTCACCGAGGCGCTGACATCGGGCTGGATCTCGGGCGCGGGGCCGCATATCGAGCGATTCGAACAGGAATGGGCGCGCTATTGCGAGCGCAAGCATGGCATCGCCGTCGCGAGCAATCCCCGTGCTCGTCGACTCGGAGCCACGCACATGGACCATGGACGTCAACCAGGTGGCCCAGCGCATCACGCCAAGAACTAAGGCGATCATGCCCGTCCACATCTACGGCCATCCCGTGGACATGCAGCCATTGCTCGATCTAGCGGAGCGGCACGGGCTAGCGATTGTGGAGGACGCGGCCGAAGCCCATGGCGCGCTGTACAAGAACCAGCGCTGCGGCAGCTTCGGCACCGCGAGCTGCTTCAGCTTCTACGCCAACAAGCTGGTCACGACCGGCGAAGGCGGCATGCTCCTGGTCGACGATGACCGGCTCGCCCAGCGCGCGCGCAGCCTGCGCAACCTCGCCTTCGTCCCATCACGAAGATTCCTGCACCACGAGCTCGGATTCAACTATCGGCTAACGAATCTGCAGGCGGCGCTCGGCCTGGCGCAGCTCGAGCGCATGGACGACATCGTCGCCCGCAAGCGCTGGCTCGGCGAGCAGTACACCGAACGTCTCCGCCACATCCAGTCAATCGAGCTGCAAATAGAAGAACCCTGGGCGCGGAGCGTCTTCTGGATGTACGGCCTCGTGGTCAAGGAAAAGACGGGCCTCGACGCGACCAATCTCGCCACCCTGCTGACCCAAAAAGGTGTCGAGACCAGGCCCTTCTTTCTGGGCATGCACGAGCAGCCAGTCCTGCGCGAGCGAGGACTGTTCACCGGTGAGTCGTATCCGGTAGCCGAACGCATCGCCAGACAGGGGCTCTATCTGCCCTCCGGGCTGGCGCTCGACGAGTGCCAGCTCGAGCGCGTCTGTCGGGCGGTGCGCGAGCTGCTCGCGTGAGCGAAGGTGTCGCCGTCTTCGGGACCGAGTACGCCGCCGCCTACGACGCGCTGTACGAGGACAAGGACTATTTCGCCGAGTGCGACCAGATCGAAGATGTCTTTCGCGTCCATGGCACAGGCCCGGTGCGACGCGTGCTCGAGCTGGGCTGCGGTACCGGCGGCCACGCGGTCATCCTGGCCGAGCGCAGCTACCAGGTGGTCGGCGTCGATCGCTCGCTGGCGATGCTGGAGCGCGCCCGAGCGCGAAGCAGCGCAGCGCGCTTCGAATTGAGTGAGATCGCTGGGCTCGACCTGGGCGAGACCTTCGACGCGGTGCTGATGATGTTCGCCGTGCTCGGCTATCAGGCCGCCAATATCGACGTGCAGGCGGCACTCGACACCGTCCGCCGTCATCTCAAGCCAGGCGGCCTGTTCCTGTGCGATGTGTGGTATGGGCCGGCGGTGCTGCACGAGGGACCATCGGAGCGCGTCAAGGTCATCGGCGCGGCGGAGAACCAGCTGATCCGCGTGGCGACCGGTCAGCTCGACGTGCGCCACCACGTCTGTACGGTGCGCTACCACCTCTGGCGGCTCGAGCATGGGCGACTGGCCGCGGACATCCGCGAGCAGCACCGCGTGCGCTACTTTTTTCCACTCGAGCTCGAGCTCTTCCTCTCGGCAGCGCGGCTCGAGCTGGTCAGGCTGGGCGCATTTCCCAGGCTCGAAGACGAGCCGACCACTGCCAGCTGGAACGTCGGCGTCGTGGCGCGTGCGCTCTGAAGCGGTAGTTGCCCCGGACCACACACCATCACCTGGCGTCCGAGCGCTTGGCGCGCTGGTCGTGCGCCACGAGCGCGCCGCGGCCCTGGTCGCGAGCGCGTTTCTCGTGTGGCTCGCGCAGTTCCATCACGCGGCGAGCTTCGGCCTGTACGAGGACGACTACTTCTTCATCTCGCGCGCAATGGGCCAGGACGTGTCGTATCTCGTCACGCGATTGTCCGTGTTCTGGACATTGCCCCAGGGTCGGCCGTTCGGCTTTTTTCTGCCCGACCTGCTGTCCTTCATCGGCGACAAGCTAGGCGGCCTCGACGCCATTTATGTCCTCGGGTCGCTCGTCGTCGTCCTGAATACATTTCTGTGCTACGCACTGCTGCGCACCCGTGTCCCACCCGCCGCCGCGGGCTGTGGCGCGGCAATGTTCTGCCTGTTTCCTGCCGACACGACGAAGATCCTGCTGACGCACGACTTCCAGCTCCAGCCTGCGTTGACGTTCGCGCTGCTCGCCGGCCTGGCCTACGCAGCTGGCCGCCTGCGGCCCGCGTATGTGCTGAGTGCCGGCGCCCTGCTGTCCTACGAGTCTGGCTTCCTGGCGCTGATCGCCCTGCCGCTGCTGGTTCGCCGCTGGCACCGACCCGTCTGGCGCGAGCTCATGCGCCACGCGCTGATCCTCGCGGGGATCGTCTTCCTCGTGGTGCTGGCGCGCTTCGTCGTCGGCGAGGTCCGCGCCACCCAGTCCGTTGGTGGCGCTAGCGAAGTCCTGCCCAGGCTTGCAGGGTCACTCGTCCTGGGTCCGCTGCGCAGCGTCGCCGCGACGCTGTACCAGCCATTCCGTGTAGTACCCGGCTGGGATGCGGAAACGCTTGCGCTTGCCCTGCTGGCACTCGGCGTGTTCGCACTTGGCATGTGGCGCATGCGTCCGGCGGTCGCAGCACGCTGGCGAGATGTGCTCGAGGTCGGCGGCGCCGGCGTGGCTATGCTCATGCTCGGCTATGGCCTGGCGTTCACCCACTACCCGCCGAACGCGATCGTCGGCCGCGGGACATCGGTCCATCTGGGCGCGACGCTGGGTATGGCGGTCATAGCCGCTGCTGTTGCTCTGGGTTTGCTCAGCGTGCGCCCAAAGTTCGCCGTCGTGCTTCTGGGCGGGTATTTCGCCCTTGCGGTCGGCTACTACGTCACGATCGAGCGCGACTTCATGCGCAGCTGGCAATTGCAGCGCCAGTTCTGGCAGCAAGTCGCCACGTGCTGCTCAGACCTGCAAGACGGCACGGTGCTGTTGTACGAGCTCGATCCCAACGTGCCGACCACGTTCATCTTCACGAACTCGTGGGCCGATCCGCTGGTCCTCGATCAGACGTTCAGGTTTCCACTAAATTGGCAGGTCACACCACGTCTGTTCGGTCTGACTGACTGGCCTTCGCGCGTCGTTGTCCAGGGTGACCAGCTTCAGTGGTGGGTACCGGGTGCATCCTGGGACGAGCACTGGGAAGCGCTGCCGCAGGGCAACGTCATCCTGCTGCGTGCCACGTCGGATGGGCGTCTCGAACGTGTGACTGGCGATGTGCCGGTGGCGGGACAAAGGCTGCACCTCAAGGATGCCGGCCCGCCGGTCGCATGGCCGCCCGCGCAGCTGTACACGTACCTGTTGAAGTAGTGGGTCGCATCGCGGCGCTGGCCACTCGCAACACTGAGTTCTACGCGGGCCGCGTATTCGATGCCGTGGCGATCCATGCCATGCGCCCGTCTCTGCAGCCGATGGCTTGGCCGTGGCTGCTTGCGCACTCGCTGGCGCAGCAGCACAGGCTGACGCTGGTCACCGCTGACCAGGTCACGGATGCACGCGGCGTGCTGCTCGTTGCCTATGACTGGACACCCGATGCTGAGCGGCTCCTGGCAGGTGGTGCGCGCCCGGCGGTGCTCGTGTCCTTCGAGCCACCGGTCATTGCCTGGTCGCTCTACGAGCGCTTGCCACGCCTGAGCCAGCAATTCGACCACGTGTTCCTCTTTGAAGGCGCTCGTGAGCGAGTCGCACGCGGCTTCCATGCCTTGCGCTTTCCAGTGTCGTGCCCTCCGCCGCGGCTGGCTTCCGTGCCGTGGGCGCAGCGGCGCTTCGTGGCCATGATCAACAGCAACAAGGCCTTGCCGCGCGCTACCGATCCGCGCCGCTGGCCCGACCGGCCGCGCGAGGTGTCGCTCAAGCGTCTGGTGGCTGGCTGGCGCTATCGCCCGATCGCCCGCGACCACTATGCCGCTCGGCTTTCGGCGATCGATGCCTTTCCAGACCTGGACCTGTACGGCGAGGGTTGGACGCAGCGTCACCCGGCGGTGAGCCCAGCCCAGCACCAGCATGCGCTACGCGCTTATCGTGGCAGCGTGGCCGACAAGCTTGCCGTACTCGCGGAGTACCGTTTCTCTCTGGCCATCGAGAACACCTGGTTCCCGGGCTACGTCAGCGAAAAGCTTTTCGATTGCCTGTTCGCCGGCACGGTGCCCGTCTATGACGGCGCGCCCGACGTGGCCCGTTACGTGCCCGCCGATGCCTTCGTCGATGCCCGCCAGTTCCGCGACTATGCCGCCATGAGGCAGTTCCTGCTGGCCATGACCGAGGACCGTTGGCGGCAATACCTGGCGGCAGGCCAGGCGTTCCTGGCGTCGCCGTCGTTCGAGCCCTTCTGCGCCGACACGTTTGCGCGCGACCTCGTCGACGCATTGAATGCTGTGTCGTGACAGACGCCTTGCGGCCGTCCTCGGACGCAGCGCTGAGCGCGTGGGCAGCGCGCGTGCGCGCCAATCGCGAACAGGTCGACGCCTTCCGCGAGACGACCACGAACGACTTCTACGCGCCGATCGCGCGGATGTTCCGCGCTGATCCGCGGCGCGCTGACGACCCTGCCCTGGACGTCCTGCGGTCGCTGGTGCAGCCCGATGACGTCGTACTCGATATTGGTGCCGGCGGCGGCCGCCTGGCTCTTCCGCTGGCGCTGACGACTAAGGAAGTCATCGCGCTGGAACCGTCTGCGGGCATGCTCGACGTGCTGCGGACGGGCCTGGCCGAGCACGGCATTGACAACGTCCGCGTCGTGCAGGGCCGCTGGCCGGAGACCTCGCTAACGGGCGACGTCGCGCTGATGAGCCAGATCGGCTACGACATCGAAGACATTGGCCCGTTCCTCGATGCGCTGGAAGCGGCGGCGAGCCGATTGTGCATCGCCGTGCTGCTGGATCGCCCACCGCCCGCCGAGGCCGATCGCCTGTGGCCACTGGTGCACGGCGTCGAGCGGGCGGCATTGCCCGCGCTACCTGAGTTCCTGACGCTGCTGCTCGCCCGCGGCGCCGTGCCCGAGGTCCGTCTGGTTTCGCGCGGCGCTCAGTCCTACCCTGACCCCGAAGTCCTGTTGGCCTGGCTGCGTGGTCAGCTCTGGACGAAGCCCGACAGCGAAAAAGACCGCCAGCTCCAACGCGTGATCGCCGAGCGCGTGGAACGCCGCGACGATCACGTCGCCCTGAGCTGGCAGCCCGTTCAGATCGGCGTCGTCACCTGGCCATCACGTGTGCGCCGTGCGGCGCTCCTCGAGGAGCCCGCACAGCTCGGATAGCGGCATCGCGCCGAGGTCGCCCTGGCGACGCTCGCGGACCGAGACCGTGCCGGCGTCCTGGTCGCGGTCGCCGACCACCAGCATGTACGGCACCTGCTGGGCTTGGGCGTCGCGGATCTTAGCGCGCATCGTCTCGCGTCGCTCGTCGACTTCCACACGAAAGCCCGCATTCACCAACGCGGCTGAAACAGACCGGGCATAGTCGTTGTGCCGATCGGCAATCGGCACCACCACTGCCTGGACCGGTGCGAGCCACAGTGGAAAGGCCCCAGCAAAGTGCTCGACCAGCACGGCGATGAAGCGCTCGTACGTCCCGTAGATGGCACGGTGGACTATCACTGGCCGATGCGCATGGCCATCCTCGCCGATGTACTCGAGTGCAAACCGCTCGGGCATCTGAAAGTCGAGCTGCGTCGTATTCATCTGCCACGGCCGACCAACCGCGTCCTGGATATCGACGTCAATTTTCGGCCCGTAAAAGGCGCCTTGGCCTTCCTTTACTTCGTATCCCAGCCCGTTGGCGTCCAGCGCGGCGCGCAGATCGGCCTCGGCCGTCTCCCAGACCGCCGGATCGCCAATGGCTTTCTCAGGCCGCGTGCTCAGGTAGAACCGAGGCTCGAGGCCAAATACGTCATAGATCGCACGCTGGAACTCGAGGACGCCCGAGATCTCCTCCTGAACCTGGTCAGGCCGGCAGTAGATGTGCGCGTCGTCCATCGTCAGCTGCCGCACACGCAGCAGCCCGTTCAACGTGCCTGAGCGCTCGTTGCGCAGCAGCCGGTCCGTCTGTGAGAAGCGCAGCGGCAGGTCGCGATAGCTGCGCGTCTTGAAGCGGTAGACGAGCGTGGACTCCGGGCAGTTCATCGGCTTGAACGCGTAGTCCTCTTCCTCGACCTGGAGCTTGAACATGCCGTGCTCGTAGAAGTCCCAGTGCCCGGACTGCTTCCACATATCGGACTTGACCAGTGCCGGCGTACTGATATCGAGATAGCCGCGCCGGTTCAGCTCGCGATTCAACAGCGCTTCAAGCTCGCGAATGACGCGTAAACCTTTGGGCAGCCAGAACGGCTGACCTGGCGCCACCTCGTCGAAGAAGAACAACTCCAGCTCACGGCCGAGCTTGCGATGATCGCGCTTCTTGGCTTCTTCGATCTGCCACAAGTAGTGTTCGAGCTGATCGGCGCTTTCCCACGCCGTGCCGTAGATGCGCTGCAGCATCGGCCGGTTCTCGTCGCCGCGCCAGTAGGCGCCGGAGACACTGAGCAGCTTGAACGGTCCAACTCTGGCTGACCTGTCGACGTGTGGTCCGCGACACAAGTCGACCCAGTCCTCGCCCGTGCGATAGAAGCTGATCGATTCGTCGTCCGCGAGGCCTTCGACGATCTCGCGTTTGTACGGGTTGTCCTCGCGCGACGAGTAGTGCTCGAGTGCTTGCTGCTTCGACCATTCCTCACGCTGGAATGGCTCGTCGGCCGTGACGAGTGCGCGCATGCGTTCCTCGATGCGCGGTAGATCGTCCTCGCTGAGCTTGGCCGGGATGTCGATGTCGTAGTAGAAGCCGTTCTCGATGACCGGCCCGATACCCAGCTTGCTGCCCGGATACAGCTGCTGGACGGCCTTGGCCAGCACGTGCGCGGCCGAATGGCGCATCACGTCCAGGCCCTCGTGAGAGACGCTGCTCCCGTTGTGACTCATTGGGGGAACCCTCCCGTGGTATGCAGAGGCCCCTCGTCTTGGGACGAGGGGCCTACTCGCGGTTCCACCCAAGTTTCGACTCGGGTTCATCGTCGACGAACGCGAGCCGCTCTGCGCGGCGATATCGGGCCGCTGACCGTGACTGGCTACGAATGCTTCGCCATCAAGCTCACCGGTGGTTTTCGCCTGCGCCGTGCCGCGGGACTCGCACTATCCCCCGCTCGCTGAGGCCGGTCCATCAGACTACTCGTCCGGGTCAACGCACAACTATGAAGTTGCGAAGAATATAACGCAGTGCGCATCGCAAATTCACGCCGCGTGCTGCTGGTAACCGATGCCCTGTTCGGCATTGGCCTGATCGGCGCGGCGTTCGTCGGGGCGCTCGCCAGCCCGCGGCCACAGTCGCCGACGGCGGTCCCGCAGCCCGAGCTGGTGCAGCGCTTCGGCGGGATCGGCCCACCGGGCCAGGCGATCGGCTTCTCGATCGGCTCGGATGGCACACTCGGCGTCGTCGACCGCGGCCGGAACCTCGTGCTGCACCTCGACGCGGACGGGCGACCGCTCGGCGAGTGGGGTCCGCGCTTCGGAGGCGATCTCGAGGCCCAGGATCTGGTCGGTCTGGCCGCGAACCAGGACGGCTGGTACGTGCTGGATCGTGGCGCGCAGCGCATCGTGCACCTCGATGCAACTGGCCAGGCCGAGCCCTGGCGGACGATCGACTTGCAGCCGCTCGCAACGTACGGTCTGAACGGCCTGGCCGTCGATGCTCGCGGCAACGTCTATGTGGCCGACACTGGCCGCGACCGCATTCTCGTATTCGACGAGCGCGGCCGGCCGCTGAACAGCATCGGCGACAGCGGCACGGACCTCGGCAAGCTCAAACAGCCAATGGGCCTGGCCTTCGCGCCCGACGGCGCGATGTTCGTCGCGGACTGGGAGAACAACCGGGTCGAGCGCTTCGACGCAGGTGGCACGGCGACCACCGTCTGGCCCTTGCCGACGCACGCGTGGGGCCTGGCGGTGGATCGGCAGGGTCGGGTGTATGCGCCCGATGGTGACAGCAAGCTCGTGCGCGCGTTCAGCGCCGACGGCGAGCTGTTGTTCGAGCTCGGGTCCGACCCGCCACTACCCGTTGAGTTTCCGTCGCAGGTCGCCGTTTCGCCGGACGGGTCGTCTCTGTGGATCCTGGGCGTCGATGCGCTCGCGCGGGTCGACCTTCGTCCGTTTGCGAGCGTGCGCGGCTCAGACGCCAGCGCGACCGTTCGCTGGCCGCTTGCTGCCGCTGGGCTGGTGCTGCTGGCCGTTGCCGGTATCGCATCGACGGGGCGTCGTCTGCGCAGAACGCCGCGGCCAGGCATGGAGCGCCCTGCTGCACCACGCATCGAGCCGTCCGCACGGTTGCAGAGTCCGCCCGTCGGGCGCAGTGCGCCCCTGCTGTTGGGCAGTGGCATGGTGCTGTTCGCCATCGCCACGCTTGGCGCCGTAGTGGCCGGTTTTCGGCTGGCCGAACCGCTCGCTCAGGCCGACCCATGGCCGCGCATGGCACTCCTGACCGTCTCGAGCCTGGTCTGGGCCATCGGCGTGGCACTCACCGCGTACGCCAGGCCGTTGCACTTCGTCACGGCGTGGACGCAGTACTGTGCCGACGGCGGCCAAAGGCTGCGCCGCGAATACGCTATCGCGGGCGCCCTCGGTGCGACAGTCTGCGCAGCGGTGGCGGGCGTCATGTGGTGGACCCAGCCCTTCCAGACGCCCGAGGCAACTCGCGCAGCGCTGCTGTGGCTGCTGGCAATAGGCATCGCAATCGCCGTCACCGCCCGGGCGTGCACCTGGCGGCGCCACAGCCTGTCGGTGTGGACCGTCATCCCCTGGCTGCTCTTCGGACTCGCGTTGGCGCCACGCCTCTGGAATGTGGCCGACGTCCCGTACGGCCTGTGGTTCGACGAGGCGCAAGCCGGGCTGGAAGCGCGCAAATTCCTCGCCGAGGGCCGCTACACCCCGATCACCGACACGTTCGGGCGCGACGCCTCGCTGTTTTATTACCTGATCTCCGCGGCGTCAGTGGTCATCCATGACCCGATCGCGGCCGGTCGAACAGTGGCCGCCCTGGTCGGTGCGGCCAACGCGCCGCTGGTCTATCTGCTCGGGCGCGAGTTGTTGGGCTGGCGCGTCGGTCTGGCTGGTGGCGTGCTGCTGGCGACCAGTCGCTGGCATCTCGACGTGTCGCGTCTCGGCTGGGATCCGATCGCCCTACCAGTGTGCGCAACGCTCGCCTTCTGGCTCCTGGCGCGCGGTGTGCGCACCGGCCGATGGACCGACCTGGCCTGGTCGGGCATGGCTTTCGGGCTCGGGCTGCACGGCTACATCGGTTTTCGCGGACTGCCATTTGTGGCGATCGTGCTGTTGATCTACGCCGTCGCGCGGCAGCGCAGGTCCGTGCGCCGGTGGCTGCCAGGGTTATTCGTGTTCGGCGCCTGCGCGGTGCTCGTCGCACTGCCGGTCCTCGTCTTCGCGGTGCAGGACCCGCAAGCGTTCAACGGCCGCATCAATCAGACGCTCATCTTTGCCCAATCGGGCAGCCAGGCGGAGAAGCTCGACGAGTTGTGGAGCAACGTGCAGAAGCACGCGCTGATGTTCCACGTCCGCGGCGACATGAATGGTCGACATAATATTCCGGGCTGGCCGATGCTCGACCCGTTCAGCGGTGTCCTGGCCATGCTCGGTCTGGCCTGGCTCGCCGTGCGCCTGTTCGACTGGCGCTCCTGGCTCGTGTTCGGGTGGAGCGCCGTCGCGATGAGCGGCGGCATCCTGACCCTGCCGTTCGAGGCGCCGCAGGCGATGCGCACGCTGGCTATGACGCCTGTCCTGGCCGTGCTCGCCGCGCTCGGTCTGGCACTGCTGGTGGACCAATTCGCCGTCGTGACGAAGCCGACGGCCGTGCGCGCCCTGGCGCCGCTTGCCGCCCTGGTCGTGGCCTCGATCGGCATCCTGAATGTCACGCAGTTCTTCAGCCGACAGATGCAAGACCCGACGGTGTGGGAATCGTTCTCCACGCGCGAGACGATTCCGGCCCGCGCGGCACGCGCCAGCAGCGGCCGCTTCGAATCGATTCTGGGTAGCGCGACCATCGTGCCGTCAGTCGAGTCACAGCTGCTTGCGCCGGGCATGGCCGACCGTATCCGCGCTTTCGACGCGACCACCGACCTGCCGTATCGCGGTTACGGGCCAGTATTGATCGTGCTCGAGACGGAGCACGATGCGGCGCTGGCTGACGAAGTCGCGCGCTACTACCCCAACGCCCCGCGCGAACAGATCACCGCGCCCAATGCGGTGAAGCCGCTGGCCGAGCAGTTCGTGCTCGACACTGAGATGCTGGCCGCGCGGCGCGCCGTTGAGGCGACCTACCGCGCCACCGATGGGTCGACAGTCAATCGTCAGGAGCCGCGCCCTGAGCTCCACCCCGCGGACCTGCCCAAGGGTCTGCCCGTGCAGGTCACCTGGCGCATGGGCCTCGCGATCGACGTCGTCGGCCGCTATGCATTCGACGTACCGCCTGGCTTCACCTTGACCATCGACGGGATGCAGCCCGGCGGCCCAGTTGAGCTGGTGCGCGGCAACCACCTGCTCGAACTGCGCGGCACACTCGAGACCGCCGAGCCGCTCCGCCTCGACTGGCAGCCGCCCGGTGTGACCGCCATGCAGCCGATCGATCGGCGCGCAATCTACCTGCCGCCCTCGGGCGGCAATGGCCTCGCCGCGACGTACTTCCCGACTCTGGAGTGGTCAGGCACGCCCCAGGAGCAGGCGATCGAGCCGCTGCTCAGCCGCTACTTCCACACCAGCCCGTTCGCGCGGCAGAACTTCGATCTGCACGGCACATGGTCGGCGGAGTGGCGCGGACAGCTCGACGTGCCCGCTAGTGGCACGTACCGCTTCGAAGCTGAGCGGATCAGCCGCGCCGGCCTGTGGATCGACGAGCGCCTCGTCTTCGACGACACGCGCGCTGACGTAGGCGATCAACCATTCGGCACAGTGGAGCTGAGCGCCGGCCTGCACGGGTTACGCGTCCGCTTCCAGGATCGGTCGGAGGGCGGCCCGCGCATTTACCTGTACTGGACGCCACCGGGCGGCGCGCGGCAGATCGTGCCCGGCCGCGTGCTCTACCCGCCGAACGGTCAGTAAGGCAGCGGTGTGGCGCTGAGCGGCGAGCCATGCACGCCGCGCGGCAGCATGGCGCCGCCGAGGAACGTGCATGCGGCACTGCGCATCTCTGGCGTGAATTCGTGTTTGGTGCCACCGAAGACCTTCAGGATCGCGGTCGCGCCGAGTTGGCGCGCCGCCTTCTCGAATGACTGGGCACGCTGGACGCGCGTGTTGCCCTCGTAGGCGTCCCACTGGCGCGGGATGTCATTGGGGTTGGTGTCTTCGCCGCCCACGCCGAGCCAGAACTCGACGCCCTCGAAGCGGGTCTGGTCGAACGCTCGACCACCGTACTTCTCGAGGTCCTTGGTGCCGAAGGGGAAACTCAGTCCTTTGCCCTGCGCTTCGGACGCCAGCGGCAGCGTGTACGTGCCCGCCGACAGCGCTGCGACAGCCAGCACCTTGTCGGGTCGGAACTCGGCGTATCGATGCGCTAGTTGAGCGCCACGCGAATGGCCCAGCAGCAGTACGCGCTTGCGTACGGAGAAGCCGGTGATCTGGGGCAGCTGATCGATGTAGTCGACCAGCGCTGCGATGAGCTTCGGATCTTCCTTGGCCACCTGCGTGGGATCGCGCCAATCGCCGTAGTCGATCGTCGGCGCAACCAGCAGCCAGCCGTAGTGATCTGCTTGCTCGACCAGGTCGCGACTGAACAGTTCACCACTGCCGCCCATCCCGTGCAGCGCGACCAGCACCTGCTGGGGCGTCGCCGGGTTGGCGCCCTTGGCCGCCCGGACGTAGACCGAGCGAATTGGCGTGCCGGCCAACGCGGCGGCCCCCGCCGGGTTCGACCCAGCGAATGAGCTCACCGGCCAGCTCAAACTGGCCAGGAAGATGAGCGCGCAAGTTAAACGCGCGAAGGTGCGGGCCATCGAGCGGAGCGCAGTATAGTGACCCGCCCACGTTGAGCCAAAAACGTTGGCGCTACGATCGGAGCTGGCTGCCGTAGAAACGTAGGTAATCGGGCACGTGCTCGATCCAGTACTCCGCCTCATGCGGGCCTGGGAAGTTGTGCCAGTTGGGATGGAGCCCTCGGTCGACGAGTGCATCACGTACTGCTTTGATATTCGGCAGCCACACGTCTTCGGTTCCGGCATCGATCCAAATTGAGATGCTTTCAATGCCGGGAGCGTTCTCGGCTAGCCAGACCGGGTTGTGTTCCCAGAAGTTGTCGCCGACCAGGAACCACAGCGCGGGTTCGGGTTCGAGACGGACAGACGGACTGTGTGCGCCGACCACGCCGAAGACGTCCGGGTGCTGCATGGCCAGATTGAGCGCACCCAGTCCACCCATCGACAGGCCGCCGATGGCGCGGCTGCGCGGGTTGGCCAACGTGCGGTAGCGCTGATCGATGGCCGAGACCACGTCTTCGGTGAGGTAGTCGCCCCAGCGCGGACCGTCGGACCAGTTGGCCCAATAGGTCGCTTCGCCGTCATCGGGCATGACGATGATGAACGGCGGAATCTCGGCCTCGGCCATCAGCCGGTCGGCCTGCTCGGGCAGGAACGAGTCGCTCCACTCGGTGTAATTGCCGCCGTTGCCGTGGAGCATGTACAGCACCGGATAGCGGCGCTGGGTTCTGCTCTGGTAATCGGGTGGCAAATAGACCCGGTACTTGAAATCTTCGCCGATGATCGGGCTGGTCAGCTTGTCGTCGCGCAGCATGCCCACGAGCGGCTCGGCGGCCGGCACGGGTGTGCCGCGGAGCTGTGGCGTTGGCGTGGCCGCTGATGTCGCGGTTGCCCGCGGGCCAGGCGTCGCGGGGGCGATGACTGGCGCCGGCGCCGGCGCCGGCGCTGGCGTCGGCGTTTCGGCTGCCGGTGTCGGCCGTGGCGTGAGCAGCTGAGCGGGGATAAACCGCGTC
>WNFV01001379.1_pt1 | contig 33253 bp, 32 predicted proteins | sample 5400101 | NCBI WGS metagenome assembly WNFV01 (sample SAMN13153361, study PRJNA577476) | soil metagenome | isolation source: 115 cm soil or saprolite under grassland replicate 1 | place: USA:California | collected 2016-06-15 | reverse complement strand
GGGCCGCACCTCGAGGAGATCCTCCAGTACGAAGGCCCGCACACGGTCGCCGCAGTGATCCTCGAGACGGTCACAGGGACGAACGGCATCATCGTCCCGCCCGACGGCTACCTCCAGTCGATTCGCGAGGTCTGCGACCGCCACGGCATCCTGCTGATCGCCGACGAGGTGATGGCCGGCTTCGGCCGCACCGGCAAGTGGTTCGGCGTCGAGAACTGGGACGTCGTCCCGGACATCCTCAGCGTCGCAAAGGGCATCAACTCCGGCTACATCCCGCTCGGCGCGATGGTGGTGCGCAAGCCGATCGCCGACTGGGTGCGCGACAAGTACTTCGCCGGCGGGCTCACGTACTCCGGTCATCCGCTCGCCTGCGCGTCCGCGGTCGCGTCGATCGAGGCGTTCAAGGAAGAAGGAATCGTCGAGAACGCCGCGGAGATGGGCGGCGTCTTCGCGGAGAAGCTGCATGCGTTGCAGGAGAAGCATCCGTCGATCGGCGAGGTGCGCGGCCTCGGCTGCTTCTGGGGGCTCGAACTGGTCAAGAACCGCGAGACGCGCGAGCCGCTCGTACCCTTCAACGCCACCGGCGAGGCGTTCGCGCCGGTCGCCCGCGTCTACAAGGCGGCGCTCGAGCGCGGCCTGTACCTGATGACGCACTGGAACGTCGTGATGGTCTGCCCACCGCTGACGATCACGCGCGAGGAGATCGACGAGGGGATCGCAACCCTCGACGAGGCGCTCTCCGTCGCGGACGAGTTCACCGTCTGACGTCGGCACCATCGCCTACAGTGGCGGTGTGATCCGTCAGGTCGTCGAGCTCTGCCTGCGCTGCGGCGCCAAGATGGAGTGGCGCCATTCGACCTGGCAGTGCGCCCGCTGTCACTGGAAGCTCGGCTGCTGCGAAGGAGAGTGCCCGAACGACTGACGACGTCGATCCCGTCGTCGCGGCGTTCATCGCAGGGCAGCACGTCCCGCTGGCGGAGGAGGAACGCAACGCCGCCCTGCGTCGTGCGCTGTTCGTCTTCGCCGCGGGCGGCGACCTCCACCGCGAGCCCACGCTCGACGACCCAGCGGTGCTGGAGCTCGCCGCCGATCTCGACTCGGCGCAGCGGCGCGAGGCCCTGCTCGCCGCGTCCGACGCCCTCCGGCAGCTTGACGACCCGGGGCTGGCCTGGCGCGCCTATGCCTGCGGTTTGCTTGCCGACGCACTTGGTGAAGAGGAAGAGCACATGACCGAGAACCGATACGACGGCGAGCTCGAAGAACCGGGCGACCCGCTCGAAGAGCAGGACGAGGACGAGTCGCGGGACGGCGAGCCCTGGGCGAAGACGTCCAGCGGCGACGCCGAAGACGTCACGTCAGACTGACGAGCGCGACGCCAGCAGCGCGATCGTTGCCAGGGTCAGCACGGCGGCGCCGACTCCGGCCGCTTCGAGGGCGACCCCGCCGGTGACGCCGCTCGTGAGCGCGAACACCAGCGTTGCGACGAGCGCCGTGAGCAGGGCGCCGGCGCCCAGGCCAAGCACGCGGCGCGTGACGACCATTGCCCCTCCTCGCGCCGACGCCGGCTCGACCGCCCAGAAGCCGGCCTCGGCGGCGACGAAGAGAGCGGCGGCGACGAGCGGCGCCCAACGGTCGAGCGACCCGCCCTTCAGGCCCAGGAACGTGCCGTAGCTCGCCCCGACGGCCGCAAGTGCGCCGGCGAAGACCGACGGCCATCGTGCTGCGAGCGCAACCGCCGCCAACAGGAGACCGACGGCGCCCACGACGAGGACGACCTCGCGCAGGCGGTCGCCGGCCGCGCCGGCATACACGACCACTGCGCCGAGCAGCACGAGCGCCGCCGGCACCAGCACTAGGCGCGCGCGCTTCGTGACTGTCGTCTGTATGCCCCCACCTCCTCCACTGCCGCAACGAGTGACGACTCGTCGCCCCAGACCGCAACCGGAATGCCCGCGCGCTCGAAGCGCCCGCGCACGGCCTCGCGTCGCAGCTGCCACAGGCGCCTCGCGAGCTCCGCGGCCTGGCCGCGGCCCGCCGGTACGAGCGAGAGCGGCGAGATCTCGATCACGGCGAGGTCGAAGCCCCGGCCGCGCAGGTCGAGGAGCGCGGCGGTCGAGCGGTCGTCGAGCAGGGGCGTGAGCGCCAGCACGAGCGCCTGCGGCGGCAACGTCCGCCGCGGCACCGTGCGCAGGTCCTTCCAGGCGTAGCTCAGGACGATTTGCGTATCGAGCATCGCGTCGACGATCCGGTACAGCTGGCCAGTGCCGGTCGCGGGCAGCAGCCAGTTGAGCATCCCGCCGAACGTCACGAAGCCGACACGGTCCTTCTGGCGCAGATACCGCATGGCGAGCGTCGTCGCTGCACGCAGGGCGGGATCGAGCGTACTGCGATCGCCGATCCGCGCTTCGGCGAACGAGTCGAGCAGGATGACGACGTCGGCGTTGCGCTCGGCATGATGCTCGTTCACCCAGAGCTCCCCACGCCGCGCGCTCGCCCGCCAGTTCACGTGGCGGACGCGGTCGCCCGGCACGAACGGACGCAGGTCGGCGAACTCGATCCCTTCCGCCTTCTGCCGCGCGACGTGATTTCCGGAGAACACCTGCGTCTCGAGCGGCCGCAGCAACTCGCGGACCGACTCTTCTGCGGGATAGACCCGAAGGGCTTGCCGCGCGTCGAGGACGCCCTCGTGCCGGAAGGTCGCCAGTATGTCGGACGTGCGCAGGTAGACCCGGCCGATCCGAAACGCGCCCCAGCGCTTGCACCGCAGCCGGTACGTCAGCTCCCGGCACCTCGCGTCGGCGAACCGCACGAGCACGGGATTGTGGCCGTCGACGAGCTCGAGCTGGCGCGGTAGCTCGAGCAGCACCTCCGCACGTTCCGCTCCGAGCTCGGCGTCGAGCCTGACGCGTACCTCCATCTCGTCGCCCTCGAGGACACGGTCGGCCTCCAGCTCGACCTGCAGGTCGACGCGCGGCGTCCGGACGAGGACGAGGCCGAGCGCCGCCGTGAGCGCGAAGGGCGCGGCCAGCGCGACGAGCTCGGGCCGTCGCGTCGCGAGCGCCGCCAACAGCCCGAGCGACGCAAGACCGGCGTACGCGCCGAGCTTGGGAGTTGCGGCTCGGGTCACCGCGGCGGCGCCGCGAGATCCTCCGCCGCCGGCGTCGGAACCGTCTCCAGAACCTCCCGCACGACGTCCTCGGGGCGCACGCGCTGCACCCAATGCTCCGGCTTCAGCATGAGGCGATGCGAGAGCGCGACGACGGCGATCGACTTCACGTCCTCGGGAGTGACGAAGTCGCGCCCGTCGAGCGCGGCGCGCGCACGCGCGAGCTTCAGCACGGCGAGGGCGCCGCGCGGGCTGGCGCCCACCTGCGCGCGCTGGCTGGCGCGCGTCGCGGCGACGACGTCCACGATGTAGTAGCCGACGGCCGCCGAGACGTGCACCGCCTCGAGTGACTCCTGCATGGCGATCAACCCCCGGCGGTCGGTCACGGGGGACAGCCTGATCTCGTCCGCGCGTCGCTCCACCCGGCGCTCGAGCAACGCCCACTCGTCCTCCCTGCCGGGGTAGCCGATCCCGAGGCGGAGCAGGAACCGGTCGAGCTGCGCCTCGGGCAGGGGGTACGTCCCCTCGTACTCGATCGGGTTCTGCGTCGCCACGACGAGGAACGGCGGTTCCAGCACGTTCGTCTGGCCCTCGATCGTCACCTGCCGTTCCTGCATCGCCTCGAGCAGCGCGGCCTGCGTCTTCGGCGGCGCGCGGTTGATCTCGTCGCCGAGCAGGAGGTTCGTGAAGATCGGCCCCGGCCGAAACTCGAAGTCGCCGGTCCGCTGGTTGTAGACCGACGAGCCGGTCACGTCCGAGGGCATCAGATCCGGCGTGAACTGGATGCGCGCGAACCCCATGTCGAACACCTGCGCGAACGAGCGCGCAATCAGGGTCTTGGCGAGGCCGGGGAAATCCTCGATCAGCACGTGGCCGGCGGAGAGGAAGCCGAGCAGCACGAGCTCGAGCGCCTCGCGCTTGCCCACGACCGCCCGCTCGACCTCCGCCAGGACCTGCTCCGCGCGGGCCGCTGTCTCCTCGATCGTCAAATCGCCTCCAGCTGCTCGACGACCTTGCGCAGCTCGCCGATCGACGGGCCTGCCGAGAGTCGATCCTCCGGCGGCGGGCGATCCGGCCGGACGAGCTCCCAGGCCGACACTCCGACGAGCTCGCGGGCGCGGGCCGCCTCACGATCCAGCTCGACGCCGTAGCGGGCGAGCAACCTGTGCGCCGCGATCTCGCGAAACAGCGGGCGCACGCGCGCGTGCAGATGGAAGGCGCTCGAGGTCGAGAGCTCGAGGTCTCGTGTGAGCGAGAGCTCGCCGGGATCCGGCGGCGCAGCCCGCATCGCCGCGAGCGCGCGCTCGTACTGCGAGCCGCCGCGAGGATCGGTGTGCTCCCGGGTGGCGCGCACGAGCGCCAGGAGTACGACTGCGCCGAGAGACAGGAGATAGATGTCGAGCACGAGCTCGAATGCGCCGCCGGCGGCGAACGCCGCCACGGCCGCGCCGAGCGTCACCACGAGCCCGACTCTGACGGCGCGGCCCTTGATCGTCTTCATGCCGCGAGCGCCTCCTCGCGCCGGAGGTCGTCCCGGATCGCGAGCAGCGCGTCGATCGCATCCTCCTTCATCGCGCCGTCGATCTCGTGCGGGCTGAACTTCGCGTACTCGAACAGCCCCGTCAGCATGCGGACGGCTTCGTCCCGCACATCGAGGTCGCGCAGGATGCGTGCCAGGTACTCGAACGGCGCCTCGGAGCGCGCGCGGGAGTAGCCGTGCCGCGCGAGCGTCCGCTCCATCTGCGCGTACGCCGCGATCACGGCACGGCGCGGATCACGTTCGCCGCGCAGATCCTCGATCGTCGTCTCGAGCGTTGCGACGATGTCCTCCTCGAGGCTGGCGCCGACGGGCTCGAGCGGGGCCCGGCGCCTGCGGACGTAGACGTAGATGCCGGCCAGCAGAACCAGTCCAGCGACTCCCGCGAGCAGCGGCCATTGGAAGTTCGCCTGACGCACGACCAGGGCGTCACGACCGAGACTCCTCGGCCGGGTGGCGCCCGCGCCCCGGCCCTGCTGCGCCTGAGCTTTCTTCACCCGGTCACCCAGGTTCGTGTGTGTCATCGCGAAGTAACCGACTCCGGTCGCGATCGCCATCAGGAGGACGACGAGCGCGAAGTTGGCCAGCCAGCGCGACTTCGGCTCCTGCCAGGAGTGCCGGTGGGTGAACAGGCCGACGACGATCGCCACAAGGGCAACGACGTAGACGATCGCCAACAGCGTTACGAAGTAGTCCTGGACCGAGTTTGGGACCGCGTGCGCGGTGACGCCGCCGCTCGTATTCGGATGGTCGTTGCGTGCGGCCATCGCGACGAGCGCCAGCAACCCGAGCATTCCGAGCACGAGCACCCCGGCTCTGACCGGTCGTCTCACCGCGGAAAGCCTATGCCCAAAGGCGCCGGTTGACGATACTACGGCCGTGGAGGAACGACGGTCAGGCGACCGCCGATCCGGCGGCGAGCGGCGAACCGGCGGAAACCGGCGGAAAGGCGGCGGTGCCGCGCCGGGGCGCGACCGGCGCTCGGGCACGGACCGACGTTCGGGCGGCGACCGCCGCTCGGGCAAGGACCGCCGCGGCGAGAGCTAGTCCCGCCAGGCCGCCAGCGTCTCGACCGCCTCGTCGAGCGTGGTGCAGATCTTGCCGCCCGCCTCGATGCAGCCGTGCACGAAGAGGTTGAGCCCGTGGCCCTCGTGTCCGAGCGTGCTGCGGAGGTCCGTGAGCAGGCCGACGATTCCCTTCTTCGTCGGGTCGGACTGCATCAGCGCATAGAAGATCCCGATCTCGCAGGCGGTGCCGTCGTCCACGAGCGGCCCGTCGAGCAATGCGACGACCGCGTCGGCGTTCGCGAGCCCGTCCCAGTCTTTCGTGAAGATCGTCGCGGGCTTGGTGTCCGGGAGCGCGAGCGCGTTCTCGTGCGGGACGAAGACCTCGATCCCGTCAGCCCGCAGCCGCGCCGCGCATTCGTCGATGAACGACCGCTCGTACGGTGTGAAGAGCGGCCCAGCAAAGTACACCCGCACTCGCCAACACTAAACGTCTCTAGTCGGAAGTCACTCTTCGTCCCACGTCCAGCCGTCGGGCGAGGCACTCGGAGCGGCCGCCTCGTCCCAGGTCCAGCCGTCCGGCGACGGATTCGGATCGGCGCTCTCGTCCCACGTCCACCCGTCGGTCGACGGCTCGCCGACGGGCTGCGACTGTTCCGCAGCGGGTGCCGGATCGTCGGCGCGGGCGACCGCCGGCAGGGCGAGCAGGGTGAAGAGAGCAATGAGGCTGAGGACAGCGCACAGGCGTTTCATCGGTTCCCCCCTTTCTTGACCCGGGGCCGCACCGGTGTCACGCGAGCTGGCTGTGCGAGTACAAACCGAGTGTGCCGACTCTTACCGCTTTCGGGCATCCCTCGAAAGGGTGAACGCCCGGGCGGACCGGGCGTTCTCGGACAGCGTCAGTGCGGGAAGCCTTCCCATTTCCAGCCGGCGACGACGGCGGAGCTCGCGATCAGTGCCATCGGCACGGCGATGCGGACGAACCAGTTCCGGAGCCGCATGTCGATTTCCTCCAAGGAGACAGGGGTTTGCGGGGACGCCTTTTGATCGGCATCCCACGCGCGCGAACTCTCCCCTCACAGGGGGATCAGGACGACGGCGCGACCGGAAGCTCGAAGCTGAACGTCGAACCTTCGCCCAGCACGGACTCGACCCAGATCTCTCCTTCCATCGAGCCGACCAGCTCGCGACAGATGTAGAGGCCGAGCCCGGTCCCACCCACGCCCTGCGTCATGTTCGGATCGAGGCGATAGAACTTTTCGAAGATGCGCTCTTGCTGGCTGGGTGGGATGCCCGGGCCCTCGTCACGGACGCTGAAGCGGACCCTGCCGTCGCTTCGATCGAGACGGACTTCGATGCGTCCCTCAGCTGTGTACTTCACGGCGTTTTCGATCAGGTTGACCAGGACCTGGCGCAGCTTGTCGGGGTCGGCCGCGACCTCGGGCGGAGCCGGATCGTGCAGCAATTCGAGCGACAGTCCCGCGGGAAGGTGCGTGCGAGTCGCGTCGACGACGTCCGCCGTCAGCGGGATTGGCGCGACGCGCGTGATGAACGGTCGCGCGCGCCCGGAATCGAGTCGACTGACCCACAGGATGTCGTCGAGCAGCCGTGACAGCCGTGCGGCTTCCGTCGAGATGATCTCGAGCAGCTCCCGTTGCCGTTTCTCGTCGAGCGCGTGCCCCTCGAGTGTCATCGCCGCGCCGTAGACGGACGTGAGCGGCGTCCGCAGCTCATGCGAGACGATCGCGATGAACTCGTCCTTGAGCCGGTCGAACTCGCGCAACCGGCTCAGTGCGCCGTGGATCCAACGTTGGTAGATGGCGGTCGCCACGAGGGGCCCGACGAGGATGACGGCGATGTAGGGCGAGCGATCCCAGAGGACGACCAGGATGACCGCCAGGGACGCCATCACCCCGAACGGCACGAAGGTCAGACGCACGTAGTTCTGCAGCGCTCGCGCGAATGCCGAGCCCCGCGAACGCGCAACGACTCCGGCGAGGAGCGTGATGTCGACGAGGTAGAACGCGATGGCCGCGAGCACTGCGCCGAGCACCAGGCGGAGCAGGCTCCCGCTCTCGATCAGCGCGGCGGCACCACCCGCCGCCATTCCCGCGAGGATGTAGACGCCGGAGTTGAAGGCGATCCGACTGAACGGGCGTCGACGGCCGAGCTCGACCAGAGCCATCGCGAGGAAGCCGGCGACGGCCGCCGCAGCCCAGCCGTAGATGGTCGCCCCGGCGACGAGGAAGATGGTCGCGAGGGACATCGATCCGACGGCGACGCCCTCGATCGGGACGGGGAAGGCCTCGGCCAAGGTCGCAGCCAAGATCAGGAGAGCAATGCCGGCAGCGTCGTCCCAGCCGACGTGTCCGGACGCCAGCCAGCCGATCGCAGATCCGAGACCGGCAGCGCCGACGAGAGCGACGGGGAGCCAGACGACGAAAGCGGCACGCGACGTCGCGTCGAAGCGGATCCGGTGGAAGGATCCGGCCGGTCCCGGAGCGGGTGCTCGGGACCAGACATGTTGGCTGTAGCCCATGGGTGCGGTGGCGGGGCGCCGCATCCCCGGTTAGATCAGTCCTTCAAATGATGCCACGCGCGGCGGAAAACGCCTATCCGGCAAGCTTTCAGGCATGCGAATCGTGGTTGGAGCCGATGACGAGGGCACCGTCGCCGACACGGTTGTCGAGGAGCTGCGCTCACGCGGCCACGATGTCGTGGTGCTGGGGCGTGAGCAGTGGCCTGACGTCGCCGCGAAGGTCGCGCGCGCCGTCGCCGCGGGCGAGGCGGATCAGGGGATGCTGTTCTGCTGGACCGGAACAGGCACGTCGATGGCGGCGAACAAGGTGCCGGGCGTCCGCGCTGCGCTGGCGTGGGAGCCGTGGATCGCTGAGGGCGCGCGCAAGTGGAACGACGCCAACGTGTTGGTGATGTCGCTGAAGCGCACTGAGCCCGAGACGGCGCGGCAGATCGTCGATGCCTGGCTCAGCGTCGAGGAGCCGGACCCCGACGAGGCGGCGAACATCTTGCGACTCGGCGAGCTCGACCGGCGTTAGCCAGCTTCACCTCCTCCTAACTTCCGGCTGCGACCATGCCGTCCGTGAAACGGGTCGGGGTCGGTCTCGCGGCAATCGCGGCCGTCGTGCTCGCCGTCGCGTCGGCGTCCGGCGCGCAAACCGCCACGCGCGACCGCGTGTGCGCAGCGACGGTGAAGCAGTACAAGTCCTACGCCGCGGTTCCGCCGCTGCCGCATTGGGTCTGGGCGATCCCGTCCGGCTGCGTGTTCACCCGCGACCGTACGCCGAGCGCCGGCTGTCAGGCGAGTGACGTCCGCGACGGCTGCGTCTCGCCGCCTGACGTCGTCGTCCGGTTTCGCGGGCGTACGTACCTGTTTCATCTGACCCTCCGAGGCGTGCCCGCCAAGACGGAGGGCATCTGGCGGGTCGGAGGCGCGCGACGTTTTGTCGTCGCGTACGGCGGTCGTCAGCCGCAGCGGCAGCGTCTGTTCGTCGAGTTCACAGGCCGCGAGTACAACGGTCTGCTCGACAGTGGCCCAAGTCGTGGCCGGCCGGACCTCGGTGCGGAGCTGCGCTGGCGGATCGAATACAACCTCGATCGCAGGCGCGGCTTGTGCTGTCCGCGCGTCGATCCCGGCAGTCCCGAGCGTTCGCCGTACGACGTTGCGCCGACGCGTCTGATCGTCGCCGGCGGCTGATCGGCCGCTGCCGTCTCAGTCAGCTCTGTGTTTCGGCCGTGTCGCGAGCTCGCCCGGATCGCCCTCGAGCGAGATCGGGTCGACCTCCCAGGCCAGGCTGTCGTGGGCGTGCGCCTTGATCACGTTCCCGTCGGCATCGAGCTCGACGGTCTCGGCGCGAACGGCGAGGCTGTCGTCGTCGGTCCGGTTTCCGTCAGCGTCGTAAAGAAACGTCTCGATCCGGCTCATCTTCGGATCAGCATATTGGAACGCGTAAACTCCCCACATCGCCGACCAGGACAGCCTCAATTGCGTCCGCTGCGATACCCAACTCACCTTCGTCGGTGAGCGAGACTTCCATGAGGGGAGCCGGGGGTGGGGCTTCTTCCTCGGCGATCTCGGCGAGCTGCTCGTGAATCGCGAGAAAGTCGAGATGTACGTCTGCGAGGCGTGTGGCCACCTCGAGTTCTTCGTGCCGGACTAGAGCGTTCGCGTCGCCGGTGCGGCGGCACTGTGCTTAGACGATTCTCCGCCGAGTGTCTGCAGCGCGAGCCAAACGAGCGGCAATACGACGAGCACGACGATCACTGCGACGATGACGAGCGGCCTTCTCGAGCGCCTGTCCGGGACACGGAGGGCCGAGTCGCGTCTACGCACGCCGCGCATGAGAGGGAGTGGCGAGACGCGCGAGATGATCAGCGAGTCGCCTGATCGGACCCCGCCCTCCGGGCAAGAGCCGGAGGCTTAGACCTAACCCGGTGAACAGCACCGCGACGGTGGCCGGGACGCCCCACCACGGTTGGACTCGCACTCGCTCGGATGGGCGGAAGTGCTGCCCGGTCCGATCGATGTATTCGAAGACGTCCCAGACACGGTAGGTAAGAAGCCAGAGCGCGGCGGCCAGCGTCACGCCGAGAACGACCCCGGACAAATAGATCCTCCTCGTCCTCACGCGCACATTGTGAAACAGAAAACCCCGCCTGGGCGGGGCACTTAGAGGGCGGATGATGGGACTCGAACCCACGACCTTCTGCATGGCAACCCGCCCTGACACGCCTAGATTGGTCCAGTAGCCGCATAGTTAAGCCAAATCGCTGAGGGAAGATGAGGTTGGATCAGGCTGAATCAGCCTGATTGGGGAGAAAGTTGGGGAGAAAATCCGTGTCTCGGCAGGCAACAGATGAAGGCGGCTCGTAGTGGGTCGCTGTTAGACAGCGAGCGAATCCTGCGAACCCGAGGCCCTCCCGGGAGCCCCGCGCAAGCAGCGCCGCTTATTCCTCCAAACCACCCGCCTACCTGAGCCCGACTATCACGCCGACGCCGCCATGAAGGTCTCGGCCTCGCGGATGTACTGGGTCGCGCCGGCCTTCTGCCAGAAGGCGAGCGAGCGGTGAAGCTGCACGTCGGCCTCGCTGCGCCGGCCCTCGCTGACGAGGCGCTCCGCCGCCCGCAGTCGTGCGTAGGCCTCCAGAAACCCTGCATCTCCAAGGTCCGCGAAAGCGTCAGCCGCGTCCTCCAACTTGCCCGCCGCGTACAGCTTCAGGGCTTCCAACATCCGCGGTCCCGTACGCTCGCCCAGGGCTCGCAGGACGGCATTGCCGCGGCCGAGGTCGACGAGCGCGAGCGTTTCTAGAGGAGATGCTCCCCCCGGCGCCTCCACATTCGGGAGCACGGTCACGACCTCGTCCGCCATGCGCTCGGCCTCGGCCCTCTCGCCGCGCGCGGCGAGCACCAGAATGTTCAGCGCGAGGGCGCCGGCGAGGAAGCCGGGCCGGCCGCCACGCCGAGCCTTCTCGAGCTCACGTTCGGCGCAGGCCCGAGCCTCATCCAGATCACCCCGCGCCAAGCCGATGCGCGCACGCCACCAATCGTCGGCGTCGGGGCGCGCGAGGAGCTCGTCCCACCGACCGTGCTCGAAAAGCCGACCGCGCTCCCGCATCCCGAACCAGCGGATCCAGTGCGCGCTTCCAAAGCGCTCCGCCACCCGGCGTCCCTCGTCGTACAGCGCTTGCCCGCGTTCTTCATCCGGCTCGCCGGCCACGCCGACCCACAGGCCTGCGCCGAGGTTGTTGTAGGCACGCGCCGCTTCGTCGAGCGAATTCGTCGCCAGTGCGAGCTCGATGCTCCGCTCGAGATCAGCGATCCCGCCCGGGTCGCCGAGGGACATCCGTGCGGTTCCGACGTTGTCGAGCGCGTGGGCTCGCACACGGTCGAGGCCGAAACGCTCGGCGAGCCCGATTGCCTCTCGGCCAACCGTGAGGGCGCGCTTCGGATGTCCCGTGAAAGTAAGGATCCGCGCCAGGGTCGACAGGACATACGCCTTTTCCGCCGACGCCGGCGCGCCCTCCAAGAGTTCCCCAGCACGCTCGACGTGTCGAGCTGCGGCGACGCCGTCGCCCCGATCCCAGAGGAGCTCGCCGAGCGCAGCCTCGGCCTCGGCCGCGCCCTCGACGTCGCCGGCCGAACGAAGCGCGTCGCGCGCGTCGCTGAGCAAGTCCTCGCCGCCCGTCTCGGCCAACCTCAGCGACTGTCCGTACCGCAACAGCAGTCGTGGACGTCCTGGATCGTCGTTCGGCAAGAGCTCGAGCGCACGCGAGTACCAACGCGCGGCCTTAGCGAACGCGTTCAGGCCGAAGGCGCGGTCGCCCGCGTCGCGGAACGCGCCTTGGGCACGGGCCTCGAGGTCTCGCGCCCCTTCCGTTGTGCGCGAGAGCTCGAGCGCCTGACCATAGTGCTCGGCGAGCAGCTCCACATGGTCGTCGCGCCCCACCGTCAGGCTTTCGATCCACTTCCCGGCGAGGCGGTGCTTTTCTGAGCGCGGCGCGCGCGGGATCTGGCCGTACGCCACGTCGCGAACGAGCACGTGGCGAAATGCGTACTCGGTCTCGCCCGCGACCGACGACCTGCGCTCGCGCCGAACGAACTCCTTGCGTTCGAGCGCATGGAGCCGCTCCTCAACGGCGCTGCGATCGCTCCCGCCCATCGACGCCAGCGCTCCGACCCAAAACACCTTTCCTAGGACCGCGGCGTCCTGCAGCAGGTCCTTCTCGGCGGGGGGAAGCGCGTCGAGCCTGGCGGCGATGATGCCGTGAACGCTCGGCGGGATGTCAACACTGTCGTCCTCACGCTTCTCCGCGACGATGCGGGCATACTGCTCCGCATAGAGCGGATTTCCTCCGGCTTGCGCGAGCAATGCTTGCTGCGTATCCGCGGGGAGCACCGAGCGCTGGATGAGCCCAGCGAGAAGCCGCGCGGTTTCCCCATCCGAGAGCGGCGCAAGCGCGAGCGTGGTCGCGTTCAGCTTGCCGCCGCCCCACGTCGACCGCCTTTCCAGCAGCTCCGGCCGAGCGGTGCAGAGAACGAAGATGGGGACCGCCGAGGCCCACTCGACGAGGTGGTCCACGAAATCGAGCAGGTCGTCGTCGGCCCAGTGGAGGTCTTCGACTACAAGCACGAGAGGAGCCTCCTCCGCGAGCGCCTCGAAGAAGCGGCGCCAGGCGGAGAAGGTTTCCGCGAGGCGGTTCTCGCCGGAAACGTCCGCAGGACCGAGCCCCACCAATGGCCGCAGCTCGCTCTCGACCCAGGTGGCCACGTTGGCGTCTGCGATGAGCTCAGAGACCACGGCCCGTAACTTCACCTCAGCCTGGTCGGCCGTGTCCGACTCGAAGACACCGGCATGCGACTTCACGATCTCGCCGACGGCCCAGAAGGCGATTCCTTCGCCGTATGGGAGACAGCGGCCCTGTCGCCAACACACTCCGTTGCCACCCGCCGCAACGGACTCGAACAACTCGTACGTCAACCTGCTCTTGCCGATCCCCGGAACGCCGACGAGCGTGACGAGCTGCGGAGATCGCTCGGCGCGGACGCGTGCGAGCGTGTCGGCGAGGAGGTCGAGCTCGCGCTCCCGGCCGATCAGCTCGGTTCGACCGCGTTGCACCACATCGACGCCGACCGCGGACCGGTGTGCGACCGCTTCCCAAACACGAACGGGCTTCTCCTTGCCCTTCGCCTCGACCGGCTCGGTTTCCCGGTACTCGACCACGTCGCGTGTCACGCGATACGTCTGCTCGCCGACGAGGATGCCGTTCGTCGGTGCGGCCTCCTGCAGCCGGCTCGCCGTGTTCACGACGTCGCCCGCGACCATGCCTTCGCCCCGTTCGGGCCGCACTCCGATCGTCACAAGAGCGTCGCCGGTGTTGACCGCAACCCGAAGCTCGACCTCCTCCTCGTCAAGCGCCCAGTCGCGGATCGAGATCGCCGCTCGGACGGCGCGCTCGGGGTCGTCCTCATGCGCGACGGGAGCTCCGAAGACGGCGACGACCGCGTCACCGATGAACTTCTCGACCGTGCCTCCAAAACGCTCCAGCTCTCCGCGCAGCCGTTCGTGGTAGCCGCGCAGATGCGCGCGCACATCCTCGGGGTCCATGGACTCGGAGCGTTGGGTGAAGCCGACCAGGTCGCAGAAGAGCACGGTGACGACTTTGCGCTCCTCGCGGGCAGCAGCGGGCGCTGCGAGCGGCGCCGCGCACATGGCGCAGAACTGAGCTGCGGGCGGGTTGTCAGTGAACCCGCATGCTGGACAGGCGACCACTCGCCAAGTCTAGGACGCAATTCGCGAGTGGCTCAGCCGGGCGCTCCCCACTCGAGCCCGAGCTGCCTTAGCGACCAAACTTGGTGGTCGCTGGGATCTGCAAGGTAACTCGTGGCTCGGGGGGATCCGCTCGTCTCCAGGCGCCGCGTCGCAGGAAAACGGTTCAGGCTGAATCAGACAACTTGGGTGGAAGGTTGGGCGGAAAGTTCGCGTCTGTGCAGACAACAAGTCGAGGCCCCCTGGAACCAGCGCTGACCTGCTTGCGGCGAGCCGCTGTTGGTTCAGCTCCGCGCGTGAATACGCTCGCACGCCAACCCGTACCGCGGCGCCAGCACCGTGCGTGCGAGCTGCGGGTACGTCGCGCGATATCCGCGCCAGTGACCTTCGAGATGGAAGCAGAAGGTTGGAAACGGGGAGAAAAGACCCTCTTTACCAGTCCCGCCGAGAGGGTAAAACCGTGTTTTTGTGTTTTGGTTGGCTGTGTAGGCGCAGACGACCGCCGGCTTTCATCCACCCGCGCTAATCCCGCACGGCTGCCGGTCAGAGGGGGTCGCAGCCGGTAATACCCGCAAGCCATCCTCCGGTCGAGGCGACCGGAGGTCATGCGGTGTCAAACTTGGCACGAAGGCCATCTCGTTCAGCCGCCGGAGGGCGGTCAGGGATCGTCGCACTCGTTAGCTCGGTCCGCGGCGCCTACTGCCTGCCCGCACGCGCCATCGAAAGGGCGGTCGAGCAGCTACTAGCTCTCGTCAAGACGACTCCGAAGTGGCGAGGTGGGCGCCTTAGTCGCCGATGTGCTCAAGGTCGATCTCGGCCGCCCGCACCGTCCGCCACGAATCCCAGACGGCGGAACACGCGGACGAGTTTAGTGGGGTTCTATGTTCTGATTCAGGCGGAAGAGATTCGCAGGGTCGTACTTCGTTTTCACGTCGACGAGTCGCTCGTAGTTGGGCCCGAACGCCGCGCGTGTCGGATCCTCGCCGGTGTCGTCGACGTCGAGGTAGTTGACGTAGCGTCGGTCGACGGCGAATGGCGCGAGGGCCGCGAAGGACTCCCTTGTCCACGAAACGTTCTTGTCGGTGTCCAGCGGATCGGTCCAGTTTGAGGCGATGAGGACGTCGTATCCCGGCTCGCGGTGTGGAATGGCGGTCGCCTCCACCGGAACCCGCGTCACCTCGCCGTGGAAGTGCTCGATACCCACGGCGGTTCCGCCCATCGTCGACGGAGAGGTTGAGAACCGAGCAACCAGGGCGTCGATGGCCGCGTCGGAAAGATCGCCGAGGAAGGTCGACTTCCAGTAGTTGAGCGAACCCTTCGGATAACTGGCGTCGAAGAAGACCGTGTTGACGGCCGTGTAAGGCATCGGGCCGATCTGCACGTCGATCGGTGAACCAAAGGTGGTGAGTGGTTCGAGGTCTCGCTGCGCCTGATCGGAAGAGCCGACGTGACAAGGGAGAATGATCGCCACCTTGGTACCCGAGCCGTCAGGAGCATGGCCGAGTGCCCCGATCACCGACAGCTCGTCGGCGATGTCGGCCGTGAAGTCACGGTAGAAGCGCAACACGTTCGCGGCCTCGTCGAAGGAGTGAACGACAGGACCGGCCGTGACGAGCGGTCCAACGGCGTGCAGCCGGTACTCGAACGACGTGACGACGCCGAAGTTGCCCCCGCCGCCGCGCAGTGCCCAGAAGAGGTCGGCGTTCTCGGTGGCGTTCGCCGTCAGGACGCGGCCGTCCGCAGTGACCACCTCCGCCGAGAGGAGGTTGTCGGCCGCCACGCCGTGCTTGCTCATCAACCAGCCGAGGCCGCCGCCCAGCGTGAGTCCCGCGATGCCGGTAGTGGAGACGAAGCCGCCGGTGACGGCGAGGCCGTGTAGCTGCGTCTCGCGGTTCAGCTCGCCCCAAGTCACTCCTCCTTGCGCCCGGGCTATGCCGTCCCGCGGGTCGACGTGAATCCCCCTCATGAGCGACAGGTCGACCATCACCCCTCCGTCGGTGACTCCGTAGCCCGCCAGGCTGTGGCCACCGCCGCGAATCGACACCTCGAAACCCTGATCGCGGGCGAGGTTGACAGCCTGGACCACGTCGGCGGCGCCGCGGCAGCGTGCGATGAGGACGGGCCGCCTGTCGATGAGGCCGTTATGGACACGGCGGGCTTCCTCGTAACCCGAATCTCCGGGCCGGAGAAGCTCGCCGGCAAATCCTTCCAACGCGCTCAGCATGTCTTCCTGGACCGTTGCCATCGTGCGCCTCCCTCGGCTGAAGCCGAAGTCTAAGACCGCGACGTGGACGGCACAATCCGTTTGACCGCATCACCGCGCCCAACGATTACGCGCGACACGAGATTCTCGGCGAAACGTACGCGAATTCGAGTTCTTTGAGAGGGGCCAGAACCCCTACAGCCGCTTCCTCGACGTTGACAAGGTTGCCCGGGGAGCCGCGCCTTCCACATCTTGCGCGAACTCGGCGAGCAGGCGCTCGCGCCGGTCAACGTCGACGTGTACGTCGAAGAGGCGATGCGCGCTGCCGCCCGACCAGCCGATCGCCGTGCGCGCCATCTCGTCGTCACGTAGATGTTTGCGACCGGCTTCCGCACAAGTCCTGCGGCCAAGGCTCGCGCCGACGGCTAGGCGATGATTTGAGCGCATCGCACAGGTTCGTGAGTTCTGCGGCAGCGGCAACGTCCTCATCATCGAGCACGTGTTCGCAGAGACCCTCGATGTGTTGGTCAGCGGATACTCGGCCGCACCGATGAACAAGACGATCTGCAGATGGACGACCGTACCCTTGCCGCTCTTCGCTCGGCCTAGGCTCTCGGCCAGAGTGACGCACGCTCTTGGTCGTGTCGGCTCGCTCCCTCATGTAGCCGCGAGCGCATCTTCGCCTCGTACGTGCGCCTCTTGTAACTGACTGCACAAAACGTTAGCTTCCCAATCCTCGAGATCCTGCGGCCTCGGGAGAGGGGGTGAGACTAGTGAGCAGGACGAAGAGGGGCGCGCGAATCCGTCTTCTTGTTGTCGGGATCGGCGCGACAGTGGTGCTTGCGGCCGTGAGCGCGGCGCCAGCTTTGGCTCACCAAGGTGGGCATGCAGGCGGGTGTGCCGACTTCGGGATAAACGGCAACGTGCCCCAGCAGGGACCAATCGTGAGCAGCTTCGCGACGCAGGGTCCAGGCGTCGTAGCCGACATTGTGGAGAACTTCGACCACGCCAACGGCTGCGTCTCGTAGCAGCTCTTTTCGCAAGCCTGCCAGGGGGAGCGGCGTCACCTCGTCCATCTCGTCGCCGACTCGACCGCCGCGAGCCACGGCTGCGCAGAGGGCTGAGCGCGAGCTCAGCTATGCCAGGGGAGCGCGAGCGGCACGATCACCTGCTCGATGTCCTCGGACAGGAATCGAAGAAGCGCGTGCTCCCAACGCACGCTTTCCGGATCTGTGCGGTCGAGCCGGACGACGAAATCGCCTGCTCGGAGAACCCTCCGGGTCGCGCCGCGCGCGAGCGGCTCCCCACGCGTGGGCAATCGCAATCCGTACCGCTCGGCGAGCCCCTGCGGAAATGATTCGAAATGCGGCTCCGCCATCTCGACGCGCGATACGTCAGAGTCGAGCGACACGCTTCGGGCGCTCGAGCAGCAGGAGCATGTGGATGTCGTCCGGCTCCTCGGCGTAGAGCTTGGGCAACGGCTCCGTTGAGCGAAAGCCGCGTGCCAAGTAGAACCCAACTGCGGAATCGGTCGGGACAGATGACACGTACAACGCTTCGGCGCCGCTCGCCCGCGCCAGCTCTTCCATTGCATCGGTCAGCGAGCCGGCGACGCCGCGTCTGCGGTGTGCACGGCTCACGAACAAGAGCGCGAGTTGTCGGACTCTCGGTGCAACTTCACCCCCAAGAAGCGCAATCCCCACGAGGTCTCCGTCGGCGAATGCGCCGAGCAGGATGCCTCCCTCTTCCACGACGGGCTGCCATCTCGCAACGAGCTCGGCAACGCTATGAGGGCATTCTTCGAAGAAATTCGGAATCGAGTCCTTGACCGGCTCCGAAACGAGGCGCGTGCCGATCTGTCGGTAGTGCAGCGTCGCCTCCTCTGACCGATCGATCTCGCGGAATCGCACGAGATCGCCCTTCGGAAGCTGCTGAATCACGACGCTCATGGTGACATCGGTAGCGCCCACAGAGGCGACGTGCAGTGACGGTCGCGGTAGTTCGGAAACAGCCTAATCATGCGCGCGTGCGCCGCAAACGCGTAGGGGAGCAGGTCGTTCGCGAGCCGGGACGAAGCCCCCAGCAGCTCAGCGGTCGCGAACCGGTGAATCGCTGACACTCGACCTCGATCCGTTCCGGCGCCACTTCCAGCGGCGCAGGTGGTAGGCCTCGTGAACGAGCACGAGCACCCCGGTCGCACGCTCCCACGCCGGCACGGTCGGGTCGGCGACGGCCGGCGCTCCGGCACAGAGGTTCGGGTGGAGGACGATGTGGTCGTTGAGCATGTCGGTGTAGCCCCGCGCCCGTTGCGTACTCGGACGCGGTACCCCAGATCGGATCGCCCGTCCACTCCTGCATCGACTGACGGCGTCCTTCGGCCGCCCGCGCCGCGACGTACGAAGCGACGCGTTCCAACAGCGCCGCGCGATCGTCGCAGAGGGCCAGAGCAGCACTGAACAGACCGGCTAGCGTCGCCACAGGAACGGCAGAGCCGACCAGTCGCTGCCTGCGCTCGCGTTGCGTGAGCCGAAGCATGAGGAGCCGATCCAAGCGTTCCGGCGCCTATGCCGCGATCCCTGCTCGCCCGGAACGTCGTCGGAGCGTCGCGGCCGCTGCGATCAGCACCAGTGCCGCGCTGACCGTTCCTGCACCCACGCCCGCGGCTCCCCAGTCGAAGCCGCCATCGGCGGCGTCGACCCCGTGCCGGACCGCGAGCTGCGTCGCGCTCCGGTCGCCGCCAACTCCGTGCGCTCCCGCTCGATCGTCAGGACGCACCGCCGCGGATGGGGTGACGGCGACGGTTCGGAGACCTGCCCGGTCGTCCGGCCGCGCTGCGTTCAGGATGCTTGCCGCCTCGACGCCGTGCGGCCCCGGGCGATCGTCGGGCCGGACCTCCGCCAGAGCGGGGCTTGCCGACAAGAGCAGCGCGACGGCGAGCGCCGGCGCCAGCCTTTGTGTCCTTGTCGAAAACATCATTGCTGTCTCCTTTCGCTCGGCGAGCCTTGCCTGCGGGTCACGTCGGAGAAAGACCGCGTGACGGTTAAAGAGCGGCAAGCGCTTGCTAAGAAGCCGCTGGTCTGTCGGCCTTACGAGGACGAGGCGGTGACCGCCGCGGCGGACGGCGCCATGCCCATTTCCCGATAGAGCGCGAGCGCCGCCTCGGAGAGCTGCTCGGCGCGCTCCGCGTCACGAGATCCGCCGCGGGCGCGCAGCATCTGCGCATAGTCCTGCTGCGTCCGGGCGAGCCACGGGACCGCGCGCATCCGTGCGTTCATCTCGAGTGCGTCTTCGAAGTGCCGCTCTGCGACCGCCCAGCGTCGCCCCGTCGTCGCGAGGATCCCGAGAGAGCGGCTGGCAGAACCCCTCATTCCCTCGGCGATATCGGCAACGTTCAGCGCCGCCCACGGGTGAAGGAGCGCATACAGCGTGTCGGCCGGGCGCGTTTCTCGGAGCGTGGCGCAGGTCTCGGCGAGAAGGCTGAGGCCGTACAGCCACTCGGCGTCGAACGGCAACGCCGAGAAGTCGTCGCGCGAGAGCTCGTCGAGCGCACGCTTCGCCTCTGGCAAGCGACGGAGCCTGGCGCGGAGGTGTGCGAGGACGCAGCGTAAGACGGGACGCGCCGGATAGGTCGCGATGAGGTCGCAAATCGCTGGCTCGACCTCCTCGAGCCCGCCGCGAAACTCAGAGAGGGTGTACCGCTGGAGCTGGTAGACGGGTATCGCCATCGCGGGCTGCGCGCGCTCGCCATCCGCCACGGCTCGTTCGGCGAGCTCCTCCGCCTCTCTGATACTTCCCGACGCGAGCGCGAGCATCGCCTGGATACCGCGAACCTGCCAGAGGTGGACAGGCTGTCTGAGGTCGTCCGCGATCCTCAGTGCAACCGCGAGATCTGCGTGCGCCGCGCGGATGTCGCCGAGCTGAACCTCTGCATGGACCCGCACGATGTGCCCATAGGCGGCGCGCTCTTTGTCGCCGATCCGGTCCGCCAGTTCGCACAGCTCGGTTCCCAGCGCAAGGCACTCTTCCAATGTGTCCGGCGCCATGATGGCGGCGGTACGTCCGTTGATTGCATCGGCCAGCGCTGCGGGATCGTCGCTGCGGCGTGCCGCGGCGACCGCCTCTCGGCTGAGCGCATCGCGTCGATCGCGCCCGTGTTCGTCGCGCAGAGCTCCGGCAAGACGCGCAAGCAGTCGTGTGCGCAGCCCGAGATCTTCGTCGCCAAGCTCGGCTAGCGCCTCCTCGAGCAGCGGCACGAGTCGCATGTCGCTGCCGGCGCGGGCGAAGACGACACGCCCGCCGTAGCCGGCCGCCGCGCGGCCGAGCTCACGCGGGAGGCGAAGCTTGCGCGCGCTCTCGGCCGCACGGAGAAAGGACGCCTTCGCAGCGTCGCTGGAGCCGGCGCGAGACTGGGCCTCGCCGAGAGCAAGGAGCACGTGGCACCGCGTCGCCCCGTCGGCACCTCCGGCGAGCTCGAGCGCCTCGAGCGCCGATTCGTAGTGGCGAGCCGCCTCTTCGTAGGCGAGGACGTGCAGCGCGTGGTCACCTGCGCGTCGCGAATAATCGAACGCCCGGACGAAATCACGCCCTGCGATCGCGTGGCGGGCGAGCTCAGGAAGATGCGGCCCCGGCTCATCGCCGAGCAGCTCCTCGAGGACGCGGGCCGCCTGCCGGTGGAGCCGAACGCGGCGCGCCGGCATGAGGTCGTCGTACAGCGCGTCGCGAATGAGGACGTGCGCGAACCGGAAGCGCCCCAGCGCGTCGCGGACCTCCGTGATGATCCGGGCGGCCACCGCGCTCTCGAGCTGCTCGAGCACGCCGTCCTCCTCGGTGCCGCTGAGGCGAGCGAGCGGCGCGAGCGCGAAGTCGCGTCCCAGCACGGACGCCACACCGAGCATCGCGTTGCAGTCGACCGAGAGGTGCGTAAGTCGTCGGGCTATGACGTCGCGCACCGTCTCGGGCACCGCGATCGTTCGTTTCGCCTTTGTGCCGGGTCCGCCCTCGGCAGTCAGCAACCGAATAGTTTCCGCGACGAACAGCGGATTTCCCTCCGTTCGCGCATGGAGCGCTCCGGCGAGCTCCGGCGAGGCAAGCTCCGATGCGGTCAGCTCGACGAGCTCTTCGATGTCGGGCTCCGACAACCCGTGAAGACGAACCCGCCGAGTCACCGGCTCGCGCGCCAGGCCGGCGAGCATCGCCGTCAGGGATGCGCCCGGCACCGGGTCGACGTCCCGGCAAGCGCCCACGACGACCATTCGGCTCGATCCGAGGCCGCGAGCGAGGTACTGGAGGAGAAGCAGTGACGGCGCGTCGGCGGCGTGAAGATCGTCCAAGACGAGCACGATCGGGCGGCTGGCCGAGGCCCTGCCCAAAAAATTGGCGATGGCGTCGAACAGACGGAAACGAGCTCCCTCGGACTCGAGCGCGACGGGTGTGGGCAGATCGGGGAAGGCTCGCCGAACCTCCGGCATGATCTCCGCGATCTCGGTCGCCCCCGCCCCGAGCTCGTCCCGCAGCGCCTCGCTCTCGCGTTCACAAACGTAGCTCCGCAACGATTCGACCCACGGCCAGTACGCCGGTGCACCTCCCGCCTCCCAGCAGCGGCCGACGAGAACGCGGGCGCCGCGAGCAGCAGCCTGCGCGGCCAACTCCTGGGCGAGGCGGCTCTTCCCGATGCCCGGCTCGCCCACGAGGAGAAACAGCCGCCCGCGGCCCGCGAAGGCACCGTCGAGTGCGGCAACGAGCTCCCCGAGCTCCGCGTCCCGCCCCACGAATGCGCCGCGCGGCTCCTCCGCGACCGGTTTTGCGAGAGGCAGTTCGATCGACTCGTCGTGCCGGAGGATCGCCTGGTGGAGCTCGCTCAACGCTCGGTTCGGCTCCACACCGAGCTCTTCCACGAGGATTCGGCGGGCGTCTTGATACGCATTCAGCGCCTCGATTTGGCGGCCCGAACGGTAGAGGGCGAGCATCAGCTGCCCTCGGAGACGCTCCCGAAGCGGATGCTCCCGCACCAGCGCCTCGAGCTCGCCGATCAGCTCAGAGTGGCGCCCGAGCGCGAGATCGGCGTCGATCCGTTGCTCGAGCGTCCCCGTTCGCAGCTCCTCCAAACGGGCGATCTCCGGCTGCGCGAAGCTCTCGAACGCGACATCGGCCAGTGGGGATCCGCGCCACATGGCAAGCGCGTCACGCAGAAGCGCGCTTGCCTCGTGCGGCTCCGCCCCTCGGGCCTGCTCGCGCAGCCGCTCGACGCGCGCGACGTCAAACTCGTCTTGCCCGAGACGAAGCATGTATCCCGGCGGCTGCGTGAGGATCCGCCCCTCTCCGACGACCTTCCGCAGCTGCGACACGTAGACGTGGAGCGCCTTCGCCCCACTCTTCGGCTGGCGCTCACCCCACAGGTCGTCGAGCAGACGTTCCGCCGAGACGACCTCGTTCACGCGTACGAGCAGAATCGCGAGCAGCGCCCGCTGCTTCGCGCCGCCGAGGGGGAGCGTCCCCGTCTCACCGCAGACCTCGAGCGGCCCGAGGATCCTGAACTCCATTCTTCTCGGCGACGCTAGCAGCCGCGCCACGGCTCCGACAAGCGGCCCGTTCGAGCCGACTTCTGCCCCCGGCACTTGCCCGTCTTAAGGGGCGGCGCAGTCTCCTCTCGATCTCGAGCCGCACGATCAACGACTGAGTGGAGGAGTGATGAAGCGAACGTGACCCAAGAACGAGACGAAGAGGTCTCCCCGCCGGCGGGCCTCCGGGCTCTCAGCGTCCTGAGCAAGACGAGAGCAGGAACGATTTTCAAGCTCGTTGCCGCCGCGGGGACCACAGCAGCACTCTTCGGTTCTCTGCGGGCCGATGCTACGCGACGATCCAGGCGGCGCTCGACGCAGCCCATGACGGCGACACGATCAGAATCGCGGCCGGGACGTTCGCCGGCGGCATCGCCGTCGACAAGAGCGTCAACCTCGTAGGTGCGGGGGCGAAGGCGACGGTCATCAATGGAGGCGGTTCTCGGCGGTTTCGATCATGGGAGGGATCACGACGTTCAGCCCACTGACCCCCGAGTGGACCGGTGAGGAGAAAGTGATCGCGTTCGGCGGCGGGATCGCAATCAAGCCGAACGAGGCTACCGAGCGGTCCGACGGTGACCATCAGCACAACCTGCCGATTTGCGGAACCGGATAAACGAACCCACCTCACACGCCGGTGCCAGTCCGTCGCTGATCCGACTGCTGGGAGAGATCTCGACGTTGCTCTTTGGGACTCATCGGGGACACATGTCGCCAATTCATCAAACGAAAACCCCCGATTTACGGGAGTTTTAGGAGCGGATGATGGGACTCGAACCCACGACCTTCTGCATGGCAAACGGGTCGTGGGTTCGGCCCATCTGACGCTCACACCCGCATGGCCTGTGCGGTTCCTGGGGCCTCGCAGCGTCCGAACTGGGCACTTGAAAACATGCCGGTTTGCGGACGATTCCAGCGGGTTTGGGCACTACGTCACGGCTGGTGCCCATTGAACTCGCCGTCCTCAACGCGTTCGCTCTCCACTCGGTTCATCCAGCCTTGGAGGAGCGATGCCTACCGCAGCTCGCCGAACTGAGTTTGAAACCTCACAGGATTAGCCCGGCGCGATCGTGGCGAAGAAGATGTCGGTCGGCCCGTTTTTCGCCCGTGGTGCTGGCTGCGTGAAGATCGCCGCGAAGCCGCGCCCGCGTAGGGACGCTAGTCCTTGATACTCGCCCAGTCGTCCGAGCGGGGCCGTACGGAAATCGAACGGGCCGGCGACGTGAGTTTGCGTCCATGAGGCGCCGCCATTGTCGGAGTGTGCGAACCAGACGTCGGTTGTCAGCGGCGTGTCACCGGAATGGTCGTTGCGGTTGTCGTACCAGGTGACGCCGACGGTGCCGTGCGAGTCGACGGCGATCGCGGGCTCGAAGGCGAAGGCGGTGACGCCGGGGAGCGCAGTTGGTCCGCTCCAGCTGATCCCGCCGTCGCTCGACTTGGCGATGTCGATCGTTCCGGATGTGGCTGAGCTGTTGCGGTCCCAGGCGATGTACACGGTTCCGTCGGGAGCGACCGCGGCACTATGAATGCTGTTGTCCTGGCTCGGTAGCGGCGCGCCGGTTTCAAGATCGAAGAAGGGCTGGATCGACTGCGAGACGATCTGCACCGGCGGAAGCCAGGTCCGTCCCTCGTCGCGCGAGCGGCTGGCGTAGAGCTCGCCGCGCAAGCTGAAGTCGTCGAGGTTGACGACCGCGCGCGAGAAAACCGTCAGCAATGTGCGGTCGTAGAGGACGAGCACTTCGCTCGAGATGTCGAACGCGTTAGGTCCGGGCTGATCGACGACGACAGGAGGCGACCAAGTGGCGCTGCCGTCAGTCGTGCGCGAGAACTCGAGGTAGTTCGTCAGCGGGAAGTTGAACAGGTGGTCCCAGTTGCCCCACACGGCATAAGCGTGGCCTGCGCGTGTCGGGCTTGCCGTGATCGTCTCTTTGTCGTTGCGCGGATCGGGGGCGGCAACGGTCGCCGGCGCCGCCCAGCTAAGACCGCCGTCGGTTGAGCGGCTGGCCAGGAAACCAACCGGTGGCGGGTCGGCCGACAGAAACGCCTCGGCACCAGCGAAATAGACGGTCCCGTCGCCACCGGCCGAGACCCAGGGGTCGGAAGCGGCGTCGGCCGTCCCGCCCGTGCAGACCGTGCTTCCCGGGATCGGAGTGCGAGCCCAGGTCTTGCCGCCGTCAAGCGACGCGGCGACGAGATCGGTCCGCGCCGCGGCGCCGAGATCCTGTTGCCACGTCGCGATGATATTCCGCGGGTTCGCCGGGTTGACAGTGATCGCCGGCTCGATCTCGTCGCCGGCGATCCTCTCGCCGTCGCCGAGCGCGCCTGGGCAACCGGTCGCGAACTGACTTGGGGCCGAGATCGCCTGCAGGTCCCTTCACCTTGTACGGATCGGCGATTGCGGCGGCTGGTAGGACGGCAGCCGCTACCAGAAAGACAGCGGCAAAGCTGAGCAGATCAAACCGCAGCCGCATGCTGCTCGGTCTCGCCGGGTGGCGCGCGCGTTACAGGCGCTGTGGATCTCTCTCGCTTGGCCTCATCGGCCGACGGGTCCCTCGAGACCTAGACGAGGCCGTGCTCTCGGGCTCGCTCCACCGCCTCTTCCCGGCTCGACGCACCGAGCTTGCGATAGACGCCCTTGGAGTGGCTCTTCACCGTGTTGAGCGAGACGTAGAGCGCCGAGCCGATTTCCCGGAGCGACAGCTTGGTCGGCAGGAGCCGCAGCACCGCCAGCTCGCGGTCAGTCAGCTCGTTAGGGGCAGGGCTCGGGGTTGGGCCCCCTGCGCGGCGACGGCGCTCCGCTTGCGCGAGCATCTCGACGAGGACGCCCGGATCCGGACAGCTCTCAACCGCTTGGCGGGCCTCGCGGACCAGCGCGCGTGCCTCGTCGTGCTGACCGAGGTCGTGCCGTACCTGGGCGTACGCGAGCAGCGCGTAGCCGATCTCGGCCTTGGCGACGCCCCGCCTCGAGAGTTCGACGGCGCGCCGGATCTCACCGTTGGCCTCGTCGAGCTTGCCCCGCTGCTCGAGCGCCTTGCCGCGGGCGACGTAGGCCATCGCGTTCGCCCAGTGATCGTCGAGACCGCGCTCGCGCCCGAGCTCGATGGCGGTACGGGCCAGCTGGGCCGCCGTGTCCCAGTCACCGCGCTCGGCATGATTCGCGGCGAGGCAGCTGTGCGCGTGGATGACCGCGAGGTGGTTGCCGGCAGGTCTGGCGCGCCGAACAGCCTGCTCGAGCGTGACCGCTGACTCGTCCGTCTCGCCGCGCCAGAACAACGCGACGCCGAGCACGGGGCAGCCGACGGAGCGCCAGGGTGAGCTCTCGTCCGGCTCCAGCTCACGCGCGGAGCGCGCGGCTTCGATTGCGCCGCCGACGTCGCCCTCGAGGTACTCGTGGATGCAGCGGAGCATCCCCGCCGCGGCCTCGAGCGAGGCACCGTCGTCTCCGGCCGCGCCGAGCGTGGTTGCACGTTCGGCGGCCTCGATCCAGCGGTCGACCTCGTCGATCCGACCCTCGTTCACCGCGATCCACGCCCGTGTCAGGCAGAGGCGCGGATCGTCGGCCACAACCGTCCCCGGAAGCGCGTCGAGCCAGCCGACGACCGTCTCGAGCTGTCCACGCTGCAAGAACTCGGACCAGTGGAGAGCGATCAGATCGGCCACGTCGGCGAGGTCGCTGGCGAGCGTCGAGTGGTGGATCGCCTCGGACACGTGGCCGGCCTCCCGCAGCCAGGCTGCCGCACGCCGATGCAGTGACGAGATGAGCTCGGGCTCGGCCTGCGCCAGCTCGTTCCGGAGCAGCTCGGCGAAGAGGTGGTGATAGCGGTACCACCTGCGCTTCGCGTCCAGGGGAACGAGGAAGAGGTTCGAGCGCTCGATGCGGACGAGCATGCGCGCGGAGCCCTCGGCTCCGGTGACAGCCTCGCAGAGAGGCGCGCAGAAGCGGTCGAGGATCGACGTCCGGAGCAGGAACGTCCGCACCTCGTCCGTCAGGCTCGCCAGCACCTCGGAACCGAGGTAGTCGATGACGTGGCGGTCGTCGCCCGCGAAGGCGGCGATGAACTCGTGAGCGTCGGTCCGGCCGCGCAGCGACAGCGCGGCCAGGTGGAGGCCGGCGGCCCAGCCCTCCGTCCGCCCCTGGAGCTGCGCCACCTGGTCGGCGCCCAGCTTCAGGTCGAGCATCTGGTTCAGGAGCTCGGCGGTCTCCTCCTCGCTGAACCGGAGGTGATCAGCCCGGACTTCGGTCAGCTCGCCGCGGACGCGGAGAAGCGGGAGCGGCAGGCGCGGGTCGGAGCGGGTGACGAGGACGAGCTTCAGCGTCGACGGCAGGTGCTCGACCAGGAACTCCATTCCGTCGTGGATCTCCCGGTTGCCGACGAGGTGATAGTCGTCGAGCACGAGCACAAGCGCATCCGGGAGCTCGGCCAGCTCGTTGATCAGATTCGGGAGCACGACCTCGGCGACGTTCGTGCCGGAGACTCGAAGCGAGGTCAGGGCCGCTGCACCGAGCTGCGGCTCCGTAGTGCGGAGAGCCTCGACGACGTACGCCCAAAAGCGAGCCGGGTCGTTGTCTTCGCGATCGAGCGAGAGCCAGGCGAACCGGCGGCGGGCGGTGTCCGTCGCAATCCAGTCGGTAACGAGAGTCGTCTTGCCCCAGCCCGGCGGTGCGTCGACGAGCGTGACCTTCGGAAGCGGGTCGGTGCTCAGCAGGGCGAGCAAGCGCGGGCGGGCGATGAGGCGCGGGCGGATCGGCGGCGGCTGTAGCTTCGTCGCGAGTGGGCCAGGTGAAGGAACTGCAGCGCGCTTCACGTTTTTCGGCTGCGTCACCACGAGCCCGTATCTCCCATGTGGTGAGGGTACAAGACGCGCGAGTCTCGGCTCTTCAGGGCTTCAGTTCGGCCGCGGCGCCGTCGCCCATCAGACGCGACAGCGCAAGGGCCAGAACGAGTGCACCGCCGTAGAACAGCTGCTGGACGAAGCCTCTGGCTCCGTGCAGCTGGAGCCCGGTGATCCCCGTCCACAGGAAGTAGACGGCGACGAAAGACCCCCACGGGTTGAAGCGGCCCGGAACGACGGCTGTCGCGCCCAGGAAAGCCGCGGCGAAGGACGGGAGCAGGTAGGTCGCACCCGACGAGGGGTCGGCGCCGCCGGTCGTCCCCGCGTACAGAACGCCGGCCGCCGCGGCGAACGCCGCCGAGGCGACGAAAGCGCCGAAGCGCACCCGCCCGACGCGGACACCGCCGAGGCGCGCCGCGCTCCGGCCGCGCCCGACGAATAGGAGCCTGCGCCCGAGGGGCGTGAACTCGAGCACGTACGAGAGGACGACGCAAAGGGCAAGGCCGTAGTAGAAGCCAAGCGGGATCCCCAGGAACCGCGAGACGGTCACTGGGCGGACGAGGGACTCCGAGACGCCGCCGATCGTCCGCGAGCCGCTGATCCAGAGGACGATCCCGGACACGAAGGCCGACATCCCGAGTGTGACCACAAATGCGTCGAGGCGAAGGAGCACGACGAGCGCGCCGTTGACGATGCCGACCGCGACACCGCTCAAGAGGGCGCCGACGATCGCCCAGCCGATCGGCCAGCCGTGCTCGACGTTGAGGAGGGCGAGCACCATGGCGGAGAGCGTCAGCACGGACGCGATCGACAGGTCGTATTCGCCGGCCGTCAAGGGGACCAGGAGCCCCAGCGTCAGCACTACGAGGACGGCCTGCGAGCCGAAGATCGTCTGGAAGTTGGCCGCGGTCAGGAACGTGTTCGGTTCGAGCGCCCCAAAGAGGACGACAACCGCGCCCCAGGCGACGACGAGCCCGCCGCGGCGCCCGAGCTGCGTGGCCCTCACGGCCGATCATGCTCGCGCTCAATGCGCCCGCCGGAGAAGACGAGGACGCGGTCGCAGATCGCCGCAAGCTCCTCGCGGTCGGTGCTCGCGCAGATCACGCACGCACCTTGCTCAGCCGCCTGCCGGATCAAGGTGAAGATCTGCCCGCGCGCCCCCACGTCGACCCCGCGCGTGGGCTCGTCGAGGAGCAGCAGCCGCGGGCCGGCGTTGAGGGCCTTGGCGAGCAGCGTCTTCTGCTGGTTTCCGCCCGAGAGCGCGTGGAACGCCAGCTTCGGCTCGCACGGCCGGACGCCCAACCCTGCCAGGAGCCCGGCCACGTCGCGGTGCATGCGCCGGCGGTCGAGGCCGAGGGTCGTGGCGTAGCGGTCGAGGACGGGTAGCGTCACGTGGTCCAGGATGGGCAGCGAGCCAACGGCCCCCTCGCGCTCCCCGTCGGCTGCGAGCAACGCGATTCCGGCGCGGAGGGCACGGTCGGGCGTCATCGTCGTTGCGTCGTGCCGTTCGTTCCCCAAGCTGAGACGACCGGCGCGGCCCGGCCGCGCGCCGAAGAGCAGATAGGGAACCTCCTCGAAGCCCGATCCGAGCAGGCCTGTAAGCCCAACGACCTCCCGTTCGTGCACCTCGAAGGAGATATCCCGGACGACCTGTCCCGTGAGATCCGCAACCGAGACGGCAACGCGCCCCGCAGGTTTGTGTCGCGGGACGGCCGCTTCGAGCCGGCGCCCGGTCATGAGCTCTGCGAGCGCATCCGGCTCGAGCCCTGCCGTCCCCCCCGTGGCCACGACGCGTCCATCGCGTAGCACGGTGAGTCGGTCGGTGAGCTCGAGCACCTCCTCGAGGTCATGCGAGACGAAGAGCACGCTTGCGCCCGCGTCGGCCAGCTCCCGGGCCAGCCCGAACAACCGCCGTGTCTCGGGCTCCGGCAGGAAGACGGTCGGCTCGTCGAGGACGAGCACGCCCTTTCCGCCGAGCTCCTCCGCAGCTCGGACGATCGCGAGTAGCGCACGCACGACGGGGCGCAGCCGGGCGACCGGGCGACGGGGGTCGAGTTCGACGCCGAATCGGGCGAGCGCGTCGCCGGCCCGCGCGCGCTCGCGCCGCCAGGAGATCCGCCAGTCGCGCCTGGCTGCCAGCTCGCCGAGGCGGAGGTTCTCGAAGACGCTTAGCGAGGGGATCAGCCCCAGGTCCTGGTGGACGAACGCGATCCCCAGCTCGCGTGCGCGTCCCGGAGGAAGCGGCAGCCGAGTGGGCCGACCGCCCACCTCCAGCTCGGCGCCTGGCTCAGGCGCGTGATAGCCGGCGAGGATCCTGATCAGGGTCGACTTGCCCGAGCCGTTCTCGCCGAGCAACCCATGAACCTCCCCCCGCCGGAGCGTGAGGCTCGCGCCGTCCAGCGCGCGCACTCCCCGGAAGCTCTTCGACACATGCCGCACGGCAAGCGCGGCTACGTCAGCCGCCAACGCCCCACAGCTTTCTATATCCGTCGACGTATGCGTTGCCGTAGCCGGCGTCGAAACGCGGCGGGTGACCCGCGTCGGCGACATCGCCGTCGTCGAAGACCCGAAGAGGCGTGTGCTCGCTCCTCACCGGCGGCTCGCCCGCGATGACGCGGAACGCTTGGTCCATGGCCGCCCACCCGAGCCAGGACAGGTTCTCGCCGAGGTCCATCGCAACGATGTCGCCGTCCTGCATCAGTTTCAGGGCGAACGGCGTCCCGTTGAAACCGGCGATCCTCACCCGACCGCCGGCATGCGCCGCCCGGATCGCCGGGACGACGAACTCCGACATGCTGTCGTAGATCGGGATCACGTAGTCGATCTTCGGGTCGCGGACGAGTGCGGACTGGACCTCGGAGCGGATCCGTGCAGCCCAGTCGGGGATCGGGACGTCCACGGCGGTGATCTTGCAGGCGGGGCACCGTCTGCGGAACTCGTTCCGCAGGCCCCGCATGAGCGGAGTCGTCGAGCGAGCGTCGTTCGACGTGATCACCAAGGCGTCCGCTGTGCCGCTGGTGGCCTGGATCACCCAGTCTGCCTCGAGCCGGCCGGCCTGCTCGAAGGGCCCGGGTACGCACGTCGTCCCGTAGACGCTGCCGTTCGAATCGGCCTGGCAGTGCTCGCCCTCCCCTGTCGTGCGCAGCACGATCACGGGAATTCCCGCGTTCTTCGCCTGCGCGATCTGCGGAGCGAGGAGAGCGGGGTCCTGCGCCAGCAGCGTGATCGCGTCAGCGTGCTGCGAGATCGCAGTGCTGATGCCCTGTGCCCACTGGGCCGGCTGGCCCTGATTCGGGTACACGACGAGCTTCGCGTCTACCTCTGCAGCCGCCTCACTCATGCCACGCTCGACCGCGGCCACGAACGGGACCTCGCTCGTGATCGGGATCTCGAAGATCGTTTTCCCGCGCAGTTTCTTGGTCGCGTCGAATCCCGGTCCAGGCGGCACGAACGTGGGAATACCTTTGAACGCCTCGATTTGTGCGCTCGCGCCGGCGACGTCGGCGTGCCCGGAAACCTCTTGCGCGGACGCGCCTCCGCCGCACGCCGCTGCGAGGACCGGCAGAAGCGCAACGCAGAGAAACGCCGCTCGCCGCACCGCGGCGCGCCTGCCTTGCCGGCTCGTGACACGCAAATGCGGCCTCCTCTCCCGACGGGGAGGCTACATCCGCGCGGGTCGATCCTCCAAACGGCCTAGGTGGCTTCAAGGTCCTCGCCGGGCGTTACGGTCCACCTCCTCGAGGCGCACGAGCTCGATCCCGAAGTCGCGCAGGCGGTCGAGAACCCCGTATAGCTGTCCTTGGTCGGCGATCATGCCCACGAGGGTTGTCTCGCCCGGCTTCCGCTCGACGGTCATTCCGTGGAAGGCCGAGGCGAACCGCTCGCTCAGCCTCCCTCGCACGGTGATTCGGTATCTCGCCGGCGTCATGCTCCTGCAGCGTCGCCGAGTACGTGCGAGCTGTCTTCACCCACGGACGAATCTCACCCGGGTGAACCCGGCGGGAAGCCCCCGCAAACCCCGCCCACCGCGACTCGCATGACGGCCGGTGCTAGCGGACGAGTCGGCCGTTCGGCCGCATCACGAGCCAGTGGCCGCCGAATGCGCTGACGTTCTGGCAGAGAACCTGTCCCGGCTTCCGATCCCCGATGTAGTAGTAGAGCGGGCGGCCGCCATACGTCACCTGCAGCCTTCCGTTGGCCCGCCTCGTTGTTCCCAGCAGCGACGACTTAACGCCGGCGGCCGTGCGTGCGCGTCCGTTGACAAGATACGGCGGCCATGCAGTCGCGCACGCGCCGCTGCAGACGCTTCGCCCGCGCGGGTCGCGCGTGAAGGCATAGAGAGCGAAGCCGCGGCCGTCGAACAGGATCCGGCCGTAGCTCGACGACCTCACCGTCACAGTCGACCGTGAGACGTGAGTTGCGGCAGATGCAACGTCGACACCCAAAGCGGCGACGATAAGGACGACGAGAAGAAGTCTCGTGCGCATGCTGCTCTGTCTCGGAGGAGCCGCCGCGTGTTACAGCCGCCTCAGGCGTAACACCTGCAAGCCGAGATGGACTGTGAAGGTGAACACAACGAGAAAGGAACCGGTGATGACGGCTTCGACGATTTCCATCGGTCTCACTGGCGGCGAGGGCTTCGCCGCCGCCGAGCAGCTGCGGCCGAGCAAGGCACTCGTGCTGCTCCTCGACGCTGCGGCCGACATCGACGGCGCGTTCGGTCGCAGGCAGAACGATCTGCGTGCCGCGCTCGACGGCGAGGGCATGGTCGTACTGTTGATCGGGCCGCGGATCGCCGCAGGACTCGCCACGCAATTCGGCTGTTGGATCCGCGCCAAGGTCGGAGTCGACATCCTTCCCTGGGCGGGGCCGCGGGAGCTCGAGGAGGGCGGCGAAGCCTATGCGACGGTGCGGTTCTTCGCCGCGGATCTGCCCGAGGGCGCACAGCAGGTCGCGCGCTCGCGCGACGGCGAGTTGGCAGGCGTGCGCTTCCGCGGTGGCGCCGCGGAGATCGTCGTCCTTCCCGTCGACGAGCGGCTCACCGCTGCGGACGTGCCTGCGCTGCTCGAGGGTCTGAGATGACGCAGCTCGCGGCGCGGCTCGCGACGATGCCCGCCGTCGGCGCGATCGTCCTCGCTGGCCTCTGGTTCTTCGCCGGTCGCGTGACAAACGACTTCGTCACGTCCGGAATCCTCACGGTGGTGTGGTTTGCGGTCGCGGGCGCGGCCGCGGTATTCGTCGCCAGTCGCCGGCGCATGCTTGCCGTCCCTGTTGTCGCTGCGTACCTCCTGACGGCCGGGGGTGCCGGCGCGTACCTCGCGTGGTCGACGCTCCGCGACACCGCTGTCCACGAGCGAATCGCCAGCACGGCACCGGGCTCCGGCAACCGGCTCCTCGCTCGCGGCTCCTTCACGAGCGCAGAGCACGAAACGACCGGTGTCGCGCGCGTCGTCCGGCTACGACTTGGAGGCCGCGAGCTGACGCTTGACCTGCGCACCTCCGCCGGACCGGATCTTCGCGTCTATCTCGCGCCGAGCGACGGCGCCGATGTCGGCGACCACGTCGATCTCGGCGGCCTGAAGGGCAACGTCGGTACCCAGCAATATGCGATCCCGGCCGGCACTGACCTCGGTCGTTACACCGCCGTCGTGATCTACTGTCGCGCCTTCAGCGCGCCGTTCGGACAAGCCGTGCTACGGGCAGCCGCGTAGCCGACCGTCGTGGACGC
>WNFV01001378.1_pt1 | contig 33273 bp, 21 predicted proteins | sample 5400101 | NCBI WGS metagenome assembly WNFV01 (sample SAMN13153361, study PRJNA577476) | soil metagenome | isolation source: 115 cm soil or saprolite under grassland replicate 1 | place: USA:California | collected 2016-06-15 | reverse complement strand
TCCGAACGGGGAGCTGCGGGCGTTCGCCAACATCGACGGGCTCAACTTCAGTTGGGATACCCCACGCGTCGTAGGCAACGGCTGGACCAACCCGGCCGCCACCCTGTTCGCCTGATGACACCGGTGGGCGTCACACGCGACGCCCACCGGCAAGTCGGAACCGTGCCGCCCGAAGACGGATACGGCATGGATATCGGATGAGTGACGTCGCCCGCTAGGTTTCCACGCAGCTCAAGATGTCCTGAGGAGAATCGTGGCGCGAGGACTTTCATGGCGCCGGCCCACCGTGTCGGCTGTCGTTATCGTGGCGCTGGTCGTCGCGGGTGCCGTGCCCTTGGCCGTACGGCCGGTGCGGAATCTCCGTGCGGACAGCGCGCCTACCGAGCTGACCGACGCTGTTGCCGCCATGGCGGCGGCCAAGAGGTTCGGCACCCGCGTCGAAATCTCCGGGCAACGGTCGGAAACGGCTCAGGTGTACGCGTTGCCGAGCGGGCGCCTCGCCGCGGAGCTGCATACGAGCGTCAAGCGGGTGCGTCGCCCCGACGGCACATGGACGGCTCCCGATGCGACGCTGCGCGTCGCGGCAGACGGTTCCGTCGCGCCGGTCGCGGCCGCAATCGGGTTGCGCCTGTCCGGCGGTGGCGCTGGGCCACTGGTTACCGTGGAGCGGGCCGGAAGGCGGCTGTCCCTGTCGTGGCCCGCAGCGCTGCCGGCTCCCGCCCTCGACGCTGACACTGCCACCTACGCCGAGGTGCTGCCCGGCGTCGATCTGCGGCTGCGCGTCGAAGTCGAGGGCTTTTCCGAGGTATTGGTGGTCAAGAGCCGCCAGGCTGGGGCGAACCTCGCGCTGCGCGCGCTGAGGTTCCGCGTTGACTCGACCGGCCTGTCGCCGAGCGTGGACCCGAGTGGTGCACTGTCGGTTGTGGACGATGCCGGCCGCATCGTGTTCGGCTCGGGTTCGCCAGTCATGTGGGATTCCAACGCCTCGGCGCGGCGCTACGCGGCGATGCAGGTACGGGTGCAGTCCGGCGAGGTGGTGGTCATCCCCGATGAGGCATTGCTGGCTGATGCGGCCACGATCTATCCGGTGCTGATCGATCCAGGTCTCGGTGCGTCGCACTGGACCCAAGTGATTAAGAACTTTCCCAACCAGTCCAACTGGACCGATGCCAACCACGACCGGGCGGAGTCGAAGGTCGGCTACTCCAACGATCCACAGCAACAGCCGGCGGTGACCTACCGTTCGTTGTTCGAGTTTCCCACCGAGATCTTCCGCGGCGCCCGGGTCTCAGTGGCGCGGTTCAGTGCGAAGCTGATCCATACGTATTACTGTTCGGCGTCACAGGTCGACCTGTGGCGTACCGGTGCGATCGGCCCCGGCACCACGTGGAACACCGCGGTGTGGCGATACCGGGTCGCCTGGAACAACGGTGGTGACGGCAACTCCTGCCGCAGCGGGTACGGCGGAAGCTCGGTCGAGCTGGGCACCGGCGGCAACGAGACCTCCGGTGGACTGGCCGCCGCGGCTCAGGACGCGGCTGACTCGGGTGAGGCGTTGACCGTCGGCCTGGTCTCGCCGGACGAGGGCACCGCGAACACGTACTGGAAGAAGTTCGACCCGGCCAGCCCGTTCCTCTACGTGGAGTTCAACCACTACCCCAACGTTCCCGACCAGCTCGGCATCGACGCCAAGCCGTGTGTCCGGGGGGCCGGCCGCCCGTACGTGAAAGGCACTCCGACCCTGGCCGCCCGGATATCCGATGTGGACGGTGGTTTGATGACCGGCCGGTTCGAGTGGGCCAGGCTGCGTGAGGACGGTACGTCGCTGGCCAACCCCTCCGGCCCGCTGGACCAGGGCAGCCGTGGCTCCGGTGACACCGCGCTGCGGCAGATCCCAGACGGTGTACTGGCCAACGACGACACACCGCTCGGCACCGGCGATTGGGACGGCGACGGGCACCCCGACGTCATCGCCAGGGACGCCGGCGGCTATCTGTACCTGTTCCCAGGCGACGGGCGCGCACTCGGACGTCGGGTGACGATCGGTTCGGGGTGGAACGACTACACGATCGCCGGGATCGCCGACTGGGACAACGACGGCAGGCTCGACATCGTCGCCCGGGCCGATGACGGCGTGCTGTGGCTCTACCCAGGCGACGCCCGGCGAGCCCCGTCGACCGCGGCACGCGTGCAGATCGGCTCGGCGTGGAACGGTTACACGTTCGCCGGAGTCGTCGACTGGGACCGTGACCGCTTTGTCGACATCGTCGCCAGCGGCAGTGACGGCACGCTGTGGCTGTATCCGGGCGAGGGCCGGCGGGCACCGTCGACCGCGGCCCGGGTGCAGATCGGTTCGGGCTGGGACGGGTACCAGTACTTCGGCACGATCGACTGGGACCGCGACGGGAGCCCGGACCTGCTCACCCAGTTCAACAACGACGGCGACCTCTGGCTGTACCTGGGGAGCGGGACGCGGGCGCCGTATTCCGGTAGCCCGCAACGGTTCCGCATCGGCACCGGATGGGGACACTACACCGGCCTGGTGACGCCGGACTGGAACGGCGACAGTGCGGCCGACCTGGTCGCCCGCCCGCCCGCGGGGGACGGGTGGTTGCTCTACCCGGGCTCGGGCGGCCGTGGTCCCGGCGGGCAGCAGTGGGAGGCGGCACACGTTGGCGCCACCAACGGTGAGACGTACGCCTTCCACGCCGTCGCCATCGACAGCGCCGGGCTGGCCGGCTCGACGACCGGCTGGTGCGAGTTCACCGTCGACACGGTCGCGCCGGGTCCGCCGAAGAGCGCATGGTCGGACAAATACCCGGAGGACCGGTTCAACGGAGGCATCGGCCAAAGTGGACAGTTCACGTTCTATCCGCCGGACACCGGTGCCGACGATGTCGCACAGTACGTCTGGGCGCTGACTCCGTTCAGCACCCCGCCCACCGACGGCACGCGTACGGTGGCGGCGTCGGCGAGTGACCATACGGCCACGGTGACGCTCACGCCGACCAGCGAAGGCGTCAACTTCCTCAAGGTGTGGACCGTCGACCGGGCCGGCAACACCAGCCCGCTGGCATCCGCTTTGGCGTACCGGTTCACGGTCGGTCCAGGTACTCCGGCGGTGGCGCAGTGGCGGTTCGAGGAGGGCGGCGGAACGACGGCCGGCGACGAGTCGGGCAACGGCCACCAGCTGAGCCTGACCAACGTCGGGTGGACCACGGGCCGTCCCGGCGGCGCGCTGTCGTTCAACGGCAGCAACGCTTTCGGCTCGACGCCGTCGGTCCTGGACACCAGCGGGAGCTTCAGCGTGGCCGCCTGGGTTCGGCTGACCGCAGGCGGCGCCACCCGTGCGGCGGTCAGTCAGGAGGGCGCCCGCGGCTACGCCTTCCATCTGGGGTACTCGGGCAACCGGGACCGTTGGCAGTTCAGCGTCGGCGACGGCGATGCGGCCGTACCAGCACAGGCATCTGTCTTCTCCGACGCCGCGCCGCAGCTTGGGGTCTGGACCCATCTGGTCGGCGTGTACGACCAGGGAAGCCGCACGATCCGCCTTTACGTCAAGGGGACGCAGACCGCCGGCGACGTGGCCGCACCAGCCCTGCCTAACGCCACCGGTGCCTTGACCATCGGGCGCAGCCGGTGGTCGGGCAGCCCGGCCGACTACTGGTCCGGCGACGTGGACGAGGTACAGCTGTGGAACCGGATGCTGACCGCCTCTGACGACATCCGCGGCATGGCCCGTCCACAACCGCCGGTCGTGACGTTCCCGAGCGGCACGGCGGGCACCATTGGCCAACCGTTGCCCGTGACGTTCGCGCCGGGTGGCGACGGTGACATTGTCGGGTACCGGTACACCGTCGCCGGTCAGGCGCCGACCACGGTGAAGGCCACCACGCCGGGCAGCCCGGTCACCGTCGGGGTCACGCCGACCGCGGCCACCGTGACGTTCACCGCCGTCACCATCGACCAGGCCGGTAACGAAAGCATTCCCGGCGACCCGCAGACGCTCAGCGCGAGCCCGGGCCCACCCGTACCCCACCGGGCGCGCGACCTCGGCGGCGACGGACGTGCCGATGTGACGTTCGGGTTTGCGAGCCCCACCGGTGGCACCCAGACGTGGTCTCTGGTCTCGCGCGGCGCGACGTTCTACCCGCCGACCGTACGCACCACCGGCGGCACCGATCCGGTCTGGGACAGCGCGAAACTCAAGCAGGCCGGCGGGGATTTCGACGGTGACGGCCGCGCCGACGTGGCGTATCTGCGCGACGAGGGAGCCTGTGGCATCAGCCTGTCCGTCGCGCGGTCCGACGGCAACGGGCTCGCCGTGCAGTCCGGCCCGGTATGGCAGCGCCCCGCCGGGGCGTGGTGCTGGGGCGGATCGACACCCTACGCCGGTGACTTCACCGGCGACGGCAGAGACGACCTGCTCATCTTCTATGACTACGGCGACACGCACTATTCGTTGTGGGTCCTGCCGTCCACGAGCACCCCTGCCGAGATCGGATTCGGCGACCCGATCCGGTGGCACGACAATCCCGCCGGCTGGGCCGACCCTAAGAAGATCAAGATCGTGGTCGGCGACTTCAACCGCGACGGGCGAAGCGACGTGGGCCAGTTCTACGACTACGGCAACGCCCAGACCAAGTTGTGGATGTTCTACGCCGCCGCCACCGGCGACGCGTTCACTGCGCCGGTCGTGCGCTGGGACAGCGGCGTGAACAACTCCAACTGGGCCGACTTCAAGGCGGTCGCCGGCGACGTCAACGGCGACGGCGGCACGGACATCGTCCACATGTACAACTACGGCAACGGCGTATGGCGGCTGTGGACCTTCACGCTGCAGGCCGACAACACCTTCGCCATCGCACCCGCCGGCCAGGCGGCCTCCTGGTCGGACTGGAACGCGGTCAAGGTGATGGCCGGCGACTTCACCGGCGACGGAAAGGCCGACCTGGCGTACTTCTACGACTACGGCAACGGCCGCTCGAAGCTGTGGAGCCTGCCGTCGACCGGAACCAGCTTCGGACCGGAAGTCCTCCAGTGGGACAGCGGTACCGGCGGCTGTGACTGGAACGCCATCCGCACCACCTGATCCCACATGAACTGTCGAACCTTCTACGGGGTGGAGATTGCTGTGATGCGCCGATTCCCACGTCCATTTGCGCTGGGGCTTGCCGTGGTGCTGGCTACCGGCCTGCTCAACGGCGTTGTCGTCCGGGCTGAGGCGGAGACGGAGTTTCAGCCCCGCGCGTTGCGCAGGACGCCGTCAGTGCCGGTGGTCACGGTGACGGGGGCCAAACAGGATCTCCCACCGGCACGAGGTGTTGGTCCCCAACCCAAGCCGGCGTGGCCGGCGGCCGCGACCGCCACCGTCGCGCTGCCGCCGCGCGCCACCAACCGCAGCGCCTCGGCGCCCACGCAGGCGATCCGGGCGGGCGCGCTGCCGGTGTCGGTGGCCAGGCCGGTTGGCGGGTCGACCACCGCGGTCGCCGGCGAACCCGCCAGCGTGCGGGTGGAGGTTTTCGACCACGAACGGGCGCAGGGTCAAGGGCATCACGTCATGGTGTTCGGCGTCGGACGCGCCGACGGCGTTGCCGAGCCCGGTCAGGTACGCGTCGAGGTGGACTACACAGGCTTCCGCTCCGCGTACGGTGCCGACTGGAGCAACCGGCTGCGCCTGGTCAGCCTGCCCGTATGCGCGCTTACCGCGCCTGATCGTCCCGACTGCCGAGCCGTCCCGGTTGCCTCGGCCAACGACGCCGCCGGCGGACGGGTCAGCGCCCAGGTGACCGCGGCGACGGGCGGTTCGCTGTACGCCCTCGACGCGACGCCCTCGGGCAACACCGGAGACTTCACGGCCACCTCCCTGTCGTCCGCGGGCAGCTGGTCGGTCGGCGGCTCCTCCGGCGAGTTCTCCTGGTCGTACCCGCTGGCGGTGCCGCCGGGACTTGGTGGCCCGACGCCGAAGCTGGCGCTGGCCTACTCCTCGCAGTCCGTAGACGGGCATACCGCGGCATCCAACAACCAGCCGTCATGGATCGGCGAAGGGTTCGACCTGTGGCCCGGGTACATCGAGCGCCGCTACAAGGCGTGCGCCGACGACATGGGCGCAGGCGCCAACAACACGGTCAAGACCGGTGACGAGTGCTGGGGACCGGACAATGCCGTGCTGTCGCTGGGTGGCGGCGGCAACGAGCTGGTCCGTGACGACAACACCGGCGCGTGGCATCCAAGACACGACGACGGCTCCCAGATCGAACACCTCACCGGAGCCGTCAACGACGACAAGGACGGCGAGTACTGGAAGGTCACCACCGTCGACGGCACCCAGTACTTCTTCGGCCTGAACCACTTGCCCGGTTGGTCCACCGGCAAGGCGGAGACCCACGCCGCATGGGCCACACCTGTGTTCGGCAACAACTCCGGGGAACAGTGCCACCGCGACACGTTCGACGCCTCGTGGTGCCAGCAGGCCTACCGGTGGAACCTCGACTATGTCGTCGACCCGCACGGCAACTCGATGTCGTACTGGTACACGCCGGAAACGAACTCCTACGCGCGCAACCAGACCGATAGCGCGGCAACCCCGTATACCCGTGGCGGTTACCTGTCCAGGATCGAGTACGGCACGCGAACCGACGCGGAGTTCGGCACGGCGCCGCTGCGGGTCGTGTTCGACACCGCGGACCGTTGCGCGGCCGACTGTGCCAACCACGGCAGCAACTGGCCGGATACGCCGTGGGACGAGAGCTGCGACGGCGGCACCTGCGCCGGCAGGTACAGTCCGACGTTCTGGACGACCAAGCGACTGGCGAAGGTCACCACCCAGGTGTGGGGCGGCACCGCGTACCGCGACGTGAAGGCGTGGACGCTGACCCACACCTACCCGGATCCGGGTGACAGTACCCGTGCCGGCCTGTGGCTGTCGGCCATTTCGCACGCCGGTCTCGTCGGCGGTACCGCGAGCGTGCCTGACTACCAGCTCACGCCGGTCCAGCTGAACAACCGGGTCGACAGCGTGGATCACTCACCGGCAATGAACTGGTCGCGCTTGCGGACGATCCGTACCGAGGCCGGCGCGACCATCGACGTCAGCTACTCCGACCGGGACTGCGTACCGGGTTCGCGGATGCCCGCCGCACCGGACAACAACAGCCTGCGGTGCTTTCCGCGATACTGGGTGCCGCAGGGTGGCACCGAGCCGGTACTGGACTGGTTCCACAAGTACGTCGTGACGAGCGTCGTCGAGACGGACAACACCGGCGGCACCCTCACCGGCACGCCGCCATACAAGCCGCGAACGGTCACCGCGTACGCCTATCTTGGCGCACCCGCGTGGCATCACGACGACGACAACGGCCTCGTCAAGCCCAGCCGGCTGTCCTGGGGACTATGGCGGGGGTACGGCCGGGTGACAGTCACCAAGGGCGATCCGGGCGAGCGGACCCAGTCAGACACCGTGTACTTCCGCGGCATGGACGGCGACAAGCTGGCTTCCGGCGGTACCCGCAGCGCGCAGGTGGCCGCCGACCCGGCGGCCGGATTCGAGGGTGGAGGGGTCACCGACACCGAGGCCTACGCCGGAATGCCCCGAGAGCAGGTGACGCGCAACACCACCGACGGCAGCGTCGTCAACGCCACGGTCACCGACGCGTGGCAGTCGGGTCCCACGGCAACCCGCACCGTCAACGGCACCCCGGTCTATGCCCGCTATGTCGACGTCGGCGCCAGCCACTCGCGTACCGCCCTCGATGGTGGACGCGGTTGGCGCCGGACCAACTCCGTCGTTCAGTTCGACGGCTACGGCATGCCGACACAGACCGACGAGTCGGGCGATGCCGCGGTAGCGGGTGATGAGCAATGTGCGAGGCGGACGTACAACCGCAATGCCGAAAAGTGGATCATGAATTTGGCGTGGCATCTCGAGTCCTACGCGCTGCCGTGCGACCAGAGCCCCGCCATGGCCGCCGACGTCATCGGCGACACCCGCAACTCCTACGACGACCAGTCGCCGGGCGCAGCACCCGTCCGAGGGGACGTCACCCGGACCGAGGACGCCAGGAACTGGACGCCGGCAACGGGTCCGGACTACCTGACGACGGCGAGGACGGCCTATGACCGGTACGGCCGGGTCACCGACACGTGGGACGTCGTAGGCAACCACACCGGTACCGCCTACGCGCCGGCCTCCGGCGGACCGGTCACCAGAATCACCACGACCAGCCCGCTGGGCTGGACCTCGTACACGGACCTGGAACCGGCCTGGGGCGCGGTCCTTGACTCGTTCGACGCCAACGCCAAGCACACGCACGTGGAGTACGACCCATTCGGTCGGCTCACCGCTGTGTGGCTGCCCGGCCGCGACAAGGCCGGCGGGCAGAGCGCCAACACCAGGTACGGCTACCAGGTGCGGGCCGACGGCGTGACCAGTGTCAGTACCGCACGCCTGTTGCCCGACGGGGTTGGCTACGCGACGTCGTATCAGCTCTACGACTCGCTGCTGCGGCCGCGCCAGACGCAGAGCCCGTCGCCCGCCGGCGGTCGGATCATCACCGACTCGTTCTACGACTCGGCCGGCCGGGCATTCAAGTCCTACGGCGCGTACTACAACAGCAGCGCGGCACCGGGTGCGGACCTGGTGGCGCCGACCGACACCAGCCTGGTGCCCAGCCAGCTCCGTACCGGCTATGACGGTGCCGGCCGGGAGGCGGCGATGGTGTTCCAGCCGGGCGGCGTGGAACGGTGGCGTACGACGACCACCTACGGCGGCGACCGGGTCGACGTGACCCCGCCAAAGGGAGGGGTCGCCACGTCGACGATCACCGACGCGTGGGACCGCACCGTGGCGCTGCGCCAGTACCAGGGCGGCACACCCACGGGTCCCTACGACACCACCAGCTATGCCTACGATTCGGCCGGGCGCCGCACGACCATCACCGACCCGGCGGGCAACCAATGGAAGTTCGGGTACGACTTCCGTGGCCGCGTCGTACGTACCGAGGATCCCGACCGCGGCACCACGACCACCACCTACGACGACGCCGACCGGGTCCTGACGACCACGGACGCTCGCGGCACGACGCTCGCCTACAGCTATGACGCGATCGGCCGTCAGACCGGTCGCTTCGAAGGCTCCACCAGCGGCCAACGACGAGCCGAATGGACATACGACACCCTGCCCGACGGCAGCCATGCCTACGGCTATCCGGTCTCGGCGATCCGCTGGGTAGGCGCCGACGCCTACGCCACGACGGTGACCGGCTACACCGACATGTACCAGCCGACCGGCAACAGCGTCGCACTTCCGACGGCAGAGGGCCGGCTCGCCGGAACCTACGTCTCCGGTACCACGTACCGACCGGATGGCAGCGTCGCTTCCGTCTCGTTGCCGGCGGTCGGCGACCTCAAGGCTGAGACGCTGCGTTACTCCTACGACCCGAACCTGCCGCTGCCCACGAAGGTCACCACGGACTGGGCGCCCAACACGAGCTACGTCAGCGGCACCACGTACACCGAGCTTGGCCAGCTGCAGCAGTACATTCTCAGCACCGGCAACGGGGCCAAGGTGTACCACGCGTTCGACTACGAGGTCGACACCGGACGGGTACGTAACTCGGTCACGCAGCGGTCGGCTGCGACACCGCACACCGTCGCCGACCTGACGTACAGCTATGACCCGGCCGGAAACGTCACCAGGATCTCCGACACACCCGAGACCGGTGCCGCCGACACCCAATGTTTCAAGCAGGACTACCTGCTCCGGCTTACAGAGGCGTGGACACCAGGCAACGGCGACTGCGCTCCCGCGCCATCCGCTGGTGCCCTCGGCGGTCCCGCGCCGTACTGGCAGTCCTGGACATACGACAAGGTCGGCAACCGGCTGTCCCAAGTGGACCGGTCGTCGAGTACGGGCGCTGTCACCACCACGGGCGCCGTCACGACCACGTACACGCCCAAGCCCGGTCGCCGCCAGCCGCACACCGTGCAGTTGGCCAGCCGTGCCGACGGCACCAGCGTCCGCACCTCCGCATACTCCTACGACCCGACGGGCAACGTGCTGACCCGTCCGGGCACCGCCGCCGGGTCGAGCCAGGAGCTGTCCTGGGACGTCGAAGGCAGCCTGACCAGCGTTGCCGAGGCCGGAAAGGTGACCTCCTTCCTGTACGAGGCGGATGGATCGCGGCAGCTACGCCGTGACGCCGACACCGTGACCCTGTACCTCGGCGGCACCGAGCTGGCGCTCGACAGGCGCACCAGCCAGCTGACCGCCACCCGCCACTACTTCTATGGCGGCGACACCGTCGCGGCACGTGGCGCGGGCGGGCTCAGCTGGCTGGTCGGCGACCATCAGGGTACGACCGGCACGGCCATCAACGCGCCGGACCAGGCGGCGAGCTGGCGCCGGCAGGCGCCGTTCGGGAACCCGCGCGGACCTGTGCCCGGTTCCTGGCCCGACCAGGTCGGCTTCGTCGGCGGGACGCAGGACCCGACTGGTCTGACCCATCTCGGCGTCCGCGAGTACGACCCCGACTCCGGCAGGTTCGTCTCCGTGGACCCGGTCCTCGACCCGGACGATCCCCAGCAGATGAACGGGTACGCGTACGCCAACAACAGCCCGGCCACGTTGAGCGACCCGAGCGGAATGGAGCCCGGGTCCTGGTGCGACACCTCGGCGTGCGCCGTGGTGACCGCGCAGACGCAGACCTCGCACCCGATGGAGGCGGGCTTCGAAAACGGCTACGTCCGGCACCGGGCCGCGCCGAACATCGACTCGAGGGTCTACGCGTCCGCCTTCGTCCAACACAACAACCTGGGTGGGACCCATCCGCCCGGCCACCCGGAGATGTACAGCCCACGGGACGGTCTGGGTACCGCGGTGTTCACCTGGGCCCAGAACGTCTACGAATGGGTCCACCGTCCTGGCGGGTCGGGCCACATGCCGACCATGATCTGCGCACCCTGCGCCCAAGGACTCAGCTCCAAGAATGTCCATTTCATGTTGGCAATGATCGGGATGCTCCCCGATGTCGGCGAATGGGCCGATGGCGCCGACGCGGCGCTCTATCTGGTCGAGGGCGACTACGAGAACGCCACATTGGCGGCGACGGGCGCAATCCCGTTCGCCGGCTGGCTCAGCGGTGTGCAACGGATCAAGAAGATGTTCAAGGCCGGCGCGAAAGCCGCCAAAGCCTGCAACAGCTTTGACCCGGACACACCCGTCCTCATGGCCGACGGCAACGAGAAGCCGATCGGAGCAGTTCGGGTCGGCGACCAGGTTGAGGCGACCGACCCAACGACCGACCGCACCGAACCGCAGACGGTCACCGAGCTGCATGTGCACCAGGACACCGAGCTGGCCGACGTCACAGTCGTGGACGCCGAAGGGCGGACTTCGGTCCTGTACACGACACAGCACCATCCCTTCTGGGACGCCACCACCGCAGCGTGGGTTGATGCCGGGCAGTTGCAGCCCGGACATCTGCTCCACACCACCAACGGCGACGGCGCTCGGGTGTTCAGTGTCCGCGAGTTCACCGGCAGCCGTCAGATGCTCAACCTGACCGTGAGCAACATCCACACGTACTATGTAGTGGCAGGCAGTACGCCTGTCCTCGTTCACAATGATGGTGGTTCTTCTAACCCCATTAGCCTGGGGGGTGACTACACGGGTCGTCTTGATCGCTTCCCTATGGGTCCGGGTACAGACTTTGAGATTCACGTTTATTACCGCGGCAGCGAAGTCGGCATTTTTGGCAGCAATGGATGGTTCAACAAACATCAGAAGACCGCTGACGTGTCGGTTCCAGAAGACGTCTATAATCGCCTGAAGGGTAAGGCGATCGAGGAGATGCGCGCATCAGGCCGAATCAAGCCCCTTGGTGAGCAAGACATTAGTGGTGATAAGTGGAAGATGCCGCGACTTGGGGGATGCTAGGTGAAGTTCATTAAGGTCGAGCAGACACGTGATGGTTATTTTTTGGATCCGGCCGCGTATCTCGCGTCACTCGATGAACACGCCGGAAGACTTCCGTCTGGAGCCGCTGCGTACGCGCGCGATCCGCAGCACTACGACTTCTACGGGCCAAGGTGCGTCAAGGATCTAAAGCTCGACAGCCTTAAACTCGTGGATGGACACGGGGCGCTTAGTGCGGAGTTGACATTTTCTCCAAATAAGTTCAAACACGACTCAGGGCTCGTGATTCGATATGTCGATTTGACCAACATCGCAGTCGACGTTTTGCCGGAGTCGGGAGCGGAAAAGAGGTGGCCTGAAACGCGGAGACTCGGAGATGTCCAGCTTGACGAAGTCCTTCCCCATCAGGCCGGTTGCAGTCACGAGATCAGGATGACTGGTGGAACGATCTTCGTGGTGAGCGCTGATCTTGTCGCAGAATGGGGAAACGTGTAGCTGGCGTTTCGGTAGCACGCGATTGCAGGGGCGTGGGATAGCGCGTTCGCCGCCATTGGGCGTTGCGCGAGCCGTTTCGGCATCTAGGAGAGCAAATGGATATCTGGCGGATAGACGCGATTCCTAAGCTCGGGCCTGCGAAATAGCCGAGGGGGGAGAGGATGCCGGAAGATCCGCCAAGGTTCCCGTTCGCCGCGGCGCGTGGGATCGATCTGCCCAGCGAGTACGCCCGACTGCGGGAGCAGGAACCGGTCATCCGGGTGAGGTTGGCGTCGGGCGACCTGGCGTGGATCGTCACCCGCTACGACGACGTGCGCCGCGTCTTCGCCGATGCACGCTTCAGCCGGGCCGCCCTGAACCGGCCAGGCGCGGTGCGGTCCATGCCGGTCGCCGGCGCGATTCCAGGACTGATCGTCGCAGCGGATCCGCCGGACCATACCCGGCTGCGCAAGCTGGTCGCGCCAGCCTTCACCAGCCGACGTATCGAGGCGTTGCGCCCGAGAATCGAGCAGGTCAGCGAAGGGCTGCTGGACACGGTGGCGGCAGGAGGTCCGCCGGCGGACCTGGTCGCCGACTACGCCGTTCCACTGCCGCTGACCATCATCTGCGAGCTTCTCGGCGTCCCGTATGGCGATCGTGCCCAGTTCAGCCAATGGGTGGACGCTACGTTGAGTTCGCCGGATCGCGCGGTTGACGAGGTGCGGGCGGCAGCCGCCCGCCTGATGGCTTATCTGGCAGGGCTGATCGAAGCCAAGCGCCGGGATCCGGCTGACGATCTGCTCGGTACCCTGATCGGGGCGCGCGACGACGAGGACCGGCTCAGCGAGGACGAGCTGGTCGGCTTCGCTGTGGGCTTGCTGGTGGCGGGGTTCGAAACCACCGCCAGTGAGCTGGCACATGCCCTGCTTCTGCTGCTGCGCCATCCGGATCAGTTGGCTTGGCTGCGCGAGGATCTGGCGCGGATGCCGGCTGCGGTCGAGGAGTTGTTGCGCTGCATTCCGCTGAGCAACGGGCTCGCGGCGATCCGGATCGCCACCGAGGACGTCGAGCTCGGCGGCGTCGTGGTACGTACCGGTGAGGCGGTGCTGCCGCTGACCGCCTCGGCCAACCGCGACGCCGGCGTCTTCACCGGACCCGAGCGCCTCGACCTGACGCGCGCGACCAACCCACACCTCGCCTTCGGACACGGCATCCACCATTGCCTCGGCGGCCAGCTCGCGCGCATCGAACTTCACGTCGGCATCGCCGCGGTCCTGCGCCGGTTCCCGGGTCTGCGGCTCGCCGTTGGCTACGAGGACCTGACCTGGAAGCCCAGCATGGCGCTGAACGCGTTGGCCGCGCTACCGGTCGCCTGGTAGCCGCTACACGTGAAGCTTCAGGCGGTCTACCGGCGCTGGGCCGACAGCGCGCTGGCGCGTGGGGATCAGTCGGCGGATACCAGGCAGATATCAGATGAATGAAGATCGGCGATAGCGTTCCCGCCCGGTTGGCGATGTGGTCGGGGCCGCACGGAACACATGCGGTACCCCGCCGGTCGAGTTTCGAGTGAGGACCTATTGGGGGGCGCGGGTGAGCATCAAGTTCTTGACTCTGATCGGTGTTTTCACCGCTGTGCTGATCGCCGTCACCCTGGACCGGCTGTTCGGCGCGGGGTTGTCCGGTGTCGTCATCGGGTGCCTGGTGGCGGCGGTGGTTGTCCTGCTGTTGGACCGGGACGTGAACGGCCTTGCGGGAGCCGTCGTCTTCGGTGGAGGTGCTCTGGCCGCGGTCGTGGCCCTCGTCGTCCAGCAGGTCCATTCGCTCGGCTGGGGGAAGGCGCTGGCGATCGACAGTGCGGTCGTCGTGCTGGCGGCGTTCGCGTTGTGGTTCGCCATCTTCGGGCGGCACCGGATGGCGGCCGCCCGGTTGTGCCGGCGGGCCGCCCAAGGCCTCGGCTGGCGGTACCGAAAACCCGACACCGACCTGCTACGCCGGGCCCGCCTGGCGTTCCCGACCGTGCCGGGCCGGGTGCGGACGTTGTACGCGGCCGCTGACGGCACCGTCGACGGGTTCGGGCTCACGTTTGTCACCGGCAGGGTCGCGCCGCAGGCATGGCTGGCACGGCTGCCTTTCGGGCTGCCCCAGGTCCTGGTACGACCCGGCGGCCGGGCACCTGACGGCACGCCGCTGGTCGAGTCGATGGGCGGCGACACGGCGTTCCGGGACGCGCTGCTCACCCCGGCTGTTGTCGGTGCCACCGTCGCCGGCGATGTGACCATGTGGCGCATCGAACGCGACTACGTCGTTGTCGTGTTCCGCCGGGCCGACGGTTCGGAGGCGATACAGCACCATGCCGCACATGTCGCCAGGCTCGTGCGATCCCTGCCCCTGGCCGAGCTACGCGCCCACGCGATAGACCCCGACAGCGTCCCCGATCCGAAGCAATGGGCCGAGCGCGTCGAGAATCGTCGGGTCGGTCAACGCCTGGCCGCCGGCATCGGCGCCGGCCTGGCGGCGCTGGTCATGTGTTGCGGCTTCTACAACGTGCGGATCCCGTCCCACGCCCGGGGTTCGATCATCATGCTCTGGATCGGCGGCGGCCTGATCCTGCTCGCGACGTTGCTCTGGTTCGCCGTGCCGCGCGATCCGTCCCGGGCCGATCGCAAGGCCCGCACCACCGCTGGAACCTCCTCCGCGCCGAGAGACGGCTAGGGTCTGCCGGCGCCGAGGCCTGGTCGCGCAGTGCCAGCGCCCCCGGCGGCGCCCAGCCTGGAATACGATCCGGCACGAGGAGGACCACGCATCGGCCTCGACCACAACCTGTCCCAGGGCAGCTGCCTGCACTGGACGCGAAGTGCCAACCCCGTCGGATCGCCGCCGGTATCCGACTACGAGATGCTCGACGACATCTACTGAGTGGACGCGCCCGGGGGAGGTTCGCCTACTCCGGCGCGCGGAAGGGAGCGACCGCATCATGCCCCCGACGACCGACGAGACCGGGCCGAGCGTGGCCAGCGACGAGGAACTGCAACAAGTGGTGGTCGGTGCGTTGACGCCACTCAATGCTCCGATCGCTCTTGTCGAGTACGACGCGGAATGGCCGCGGCTCTACGCCCGCGAAGCGCGACGTATCCGCGCCGTCCTCGACGACGCGGTGCGGTCAGTCGAGCACGTGGGCTCGACGTCCGTACCCGGGCTGGCCGCGAAACCGATCATCGACATCCTGCTCGTGGTGGCCGATTCCGGCGACGAACCGTCCTACCTGCCGGCGCTGGAGGCGACCGGGTACGTGCTGCGGATCCGCGAGCCGGACTGGTTCGAGCACCGCGTCCTCAAAGGCCCGGATACCAACATCAACCTGCACGTTTTCAGCGACGGCGCTTCGGAGATCGAGCGCATGCTGCTCTTCCGCGACTGGCTACGCCAAAACGATGCCGACCGCGACCACTACGAACGCACCAAGCGGGAGCTGGCCGGCCGCAACTGGCGGCACGTTCAGCACTACGCCGACGCCAAGACCGCGGTGGTCCAGGAGATCATGGTCCGCGCCACGGCCGCGGCGCGAGCGTCCGGATAAACAGTCACGCGGAGGCGCGTCCCGCGTCGGCGGTGTCGATGGTCCAGCGGACGCCATGCGGGGCGAGGAAGTCCAGGAACTCGGCCGGGTCGTACCCCTCGGCGGCTGCGAGGACTCCAGGGCGGGCCGGGTCCGTGACGAGTCGGTGGGCGGCCTCGACGGCGATGACCGCGGTGGTCCCGTACGTGTCCCGGCCGTACACCACACCGCGAGCGCGGTCGCCGTCCACGCCAGTGGCCTCGACGACGATGGTGAACCGCTGGGCGAGGCGGCTGTCCTCGGCAGGCCCGTCCGGCAGGCTGTCGATGACGTCGGCGGCGATGGGGGTACTCAGCCGGGCGCCCAGCTGAGCCTCGGCGAGGCCCTCGATGCCGCCGGCGCGTACATGGCGAGGAATCATGACGACCTCGGGCAGCGGGAACTTCACGACCGGGGTCGCCTCGGAGTGGCCGGGAAAGGTGATTGCCGTGCGTCGTGCCGGCGTTCCAGCGCGCCAGTCGCCGTCCTCCCAGACGAGGCCGCCGTCCTTGAAGGTCTCCACGGTTTCGAGCACGGAGCGCAGGGAGCCGCGGGAGGGCCCGCCGCCATCTATGGTGTGCGCGGTGGTGATCTCGGCGACGGGCTCGATCAGTTTGGCGAGAATGTGCGCGATCAGATCGCTGGGGACCGCGCCGTCGGTTGCGGCGGGGATGATGGTGACCCCGGCCCGGTCCGCGTCTGCCGCGAATCTGTCGAAAACCTTCTTGATGTAGAGCTGCTCCCCGGCGGTGTCGAGGTAGTGACAGCCGGCCGTGATCGCGGCGTGGACCACGGCGTGGCCCGACGGCGTGAACGGCCCCGCGCAGTTGACGACCGCCTCGCACCCACCGAACGCGGTGGCCAGGGCGCCGTGGTCGTCCCAACGGGCGACGCGTCGTTCCGTGTCAAGGACTTCCAGCCGCGCCGCGGCCTCGCGGAGGCGGGCGGCGTCGCGGCCGACCAGAACCGTCCCGATGCCCCGCCGGGTCAGCTCGGCGACGACGAGGCCGCCCTGGTAGCCGCTTGCGCCGTCGACCGCGATCCTCATGAGTTCTCCCGTTCGGGGTGATCATCGCATTCGTCGTTCACCGTATGACCGCCGGAAGGAACGCCCTATACGTCAGCGTCGCCGGCGCATTCGCCGGCGTCTTCGTCTGGGATATCGGCGATACAGTGGCGTCGTGGATGTGCTCTCCGGCGCCATAGCCGCGATGCGCACGGGCCGGCCACACTTCGCCCGGGTGCGGCAACCGGTGGTCTTCGGCCGCCGCCTCGCACCGGTCGACGGGGCCGGCTTCCACGCGGTGGTGCAAGGGTCCTGCTGGCTCATCCCGCCGGATGGTCCCCCGATCCCTCTCCGCGCGGGCGACGTCGCGTTCCTGCCCCGTGGTTCTGGGCACGGGCTGGCCGACACCCCGTTCACTCCGTTGGCCGACCCCCGACCCAGCTGCGGTGGGGTGTCCGCGCCCGTCGCCCCGGACCGGGCGGACGGCTCGGGCGCCGGCGCCGTGCTGATGTGTGGCGCGTACATGCTGGATCGCTCCCGATCGCACCCGCTGCTCGGTGAACTGCCGGAGGTCGTCCACCTGCCGGCCGGAAGTGGCCGCTATCCGGCGCTGCAGGCGACGGTCGCCCTGCTCGCCGGCGAGCTGGAGCGCCCAGGCCCCGGAGCCGAGGCCGTGGTGCCCTCGCTGCTGGACACGTTACTGCTGTACTTGCTGCGTGCCTGGTTCACCGAGCAGGCCGACCAGCGAGTCGCCACCGGGTGGGCCGCGGCGCTGCACGACCCGCAGGTCGCCGCCGCGTTGCGGGCCATCCACGCCGACCCCGGCCGGCAGTGGACGGTCGAGGGACTGGGGCAACGGGCCGGGCTGTCCCGCGCGGCGTTCGCGCGCCGGTTCACCGGGCTGGTCGGCCAGCCACCGCTGACCTACCTCACCTGGTGGCGGATGACCACCGCCGCCGGCTTCCTGCTTCGGTCCGACGCACCGTTGAGCGCGATCGCCCGCCGCATCGGCTATACGTCGGAGTTCGCGTTCGCTACCGCGTTCAAACGGGCGTACGGAATGGCTCCCGGCACCTACCGCCGTCGTCGGCCGACCCCATCAGGAACGCAGCGACGACACCGGGCCTGACTGCGCCGGTGGCCGTAGGGCAGGAGAACCGCACTGGGGAGGCAATGATGATGAGATTCGGCGTCCTCGGCCCGATCGCCGTCTGGTCCGGCGAGCGGCCGGTCCGCGTGGGTGGTCCCCGCGAACGCAGGCTGCTGGCGATGTTGCTGCTACATCCCAACACCGCCCTGCCGCTGCACCGGTTGGCGGCCGCGTTGTGGGGCCAGGACGCACCGATGACCGCCAAGGCCCAACTGCATAACGGTGTGTCCAAGCTGCGCCGCGCGCTGACGACGGGCGACGGTGAACCGGTGTCGATAGCGATGTTGGGACAGGGGTTCGCGCTGCGGCTCGGCGAGGATCAGCTGGACTCGACGCTGTTCGCCAGACACGTCGCGGAGGCCGGCCGCGAGACCGACCCCGTGAAGGCGGCCACGTCGTTGCGCGCCGCGCTGGAACTCTGGCGTGGGCCGGCCCTGGACGGCATCGAGGAAGGGATTCTCGGCGGCGAGGCCAGGCGCCTCGACGAGCAACGGTTGGCCTGCCTGGAACGCCGCATCGCCGTCGACCTCGAGCTCGGCCGCCATACCGAGGTCGTGGGCGAGCTGGCCGCGCTCGCCGCGGAACACCCGGACCGGGAACGACTCGTCGAGCTACAGATGCTCGCCCTCTACCGGGCGGGGCGCCGGCAGGACGCCCTGGACGCTTACGCGGGTGCCCGGAGCCGACTGGCCGAACTGGCCGGCCTGGACCCCGGACCCCAGCTCGACCAGCTCCAGCAGGCGATCCTGCGCTCGGACCCGGCCCTGGACCCGCCACGGCCGACGGTGACGGTCGCCGACTCGCCGGTGCCGTTCGATGCGCCGGCGCAGCTGCCGGCCGACGGCGCTGCGTTCACCGGCCGTGGTGAGCAGCTGCGCCAGCTGGACGCCCTAGTCGAGGAGGCGGAAGGCGAAGCCGCGCGGACCGCGGTGGTGATCACGGCGATCGACGGCACGGCCGGGGTCGGCAAGACGGCTCTGGCCACGCACTGGGCGCACCGGGTACGTCACCGGTTCCACGATGGACAGTTGTACGTCAACCTGCGCGGCTACTCCGCCATCGCGCCGCTGGCGCCGACCCAGGCGCTGGCCCAGTTCCTGCGCGCCCTCGGCGTGCCCGCCGAGCAGGTTCCCAGCGAGCTGGACGAGGCGGCAGGCCTGTACCGGACCCGGCTGGCCGACAAGCGGATGCTGATCGTGTTGGACAACGCCCGCAGCCCGGACCAGGTCCGGCCACTGCTGCCGGGGACGGCCGGTTGCTTCGTCGTCGTCACCAGCCGGGACCGGCTGAGCGGACTGGTCGCCCGCGACGGCGCCCGCCGCATCAGCCTGGACGTACTCAGCTCCGACGAGACGCGGGACCTGCTGACGCGGGTGTTGGGAGCCGACCGCACCCGGGCCGAACCAGACGCGTGTGCCGAGCTGGGCCGGCTCTGTGCCCACCTTCCGCTGGCGCTGCGAATCGCCGCGGCTCACCTGGTCGACCACCCGGACCGGTCCATCGAAGGCTACGTGACGGCGCTTCGCAATGGGGATCGGCTGGCCGCGTTGGCCGTCGACGGTGACGAGCGGTCCGCCGTGCGCGCCGCCTTCGACCTGTCGTACGCCGCGCTGCCTACCGCCGCCCGCCGGCTGTTCCGGCTCCTCGGGTTGGTGCCCGGACCGGACGTCGCCGTACCAGCGGCCGCCGCCCTCGCCCAGATCCCCGCCGACGAGGCGGCGGTGCTCCTGGAGACGTTGGCGCGCGTGCACATGCTCGACCGGCCCACGCCGGACCGTTACAGCTTCCACGACCTCATGCGCCGCTACGCCCTCGACCTGGCTCACCACGAGGAGACCGAAGCCGAACGGCGCTCGGCGAGCTCGCGGCTGCTGCACTACTACCTGCACTCCGCGGACCGCGCGGCTCGACTGTCATACCCGCAGCGGTTGCGCCTGCCCGTGCGGCCAGCAGTCACCGCCGTCGCCGTGGCTGAGTTCGATGAGGCGTCCCAGGCCTCCGCATGGCTCGCTGTCGAAGAATCCAACCTTGTCGCAGCCGTCGCCGATGCCTCCGAACGCGGCCCGCAGCCGGCCGTATGGCTGCTCGCCGACACCCTGCGCGGCTACTTCGCCCTGCGTCGGTCGTTCGCCAACTGGCAGGTTGCCGCACAGGCCGGCCTCGCCGCCGCCACAGCGGCCGGTGACCTGTGGGGTCAAGCCGCCGCCCAGCTCAGCCTCGCGGAGCTGGAATATCTCCAGGAACGGCACCGACAGGCCATCGACCACTACAACCGGTCGCTGAACGTCGCACGCCGTTGCGGCTGGCGGGACGGTGAGGCGGCCGGCCTCAACAACCTCGCCGTCGTCCACAGCGAACTCGGCCACCTTCAACAAGCCATCGACCACTATCACCTGGCGCTCGCCGTCAATCAGCAGACCGGATTCCTTGGCGGCCAGGCCAGCAACCATTCCGGCCTTGCCGCTGCATATGGGCAGATGGGCCGGCTCGTAGAGGCTCTCGAGCACCACACTGAAGCGCTGGCGCTGGCACGCAAGCTCGGATCCCGTAGCAGCGAGGCGAACGACCTCGTCAACACCGCCGAGACCCTGCATGCCCTCGGACGGCCCGACCACGCCCTCGACAACCTCGACCAGGCGATACGACTGCACCGCCAAGCGGGATACGGCGGCGAAGCATACGCCCTCCGGCTGCTCGCAGCCATCCACTGTGACCTGGGCCGTTACGCCGAGGCACTCGACCACGCGCGTGCCGCCTGTTACCTCGCCCGCCAGATCGGTCGCGGCAGGGTGGAGGCCGACGCGTTGGGTGTCCGGGCCACCATCCATCACCATCTGGGCCAGCACGAACAGGCCCTCGAGCAGGTTCAGCATGCGCTGCGGCTGAACCGCGACTGCAATGACCGGTACACCGAGGCGCGGCTCCTCATCGGACTGGCCGTCGCCCGCCGGCACCTCGGCCAGCATGAACTAGCCCTCGACCATGCTCAGGACGCTCTCCACTTCACCCGGCAGCACGGCTACCGGATGTTGGAAGGCGTCGCGCTGACCGTACTCGCCGGGTGTCGCCTCGAACGCGACGAGCGCGCGGAGGCGGGCCGCCTGGCCGTGGACGCGGTGGCCGTCCAGCGCGAGACCGGGTACCGGCTCGGCAAGGCGCGCGCCCTGCTGCTGCTCGGCCAGGCATCCGCCGATCCGGCGCGCTACTGGACGGCCGCCCTGGATCTGTTCACCGCGGTGCAAGCGCCAGAGGCCGGGCAGGTCCGATCCCTGCTGGCATCCGTAGGCGCCACCGATTGACGGGCAGCGCCAGGGGTAAGCGGGTTAACCATCGCTGAACCGGGCCCGTCAAAGGTAGTCCGGTGTCAACAGTGGCACCTGCCAGCGAAGGAGGTTGCATGTCCGTCCTGATGGAGGAGAAGGACTGCTCCGGGCCGGGCGACTGTGCGTGGTGCCACCCGGGCAGGTGCTTCGGCTGCGCCGGTAACCCACCGCATTTCCCCTGACAGTACGTCGACCGGTCCGGCGGGCGGCGTAGCGCTTGCTCCGCCGGCCGTAGGGATCGTTGTCATCCGCTCGATATCCGTCGCACATCGGCAGGATACGGCCGGCAACACCGGCGCTGTCCGCGACATGGTCGATTCACCAGCCGAGCTCTGAGTCCCAAGTCAAAGCCCGTCGTCGATGCGTGCTGTCGGAAGCCGTTGCGTCTACAGCCTGTCGGGCGGGACGAAGGCGGCCGTTGTCCGCACTGCTCGTGTCTGCCTATGCTGGCCAACTCGCGGATCAATCATGCCGAAGTGAGGCGATGGTCATGCGCGTTGCCAGGCTGCTGGCTGTCGTTGCCGTGACGTCGCTGGCCGTCGCGGGGTGCTCCGGCGACTCGTCCGCCCCGACGACCCGAAGGCGACGCTCAAACAACTCATCAGACACATCGCTGACGGCGACGGCCAGGCGGCGTGTCGCCTGTTTCTGGCCGGCGCGCAGGCCACGTTCGCCAGTGAGCACGGAGCAAAGGATCGCACGACCGCGATGGACATCGTGTCTGGCAAGGTTACCGACGCCAAGGCGTATGCGGCAGCGGAGCCGGCGGGTTGAAGGTCGATGACGACCGGGCATAGATCAGCGGCTACTGCCGGAAGGGTTGGACCTATGGCGAGGGACAGACGTCCGACAACGACCCGAACAGCCTCGGCGACCTCACATTGAAGAAGACGGACCACGGCTGGTTCGTCAACGACTACAGAAACAGTTCCCACTACTCCTCGTGCGGAGGCTGAGCTTAGCCGGTCCCTGCAATACCGAAAGAGAGCCAGACTCAGGCTTGGCCGGTGACGCGGCGGTTGGCCGCGCCGGCCGGCAACTGAGCGTCTGTTGCTCGGTAGAGCGTGCTCAGCCGTTCGAGCTGGTCCATCTGAGCCGCCAGGTCGAGAGCGCCGATGCGGCACACGATGTGCCGGGCGCCAGCCGCGACGTAGCGGTCAAGCTTGGCGGTGACGAACTCGACCGGACCGGCAACGAGCAGCTGGATGGACTCCACGACCTCCAAGGGCATCCGGTACGTCGCGAGGGTGTAGTCGGCGAGGGCACGGCGGCCCACCTCGATGTCGTCGACGACGAGCACAGTCGCGAACAGCGCCGGTGTCACCGCTGAGGCGGCCCGGCCGGCGTCGGCGGCCGCCCGGAGCACCTGCGTCAATCCCGCCCCGTAGTCGGCCGGGTCGGGCGGGTACGGCAGCCAGCCGTCGTAGAGCCTGCCGGCACGGGCCAGCGCCGCCGGTGTGGCGCCGCCGAGCCAGATCGGCGGTCCGCCTGGCTGAGCCGGCCGGGTGCTTTCAGGAATGTCGTCGAAGCGGAGTACCTTGCCGTGGAACGAGGTGGGACCGCCACTGGTCCACAGATGCCGCCATAGCGCGACGGTGTCGTCGAGCCGCGCGAAGCGTCCCCGCCACGGCACCTCCGACACCGCGTACTCCGCTTCCGATCGGCGGGGAAAGCCGGCGCCCACGGTGAGCGCCAACCGCCCGCCGGAGAGCAGGTCGAGCGAGGCGATCACCTGCGCCGCCTGTACTGGCCGGCGCAACGCCGGCAGCAGTGCCGCGGTTCCCAGCGTGACCCGCTCGGTCACCGCCGCTGCCGCGGACAGCATGGTGAACGTCTCGATGATGGGTCGAAGCAGTGTGTCGCCGGCCCAGAGGGAGTCGAAGCCGAGGGCTTCGGCCCGGCGGGCGAACTCGATCAGGCGGCCGGGATCGGTCTGCTCGCCCCACCGGGCTGCCCCGGTTGGCAGGACCACGCCCATCCGAATGTCATCCACGCCGCGATCGTGCCGGCGCGGGTTGAACCCCGGCAATTCCCTGGAGGGAATCGTGGTGCCTCAACGCGGCTGCTACAACGGGCGGTGTGGACTTTCCTCAGGCGCTGCGCAGTCGCCGGGTCCGGCGACAGGTCAGCCAGTTGGAGCTCGCGCTGCGCGCCGGAACGACCCAGCGGCACGTGAGCTTCCTGGAAAGCGGCCGGTCTGTGCCGGGCCGCGCGATGGTGGTACGGCTGGCCGAGTCGCTGCAGCTACCGCTGCGGGACCGCAACGTCTTGTTGGTCGCGGCCGGCTACGCGCCGGCATACCCGCAGACCTCGTTGGACGATCCCGCGCTGGCCCCGGTACGCACCGCCCTCGGGCACATCCTCACCGGGCACCTGCCCTACCCCGCCGTGGTCGTGGACCGCCACGGCGACCTAGTCGCCGCCAACGACGCGTTCGACGTACTGACCGAGGGGGTCGCGGCCGAACTGCTCGCCGCGACGGTGAACGTGTACCGCCTCGCCCTGCATCCCCAAGGCATGGCGCCGCGGATCCTGAACATCGCGCAGTGGGCGTATCACATCATCGACCGGATCCAGCAGGAGGCCCTGCGCAGCCCGGAGGACGACCGGCTGACGACGTTGCACGCCGAACTCAACGAACTCGCCCCGGACCGGGTCGTGCCGCTCGACCACCTCGGCTTCGCGGTGCCCTTGCAGTTGCGCTCCCGCCACGGCCAACTGCGGCTGGTGACGACCGTCACCGCCTTCGCCACGGCCGTGGACGTCACGCTCGCCGAGCTGAAGCTGGAGGCGTTCCTGCCCGCTGATCAGGAGACCGCCGCGATCCTGTCCGGTTGGCCGCGCCCCTGAGCAACTGCGGCCGTCCGTGCGCACCCCGGTCAGACCGCGCTCGGCGCGCCGGACCCGCGGCCACAGCGTTTGCAGGCGCCACGCCGGCGGTAGTAGAGGCGAGCGCCGCGGTCGCGAGCGCCGTGCCCCACAGCGGCCAGAGCATCGCTGGCCCCATGGCCGCCCAATTGCTCGCGCTCGTGGGCCGCGTCAACAGAACGCGGGTCATCATAAGGCCGGCTGACGTCACGAGGAAGGCAACGACCATGGCAGGAACGACCGCGAGCGGGATCGGCACCCGCCGGCCGCGCAGGACGGGGATCCGGCGCGGGAACACCTCGCCCCAGCGGCGCACGAGCCCGACGGTGAGGATCGATCCGACCAGTCCCATAGTGCCGAGTGCGGCTCCACCGATCCAGATGCCGGGGCTCTCGCGGTCCATCGCCTCAAGTGTCTCGGTGCTGAAGCCGATCGGAATGCCGAGCGCCCAGGCCCATCTGGTGAGCGCGTAGACGACGGGCACGAGCGCCGCGATCCAGAACGCTCGGACGCCCCATGCGGCGGCGCGGGCGGGCGTGGTCCATGCCGACGGAACGTCCGTGCGGCCGCACGCGGCGCAGGCACCGACGCGAGCGCGCCGATGTGCGCGGGCCGCTGCGACGAAGAGCCCGGCACCGAGCATGCACACCATCTGGTTGACGACTGGCCACGGCAGCTGCGAGGCGACGGTCACGCCGTGCGGCAGGCCGAACGGCTTGCCGACCAGGAAGATGGGGATGTGCCCGGCGGCGACCAGCGGGCGGTAGTCCGGAAGGACAACGCCCAGGAACATGGCGGCCGCCCAGGCGATCGACTCCAGGGTCGGTCCGGCGCGGCGGTGGGCGAGCAACAGGGCCATCAGCGCGCCCCCCAGTCCACAGGCGGCGATCACGGGTGCCGTGGTCTCCTGCCGTACCGCGCCGAGGATGGACATGCCCTTGCCGATTCCAGGATCCGGGTCGCCGGCGCCGAACGGGAAGCCCTCGCCGCCGAACGTCCAGTACCATCCCAGCAGCCCGTACGCCAGCGACCAGGTCGCGGCGGCGTAGCCGGCGACGGACGGCCGGCGGGGCCGGGCGGCTGGCCAATCGGGCGGCTGTGCCGGTATCGGGGTAGCGTCCGGTCGCTCTGTCATGGCTCCACAGTGGACGGCAGATGCGTACGACCGGTCACGTACCTAGGATTCCCGGTGTGACGCTGCGCGCCTGGGCGGAGCTCGCCGAGACGATACCCGCACGCGGGATCGCCGTGGCATCGGCGGTCGGCCCGCTGGCTGCCCTGCCGCTGGCGACCGCGCTGGCCGCGGTGCTCGCGGTCGCGGGCCTGTGGTCGCGCCGACGCGGCTGGATCGCCTGGCCGGCCGGTGCCGCTGGCCTCGTGTCCCTGGCAGCGACCGGTGCCTGTACCGTGCCAGAACCGTTCGCACAGGACGTGAGCTGGCGTTCCGTCGCCGTCGAGCAGGACGCGGTGCATGGTTGTTCGGCTGCTGTACCTAACCGCGGCTCGGATGTTCAGCTGGTTGCCGCAGGTGACGCGCGGCGAGTCCGCGGTTGCCGTCGAGCTGTTGGTGCTGCGCCGCGCCGCTGCGGGTAGCGGGCACCAATGGCCGCCCGCCGGGCTGACGGCGGTCGGCTGTCTCGCCGCGGCCCGCGACGTCGCTGCGGTGCTGGACTGCTTCGTCGGCGACGACAACATCGCCTACGTCGGCGCGGAGGCGGGCGAACGCGCGCCGACGGCCGGCTGCTGTCGAGGCGGGACCCTGCTTACACGCCCCCGGCGCGGCGGCGAAACACGTGGCGGTACGTCTGCGGTGACACGCTGGTCACCCGGCCGAAGTGCTGGCGCAGGTTGGCCGCGGTGCCGAAGCCGGCCCGACGCGCGATCCGCTCGACCGGCTCGTCGGTCGTCTCCAGCAGTTCCTGCGCCAGCCGCACGCGCTCCTGGACCAGCCAGCGCAGCGGACTCGCACCGACCGTCTCTCGGAACCGGCGTGCGAACGTACGCGGGCTCATCCGCGCCTCGCGGGCCAGTTGCGCCACCGTGAGCGGCTGGTCGAGCCGGTGCCGGGCCCAGTCGAGCACCGGTGCGAGGTGCGACTGCGGCGCGGCCCGCGGTACCGGAGGCGTGAACTGCGCCTGCCCGCCTTCCCGGTGCGGCGGCACGACCATCCGGCGGGCCACCTCGTTGGCCACCGCGGCCCCGTGGTCCACGCGCACTAGGTGTAGGCAGAGGTCGATCGCGGCGCCGGTACCGGCGGAGGTGAGCAGGTCGCCGTGGTCGACATAGAGCACGTCGGGGTCGACCTGCACCAGCGGGTACCGGTGCGCGAAGTCGACGGCGTTCATCCAGTGCGTGGTCGCGCGGTGGCCATTCAGCAGGCCGGCCGCGGCCAGAAGATACGCGCCGGTGCAGATCGAGGCGATCCGCCGGCCGCGGGCGTGTGCCGCGCGCAGCGCGTCGAGCAGCGGCTCGGGCGGAGTGATCTGGGTCGGGCGGGCGCAGGCCGGTACCAGGATCGTGTCGGCCTCGAGCAGGTCCTCCAGCCCGTACTTCGCGTCGATTCCGAGCCCGGCGGTCGTGTGCAGCGCACCAGGCTCGGCCGCGCACATCCACAGCTCGTACCACGGCGACACGATGTCGCTGCGGTCCACCCCGAACACCTCGCAGGGCACCGCCAGCTCGAACACCGGTAACCGATTGGTCACCGCGATGGCGACGACATGCGGCCGAGGCGCCGCGACCGGGCTCATGGCAGAAATCTATCGCATAACGGCGTTCCTGCCACTGGTGGCGGCTCCTATGTACCGCCGACGTTTGTTGTATGAGCGACGTCATGGAGTCCGTTTCCGAGGCCGAGCCGGAGACCGCGCGCGGCAGCCTTACCGTGCCGCAGGGCACCGCGCTGTACATCGGCGCGGTGCTCGGTACCGGCATCATCGCCCTGCCGGCGCTGGCCGCGCAGGCCGCGGGGCCGGCGTCGCTGCTGGCCTGGCTCGGCCTGGTGCTGTTGTCGACCCTGTTGGCCGCGACGTTCGCGGCGCTTGGTGCGCGCTATCCCGATGCTGGCGGAGTCTCCACCTACGTGCGGTCCGCCTTCGGTTCGCGCGCCGCGGCGGTCGTCGGCTGGTGCTTCTACTTCGCGATACCGCCCGGGGCGCCGGCGGCCGCGATGTTTGGCGGCGCGTACGTCGCGGCGGCTACGGGCGGCGGCCAGCGCACCGTGCTCTTGACGGCCGCGGTACTCATGGCGGTGGTGACCGTGGCCAACTGGTTTGGGCTGCGCACCTCCGGCCGGCTACAGGTGACGCTCGCCGGTCTGCTGGTCCTGCTGCTGCTCGCCGCCATGTTCACTGCCCTGCCGCACGCGCGGGTCGAGCACCTTTGGCCGTTCGCGCCGCATGGATGGCTGGCTATCGGGTCGGCGGCGGCACTGCTGGTCTGGAGTTGTGCGGGGTGGGAAGCGATCACCTCGCTCGTGGGCGACTTCCGCCGTCCAAGGCGCGACCTGATTCGCGCCGTCACCGTTGCGCTGATCGTGGTCGGCCTGCTCTACCTCGGCATCGCCGTTGTCACCGTGCTGGTGCTTGGGCCCGCGGCAGGATCCAGCGCGGCACCGCTGGCCGACCTGCTTGCGATCGGCGTCGGCGGCAGCGCGCAGGCCGTCGCCGCGGCCGCGGCCATCCTGCTGACGCTCGGCGTGATGAACGCCTACTACGCTGGCGCCGCAAAGCTCGGCGCCGCGCTCGGTCGTGACGGCGCGCTGCCCACCTGGCTCGCCCAGGGCAGCAGCGCGGGTGAGGTGCCCCGGCGCAGCCTCGCGCTGATCTCCGGCCTTTCCGCCGCCGCGCTTGCCAGCGTGGCCGTGGCCGGTGTCGGCCCTCGCCCGCTCGTGCTGCTCACGACAGGATCGTTTGTCCTGGTGTATGTGCTGGGCACGGCCGCCGCGGTGCGCTTGCTCCCGCGCGGGAGCTGGTCGCGCCGCTCGGCCGCGGTCGCCATCGCCGCCGTCCTGGTGCTGCTCGCGATGACCGGCGTGTACCTGCTGTGGTCCGCCGCCGTTGCCGCCAGCGCACTGGCGTACCTCGGCTGGCGAACCCGGTCCGAGAGGAGTTCCGCTTAGCTGCCCGGTGTGGATACGGTCCGCCGGCCGGCCGTGTGCGCCGCAGTATGAGCGCGCCGGCTTGCGCGATGACGCGCCCCGCGCGGCGTCCAGCCAGCTGGACCTGACCGGGGCCAACGCACCGCCGACGGCGGTGGTGCGGCGGCCGGCCGCGGTGACGTTCACGCCGGCCACCGGCGACACGGACGTGGCCGGGTACCGGTTCGCCGTCGCCGACCAGCCCGGTACGCCGGCGTCGTGGGTGCCCGCCAACCGGGACGGCTCGGCCACCGTGGCGGTGACTCCGGTGAGCGACGACCCGTTCCTGGGCAACACGCTGACCGTCGTGGCGGTCGACCGGGCCGGCAACGCCTCGACCCAGGTGACCTACCGGTTCCTGGCCAACCCGGCGACCGGTAGCCCGCACGTGCGCGGCGACGTCACCGGCGACGGCAGGGCGGAGCTGATCAGGGCAGGTGACATCGGCAACGGTCAGATGCAGGCCTGGGCGCTCGCCGCCGACCCGGCCGCCACCGGGTTCGTGGGCAACCCGGTGGCCGGCTGGGACGCCGGGCCCGGAAGCGGGTTCACCGCCGCGCGTACCACGGTGGTCTCCGGCGACTTCGACGGCGACGGACGCACCGACGCCGGCGTGCTGCACGACGAGACCGGCGGCCGGACCACGTTCATGGTGCTGACCGCCACCGGCAACGGGTTCGCCGCCCCGTCGGCGCCGCAGTGGGACAGCCAGGTCGTCGGTGGCGCCTGGGCGTACCCCTCGTTGAAGGTCGCCGTCGGCGACGTGAACGGCGACCAGCGCGACGACCTGGTGGTGCTCGCCAACTTCGGCAGCAGCTGGCGGATCTCCGTGCTGCGCTCCACATCCAGCCCGGGATCGCTGAGCTTCAAGACCGAGCTGTGGGCCACCGGCATCAGCCCGTGGACCAGCGTGAAGATCGTCGTGGCCGACTTCACCGGCGACGGCCGGGCCGACGTCGGCGAGCTGTTCGCCGTCAACCCGATGACGACGCGGCTGTATGTCCACGCCTCCCGGGTGCCCGCCGCCTTCGCGTTCACCGACGGCGTGCTGTGGTGGGAGTCCTGCGGCAACTGCTGGGACTGGGGGCGCTCGAACCCGGTCGCCGCCGACTACAACGGCGACGGCCGCGCCGACCTCGCGGTGTTCGCCACCTACGACGTCTACCAGACGAAGCTGTGGCTGTTCTCCACCAACGCGACGGGTACCGGCGTGGCCGCCCCGACCGTCCAGTTCGACTCCGGCGTCAACGCCTGGTGGGGTGGCGCGGTGGAGCCCACAGCCGGGGACTTCAAGGGTGACGGGAAGACCGACATCGGCGTGACCTACCGCCGGCCGGGTCCGGGGCAGGTGCAGCTCCTGACGTTCACCTCCACGGGTACCGGCTATGCGGCACCGGTGGCGCGGTGGACCGGAGCCATGGGCACGCCCGGTACCGGCGCGGTCGCCCCCGACCCGGCCATCCGGTACCGGCTGGTCGCCAACCACTCGGACAAGTGCGTCGACATCGTCGGCGCCGGTACGGCGGGGGGCACCATGGTGCAGCAGTGGACCTGTATCGCGGGCGCGACGAACCAGCTCTACACGGCCGTGCCGGTCGGTGCCGGGTTCTACCAGCTGCGGCCGAGCCATGTGACCGGGATGTGCCTCGACGTCTCCGGATCTCAATTGGGGACGGCGCGCTGTTCATCCAGTGGGCCTGCGGCACCAACGGCGCCGGCAACCAGATCTACACGCTGGAGTACCTGGCCGGCTGGGGAGACAACACGGTGGTCCGGGTCCGGCCTAACCACACCGGCAAGTGCATGGACGTCTCCGGCATCAGCACCGCGGACGGTGCGCTCATCCAGCAGTACGGCTGCTGGGGCGGCGCGAACCAGTCGTTCTACCTGCGGCCCGGAGCCTAGCCCGCAGGCCGCTGCGAGATATGTGGAGAGATCGATGAGGTGGATCCTGGGGAGGAACCGCCGACTCCGGACTTTGGGAAAGCGTCGGGATAAACCGGCATGGAGAAGGAGATGCGAGAGCTCTACATCGAAGGACTAGCGATCCACGGTGGCCCCGAGTCATGCGTCGACGTTCCGCGAGGGCGTGGCGAAGCGTTGACAGGGGTACGTGCAGGCCGGGCTATTGAGCCGCGAATTCAGCGTGATCGGGGTGCCGACGCTGTCCAAAGGGCGGAAGGTCACATCGTCGGCGGCGTTTGCGCGAGCCGTCGGCGGACCCCGGCGGTCAGAGAACCATGGGCATGTACGGAATCTCCATGCGCGAGAACCGGGAGAGCCCATGCCTGCCCGTCCAGGTGATCACTGGGTGGGCCGTTCAGGGAACGCATAGGCGGTACGCCTGAGATGCACGGGCATGGGCAGTCGGACGGTCCCGTAGTACCTGCGATCCCGCCGAACAAGGCCGTGAGAGCGGCGGCGGAGGTGGGGGAGGAAAGGGGGCCGGCCAAGGGGAACACGGCCAGCAAAACGCGCCCCGGACACAGTGCCGGAACCGACGCGTCTAGTACTACAACCGCGACATGAGATCTTGGCCGGCGTGGCGTGCGGACAAGGCACGGCCACCGGCTGATCATGCAAGGTTGTGCAGACACTTGAAGATCACCCGGCGGCCGTAGCTGTCAGGGTAGACGATGGCGTACCTGATGTGGTCGACGTGGCCGGGCGGGTACTGGGCGAGCTGGACGCGGTGCTGGCGCCGTGGTTCGCCCGGGTGAGCACTCGGCTGGCGGCCCAGCAGTATGTGCGGGGCTGGCCTCGACGGTGGAACGGAAGAATTCCTGGCAGCTGGCCGAGCATGCCGGACACCGCAGCCCGGACCGGTTCCAGCGACTGCTCAGTTCGGCCGCGTGGGACGAGCCCGGGGTGCGGGAGGACGTAGGGAACTGGGCGGTGGCCGCGCTGGCCGACCCGGAGGCGGTGCTGGTGGTCGACGACACCGGTTTCTTGAAGAAGGGCCGGTCGTCGGCGGGCGTGCAGCGGCAGTACTCCGGAACCGCGGGGCGGGTGGAGAACTGTCAGATCGGGGTTTTCCTGGCCTACGCCACGGCGTTGGGGCGGCTGCTGTTGGACGCGGAGTTGTACCTGCCGGTGTCGTGGACCGACGACCCGCAGCGGTGCGCGCGGGCCGGGGTACCGCAGGAGGTGGGGTTCGCGACCAAGCCGGAGATGGCCCGGATGATGATCGAACGGGTGGTGCGGGCCAGGTTGCCGGTCGGGTGGGTCGCCGCCGACGAGGCGTACGGCGACAACCCGGGGCTGCGCCGCTGGCTGGAAGGCGAGGGCATCCGCTACGTGATGGCGGTGTCCTGCGACCACCTGGACCGTGTCCTCGTCTACCGCCGGCGAGCGCGAGCTTCTGCGCCGTCTTCGTTACACCAAATCGGAGTCGGCCGCGCATGTTAGCGATTCGGGCAAGTCATGTCAAGTAGTGATTCATATGGACAGTGCCCCCGGCAGGAGCCAGAACAGATCTACGACGCCCGATACGGCTGCGACGCCGGATCGAAGTTGGACAAAGCCATGCTAACCGGTACGCCGACACGCGAGTAGCGCGTTCTCACCAGTCGAGGCGCACTGATTTGCCGATGAGCGGGCGAGGCCTTTGTGCCCGCTATGTGCCCGCCCGGTCCGCCGTTCCGGGCACGGCTGGCAGGGCGACGAGGAGCGTCATTCAAAATCTGGTCCCCAGACTCTGAAGATCTCCAACGCGGTGACGGTGCGTAGCAGGTCGGGGAAGTCAGTCATGATCCGGTGGTAGCCGGTCTTGAGGATCTTCCAGTTCTTCAGGTGCGCGATCGCGCGTTCGACCGCGGCGCGGAGCCGGTTGATGGAGTAGTTGTAGGACTTCTGCGTGTCGGTGAGCTCACCGCCGGGTGGCTTCTTGCCCGGGGTGATCGGGCCGGTGCCCTGGTAGCCGCCGTCACCGATCATGCCCGGGCCGCCCGGGGCGTAGTGGGCGGCCCATCGCCCGGCGATGCCGGACAGGAGAAACGCGGCCGCGTCGTGGCGGGCACCGGGCACCGGGTCACCCACGTCGGCGACCCGCCCGTCGAGGTCGGCGACCACCTGCACGTTCTGCCCGGACACGTGCTTCTTGCCGGAGAACAGCCCGTCATAACCATCGCGCTCACCGACCGGGGCGACGAACCCGTCGACGAGCACACCGTCGCGGCGGGCACGCTCGTACTGCTCGTCGCCCTCGGGGCGGGTCACCCACCGCAGGATCGGATGCAACAGGTTGTGGTAGCGAGTGATGGTGGCCTGCGAGCAGCCGAACACCTCGCCGACAACCTCGTCGGACAGGTTGTGCCGCAACCCGAACAACACCGCCACCACCGCGGTGAACAGCGGCAACACGTGCGGCCGGCCCACCGGCGGCTGCTCCCACTCGACCCCGACAACCTCCCGGACCCGGCCCACCAGCTCGGCGAGTTGTCCGGCCCGCAGCCCTGTCATACGCTCGCAGCGCGGCGGCTGCCCCTCGATCACTGTGGTCCACACAACCGAAGTGATCTATCCGAGGGCAGCCGCCGCGTCCGACCGCGACACGTCTCAAGTCGATCACGACCACCCGCGGACATCACCGAACGTCACACGCACACCCATCGATCAACTTTTGAATGACGTTCGAGGACGCGGCCACTCAGTCGAGACAGAACTCGTTGCCCTCGAAGTCCATCCCGGGATCCATGCCGCCGGGGACCACCGATACGGCGACGCCGCATGAGGGTCGTAACCATTCGACCTCCGGCCCGTAGCGCTGGCGATGCGCCTATCCCGGCTTGGTGCCCGCAGCCACC
>WNFV01002237.1_pt1 | contig 33281 bp, 29 predicted proteins | sample 5400101 | NCBI WGS metagenome assembly WNFV01 (sample SAMN13153361, study PRJNA577476) | soil metagenome | isolation source: 115 cm soil or saprolite under grassland replicate 1 | place: USA:California | collected 2016-06-15 | reverse complement strand
AGCCCCGCCTTGAGTGTGCGGTTGATGAGACGGGTCAGGCTCACCTTTTCCTTCTGCGCCTGCGCCTTCAGTCGCTCGAGGAGTTCATCATCCACGCGAACCGTTGTACGCATGGAAGCATCATAGCATCACCCATGTCGATGCTCAAGCATCAAACGCATCTTCGGGACCTGGCCAGCGTTGACTCTCAGCATGAGGGAGCGCATCGGTCGAAACGGGCTTCCGAGCTATCCAGGCGGTGGTCCCAAAATGCCCTTACGGCGCATTGGCATCCACGCGCGCGCCGAACAACCTGGCATCTCAGCTAGACGGCCGGCAGTCCGGCCATCCGCAACGCTTTCATGCGCACAGCCGGCGTAACCGCGGAGCTGATACCGGCGGCAGCGGCGACAAAGCGACCGCCGGTATCCTCTGCGGCCGGCGCGTCTGACTCGTGTGTGGCTCGCCCACTGACCCTGCGTCTGTACGAACCACGAGGATTGCGCGACCGCCGACACCTGACGGAAGTAGCCGCCAAGTATGACGTCCGTTGTGCCGCTGCCCAGTTGCAGCGATCGCTCGGCGAGATCGCCGTCCGAGTTCGCGACGTCGAACTTGCTGGTGGGCAGCTTAAGATCGAATGAAGCCGGCGAACTGCGCGCGGTCGGTGGCCGCTGAAGCGATCGGTGTCTGCCAGCGCCCTTGTACGCGAACATCGCCGAGCTCGCCGAAGTTCCAACGTTCGTCGAGCTGCCTCCGCGGCCTTTGCCGTGCTGCGTCATGACCGCTGACGGCAACTTTCGGGTGTTGGCCGCCTTCCGATCGCTCAGCGGCCCGGCTTACGATTTTTTGATGCCGGTTAAGAGCCGGCGAAGAAAACGGTTGACGTCAGTGTAAAGTTCTAACATATCACTGAAATATCGGAATCCCGCGGGGTCGGCTGGTGGCGCCGTGCACATCCGGGAAACGAAGGAGCGAGGCGACCATGTCGGCCGCGACCGAGGCCATCAAGAACCTTGTCATCGGCAGCAAGCGTCGCGGAGCGACGGAGATCCGCAATGCGCTCGCTGCAGGCATGAACCCGCGCACAATCACGCAGGACGCGCTGATCGACGCGATGTGGATACGGAAGACCGCGAGATGACGCCCAGAGAAAGAGTCATGACGGCGCTGCACCGTCGTCAGCCGGACCAGGTGCCCTGGATCGAAGGCGGATTCGATGAACGGATGCAGATCCGGATCATGGGCGGGCGCACAGATTACACGCCGGGAGAGCTCTGTCGCGCATTGGGGATGGACGGGTTCGGCTTCAGTTTCCCCAGCGGCACTGCGGCCACCTCCAGTTGGCAGCAGAGGTCACCGGCAGAGGTGAAGGAGGCGTTCTACTTTCCGAAGAAGATCACGTTCGACTTTCGGCCGCCGTGGATCGCCGAGATGGGACTGGACGCAAACGGAAGATCGTTCGTCAAGAAAGGCCTGCTGGTCGACCGCGACTCGCTGAAGCTGTTCGATGAGTTCCTTCCCGACCCCGATCATCCGGCGCGCTACGAGCAGGTAGCCAAGTGGATCGAGCAGTACCGCGAGGACTATGCCGTATACGCGGGGATTCGGCTGGGCACCGCGAGCACGATCGAGAGCATGGGCCTCGATGTGTTCTCGCTGATGATCTACGACGATCCGGACCTGGTGAAAGAGATCCACCATCGCTACGCCGAATGGTCGGTGCGCGTGGTCGAAAATCTCAACAAGCTGGATCTCGATTTCTACTGGGCAGCGGATGATATCGCCGACACCAAGATGCCGTGGGTCAACATGGAGATGTACGAGGAGTTCGTGTACCCATATCAGAAGATGGTGGCCGACGCGATCAGAAAGCCGTGGGCCTACCATAGCGACGGCAACCTGTTTCCGGTCCTCGACGGGCTGCTGAAGCTCGGGATGAACGCCATTCATCCGATCCAGCCCTCCGCCATGGACATAGGCAAGATGAAGGCGCAGTACGGGTCGAAGGTGTGCATCATCGGCAATATCGACCTCGACTACACGCTCACCTTGGGCCCGCCCGAAGGCGTGGACCGGGAAGTGAAGGAGCGCATTGCCGCTGCGGGCGCAGGCGGCGGCTACATGATCAGTAGCGGCAACAGCCTGACCGATTACTGCAAGCCCGAGAACGTTTGGGCGATGTCCGATGCCGTGAAGAAGTACGGAAAATATTGAGCAGGGATGCCGCGCGTGCCGTGCGAATCAAGTCAGCCGCGCCGATCAGCCTGCTGGAACGCATGCCGAATATCTTCATGCGCGAAGCGTAAGAGCGAGCAAGACATCTTTATCGATTGGGCGATGGTCATGGCTACGAGTTTGTCGGAAGCGGAGATTGCGAAATATCGGGAACACGGGATCCTGCACCCGCTGCGCGTAATGCCGGCTGCAGAGGCCGACGCGCTGTACGCGCGCTACCAGGCGAATGCCGACTCCATCAAGGGCCGCAACAATCAGAAGCCGCACCTGCTGTACACGTGGCTCGACGCGCTGGTCCGCGACCCGCGCATCGTAGACGCCGTCGAGTCGCTGCTTGGTCCGAACCTGTGGTGCTGGAGCTCGCAGTTCTTCGCGAAGCCTGTTGGCGACGCAGCCTACGTGAGCTGGCATCAGGACGCGACGTACTGGGGCCTGTCGTCGCCCGATGTCGCGACCGCCTGGGTTGCGTTGACGCCGAGCACGCGCGAGTCCGGTTGCATGCAGGTGGTCCCGGGCACGCATCGCGCGCAGGTGCCGCATGAAGATCGGTTCGACGACGCGAACATGCTGTCCCGCGGGCAGGAGATCGCGGTGCAGGTCGACCCGGCGACAGTCGTCGATGTCGAGCTCCAGCCCGGCGAGATGTCGCTTCACCATGTGCTGCTGTTTCACGGTTCGCAGCCGAACCGGTCGCCGCTACCACGGGCGGGTTTTGCAATCCGCTACATCCCGACGAACGTGCGCCAGCTCTCGCCGATCCGCGACAGCGCGCTGCTCGTGCGCGGCCGTGATACTCATGGCCATTTCGAGCCGGAACAACCGCCCGAGGCGGACCTGCACCCGGCCGCCGTGGCGCGCCACGGCGCGATCATCGACCGCCAGTTGCGGATCCTCTACGCCGGCGCGCAGGCGCGCGGCAAACTGAACCCGAACCGCCAGCCGCTCGAGCAATGATGCGGTGACCCCCGGTCGACCCGATTGTCGTGCGCGGCACGCGCCGGCACTCGCTCCCAACCAAAACTTTCAGGAGATCTCATGAAATCTTTGACCGCCTGTCTCGCTATCACCGCGCTCGCCGCCTCGATGTCCGCGGCGGCGCAGGACATCAAGATCCGCTTCGCGCATTCGTTGTCGCCGAGCGAGCCGGCGCACCAGGCCGCCGAATATTTCGCGAAGAATGTCGCCGCGCGCACCAACGGTCGTGTCCAGATCACCGTGTTTCCCGCCGAGCAGCTGGGCCCGGGAAAGGACGTGAACGAGATGATCCGCCAAGGGGCCAACGTCATGAACATCACCGACCCGGGCTACCTGTCGGATTTCGTGCCCGATGTCGGCGTGCTCAACGGTCCCTACCTGATCAAGACGCCGCAGGAGTACGAAAAGCTGCTGGCGTCGAACTGGTTCAAGGATATCGAGAAGAAGCTCGAGGCGGCCGGCTTCAAGCTGATCATGGCGAACGGCTTCTTCGGCCAGCGCCATGTCATCGCCGATAAGCCGGTCAGGAAGCCCGAGGACATGGCCGGCATGACCGTGCGCGTGCCGCCGAACACGATGTGGATCGAGACCTTCAAGGCGATGGGCGCGAGGCCGGCGACGGTCCAATGGTCGGAGGTCTACAACGCGCTCTCGCAGAATGTCGTCCAGGCCGCCGAGGCGCCGCTCGGGTCGCTGTGGGGTGTGAAGCTGCAGGAGACGCGCAAGGTCATTTCGATGACCGGACACTTCACGGCGTTCGTGATGTGGCCGATCAACGCCGGCTTCTTCAACAAGCTGCCGAAGGACATTCAGCAGATTCTGCTCGAAGAAGGCAAGAAAGCGGGCGCCGAGATGACACGGCTCACGCTCGCGAGCCAGGACGACTACGTGTCCAAGTTCAAGGCCGCCGGCGTGACGTTCGTGACCGATGTCGACGTGCCGGCGTTCCAGAAGGCCACCGCGAGCGTCTACACGGCGTTTCCGAAGTGGACGCCCGGTCTTCGTGAAACCGTGCTGTCCAACCTGAAGTGACGTCTCGGAGCCGCTTCACGGCAGGACCGTTCGCTCATTTCGAGGAAACGGTCGCCGGTGCGGCGCTGGTCATCGTCGTTTTCGCCGTCTGCTGGGGTGTCGTCACCCGCTATGTGACCGAGCAGCCGGCGACGTGGACCGGCGAGATCGCCGCCATCGCGTTCGCCTGGGTCGTCTTCGTCGGTGCGGCGGCGGGATTCAAGTACGGCATGCACGTCGCGATCGACATGGTCGTCACGTTGCTGCCGCCGACGCTGCGCCGCTGGCTGATGGCCGCCGCCGATCTGCTGGTGATGGCGTTCCTGCTGACCGTGCTCGCGCTCGCCGTCGAGTTCTCGATCGACGCGTGGGACGACCCGACGTCGGTGTTGCGGCTTCCGCGCACGGTGACGTACGCGGCGGTTGTCGTCGGCGGCCTGTGTATGCTGCTGCGTTATGCGAGCAGCGCATGGCGGCGCTGGCGCGGCCTGCCCGGCGCCTGGCTCCGAGTGCCCGGTTCCGCCGACGCGGCGCTCTAGCGTTTCACTGGCGCCGACGTGGAGTTTCTGCCCGCACTGCTGATGTTCGCGCTGTTCGCGGTCGACATCCCGATCGCGTTCGGGATCGCGATCGCGGCGCTGTCGTTCTTCGTGTTCGCCGAAGGTCTGCCGCTGCGCCTGTTCATACAGAAGTTCGTTCAGGTCACCGACTCGTTTCCGCTGCTCGCGGTGCCGTTCTTCATCTGCGCGGGCTCGATCATGAATCACGCCGGCATCACGCGGCGGCTGTTGAACCTGGCCGATGCGATGGTGGGGCACATGGTCGGCGGCCTCGCGCAGGCCAACGTCGTGCTCGCAACGCTGATGGGAGGGCTCTCTGCGTCGGCGAACGCCGATGCCGCAATGCAGGCGAAGATGCTCGGACCGGAGATGGTTCGACGCAAGTACTCGCCCGGCTTCGCCGCCGCGATTACCGCGTGCGCGGCCGTCATTACGCCGATCATCCCGCCCGGGATCGGGCTGATCATCTACGGCTACCTCGCCGACGTGTCGGTGGGCCGGCTCTTCATCGGCGGCATCGTTCCCGGGATCATGCTGTGCCTTGCGCTGATGGTCCCGGTCCACCTCATATCGAAGCATCGCGGCTACGTGCCCCTGCGCGACACGCGCGCCTCGGCGCGTGAGCTGTGGCGTGCCCTGATCGATGGCACGGGGGCGCTGTCGATCGTCGCCTTCATTCTGCTCGGCATCCGCTACGGCATCTTCACCCCGACGGAGGCCGGCGCCATGACGGTGATCTACGCGTCGCTGGTTGGCATGCTCTGGCACCGCGAGCTGAAGTGGTCGGCGGCGCCGGCGATCATCCTCGAGACGGTGCTCGCGACATCGGCCGTGATGATCATCATCTGTGCTGCGAGCGTGTTCGGCTTTTACATGTCGTGGGAGCGCATTCCGGCGCGCGGCGCCCAGTTCCTGATCGCGCTGACACAGCAGCCGTGGCTGTTGCTGCTGCTGATCAATATCGGGCTGATCGCCGTCGGCATGCTGATCGAAGGTACCGCGGCGCTGATCCTGCTCACGCCGATTCTCGTTCCGGCCGTCGTGAAGCTCGGCATCGACCCGCTGCATTTCGGGCTCATCATCGTCGTGAACCTGACGATCGGCGGCGTGACGCCACCAGTCGGCACGATGATGTTCACGACGTGCTCGATCATGCGCGTGAAGATCGAAACGTTCGTCCGGGAAGGCTGGCCGTTCATGCTGGCGCTGTTCGTCGTGCTGATGCTGATCACGTATGTGCCGGCGCTCGTCGTCTGGTTGCCGACGCGGCTGATGGGGCCATAGCACCGATAGGGGAGAGCGCGTTGATGGAGTTTCGGGCCGCGGTTCTTGCGCAAGTCGGCGCGCCGCTCACGATCGAGCGCGTGACGCTCGCGCCGCTCGCCGCCGCCGACGTGCTGATCCGCAATCGCGCGAGCGGCCTCTGCCACACCGACCTCGAGGTGATCGAGGGCAGCCTTGTCTACCCGCTGCCGATCGTGCTCGGGCACGAGGGCGCGGGGATCGTCGAGGCGGTGGGCAGCGCCGTGACGCGGGTGCGCCCGGGCGATCACGTCGTCGCTTCTTGGAACCCGCATTGCGGCCACTGCTATTACTGTGAGCGCGACCTGCCGATCCTGTGCGAGCCGTTCACGCGCGAGCAGCCCGCCGGCAATCTGCTCGACGGCTCTTCGCGGCTCGCGTGGAACGGATCGAGGCTCAATCATTTCTCGGTGGTCTCGTCGCACGCCGAGTACTCGGTCGTGCCGGAGTCCGGCGCAATCAAGGTGCCGGACGCGATTCCGTTCGACCGCGCCTGCCTGATCGGCTGCGGCGTGATGACCGGAGTCGGCGCGGTGAGCCGCCTCGCGAAGGTCGAGGCCGGCGCGAACGTCGCGGTGATCGGTTGCGGCGCGGTCGGCCTCAATGCGATCCAGGCGGCGACGCTCGAGCAGGCCGCGTCCGTCATCGCGATCGATCGCGATCCGCTGAAGCTCGCGCTGGCCGCTCGCTTCGGCGCGACCCACACGTTGGTTGCGGACGACGCGTCGATCGACGCGGTCAGGACGCTGACTGCGGGGCGCGGCGCGGACTACGTGTTCGAGGCGGCCGGAGCCGAGGCCTCGCTGCGACTGGCGCTCGAGATCACGCGTCCCGGCGGCCAACTGGTGGTCCTCGGCAAGACGGCCGTGAACCGCAACGTGAGCCTGCGCTTCGGCTCGCTGATGGGCGAAAAGCGGATCGTGCGCTCGAGCTACGGCGGCGCGCGGCCGCGCCGCGATTTTCCGTGGCTCGCGCAGCTCTACCTCGACGGCAAGCTCGAGCTCGATGCGCTGATCTCGTCGCGGCTCGCGCTCACTGACATCAACGTCGGGTTTGCGGCAATGCGCGAAGGTATCGGCGTGCGCCACGTCGTCGTCTTCGACTAACCCAGGGTCCGCCTTGCGCCACCCTCCGCTCGCGCCCGGCTGGATCGACCGCCCGCATCGCTGTCAGCCGCTCGGCGATTTCGTCCTCGAATCGGGTGCTACGCTGCGCGACGCGTTCGTCTCGTATGTTGTCCACGGCGACCCGGGCCGGCTGCGCGATGCTGTCATCCTGGTCACGAGTGCGATCGGCAGCACTCACCACCGGCTCGATTTCCTGATCGGCCCGGGGGCGCCGCTCGACACGAACCGCCACTGCATCGTGGCGGTCGATGCACTCGGCAACGGCCTGTCGATTTCACCGTCCAACAGCGCGATGCAGCCCGGGCCGATGTTTCCGCGCTTCGCGATCCGCGACATGGTCGAGTCGCAACGCCGCCTGCTCGATCATCTCGGCGCAGGCCGGTTGTTCGCGGTCGTCGGCGCGTCGATGGGCGGCATGCAGGCGCTGCAGTGGGCAGTGAGCTATCCGCAGCGCATGCAGCGCGTCATCGCGATGACGCCGATGGCGCGCACGTCGCGCTGGTCGCAACTCGTCAACGAACTGTCGCGGCGCGCGCTGTTCAGCGACGCTGAGTGCCGGGTGCCGCGGCCTCGCGACGACGCGATGCGGCTTTGGGTTCCGCTGACGCAGTTGCTCACGCCGCGCACGCCCGAGGCGCTGCAGGCTTTCGGCACGCACGAGGCGCTGCTGCAGTGGCTCGATGAGCGATCCCTCGGGCTGAGCGAACACGGACCCGACGCTTACGACTGGTGCTATCAGAGCTGGGCTTACGACGCTCACGACGTCGGGACGACGCCAGGATGGGGCGGCGACACGATGGGCGCGCTGGGCGCCGTCCGTGCGGCGGTCCTTGTCCTCGGGCCGGCTCTCGATCTGTACAACCCGGCATTCGCGGCGCGCGAGGCCACCGCCGCAATTCCAGGTGCGCGCTTCGTCGAACTGCCCGGCAGCGAGGGCCATCACAGCGCAAGCGGCGTGGCGGATCGACCGACCGCGGCGCTCGGCGCTGCGATCGCGTCTTTCCTGCGCGAGCCGATCGGTTGATCGAGGCGCTTTGTGAGCGCATTTGCGCCCCGGCTTGCGTTGTCGTCGTGCTATGGCTCGCCGGTACTCGATTCTCTACGTTCCCAGAACTGTCGATAGCATTTCCACATCACCGAGGTGTCGAGCTTGCCGAAGCCCTGCGCACGCGCGGCGTCGTTCAGGAATTGCACGCTGCCCGCGAGCAAGGGTGGCGCGCCATGGTTCCTGGCCATTTCGACCGCCAGTTGCACGTCCTTGATCAGCAGGTCGACGGAAAACGTCGGATCGCGATAGTCGTCTGCGACGATTCGCGCGCCCAGTTCTCTGAACAGATTGCTCACCGTTCCCGCCTGGCTCGCAGTGATCGTTTCGTACAGGAGCTTAGGGGCAACGCCCACTCTTTCGGCGATGGCCATTATCTCCGCCGTCATGGCGTTGATGGCGCCGAACATCAGCTGGTTGAGAAGCTTGACCTGATTTCCTGCGCCGGACGGGCCGATGTGGAAAATATGTGCGGCCAACAGGTTTAGCACCGGCGTGCATTTTTCCAGGTCGGACGCACGGCCGCCGACGGGTAGCGCCCACTTCCCCACCATGCTGGGTCGGCCGAGAACCGGCGCATCCACGTAGCCGACCGACTTTGCATCGGCCAGGCCGGCCATTGTTTGCGACGTCGCGGGATCGACGGTGCTCTGATCGACGATAACCGCACCGGCGCGAGCCGATTCGAGCAGGCCCTTCTTGCCCGCTACGCACTCCGCCACTTCGACGGGGCCGGGCAGATAGAGCAAGACGACGTCTGCGCTCGCGGCGACCGCCGCGGGGTCCGAGAGCGCAGTGACGTTCCCGCTCGCGAGCAAGCCGCGCGCGGCGGCTGGAACGACGTCGTAAACAAGAACCGGATGGCCTGCTGCGGCGACGCGCTCGGCTGCTCGCCGGCCCATCACACCGACTCCGATGATCCCCACGTTTGTCATCGAGCGCTCCGCACGTATTCAACTGCCCGGTTCAAGCGCGGCCGCGCGAGAATCGCATGCGCATGCCTATTGCACGTTGTTGCGATGCAGATGCACGGTGACGCCTCCGGAGAAGCACTCCGGCGTGCATAAAATTCGGGGATTGCGACCCACGATCTTCTCGGCGCGGCGCAATGCCTCGGTGAAGTCCGGTACCGGGACGAAGCCCATTCCGCGGGCAAACTGCGGCGACTTCGGGCCGACGATGAAGATCGCCGACGTCCACAGAAGAGCCGCACTCCCGCCGCTGATCATGCTCATCGCGTGAAAAGGATGATACGTATAGCGATTGGAGTATTGCCACCGATAATCGTAGTTATCGACAATTGCCGCGGCATCGTCCGAACGCAGGAAGTCGGCCGCGTCGCAATGCCTCTCCAGCGCCCCGTACGTCTCTTCGTACGACGGGAACCAGTGACGGTTGAACCACCCGTCACAAATCGAAGCGGCGATGATGACGCCTCCCTCCCGAAAGGCGTTCCAGCAGCGGGAGAGTTGCCCGCCGATCGCGAGGCTCATCAGTATCGGATTCGTGCCCATGCCGGGGCCGTAATGGAAGTTGCGCGGCAGTCCGATTACGAGGACGTCGGCCGGTTCCGACATGTCGAGCGCGACGTTGGTGCGCTTGTCGGCGAGCGGCCAAGTGGCGTCTTCCACCATGTCGAGGACTCCGGCCTTGACGTCGAGAACCTGCGAGCGCTGACCGAGCACCGCGTCCACCGCAAAGAACCGCTTGCCGATGCCTTTCTCCATCGCTTGACCGATGGACGTGAACTGCTTGCGCATGTGCATGTTGGTGCTCGCACCCAGCCAGTCACGACGGTGCATCGTCGACGGCGTGTGATGCGAGGCGATCGACTGCCACCCCGACATGCCGGTGACGATCATCTTATAGCCGCCGCTGTAGCCGCCATAGGGATTGCCGGTGACATGGCCCACGACGATCGGAACGTCGGCCTCGGCGGTCAAGCGGTTGCACTGCACCCGGTTGCCCATTGCATCCGTACCGAAGTCGCACAGGTCGGCCGCCTCGGCATCGTAGTTGATGATTCGCGCGGGCCAGAACCGGTCGACGATCTCGCGGCCGAGGTACGCGTACCATTCCTCCAGCGTGTTTTTCCGGTGGAGTCCCATCGCGCAGAGCAGCGTGATGTTCTCCAGTCGCGTTCCGCCCGCGAGCAGCTCTTCGACGATGAGCGGAATGGCGACGCGCCGATGACTCTTCTCCTGGAACCCGCCCTTTACGCGGTCGGGGAAGCCGATGACAACTTTCTTGCCCGGTCCGCCGAGCTCTCGCAATGGCGGCGCTCCCAGCGGCTGCGCAAGTGCTTTACGCGTCGCCTGCACCGGGTCTACTTCCGGGGGATCGGTGTAGGTCTTGCCGTAACGCACGACGACCGCGGTATCGGGAAGTTCCACCCGCATGCGACTGTCTCCGTAATCCAGCATTACTTCCTGCATGCTCGCTCTCTCTTGGTGTCTATTTGTCCGTCAGCTCGATGAAACGATCCGCAGATGTTCGGCCACGGCTGCTTCTATCGTGTAATCGGGCTTCCAGCCGAGCTCGGTCCGGGCTGCGCTGTCGTCGTACGCCACCGGGTAGGGCGAAAGCGTGGTATCGCCCTTGGCAAGCGTGACCTTGGCGTCCGGCCGGATCTTCAGCGCGATGTCGACGACCTCCCGAATCGAATGAACGCCGCCCGCGATATTGAAGATGCGCTGGCGCACGCTCTTCGCGTCCCACAAGGTCAGGATGGCCTTGACGGCGTCTTTCACGTAGAGCCAGTCGCCGCGCTCCTCGGGATTGGGAATGGTAATGGCATCACCGTGGGCGATCGCATCCAGGATCAATGAAGAGTACAACGCCGTGATGCCGGTGGTTCGACCCGGACCGAAAACCCAGGTGAACCGCAACGCGCCGCTATCGAGGCTGTGTTTCCTTGCATACCATTGCAGCAGGTGCTCGGAGGCGAGCTTGGTCTGCCCGTAGATCGTTTCCGGGTTCTTCGCCGCATGATCGGGCACCGGCTGCGGCGCATCGCGACCGAACACCGATATCGAGCTCACCATGAAGAACTTGCGCACCTGCTGCGCGACGCATGCGTCCAGCAGAATCCTGGTCGAATCGAAATTCACTCGGAAGCCGCGAACCGGATTCTCTTCGCACGGGCCCGCGAGAATTGCGCCCAGGTGAAAGACCCCGTCCGGCCTGCACGTCATCATCGCGCGATAGAGGTCGGCCGATGAGCCCAGATCGCCGCGGATGTAGCCGACGCGATCGCGATATGCCGCGAGCGCCGCCGGTTCGCCTGCCACGTCGAATACGGTTACCGAGTAACCGCGATCGAGCAAAGCCGGCACGAGATAGGACCCGATGAATCCGGCGCCGCCAGTGACCAGAACGCGCACGAAGCCCTCAACGATCCTGTCGAAAGGGAGCGGCTGTGTCCCTCAGGCCTTTACGGTCTCGAGGTACGCCTTGGTCTCGAAGTAGCTCGACGCCGGGGTCGGGTTCTGGATGCCGCCGAAGCGCACGAAGAAGTCGGTCACCTGCTGAAGCCATTTGGTGACCGTGCCGTCCGCGTACATCCTGCGCCACTCGCTCGACACAAACATTTTCTGCGCCTTGTACTGCTCCTTGAGGTCGGAAAGCGGCACCTGCTGGTAGTAGTTCTTCTGCAGCATCTCGAGCGTCGCGTCGGGGTTCTTCACGAAGTAGTCGTTGGCGTCGACCCACCCGCGAATGATGCGGGGGATCACGTCGTAGTTCTTCTCATAGTAGTCGGCGCGCGTCGCCCAGCCGCCGACGATCGCGGCCTGCGGGTAGTACGCCGAGGCGTCGACCAGCATCTTCGCTTGCGGCACCTTGTCACGGACGACGATGTTGAACGGCACCCAGAGAGCCACGGCGGGCACGGCGCCCGAAATGAACGAGGCCACCGCCTCGGACATTCTCTGGTTGACGATCTCGACGTCCTTGGTCGGGTCGATGCCGTTGGCGCGCAAGGCGTTGTCGAGGAACACGTGTGCCGTGGTGCCGGTCGTCGTCGAGATCTTCTTGCCCTTGAGCTCGGCAAAGCTCTTGAGTCCCATGTCCTCGCGCACCCAGAGCTGCGCAGTGGCGAACTCGACGTCGTTGATCAGGAAAGCCTTGCCTTGGCCGCGCGCCGGGAAGTTCGAGATGACGGCGCCGGTTGCGAGCATGTCGATGCTGCCGCCGATCATCGCCTGGAACAGCTCGAGGCCGGTCGTGAACTGCACCATGTCGAGGTCGACGCCTTCCTTGGCGAAGCTGCCGCGATTGATTCCGGTCCAGATCTGCCCGTCCACGGCAAGCGTGTGCAGATAGCCGATCTTCACTTTCGTGCGCGCCTGCGCAAACGCCGGGACGCCCGCAATCGTCAGGCCGATCGCCGCGCCGGTTCCCTGCAGAAACGCCCTTCGCTTCATGCTCATGCTTCCTCCTTGTCGTTCAGTCGGGCAGGCGCGCCGATTGTCGTGCCTGCGCTGCATACTCCTTCATCACCAATTCGCGTACGTGCGACCTGAGATCGCCGAACTCGGGCTTGTCGTGCAGCGACTCCTCCCTGGGGTGAACGAACGGGACCTGGACGATCTCGCGGATGCTGGCTGGCCGCGCGGTCATCACGACGATCCGGTCGGAAAGGTACACCGCTTCCTCGACCGAGTGGGTGATCAGCATCACCGTCTTGCCTTCGGCGTGCAGCACCTCGATCAGCAGGTCCTGCATCGCGCTGCGCGTCTGCGCATCGAGCGCGCCGAAGGGCTCGTCCATCAGCAGGAACTCGGGCTTGACGGCGTATGCGCGCGCGATCGCGAGACGCTGCCGCATCCCGCCCGAAAGCGTTTTCGGCCAGGCGTTCGCGAAGTCCGCGAGTCCCATCAGCCGCATGTAGCGCTCGCAGATGTCCTCGCGCTCGCTTTCGGGCACCCGGCTCGCGCGCAGGTTCAGGCCGAACGCGATGTTCTGCCTTACCGTCAGCCACGGAAATACCCCGTACTCCTGGAAGATCACGCCTCGGTCGGGACCGGGCGCTGTAACCGGCTGGCCGTCCAGCAGCACGGCGCCCGACGTCGGTTCGGCGAAACCAGCGACGAGATTCATCATCGTCGTCTTGCCGCAGCCCGACGGCCCGATGACCGACACGAACTCGCGGTCGCCAATGCGGTACGACACATTGTCCACCACGCGAAGCGGCCCGGACTGCGTCTGAAACTCGACCGATACCCTGTCGAACGCGATCCGGTCGCGCGTCGGGGCGGTCGCGTTCACGCGATCCGCTCCTGCCACGCGACGAGCCGCCTTGCCACGGCGCGCAACACAATGTCCATCGCGAGCGCAATGAAGCCGATGCAGATGATCCCGACGTAGATCGTGTCGAGCTGGAAGAACGCGGCCGCATTCTGGATGAGCGAGCCCAACCCGAGCTGCGCTGCAATGAGCTCCGAGGCCACGAGCGTTGCCCATGCGACGCCCAGCGCGACGCGAAGCGCGGTCAGCATGTGCGGGACGGCGAGCGGAATCACGACCTTGAGAAAGATCTCGAAGTCCTTCGCGCCAAGCGTGCGGGCGACTCGCACATAAATCGGGCTGATTTGCGAGATGCCCTCGTACATCACGATGACACCCGAGAAGAACGACGCGTAGAACAGGATCACCACCTTGGCCGTCTCGCCGATGCCGAAGTAGACGATCACCAAAGGGATCAGTGCGATCGGCGGCAGCGCGCGGAAGAAATTGAGCAAGGGGTCGATGAAGCGGCGTACGTCGCGATACCAACCGAGCACGAAGCCGACAGGCACTGCGAGCAGGATGCCAAACGTCACGCCGAGGAATACGCGTTGGGTGGAGATCCAGACGTCCTGTGGCAATCGCTGGCCGGCAAGCACCAGGAACTGCCGCGCGACCGCGTGCGGCGTCGGGACCAGCACCGGGTTGATGAGCCCGCTGTAATGGATCGCGTACCAGACGAGCACGATGGCTCCCCAGGGCGCGAAGACCAGTGCGGTGCGGCGCAGAGTCGACAATTCGCGCTTGCGTTATCGTGTACGCTCGGCCGCAGGCCCCATTGGCTTGCTGCCGGTCGAGAGCAGAGCGGGTGATGGCAAAACGATTGGCAAAATACGCATGCTTCCAAGCTTTCGCAACATGCGCAACGCCGGGATCTCGAATCACCTCAGGATACCGGTTACCGGCCGAGGCAGGCGGCATCATCGTCTGCTTGGTATGATTGGCTGTCCGGATATTGGCGTAGCCGGGTAACCGGGGAGACCAATGGAGCAATCTGCGCGACGCGATATCTACTACCCATCTTACTGTTCTCGCCGCGTTGTGGAGGGTCGGTGAGTCAGCGAAACCGTGCGGCTGACTGATCCGGTTGCACGCCCCCGCGCGCCCCTCACTTTAGTCAACGGCCTGCTGGAAACGTAGGCCGCTTTTGTCTGGCAACCTGCAACACCGAGGTGACCCACACGCTGCTCGCTTGCGAACCCTGTCGGCGCCAAGCCCGCCGCGCAATGTGCCGTTTTGGCGATCCCGACTCGCGATTGGCGGCGCCGGCGTGCCGATGATGACGCCCATTCGCGGCGCTTCGAACGCCAAAGCGAAGACGCAGCTCGGCCGGCAGGCGCGCTTCACGAGGTGGCAGCGCGGGTTTGCGAAACGGCCCTAGGTCGCAGCGATGCCCGGCCGGGACGGGCATCGAGAGCGCTTATCGGCTTATCAGCAATTTCGTCGGACACCCGCGTCTACCCTGGGCTAGCTTAGCCTCCTGTCGTCGAACCCGGGAATCGGCTCGCCATGTCTGCTCTGGTCCCGCCTCACGGCGGCCGTGGTCTGCGGCCGCTGCAATTGGAAGGCGAGCGCTGCGCGGAGGAATTGCTTCGTGCGCAGACACTGCGCAGTCTGCGCATCACATCGCGCGAGAAAGGCGACCTCGTCATGCTCGGCATCGGCGGCTTCACGCCGCTCGACGGCTTCATGACCCGTGCGGACTGGGTGGGCGTATGCGATGACATGCGAACGGCGGACGGCGTGTTCTGGCCGATCCCCATCACGCTTTCGATCGACGGACCCGAGGCCGATTCCATCAATGTCGGCGACGATGTCGCGCTGATCGATCCGGATGGCGAGGCGATTCTCGCCGTCATCTCGGTGAGCGAGAAGTACCGGATCGACAAGGCGCGCGAGTGCATGGCGGTGTTCAAGACGACCGATCCGGCGCATCCGGGCGTGCAGATGGTTCTGCAGCAACGCGATGTCAATCTCGCCGGCGCGGTGCGTGTGCTCGGCGACGGCGGGTTCAAGGCGAAGTACGGCGCGCTCTTCATGACGCCCGCCGAAACGCGCGCCGAGTTCGATCGGCTGGGCTGGTCGCGCGTCGCGGCGTTCCAGACACGCAATCCGATGCACCGTTCGCACGAGTATCTCGTCAAGGTCGCGATCGAGGTCTGCGACGGCGTGCTCGTGCATTCGCTGCTCGGCAATCTCAAGCCAGGCGACATCCCCGCTGACGTGCGCACCCGCGCGATCGCTGTGCTGATCGACATGTATTTCCGTGCAGGCACGGTCGTGCAGGCCGGCTATCCTCTCGACATGCGCTACGCCGGCCCGCGCGAGGCGCTGCTGCACGCGGTGTTCCGGCAGAACTACGGCTGCGCATACCAGATACTGGGCCGCGACCACGCCGGGGTCGGCAGCTACTACGGACCGTTCGACGCGCACCGCATATTCGACGAGGTTCCGCCCGCCGCGCTCGCGATCGAGCCGATGAAGATCGACTGGACTTTCTGGTGCTACAGGTGCGGCGGCATGGCTTCCGCGCGCACGTGCCCGCACGACGACGCGGACAGGTTGCTCGTTTCAGGCACGAAGCTGCGCAAATGGCTGTCCGAAGGCGACACCGTACCGGCCGAATTCAGCCGCCCGGAGGTGCTCGAGATCCTGCGTGCGTACTATGCGTCGCTCGACGCGGACCGGAACGTGGATGTCAAGCTCACCGGGCATTCGGCGCGGTAGGCATACGCGTAATGAAGCGGCGCCGCTCGCCGACCGAAGGCGGGCTAGCGCATTCGATCGGCGCTCGCGTCCAACGCTCGCGCGAACGCCGGTGCGGCGGCTACTCGGCTGCCAGACCGCTTTCGGGCGATCGCGTTGCAGCGAGCCTTTGTTTCGCGAACTGCACGAAACCGTTGACGACCTTCGAATGGAACCGTTCCTTCGGATACACGACGGACAGATGCCGAATGAGCGGCGGCGCGAGCGGAATCCGTACCAGCTCGCCGAGACGCACTTCTTTCTCTGCCGTTGCGCGCGACATGATCGCAAAGCCGAGACCCGTGGCCACCAACCCTTTCAGCGCTTCCGGACTGCTCGCTTCCATCACGACCTGCAGCGAATCCAGCGAGAGCCCGGCCTTCTGAAGGTAATGATCGATGACCTCGCGCGTGCCGGATCCGAGCTCCCGACTGATGTAGGCGTGCTCGGTCAGCGACTTCACCGGGACGGTCTTTTGCTCTGCGAGCGCATGCGACGGCGAGCAGACAATCTGCAGCTCGTCCTCGCAGCACACGTCGGCAACCACCGTCGGCAGATGGGAGTCGCCCTCGATGAAGCCCAGGTCGAGCCTGCACTCGGCGACGCGCTGTTGCACGGCTTCGGAGTTGGCGACGATAAGGCGCGGCACGATTCCGGGGTATCGCGACTTGAACTCGCCCAGGATTTTCGGCAGCAGGAATTCGGCGATCGTCGTGCTGGCCCCGATCAGCAACGGCCCCACTTCCTGACCACTGATTTCTTTGAGCCGCGCGTCCAACTCGGCCGACAGCGCGAGGATGCGCTCGGCGTACTCGAGCGCGACCACGCCCGCGAGCGTCAGCGCGATACGTCCGTTCGCGCGGTCGAACAGCCGCGTGTTGAAGTACTCCTCGAGCTGTCGAATTTGAAACGTTACCGCGGGCTGCGTCATGCACAACGCGTCCGCGGCCTTGGTGAACGACCCATGCTTCGCCACCGCGTGAAAAGCCTGAAGACGCCGATCCGGCATGTACCTATCCACTATAGCAAGCGCTATCCGACATGATACCCCGCGTGCGGTCGGCGTCACAGCTTCTCGCGCGCTCTGCGTCGAAGTCCAAAACGCGCTTATTGCCGGATAAAGAGGTTCAATTGCGGTGGCCGCATCGGCCGCGGCAGACTGCAGCGCCTACCAATGTCACGCAGTGGACATCTCGCAATCAAATTCTCCTGGAGACCATTGATGTTTACCAGCAACCCCTTCGCCACCGTGACGGATTTCTTGTCGCCTCTCGCGATGCAGGTCTACATCGTTTTGATGATACTTGCCGTTGTCATCGGCACGTTGCTCGACGTTTCTCACAAGGGCAGCGCGAAGTTTTTCGCGCAGCGGCGGGAAAAATCGATGGCTTCGGCAAAGATCCGGCTTAGCGGGTCACAGACGCTCACGCTCGCCGTCATCACCATCGCGGAGGCCGCGGTGTCCGGCGAGTTCTGCAAATGGCCGAGGCGCGCTTCTCATTTGCTGATGATGTACGGCTTCGTCCTGCATGTGATCACAACTGTCGTGATGGTATTCGTTTATCCGGCGGCAGCCAGCACACCGGTAATCCTGCCCACGCTGTGGACGGTAGGCGCGCTGATGGTTCTCGTCGGCGGCTTGTGGTTCTTCTTCGTCCTCAGGGTAAACGTCGCGTATGACGGCGCATCGCCGCTTCATCTGGGACGAGCCGACCTGTTTGTTGCTTCGCTCCTCTCAAGCGTCGCGTTCGCGCTCGTATGGCATTTCGTGCAATCGGCGTCTGCGAACTCGACGGCGGCTCGGATATTGTTCGGCCTCTACATGTTCTTTACGACGCTGCTTTTCGTTTCCGTTCCGTGGTCCAAGTTCGCCCACATGTTCTTCAAACCGGCGGTAGCGTTCCAGAGGAGGATAGAGGAGGCGAACGGTTCCACAGATCTTCCGAGTCCGGTTGCGGACAACTACATCGGCAGGAGCTGATCGCCGTGCCCACCTACACCGACATGACGAAATGCGACGGCTGCGGAGAGTGTGTCGACATCTGCCCTTCGGACATCATGCACATAGACCCCGTCTACCGCAGGTCTTACAACATCGAGCCGAATTTCTGCTGGGAGTGCTACTCGTGCGTGAAGGCATGCCCGCAGCATGCGATCGATGTTCGCGGATATGCGGACTTCGCCCCGCTGGGCCACAAGGTCAGGGTGCGCAGAGAACCGGAAAAGGGAGCGGTGTCCTGGAAGATCAAGTACCGCGACGGCCGAGTGAAGGAGTTCACCTTTCCCATCAGAACCACACCTTTTGGTTCGATAAAGGCGCCGTCCGATTACGAGGCGCCCGACTTGAGCGCGCTGACTTCTCCAATGCTTTCGCACGAGCCCACGGCGCTTCATATCGAGGCGCTTCCGATACTCAATAAGGCAAAGGCTTGATGCCATGGCGAGAAGAACCCGCTTCGTCGATTCGGACATCCTCATCGTGGGCGGCGGCTTTGGCGGATGCGGCGCCGCTTACGAGTCGCGATATTGGGGTCGGGATCTGAAGATCGTCCTCGTCGAAAAAGCCAACATTGAGCGAAGCGGCGCGGTTGCTCAGGGCCTGTCCGCGATCAATTGCTACATGGGCATGCAATGGGGCGAGAACCAGCCCGAGGACTTCGTGCGATATGCACGCGGTGACCTGATGGGTCTGGTGAGAGAGGACCTGGTTTACGACATCGCGCGTCACGTCGATTCGACGGTGCACATGTTCGAGGAGTGGGGCCTACCCATCATCAAGGATCCGCGGACCGGCCGCTATCTGCGGGAAGGTAAATGGCAAATCATGATCCACGGCGAAAGCTACAAGCCCATCGTCGCGGAGGCCGCCCGCAAGTCCGCCACCGAGGTGTACAACAGGATCATGGTGACGCACCTGCTGATGGACAAGGCGCGACCGAACCGCATCGCGGGCGCTGTGGGATTCAACGTGCGCAACGGCGAATTCTACGTCTTCAGGGCGAAGGCGGTTATCGTCGGGGCCGGCGGCGGCTCGCACATCTATCGGCCGAGATCGGTCGGCGAAGGCATGGGAAGAACGTGGTATGCGCCCTGGAGCACTGCTTCGGCTTACGGTCTGCTGATTCCGACGGGCGCCACGATGACACAGATGGAGAACAAGATCGTTCTCACGCGCTTCAAGGACGGTTACGGACCCGTGGGTGCCTGGTTCCTGCTCCTCAAGGCGCATGTGACGAACGCCGCGGGGGAGATGTACGAGGCAGCCCGGTTCGATGAGATCAAAGCGCGCGTCGGAAAGTACGCGGAGATCCACCCGATGCCGACGTGCCTGCGAAACCACTCGCTGCTGGAGGAGGTCAAGGCCGGCAAGGGCCCGATCTACATGCATACACAGCAAGTCCTCGATACCAAGGAGAAGGAGGAGATCGGCTGGGAGGATTTCCTCGACATGACGATCGGCCAGGCGGTGGTCTGGGCTTCGCAGAACGTCGACCCCAAGGATAGGCCCTCCGAATTGATTACTTCCGAACCCTACATCATGGGTTCTCACGCAACGTGTTCCGGTGCCTGGGCTAGCGGGCCCGAGGACTGCGCCCCGCAGGACTACCAGTGGGGGTACAACCGGATGACGACCGTGCAAGGGCTATTCGGCGCGGGCGATACGATAGGCGGATCAGCGCACAAGTTTTCAGCCGGCTCGTTCACGGAGGGAAGGCTCGCCGGAAAGGCCGCCGTCGGGTATGTCATCGACATGAAGGCGGATGCGCCTCAAGTGGACGAAGCGCAGATCAAGAAGCTCGAGCAGACGGTATTCAAGCCGCTGGAAAATTACAGAATCGGCAGGAACGAGATCGTCGCCGGGACCGTCGCACCGAGCTACATCTCTCCGCTGCAAGGCCTACAAAGGCTCGAAAAACTCATGGATGAGTACGTCGGTGGGTACAGCATGTTCTATGTAACCAGCGAACCGCTGCTCAACCGATCGCTGGAGCTTCTCAGCATGCTGAAGGAGGATTTCGAGCACATCGGCGCGGAGGACCTGCACCAGCTGCAGAGAGCGTGGGAGCTCCAGCACAGGATCCTGACAGGCGAGTCGGTGGCCAGGCACACGCTCTTTCGGCAGGAGACCCGGTGGCCGGGATACTACTACCGCGCCGACTATCCCAAGCTGGACGACGCCGAGTGGCATGTGTTCACGGCATCTCAATACGATGCCAACACGGCTGAGTGGCACATGTCGAAGCTTCCTGTTCACCACATCGTTTAGCCAGCGAGGTTTTGTCACCGACTTTCGCACATTGGCGGGGAACGCGAGCCTGATCGCATCTCGAGTGAGCGTTTGGAGGCAGGGGTCGGAATCGAAAGGGCGTCCACCGGCTGTTTTCGCGATGTCATTCATCCGCCGCGCGACGGCCGCGAAGGCGCGAAGGTAGATTCGCGAGCGCTTGACAGGCAATGCCCGCGCACCTATTCTAAAACGGTTCCATTTCGGTTTCTATCCCAAAACGAGATGCCTACATTGACGCTGAAGAACATCCCGACGCAGCTGCATGCGAAGCTCAAGGAGAGCGCGGTGAAGAATCGCCGGAGCCTCAACAGCGAGATACTGACCAGGCTTGAGCGGGACGTGTCGGTGCCGAAGGTCGATCGGGCCAAGCTCGCGAGCAATCTCAAGGCATTTACCGACCGGCTTCCCTACGTCGATCATCGGATCGGCGATCGCTACAAGCGCAAAGGGCTCAAGTGATAGTCGTTGACACGAATGTCATCCACTACTGCTGGGTGCGCGGCCAGCATACCGGCGCCGCGCAAGCCGTCCGACGGCGAGACCCTGACTGGCACGCGCCAATCTTGTGGCGCTCGGAGCTGCGTAATGTGCTGACCGCATATCTCCGGCGCGGATTGATGTCACGCGAACAGATCGTTCGAATACTGGATGCGGCTGATCGGGTGCTTGCCGGAAGTGAACACACCATCGCCGATGAACTCGTGCTCGACGTTGTCGCGAGCAGCCCGCTGACCGCCTATGACGGCGAATTCGTCGCGCTTGCGAACGCGCTGTCCGTGCCTTTAGTGACAGCCGATAAAGCCGTCCTCAAGGCATTTCCTGATCGGGCGTTGACGATGGAGGCATTCGTTAGCGGATGACGCGGTGGCTCTTCCAGCGGAGCCACTCTGTGGCGGGCTACACCACACGTATCTCGGTGGCACCAACGAATTGGACCGGGGAACGGGGATTGCGCTGGACGCTAGCGGAAATGTCGCCGTCGCAGGGTGGATTCGTTTACCGCTCGGCGAGCGTCGATACTGGCGCGGCCAGGTGCGCGCCGAGCTCGTCGTGCGCGGCGTGGATCGCTTTGGCTTTCGCAAGCAAGTCCGCCGCCTGCTTGCGCTCGCCGAGATCGATCAGGCAGTCTGCGAAGGTCACTTGCGCTTCGGCGAGCCAAGGGCTTTTGGGATCGTCGTTCGCCTCACGCAGGCGAAGCGCATGTTCCAGATTCGCGCGGGCGCTACGCGGCTCGCCTGCGGCTCGTTGCGCTTGGCCCAGCCGCAGCGCGGCATCGGCTTCGAGCAACGGGTAGTACTTGCGCAACGGTGACGCGACGACCTGCTCCAGCGCGTCCTGTGCGGAAGCAATCGCCTCCTCGATCCGTCCCTGGTGCAAGCGGGCCTGCGCGAGCAGCGTCTTGGCGTTGACGTCGTACACGCGCAACGGCAGCGTGGCGGCGTATGCGGGCGCCGTGATCGAGTCGAGGGCCTCGATCGCCGACGCCGCTTCGCCACGCGCCAACAGCAGTCGACCCTTGTCGAGCAGCAGGCGGTTGCGTAGGGCGAACGCGCCGCCGACGGATTGCGTGATCTCCAGTGCCTCGGCCATTTCTGTCATTGCGTCGTTGTAGTGTCCGCGCGCGGTATCGAGCGCGATGCGGTTGCGCAATGCAAGCGCAAGCGGGATCGAGCCGGGAAAGTTCTCCCTCGCATCAGTCAACTCGGCAGCGACCAGCGGCGCGGCCTCCTCGAGGCGGCCTTCCGCAAGCAGTGCTCTCCCGCGCATCCCTGCAAGCACCGCCGTCACGTATCCAGGAGTGTAGCCGCCCGTTGCTTTACCGACGCCGGCAAGCGCCGTCTGCATCCAGCGGTGTCCCTCTTCGCGGCGCGCGGTCGATCGCAGGTATGAACCGAGCTTCGCTTCGGTGAGCAGCGTCTCCGGGTGAAATTCGCCGAAGCGGGCCTGCGCGGCCGAGAGCGCCGATCGATAGCTGTGTTCCGCATCGTCGACCTTGCCGAGCGCATCTTGAGCTTCGGCGAGCCCGACAAGCGGAAAGACCGACGAGGCCGACTGTTCATTGTCGAGGCTCGCGACCTCGGCTAGCGCCTGCCGGTAGAGAGCTTCCGCGCCCGGCGCGTCTCCCTGCTGCATCCGCGCGCTGGCGGCAAACGTCAGCGCGACCGACAGATTCGGCGATCGCGGATAGCGCGCGCGGAAGAACATCACCGCTTCGTCGGCGTATGCACGCATCCTGTCGCTCGCTGTATAGCGGTTTGCCTGCGCCAGCCTCATCAGCAGGTGCCCACGCGTTTCCGATGCATCGTCGTGTGCCGCATCGAGGATGCCCTTGGCTTCGTTCAGCACCGAAAGCACCTGTCTTCGCTCGGGAAGATCGGCGATGTCGGTCGCATAGCGGATCAGCGCATCCGCGACACGCCGGTCGCCGGGTCCGTGCGCCTGCTTCAATGCTGCGATCTCGCGCCTGCGCTGCCTGGCCGCCTCGGCGTTCATGCCGAGCTGCTGGTACATGTCGGCGAGCGTATCCAGCACGGTGGCACGCACCTCGGGGGCGTCCTTCAGGTTTTCATCGACACGCGTTGCGCCGAGGTCGAGCAGCTCGCGCGCCGTGGTCTGCCGTGCCTTGACCGGATCGGGTTGTGCCACCGAATTGGCGCGGAACAGATCGAGCAGGAAGTCCTGTACCGCGGTCGCGCGGATTGTTTCGTTGCGCGCGACGGTTGCCTGGTCGCGTGCGACGCCGGCCTGCCACAGCGCGCCGGCGAGTCCCACCGCGAGCGAAAGTGCAGTCACCGTGGCCGCGCCAACGGCCAGCTTGTTGCGTGCGACGAACTTCGCGAATCGATACGCCCAACTGTCGGGCCGTGCGAGCACCGGCTCACCGCGTCGAAAGCGCTCGAGATCCTGCATCATCGCGTGCGCTGAGCCGTACCGATCACGAGGCCGCTTGCGCAGCGCTTTGAGCGCGATCGTGTCCAGATCGCCCGCCAGCATCTGGCGAAGCGCTTTCGTCGTCGTCGAACGTGCAATCGCGCTCGCATCCGAAGCGATCATGTCGCTCGGATTCGCGGGCTCGGCGTTGAGGATCGCGTCCTCGAGCGCACCACGTGATGGGCGCTCCAGCGCGTACGGGCTTCGACCGCACAGCAGCTCATAGAAAACCACACCAAGCGCGTACACGTCGCTCGCAGTCGTGACCGGCAATCCGGTAATCTGCTCGGGCGACGCGTACGCCGGCGTGAACGCGCGTCCGCCCAGCTGCGTGAGCGCCGTCTCGTTGGTATCGCCCTCGGTAATGAGTTTGGCAATGCCGAAGTCGAGCAGCCGGACTTGCCCTTCCATGCTGACCAGAATGTTCGACGGCTTGAGATCGCGATGGATGACGAGGTTCGTGTGCGCGTATTGGACCGCGCCGAGCACCTGCTGAAACAGCGCGATCCGTGCACGGATGTCGAGCCGCCGCTCGTCACAGTAGACGGTGAGAGGAACCCCCTCGACATATTCGAGCGCGAGGTACGGCTGGCCGTCGCCCGTGACGCCGGCGTCGAACAGCCGCGCGATATGCGGATGATCGAGGCCTGCCAGAATCGCACGTTCTCGCGCGAATCGCTCGGCAACGGCGGAACCCGCAAACGCCGGGTGCACCAGCTTCAACGCGACCTTGCGCTGGAAGAGTCCGTCGGCGCGCTCGGCAAGCCACACGGTGCCCATGCCGCCTTGCCCCACTGCGCTTTGTACGCGGTACGGGCCGATCAATCGGCCGATCAACGCGTCGTCGGTTCGAATTGCGGCAGCGAAGCGTGAGCCGATGAAGGCGCGCGTATCGAGGAACCCTTCGGATTGTGCCGCCGCGAGCGACGCGAGCAACTCGCGCACCTGCGCGCCTGCCTCGGGATCGCGAAGCGTCAGATCGGCGAGCCACGCGTCACGCTCCATGGGCGGACGCGCGAGCGCGGCATCGAGCAATGCCGTCAATCGGGCAAACTGCGTCGCGTCCAGATTCCTGACCTGCATTTGCAACGCCTCGTATCGACGTGCGCGTTACGAGTGGAACTCATCATCGAGCCAACGCTGTTCCGCGCGATCGCAGACCGAAGCGAGCCGGCTTTCGTCGACGCGCGGGACGTACGCCGCGTGTGGGCGACAGAAAGGTTACTCCGAACGATTTGCGTCTGGCAAAACGAATATTCGGCAGTCGCGTGCATCGTTCGCCCGGATCCGCGACGCCGGTCCGTCCCAGCAGAAATCGCTAATGCCGGCTCGTCGCAGCGCCATGCACAGGCAGCCTTGGTGCTGCCGTTTGCGTAGCGACCGCGCGCACAACACACAGTGGCGATCCGCATAGGCGCGAAGTGCGGCGAGTGTGCAATACCGCCCCGACAAAAGTTGCAATTTGTACCTGATCCGTAGCTATACTCGTCGCGATTTCGGCCTTGATGTCGCTATCACCTGACCGTGAAGAAGGGAGTCTACGAAGCGCGAAGCTCTCATTCGGCGCTGTGCTCTTCTTCTGCTGACCACGCGCCCCAAGCAAGGCAAACCAACTTTGGCGCCAACATGCATGAAACGTAAGGAACAAGTCCAATGAAAACGAAACTGGAGAGAACACTTCTCGACCGCAGCAAGCAAGTTGCAGTGATCATCCCACTGCTCGTGGGCGGCGCTTTCATTGTCGTGGAGGCGCCCAGCGCGTGGGCCGCTCCTTCAGGGTACGAGTTCAAATTGGTGAGCTCACTGGGAGCTCCGGCTCCAGGAGGCGGCACGTTCATAAATGACTTCGAGCCCGGCGGGTCAATAATCAGGGCGACATGGCCTTCGGAGCTGAACTCACCACCGGGGGCGAAGGAGTCTTCCTCCGCATCGCGGGCAAATCGCGGAGTTGGGACGCACGAACGGGCCTGCGCCCGGCGGCGGATTCTTCGACTTTGTGGTCTCAGGGCAAGCTGAGCGTGATCGTCCGAACCGGGACGGTCATTCCCGGTATCGGTACGATTGACAAACTGGCCCCGCCCCAACTGGTCATTCCGCCGCACCGATCAACACGACAACTTCCGGCGCGATCAACAACGAGGCCGGCCAAGTGATCTTCCAGGCATCGCTGACCGACGGCAGAAACGTGTTTCTCTGGGCCACACCGCGGAACCACGACTAGGACGATGACACAGGCGACTGGACGGTGCGCCGAGGAGAAGAGGTCAAGTCTCCGGGCAGGTCACCCGCACAGTCCCAAGATCCGCTCTTGTTGTGTGCATGGCTTCGCGGGTTGAACCCTGGCGCTCGTCCTTGCCGTGATGCAGGAACGTATTTGTTTGGCAGTGGGGGGATAGTACGACCATCCCCGGCCGAGGTCCGGGAGCGAGAGCTCGACCTCCCGCCACTTGGGATGGCCTTTCTCTTGCAGTATTGGAAAGTTCTGGCACAGCGACCGGGCGAACCCGGCCAGATAGTCCTTCGTCCCCTTCAGGTTGTAGTCATAGGTCACCAGGAACGCCTTCACCGCGAGAGCGGGTACGTCCTCGGTTAGTAAATTCGGATAACTGCCGGCGCGCACCGTCGCCGGAAAGTAAGTTTGCAGCGCGGGTTTGCTGGCTGCGTGGTTGGGGTCAAACTTCAACAACTTGATGAATTTCCGCACCTCGGGCTTCATGTCGACGAGCAGCTTGGCCGGTTGCCCGGCGATCACCGCGACCACGTCCAGCGTCTTGTTGGTAATCAGGTTGACCAGCGCGTCCTCGTTCGAAAGGAAAGAGGCCTTCGCCTCGGGAAGCGGCTCGTTGAACATCAGCTGGTAGAGCGTGCTGGTCGTGAGCGCCGTCCCGCTTCCCAACTCGCCCGCGTTGATCTTCGCGTCCTTGATCTCGTGGATGTAATTCAAGTTCGAGTCCGCTTGTACGATGAAGTAAATCTCCTCGTTGTAAAGCGGCACGATGACACGTAGCGGACGAATGATGTTGTTCGCTTCCGCGTTACCTGCTGCAGCCTGATCGAGAAACGCCTGATAGACGTCCGATTGGACGATCGCGAATTTCACCCCGGGCTCGTAGCGCAGACGGCGAACGTTCTCGGCCGATCCTGCCGAAGGCAACACATCGAGATCGATGTCGGCCTGCGGAGCCACGAACGAGGCCATATCACGCCCGATCTGAATGTACGTGCCTCGCGTCGAGGCGGTCACGATCTTGAATTCCGCTGTCGCCAGTGCTTGCCCGGCGTTGACTGAGAGCGCCGTTACGATAAGACCGACCGTCAGACTTTTTCTCATGTTATTTGCTTTCGCGCTTACAGGAGATTGCATAATCCCAGCGCTGCGGCCGCCTCGGTGCAAACCTGGGGGCGTGGCGCATCGGCCGCTCGCGATCGCCGCAATACGCCTGTGGTGGGATTCAGATCAGTCGCCTTCGATGGATCGGATACCGCTTGCTTGGGAGTGAGTCGTTCTATCGCTGTTTGCGTTTCCCCGGGGCGAGATTCCGCGGCGACGGGCACATTCGTCGAGCTCTCTGCGCTTGCATTGAGTTGGCACAGTCCAAGCGCTGCCACTGCTTCGGTGCAAACCTTCGGGCGTGGTGCATTTGGCGGGATGCTGTCGCGCGCTTTGGTCGCTCGTGATTCCGCGGCGATAGGTACATTCGTCGAATCCCGACTTACCCTTGTATTGAGCTTGCACAGTCCGAGCGCTGCGATCGCTTCGGTACAAACCTGCGGACCTGGCGCATCGGGCGGGATGCTGACGCGGGAATCCGTCGCCTGCGGTCGCCGCGGTATGCCTGTGGTCAGATCCGAACCGGTTGCCGTTGATGGATCTGATACCGGTTGCTTCGGAACGACTCGCTTTACCGCTGTCTGCATTGCCGTAGAGCGAGATTCCTCGGCGGTGGGTGCATGCATCGAGAACTTCGATGTCGCAGCGGGTTGCGCGGGTGCGCGCGTTTCTGCGCCGGCAGTGTCCGCCTCGATTGTGTGCGTTCTGCCCGTAGCCAGTTGCGAGGCGGTGTCGTCGATAGGCCGCGCAACGGAACGCGACGGGTCGGAAGACAGTTCGGTGGATATGCCCGCCGCACCCTGACTCACTGTAGCCTCGCCAATCCGGGCGGGGGCGCCAGACGACGGGCTGCGAATCGCAGCTGACGTGCTCGCTGCTTCCGGTTGTCCAGTGTCAGGGCCGCCGCCCGGTGGCGCCGGAGAGCGGTACGCGTAGTAGCCAGATACAGCAAGCACGGCAATTAGGAACGCGGGCAACATCGCGCGGGCGATGCGAACTCCTCCGGCGGTGGTCGCGGAATGGCGTGTGGGCACGAGCCAAAAGGCACCCTTTACCAGCGCAATCGCGGCGGAGACGAGCAGAAAGAGCGCGCCGGTTCCGAGCAGCGAAAAGACCTGGGCTGCACGCTTCTCCTCGGAAGAGAAACGCGTCGCCGGGCTGGCCAATCCATGCGGTTCATGCGCCACCACCGCCCCCGGCTGGACTTCCATGGCGGCCTCGCCCGGCGCGCACTGAAGCGCATCAACGATCTCGGTTGCCCTCTTCGGCGACGGGGCATGCCAGGGCTCGAAAGGTCGCGGTCGCTCGCTGGTGACGAGACTACTGCAGCTGCGGGTGGCGCCGACGGCGCCGGAGTCTCGGTCGCCGAGGGATCGCACCGGAAATTCCGCGCCACATTTATAGCAATGTGTCGCAGACAGATCGTTAATCGCGTGACATTGCCTGCACGGCGCGAGGTGCAAGGGCGCCGCACACTCGCCGCAAACCTTGGCTCCGGCCTGGTTAGCGTGGCCGCAAAATGGGCATTGAAGAGCGAGCATGGGCTGCGCCTGAAGAAACAGCGCGGATGCATGGATCGGGTGAGGCAAATGTCCGCGTTTTCTTCGAGGGTCTCGGGGGCGATTAGCCTACGCCGGAACCCAGGCAATGTACAAGTGACAGCCCTCTGCACGCGGACCGCTGTGTCGCGGGCTTTGTGCGCGAGCGCGTCGGTTCTCGTGGACACCGCGCCGTGGTCCGGACACGTTCGCATTGACCTCGGTCAACGCCGCGCGAATCGCGCGGACGTACGCTGATTCCGCCGCGACGCGGTCGCGGCCACAACGCCCGTGCAACCGTTCGAAGGCATCGATATGACGCTGGCGAACCGAGTGCTCGCGCCAATTGCGCGTGCGTGGATCGCGCTCAAACGGGCGATGAGGAACGCCGACCGGCGGAGCGATGCGGCGAGGCGCATAAACGCCGTGCCGACCAAAGATTGCCGGATGATGTGCCTGCGTTGCGGTGGCGGCCCGCTCTGCACCCTCGGGGTGCTGCTTCGCGGCGATTGACGCCCGTGCGAGAGTGTTTAACTCGTAGCCCTCGGTCACGGCGCCCTCGTATGCTTTTACGCATGGCCTTCGTCGTCCGTAGCCGAGCACGACAACAACTTCATTTTGTGGGAATGACGGTCGGGAACGCCGGCCGATCCGACGCCGTCATTCACGATGCTGATCGACTTCGTCACGACTACAGTGCCATAGCCGGCTGGGTCCAGCATGTTGATCTCGCCCCGGCGGTGTCTTGCCATGTGCCGCCTGCAATGTCCGGCACGGGGCCACACGAGTACAGGCGTTGGTGTCCGAGCCCTTTGCGGAAATGAACGATCGGGTATTCAGTGCCTGTGCCGATGCGGCGTGCAGGGCAAGCGCGAACAAAGATGCAATGAAGAGTGACGGTGTGAGCTTGGACATGGTCGCTCCCGTTGGTTGGCTTCGACTGATTGCGACGGCACACAACATGATCCAAAAGGGCATGGCGTGGTGCCGCGAGCGACAGGACGGTAGTGATGGGATCCCCGGTTCAGGGTACTCGCGTGATTCATCGGGACGTACCGCACGGGTCGCACTAAATCCCGACGAAGGTTATGATCTCGCGGCGTCGCACCGGCCGCGCAATCCGCGCGGCCGGGTGCGTCTGGTGAGAAATCGTTGATGAATCGGCTAGCGCGAGCGGTACACGTGGGCGTATTGCCACTGCTGTTCCTTGCTCCTTTCTGCAGCTACGCCGGCGAGCCTCCGCCGGAGACCGTCCAGATTCCCGTCGAAGGCACCGCGGGATTTGGCTCGGACGGAGCCATGGTCGCGGGCGTTTTCCGGCCGGCGGGCGATGGGCCGTTCCCGGTCCTGATCTATTCCCATGGACGGTCCGGAACCGAGGTCGAGCGCAGTCACACCCGCATCCCCGATCCTCGCGGGCACATTCGTTATTGGCTCAAGAAGGGCTTTGCGGTCGTTGCGCCGATACGACCAGGCTATGGTGAAACGGGCGGTCCGGATCGCGAAGCGTCCGGCGTGCGTTACGACGTCTTCGGCAACTGCTGGGGATGGCCCGAGTTCGATAGCGCGGCGGCGGCGGCAAGGGCAGCGGTCTTGGCTACGCTGACGTGGGTGCGCCAGCAGTCGTGGGTCGATGCAAAGCGCATCGTGCTCTCCGGAACTTCGATGGGAGGCTTGGCCTCGATCGCCACGGCCGCCACGAATCCCGACGGTGTCGTTGCCTACATCAATTTCTCGGGGGGTACCGGCGGCAACGGAAAACGATCGCCGGAACATGGCTGTGGCGCCGAGCAGATGGAGGCGCTCATGTCCGCGTACGGCAAGACGTCCCACGTGGCGAGCCTGTGGCTTTACGCGCAGAACGACCAGTTCTGGGGCGCCCAGTGGCCCCGCGCGTGGCACCATGCATACGCTACCGGCGGCAGCCCGACCCGGTTCGTGATGACCGAGCCCGTGCCCCACGCCGATGGACATCAGTTGCTCGCCCGCGGAGGTCGTCTGTGGACCTCGCAGGTGGACCGATTCCTCGAGGACCTCGGTTTGTGATGCGGAAGGGGCAGGGCCCGCAACGATGCGGACCTGTCCGGCTGGTGGCTTGACCGAAACCTACCTCGCAGGTTTCACCACCACCTCCTCGTACGCCTTCACCCACTTGTCCTGCATGTCCAACGCCGATGCGGGATCGACGAACTTGAGCGGAATCTTCGTGATCGGAGTCTCGATTCTGTTGCTGGTCGGCACGAACTTCTGCTCCGCCAGCAACTGCTGGCCGTCGGTCAGCATGAAGTCGTAGAACAGCAACGCCGAGTACGGGTGAGGTGCTTTTTTCAGCATCGCGATCGTGCTGAATTGCGCGATCACCGGCTGAATCGGATATCCCTCGACCGGAGCTCCCTTCTGCTTCAGCTGCTCCGGAATCCAACTGTATACGGTCAGGCCCAGCGGCACCTCGCCGGATGCCACGAGGTTGGTCAGCAGCGAGTGTCCCTTCCGAACGGATACGCCGTTGGTTGCGACGATATCGGCGAAGAGCTTGTACGTCTGCTTTTCTCCCAGCGTTGCGGCAAGCGTTCCGAACCATCCCTGATCATCGGCCTCGATCCCCAGGCGACCTTTCCATTTCGGGTCGAGCAAGTCCTGATACGTTTTGGGCAAGTCTTCTTTCTTGACCTTGTTCGTGTTGTACGCGGCGATGAAGACGTCGACCGTGATGCCCACCCATTCCTTGTGCGCGGGACTGGCTTCGGGTAGCAGATCCCTGAGGTAAGGCGATCGGATTTCCTGCAGCAGATGCTCGCGGTGCGCCGCCTCGTTCTCCGGCGCATTGTTCTGGATGATATCGGCATCGAAGCGCCCGGCCCGCGTCTCGTTGGTGAGCTTCTGCAGCACGCCTTCCGAGCCCGAGCGCCACGCCTTCACCTTGATGCCGTATTTGTTCGTGAAGGCGGCCATCAGGACGGGCAGGCTCGGGTAGACGTGATATACCGACAACTCGCCGCCTTCCGCCTTCGCGGCCGCAACCAGACGCTCGTGACGGTCCGCGCCCTGGTACGCGGCCATCTCCGCCACAGATAGCTGCCCCTTGACCGGGTCAGCGCCAAACGCTTGTAGCGCGCACGCGCTTATCGAGAGCGCGGCCGCCGCGAGCGCGATCGAGTGCTTGGTCATTCGGTTCTCCGTAACGACGTCGTTGGGCGTTGTCCGATCCCGTCTAGATCTGACGAACAGCTTCGGCCCGCGCTGCCGCAGCAGACGACGCGGTGCCGGCACCATCGAAGATCGCGACCAGATCTCGCGCGATCGGTGAATACTTCGCGTGCGTGCGCAGCATGAAGCTCGAGAATCCGTCGCTGTTGTGGTGCTTTTTCTTCTCGTTCGGCAAGTCGATGCGCTCGTTGCGCTGCGGCTCGCGAACGACTCCGATCGGATCGACGCCCTGCGCAATCTTCTGCAGCTCGCGCTTCAGCACACGACGGTAGAGCGCGACGCCCTTGTCGGAAGCGCCCAGGTGCTCTCGCGTGCGGTCGGCAATGGTGCCTTGCGTGATCCACGCCATCATGTCCTGGCCGTCGACATTGTCCACGATGAATTCGCCGTTCTCGTCCCTGAACGGCACATCGTAGAGATGCACCCGGCTCGTCAGATGCGGCGCAACGATTGCGCCTTTCGGCGGTAGGTAAGCGTTGTACCAGAGATGCAGCGTGTGCTCGTCGTCCACCGGCACGCGGATCTGGAACGAGTAATAGCGCGACGACTCGTCGCCGTTGCCCACTGCAAGCATGTTCGGAAAAACGATCGGGTGGCCGATGCGCCAGTCGTCCGACTCCTCGGAATGGCCGGCGAGCAGGCGATGCTTGGTGATGCCGAATTCGAATTCGCGGAAATCGATCTTTTCGTGGCGCGCGCTGATCGCCACCTTGACGCCCTCCTGTTCGTTCTGGAACTCGTAATGATGACCATGCAGCCACTCGGTGTGGATGGGATCCATCGAGTTCTCCATGATCTGCAGCCAGTTCACCGGAAGCAGCGCACGTCCCATCATGCGGATCGCGCCCTCGGCCACGAAGCCATCGAACCGCGGCAAGAGCGGCCTCGGCTCGGGACCAAGATAAGCGAATAGAAGTCCGCCGAGCTCCTTGACGGGGTAAGCGGACGTTGCGACCCTTTCGCGGAACGCGCAATTGTCGCGTTCGTTCGGTTGGCTCAGGCACTTGCCTTGCGCGTTGAATTCCCAGCCGTGATAGGGGCAACGGATCCCGTCGTGCGTGGGAATGCCATAAGCATGAGACCCAGACGACCTTGGCGATCACGAAAGAGGACCAGGTTCTCGCCGAGCAAGCGCACGCGTTTGGTCCAGCGCTGCTCGAGCTCGACCGCCGCCGCGATCGGCTGCCAGTAACGTCGCAGAAGGTTGCCCATCGAAGTCCCGGGACCGATCTGCGTCAGGAGGCGATTCTGCTCGGCTGTTTCCATCTGCGTTCCTCAGTGCTCAGCTTGGACGCATCCGCGGATAGCGGCTGGGCGCATTCCCCCTTCATGCATCCGGGCTGTTTTACTATACTAACTTAGGTACCTAAGATCAACGGCGCATGACCGCCGCCACGAACCGGGTAGCCATGAAAGAACGACCCGCCAGGAAGCGAGAGCCCCCAACGCCAATGTCGCCGGCGGCGGCGTCTCGCTGGCGCGATGCATTGTCCGATGAGCGGATCGCGCACCTCATCAAGAACGCGTTCCGCGGAACGTCGAGTGCACTGCAGGCGCGCCTTCGCAAGCATTCGGTGCGGTACGGACACTGGACGCTGCTGCGTGTTCTGTGGCAGACCGACGGCCTGACGCAGCGCGAGTTGAGCGAGCAAGCCGGCGTAAGGGAGCCGTCGACATTCGCCGCGTTACAGCGCATGGAACAGCTCGGTTACGTCACA
>WNFV01001374.1_pt1 | contig 33313 bp, 36 predicted proteins | sample 5400101 | NCBI WGS metagenome assembly WNFV01 (sample SAMN13153361, study PRJNA577476) | soil metagenome | isolation source: 115 cm soil or saprolite under grassland replicate 1 | place: USA:California | collected 2016-06-15 | reverse complement strand
CAGGGTACGTCGGCGAACTGCCCGACTCGGCCCGGATGGAGGAACGCGTAGGCGATCAACCGGCCTGCCAGCCCCGGAAGACGTCCAACAGCTTGTCCTGGAGCTCCGGCGAGAGGTCATCTTCCCCCAGCCGGCCCGCGGTGCGGATGGTCTGGCGCATCTGCTCGATGTACGTCACGCACCAGTCGCAGAAGCCGAGGTGCTCCTCGAACCGCGACCGCTCAGCCGGGGAAAGACGCCCCTCGAGGTAGTCGGTGACCAGCTCGACGAGCTCGGCGCAGGTCAGATCACGAGACAGCTTCACGAGTCTTCAGATTCCCCGTAGTCCTCGAGGGCACATCGCACTTTCGACCGGGCACGGTGCAGAAGTACCCGCTGATTCGTCTCGGAGATGCCGAGCGCATTACAGATCTCCTCGGGCTCGAATCCCGCGACGTCCCGCATCGTGATCACGGTCGCCTGCGCGGGCGGCAGCGCGGCGATCGCCGCGTCGACGACCGCACGGGCCTCCGCCGCGAGCAGCCGGCCCTCCGGCAGCGGGCTCGGCGGCGACGCCCAGTGGCCGGCCCATGGCCCTTCCGTCCGGAAGCGCGACGGGTCGACCGCAGGTTCGTCGCTCTCCGTCTCGTCGCTTGCGAGCGCGGAAAACGGGATCGTCCTCGACTCCCGCTCGCCCCGTGTCTTCGCGGTGTTCGTGAGGATGCTGAAGATCCAGGTCTTGAGCGACGATCGGCCCTCGAAGCGCTCGATACCGCGCAGCACACCGAGCCAGGCTTCCTGTACGACCTCTTCCGCGACCGCGACGCTCGGCGTATAGAGCCGCGCCACCCGCAGCATGGACGAGCCGTACGCGGCTACGAGGGCGCTGAACGCCTGCTCGTCACCCCCACGAAGAGCGTTGACGAGCGCAGCGTCGGCGAGCAGCGCCGCCTGATCGACAGCCGTCATGCCGCGAACGTAACGCATCACGCACTCGATAGACAGAGGCGGCATGAAAGCAATCGCCGTTCATCCAGGTCAGCCGAATTCGATGCACCTCCGCGACATTCCCGAGCCTGGGGTCGAACAGGTCCCGGGCGGGCGCGGAGTGAAGGTGAAGGTCCTCCGTGTCGGCGTCGACGGCACCGACAAGGAGATCAATGCGGCGGAGTACGGCGCCGCGCCGCCCGGCGACGACTATCTCGTCACCGGTCACGAGAGCTTCGGCCAGGTGGTCGAGGTCGGCCCGAACGTCCCGTCGACGATCCGCCCCGGCACCTACGTCGTCGCGAGCGTGCGGCGGCCGGACTCGTCGGTCTACGGGGAAATCGGCCTCCAGGACTTCACCACCGACGACGTGTACTACGAGCGCGGGATCAACCTCCTGCACGGATACCTCACCGAGTACTACGTCGAGGACGCGGAGTACGTCTTCCCGCTCCCCGCGAACCTGCGAGATGTCGGCGTGCTGCTCGAGCCGACAACGGTCGCCGAGAAGGGGGTCAATCAGGCATTCGAGATCCAGCGTCGGCTGAAGGTGTGGCGGCCGCGGAGCGCTCTCGTGCTCGGCTCCGGCACCGTCGGCTTGCTGACTGCACTCGTCGCACGCTTGCGCGGGCTCGAGCTGACGGTCTACTCACTCCCGCAGAAGCCCTACCGAAACGCGGATCTCGTCGAGCAGCTCGGCGGCACGTACGCCTCGTCGCAGGACACGACTCTCATGCAGCTGAGCGCCGAGCGAGGCCCGTTCGACCTGGTCTTCGACGCGACGGGCTTCAGCCCGATCGTGTGGGAAGCCGCGGAGGTGCTCGCGAAGAACGGCGTGCTCGTCCTCGCGTCGATCACAGGCGGAGATCGCAAGGCCGAGATCAACTCCGACAAGATCAATCAGGGCTTCGTGCTCGGCAACAAGGTGATGTTCGGCACGGTCAACGCGGCGCCGGCGGACTTCCGCAGCGGGGTGGACGACCTGATCAAGGCCGAGGCGCTCTACCCCGGCTGGCTGGGCCGGCTGCTGACGACGCCGATCGACGGCCTCGAGAACTACGCCGAGATGATCCGCGCGCTCACGGAGGACCGCGACGCGATCAAGGTCTTCGTCGAAGTCGCCTCGTGACATGGCGGTCATGGAGACAACTTCCCCGTTCGTGATGCACGCGGCCGAGTTCGAGGACGTGCTCGGCGAGACGCCGAGCCTCGAGAAGGTCGCCCACGTCGACGCGCACGAAGGACCGGTCTACGCGCCCGACGAGCACGCGCTCTACTTCACATCCCTCCCGCCGCACGCGGCCGTCAAGCGTCTCGACCTCCACACATTCGAGGTGTCGGTCGTGCGCGCCGACGCGAACGCCCCGAACGGCATGACGCTCGACATCGACGGCGGCCTCCTCGTCTGCGAGCAGGGCTCGCATGCCGAGCATGCGCGCATCAGTAGGCTCGATCCGGAGACGGGAGCGGTGGAGACCGTCACCGACGCGTGGGGCAACCTACCGTTCAACTCGCCGAACGACGTCGTCGTGAAGAGCGACGACACGATCTGGTTCACCGACCCGAGCTACGGCTACCTCCAGGGATTCAAGCCGCAGCCGCAGGCCGGCGACTACGTCTACCGCCACGATCCATACACCGGCCGCACGACGGTTGTCGCCGACTCATTCGACAAGCCGAACGGGCTCGCGTTCTCGCCCGACGAGCACATCCTCTACGTCGGCGACAGCGGCGCGAATCAGGAGCCTGACAGCTTCTATCCTCAGCGACCGCACCACATTCGCGCCTTCCCCGTACTCGGCGCCACACTTGGCTGCGGGCGCCTCTTCGCCGTTACGAACCCTGGCTTTCCCGATGGTCTGAAGGTCGACAATGCCGGACGCGTGTACGCGTCGTCGTTCGGCGGCGTCCAGGTCTTCGCACCCAACGGCGACTTGCTCGGCGAGATCTCGCTACGCGGCGCCGTCAACTTCACGTTCGGCGGTCACGACCGCTCGACGCTCTACATCACTGCCGACAACGCGATCTGGGCCGCATGGCTCGCCGCGAAAGGAGCCTGACCATGAAGCACGTCCGAACCCGCAAGGTCATCGACGACGCCGGCGCAGCAGCTGTGCTCGCTGCGGCTGATGCCGCGGCGCGGCAGCAGAGCAGTCGTGTCGTGATCGCCGTCGTCGACCCGTCCGGTGAGCTGATCGAGCTCCGGCGCACGCCCGGCGCGCAGATCGCGAGCTCCCGGGTCGCCGTCGACAAGGCACGGACCGCCGCGATCTTCGTTCGACCGAGCCGTGAGCTGGAGCAGCAGGTAACCAGTGGACGCCTTGGCGCGCTTGCGCTGCACGGGGCATCGGCGCTCACCGGCGGCATTCCGCTCGTCGCCGACGGCCAGGTCGTCGGCGCGATCGGGACGAGTGGCGAGACGCCGGACGAGGATGAGGCGATCTCGATCGCGGGCTCGCGGGCGCCGTTCTCGACCGTCGAGGTTCCCGCGCTCACCTTCGACGGCGCACGGGCGGCGGCGGAAGCCGTCGGCGCGGTCGCCGCGAAGCGCGGCGTCGCACCGGTCGTCGCAGTCGTCGACGCGGGCGGCGACCCGCTGTATCTCTTGCGCCCCGACTCGGCTCAGGTGGCGAGCGTCAACGTGTCGTTCGACAAGGCACGCACGGCCGCGATCTACCGCCGGCCGAGCAAGGACTTCGAGGACCAGGCCTCGGGTGGCCGCCCCTCGGCCCTCCACCTCGCTCGCGCGGTGCCGCTGCAGGGCGGCATGCCGATCTACTCCGGCGGCGATGTCGTCGGCGCCATCGGCGTCAGCGGCGCCTCTTCGGCCGACGAGGACCAGGAGCTCGCGACGATCGGCGCCCAGGCGATCGGCGTCAATGGGACGACCAACGGGAACGGCGCGGCGTACTTCGGCGGCGCCGACGTCCTGAAGAAGTTCGAGACGGGCGGCCTGCTGCTCGACACGAAGGGCTACAAGCTCGACGCCGGCCGGCGCGAGGCGCCGGGCGAGGTCGAGTACCACGAGCGCGTCGTCGACGTGATGCACGTCGTCGAGGGAAGAGCGACGGTCGTCACGGGCGGCGAGATGATCGAGCCGCGCACAGTCGACGCCGGCGAGATCCGCGCGCGTGCGATCGACGGCGGCACGCCGCACGAGCTCGCCGAGGGCGACGTCCTCGCGATCCCGAACGGGGTTCCGCACCAGTTCACCGAGGTGTCGGATCCGTTCCTCTACTTCGTCGTGAAGGTCGAGGCGTAGCGATGGCGACCACCGAATCCCTGAGGCTCGCGTCGCGCCTGCCCGGTCCGCCCGAGCTCTTCCCGGGTCGGCCCGATGCGATTGTCGACCTACAGACCGAGGCCGGAACCGAGCTCGTCGGCGGGCATTGGCGCTACTCCGACGCCGAGGTCGAGGAGATCGACTTCGTCGAGCTCGGCTCGCCGGATGACCCGCTCGGGCCGGGCACCGTGCCCAACCGGACGTACGACGTCGTCGCGGGGCCCGACCGCCCGCTCGCGGCCGAGGACACCCGGCTTCGGCTCGGCAACGGCCGCGTTTGCTTCAACTGGTACCGGATCGACGTCACGATCCCGGAGCGCATCGGCGAGCTCGATCCGACGGGGTCGACGGTCGTGTTCGAGGTCGTGATCGACGACTACGCGGAAGTGTGGGTGAACGGGGAGCTCCCGCACGCGCTCGGCGACGTCGGCGGGCACATCGCGGCCGGCTTCAACGCTCCGAACCGCGTCGTCCTCACGCAGGACGCGAAGCCCGGGGAGACGTTCGAGATCGCGGTCTTCGGCATCAACGGCCCCATCTCCGCGTCGCCCCGCAACTACATCTGGATACGCACGGCGACGCTTGACTTCTACGCCGCCGAGCGCGCGCAGACGTTCGAGGAGGCGCCGCTCGAGGTCGAAGGCGACCTTGGCGGGATCCTTCCGGACGACGTGCGCCTCGAGCGGATCGCCGGCGGCTTCGAGTTCACGGAGGGGCCGGTCTGGCACGACGGCGCGCTGCTGTTCAGCTCGCCGAACACAAACGCGATCTACCGCTGGACGCCGCTCGGCGCGGTCACGGTGTTCCGCTCGAAGAGCGGCTATACCGGCGTCGACATCGGCCGTTACCACCAGCCGGGGTCGAACGGCCTCGCGTTCTCTCCGGACGGCCTGCTGACCATCTGCCAGCACGGCAACCGCCGCGTGCTGCGCGTCAACCCGCACGGCGACACCACCGTGATCGCGGACTCGTACGAGGGGAAGCGCCTGAACAGCCCGAACGACCTCGTCTACCGCTCCGACGGCACGCTCTTCTTCACTGATCCGCCGTTCGGCCTCGCGAGCCCGGACGATGCAGAGCTCGACTTCAGCGGCGTGTTTGCCGCGAGAGACGGCGAGGTGCGCCTCGTCACCGACGAGCTGCGCGGCCCGAACGGGCTCGCGTTCTCGCCGGACGAGCGGTGGCTCTACGTCGGCAACTGGGACTTCGAGCGCGTCGTCGTCATGCGCTACGACGCGGAGACCGGCGAAGGCTCGGTCTTCTACGACATGACCGGCGCCCCCGGCGAGGACGCGATCGACGGCCTGAAGGTGGACGGCGACGGGAACCTCTACGTCTGCGGGCCCGGCGGCATCTGGGTGCTGTCGCCCGACGGCCGGCACCTCGGAACGCTGCGCCTCCCCGAGGCGCCGCACAACCTCGCGTGGGGTGACGACGACGGACGGACGCTCTACATCACCGCTCTGACGAGCGTCTACCGGCTGCGCCTCCTGAAAGGAGCGACACGATGAGCAAGATCAAGGTGGGAATGACGCTTCCCGACTTCGAGCTCTCCGACGAGAACGGCGTCATGCACAGGCTGTCGGAGTTGCAGGGCGACCAGGTGATGGTGCTCTCCCTCGGCCGCGGCGAGCATTGCCCGCGCGAGCGACAGCACCAGCGGGAGTTGCTGAAGTTCTACGAGTGGTGCTCGGTGGCGTTCACGCAGCTCGTCACCGTGCTCCCGAACGAGCTGCACGACGTGTCGAAGCTGAAGCTCTCGACCGGTGCGCACTGGACGTACCTCGCCGACTCCGACCTCGAGCTGCAGACCACGCTCGACATCCGCGAGTACACGGACCCGATCCATGCTGCGACCGTGCCGCACGTCCTGATCCTCTCGCCCGGCCTGAAGGTCGAGAAGATCTATGTCGGCTACTGGTTCTGGGGCAGGCCGTCGGTGTACCGGCTCTGGGACGATCTCGAGGAGGTCTTCCGCACGCTGAAGGCCGACTGGGATCCGACCACGCAGGCCGCGAAGGCCGCCTGGAAGAAGGCCACCGCAAACGGCAAGGTTCTGGCGCACCACTGACGGCATCACGTGTCTTCTCCGATCCGTACGACTGCGGCCTGGTTGAAACCAGGCCGCAGCTGTAACGAAAGGCGAGCGCACCGGACTACTGAGCATGCAGGAGCTCCTCGAGACGGCGTGGTGGCCCTCCCCCTTCGGGGCCGACGACGAGCTCGGGATGCTCAACCACATCACCGACGCCAAGCGCCTCGCGGCGCTGGCCTCGGTGCGTCAGGGACGCCTCTACGACCTCGGCCGCGTGCTCGACGAGCACGTGCCGGTGTTCCCCGGACGCGCGTTCCATCAGACACTCGTCACGACGGCGCACCACTCGAACGTCGGCGGGCTCGGCGAGAACCGCGTCAACTGGATCACGGAGGTCATCTCGGGCACGACGCAACTCGGGACGCACCTCGACGCGCTGAGCCACCTGCAGATCGGCGACCGCGCGTACAACGGCTATACGGTCGACGAGCTTGCGCAACCGGCCGGTGTCACGGCGCTCGGAGTCGAGACCGTGCCGCAGATCGTCACGCGCGGCTTCCTCGTCGACGTCTCGCATCGCGACCTCGGCCCGGGTGGCGTGATCGATCTCGACGACATCGGCGAGCTCGAGCCGGCCCCGGGCGACGCCGTCCTCTTCCACACCGGCTGGGGCTCGCGTTGGGACGACGCCGAGGCATATCTCTCCGGCGAGCCAGGCCCTGGACTCGAGCTCGCCGAGTGGCTCGCCTCGCACGGCGTCGCGCTCACCGGCTGCGACACGTGGAGCTACGGGCCCGTCCCGGCCGAAGATCCCGCGCGGCCCTTCGAGGTGCCGCAGCAGCTGAACGTGTGTCACGGCGTGTTCATCGTCGAGAACCTCGACACGTCCGCGCTCGCACGCGACGGGATTCGCGAGTTCGCATTGATTCTCACCCACCCCAAGCTCCGCGGCGCCACCGGTGCGTGGACGTCGCCGATCGCTCTCGTCTGACTGGAGGAACCGCAATGCGCGACGACCACTACGACGTGATCATCATCGGCACCGGTGCCGGAGGCGGCACCCTCGCATACCGGCTCGCCCCGACCGGCCTCCGCGTCCTCCTGCTCGAGCGCGGCGACTACATCCGGCGCGAGCCCGAGAACTGGGACTCGACCGAGGTCATCACGAAGGCCCGCTACAAGACCCACGAGAAGTGGTTCGACAAGGACGGGCAGCAGTTCCACCCTGGGCAGCACTACTACGTCGGCGGCCAGACCAAGTTCTACGGCGCGATCCTCTTCCGAATGCGGGAGACGGACTTCGGGGAGGTGCGCCACCACGGTGGGATGTCGCCCGCGTGGCCGATCGGCTACGACGAGCTCGAGCCGTACTACACGGAGGCCGAGCGGCTGTACCACGTCCACGGCACACGCGGCGCCGACCCGACGGAGGCCTGGCGCTCGACACCCTATCCCTATCCGGCCGTGAGCCACGAGCCGCGCATCCAGCAGCTCTCCGACGATTTCGAGCGCACCGGCCACCGGCCGTTCCCGCTGCCAGTCGGCGTGATGCTCGACGAGTCGAACCCGGAGCGCAGCCCGTGCATCCGCTGTGCGAAGCTCGACGGGTTCCCGTGCATGGTCGAGGCGAAGGCCGATTCGCACGTCATCGCCGTGCGACCGGCGCTCCAGCACGAGAACGTCACGCTCATCCGGAATGCGAAGGTCGAGCGGCTCGAGACGGACGAGTCCGGGCGCACCGTGACCGGGGTGCTCGTCGACCGCGACGGAGCACCGGAGCGCTACAGCGCAGACGTCGTCGTCGTGTCGGCAGGTGCGGTGAACTCGGCCGCGCTGCTGCTTCGCTCGGCGAGCGACCGGCATCCGCACGGTCTCGCCAACTCCTCCGGTGTCGTGGGTAGGCACTACATGTCCCACCTGAACAGCGCACTCGTCGCCGTCTCGAAGGAGCCGAATCCGACCCGGTTCCAGAAGACTCTCGGCGTGAACGACTACTACTACGGCGCCGACGACTTCGAGTTCCCGCTCGGACACATCCAGATGCTCGGAAAGAGCGACCGCGCCGTCATCAAGGAAGGCGCGCCCCTGCCTGCGCCCGGCCCCGTGCTGGATTTCATCGCCGCACATGCGATCGACTTCTGGCTCACGTCGGAGGACCTGCCGCACCCGGAGAACCGCGTGACGCTCGACAGGCAGGGACGCATTCACGTCGCCTACACCGACCGGAACACCGAGGGGCACAAGCGGTTGATCGCGAAGCTCAAGGGCCTGCTGGGCAGCCTCGGGTGTCGCCCGACGCTCATCCCGAACCAGCTGATCCGCGACGGGCGCATACCGATCGCCGGTGTCGCACACCAGTGCGGCACCGTGCGCTTCGGAACCGACCCCGAGGCGTCGGCCCTCGACGTCGACTGCAAGGCGCACGACCTCGACAACCTGTACGTCGTCGATACGAGCTTCTTCCCCTCGTCCAGCGCTGTGAACCCGGCGCTCACGGCGATGGCGAACGCGCTCCGCGTCGGCGACCACCTGATCGACCGACTCGGCGCTCCGGTGACCGAGCGGGTGGCGGAGGAGGTGATGGTGTCGTGAAGCTCACAACGCTCGCACACGGCATCGGCAAGGGCATCGCAGCGGGTCTCGCCGGCACTGCGGCGATGACCGTCTCCAGCACGGTCGAGGCGAGGCTCCGCAAGCGCGCCGCCTCGACCGCTCCGGCCCGCGCGGCCGCCAAGGCGCTCGGCATCGAGCTCTTCGAGGACGGCGAGGCGTACGCGAAGTTCAGCAACCTCGTCCACTGGGGCTACGGAACCAGCTGGGGCGTGGCCCGCGGCGTCATGCGCGCGGTCGGCGTCTCCCCGCGGCTCGCGACGCCAGCGCACTTCGCGGCGCTCTGGGGCAGCGCGATCGTGACGCTGCCGAAGCTCGAAGCCGCTCCGCCCGTCACGCAGTGGGGCAAGAAGGAGGTCGCCATCGACCTCTTCCACCACGCGGTCTACGTTGCTGCCGCCGGTGCGGCCTACGAGCTGCTCGACCGGGCGTGACGGTCTCGTTCACGTCGATCGCGGTGATCGCCGGCGTCGCGCTCGTCGCGCCGCTGGCGATCAACCTGCTCGGGTTGCGGCTGCCGGCGATCGTCGTGGAGATCCTGCTCGGGATCGTCGTCGGCCCGCAGCTCCTCGGCTGGGCGGCGAACGACGAGCCGGTGCAGACGCTGAGCCTGATCGGCCTCGCGTTCCTCCTGCTGCTCGCCGGCCTCGAGATCGACTTCGAACGGCTACGCGGACGGCTGCTTCGCATCACCGGTCTCGGCTATGTCGTGTCGTTCGGCCTTGCACTCGTCGTCGGCTACGGGCTGCGCGCGGGGGACCTCGTCAAGTCGCCGCTCCTCGTCGCAATCATCCTCTCCGCCACCGGGCTCGGCGTGATCCTGCCCATCCTCAAGGATGCCGGCCAGACGGCGACGCCGTTCGGCCAGGTGATCGTTGCCGGCTCGTCGATCGCCGAGGTCGGGCCGATCGTGCTCCTGTCGCTGTTCTTCTCCGGCGAGTCGGGTGGGCTCGGGTCGAAGCTCGTGCTCCTGATCGGCTTTGCCGTGTTCGTCGGCGCAGTCGGCGTCGCCATCGTCGGCGCACAGCACTCGATGCGCCTCTCGCAGGCGTTGCTCCGCCTCCAGGACACGACAGCCGAGATCCGCGTGCGCGGCGCGTTTCTCCTTCTCGCACTGTTCGTCGTGCTGGCGTCACGTTTCGGCCTGGAGGCGATCCTCGGTGCGTTCCTCGCCGGCGCGACGCTGAAGCTCGTCGACCGCGACGAGGGCATGACGCACGCGTTCTTCCACAAGAAGCTGGAGGCGGTAGGGTTCGGCGTTTTCGTTCCGTTCTTCTTCATCTCGACCGGGATCAAGCTCGACGTCTCGAGCCTCTTTCACAGCGGCTCGGCGCTCGCACGGGTGCCGCTATTCCTCGCCGCTCTGGTGTTCGCGCGCGCGCTGCCGGCGCTGCTCTACCGTCCGTTCGCCGAACGCGGGAGCCAGCTCGTTGCAGGCGGCCTGCTGCAGGCGACCTCGCTCAGCATTCCGGTCGTCGCCGGACAGATCGGCGTCGAGCTCGGGCTGATCCGGCCCGAGAACTACGTCGCGCTCGTCGCCGCGGGGCTGCTCTCGGTGATCATCTTCCCGCTCGTCGCGCTGACGCTCCTGCGTAACGAATCGGTCGCCGTCGAGACCACAGCGTATGCGTAAATTCATCCTTCTCATAGCGCTCGCGACCTTGCTCTGCACGGCTGCTCCGTCCATGGCGGCCGGCGTGACCCTCAGCGTCAAGAAGTCGCCGTACGGGCCCATCCTCTTCGACGGCCGCGGCTTCGTCCTCTACGCCTTCACGCACGACCCGCGTGGCAGGAGCACCTGCACCGGCGACTGCGCGACTGCGTGGCCGCCGTATCTCGCCAAGGGGAAGCTGCGCGCGGGGATGGGCGCGAAGCAGTCGCTCCTTGGTACGACAGCGCGTGCCAACGGGACGAAGCAAGTGACCTATGCCGGGCGGCCGCTCTATTACTACGTGGGCGACACGAAGCCGGGTCAGATCCTCTGCCAGAACGTCCGAGAGTTCGGCGGCCTCTGGCTCGTCGTGCGCGCCGGTGGCGCGCCGGTACGTTGACCTTCACCGATCTCGCCCTTCCCGACCACAACGGCCGCCCGCGCACGCTCTCAGAGCTTGCGGGCGGGGATCCGCTCGTGCTCGTCTTCTCACGCGGCTGGTGGTGTCCGAAGGAGCAGATCTTCCTTCGCGGCCTCGTCACGCTGCAGAACGAGCTCGAGGTCGCGTACACGAAGCTGGTTGTCGTCAGCGTCGACCCGCCGGAGGTGCAGGCGGCGTTCCGCGCCGGCCTCGGTGCGCGCTTCACGTTCCTGTCCGACGCGCAACGGCGCTATCTCGACGAGCTCGGCCTGCGCGAGACCACCGACACCGTGCACCACCCGTATAGGCCCGCGACGTACACGCTCTACCCCGACCTGCGCGTGCACCGCGAGTACAACGGCTACTGGTACTGGGGGCGCCCGACGCTCGAGGAGCTGCGACACGACCTGCGCGCCATCTCGCAGGGCGTCCGCACGGACTGGGAGCTCGCGTGAGGCGCGAAGGCTCGACGCTGGTGCTCGACTCGGGACTGCGGGTGCGGCCGGATCCGCGCTGCATCAGAGGAGAGCCCGTCCGCGGCGCCTGGGCGCATGTGTGCGTCGGCGAGCCGCTTCCATACGACTCCCCGGAAGTGCAGCAGGTGCGTCGTGACGCCCTTGCGTGGTGGATTCCGCTGCTCGGCGAATCGCTCGTGTGTCTCACGACGCTGGCATTCGATTCGGTTCGCTATGCCGGCGGGATCACGGTTGCGACCGATCCGTCGTTCTTCGACGATGACCCGTTCGCGCGGCTGCACTCGGGCGTCGTCGTCCAAACGGATCTCTTCTGTCGCGTTGCTCCGCCTGCGGGGCCGGTCGTCGAGCGCTACGCCGGCGTGGCCTGGCCGGGCGGCCGCTTCTAGTACATCCGGCCGTAAGTTCAGTGGTTTATTCGGCGAGTGGCTCGGCGTTCGTGGCAAGGACGCAGGGAGCCCCGATAGTCCAGCTATCGGGGCGACCGAGGACGCGGCCACGGGCGGCGAGACGCCGCCGGGAAGCTGCCGAACTTGCGGCCGGGTGTGCTAGCGACCGCGACGGATGATCAGGTCGGCGACGAGGCCGGTCCAGCCTGTCTGGTGCGACGCGCCGAGGCCCTGGCCGGTGTCGGCGTGGAAGTATTCGTGGAACGGGATCAGGTCGCGGAACGACGGATCCTCCTGCAGCAGGCGGTAGCCGCCGAAGACTGGGCGCCGGCCGTCCTCGCCGCGCAGGAAGATCGAGGTCAGCCGGCCGGCGAGCTCGTCGGCGATCTGCGCCAGGTTCAGCGTGCGGCCGGAGCCGGTCGGGAACTCGACCTGGAAGGCGTCGCCGAGGTAGCGGTGGTAGACGCGCAGCACCTCGACGAGCAGGTAGTTGACCGGGAACCAGATGGGGCCGCGCCAGTTCGAGTTGCCGCCGAAAAGTCCGCTCGTCGACTCGCCCGGTTCGTAGTCGAGTGTCGCCATGACGCCGTCGACGCTGATCTGGAGCGGATGGTCGGCGTGGTAACGCGAGAGCGCTCGGAGGCCGTGGTCCGAGAGGAACTCCGACGGATCGAGCATCGGCGACAGCACGCGGCGAAGCCGGTCCTCGTCGACGATCGCGAGCATCCGCCAGCCGGCGTGGTCTTCCGACTCCATGTGGTGCACGACGGCGCGCCCCTCGGGCCGGTTGGCGGTGAACCATTCGATGCGTCGCATGAACTCCGGAAGCCGCGCCATCGTCGCGGGGCCGAGCGTCGTCACAGCTGCGAGCGGCAGCAGCCCGACCATCGAGCGCGCGCGCAGCGGCACCGCGACGCCGTTTCCGAGATGCAGCACGTCGTAGTAGAAGCCGTCCTCCTCGTTCCACAGGCCCTTCTCGTTCAGTGCGGAGGCGATGAGCGCGAAATGCTCGTAGAACTTCGTGGCGAGGTCCTCGTAGGTCTGGTCATGCTCGGTGAGAAGCAGCGCCAGCTCGAGGAGGTTCTGGCAGTACATCGCCATCCACGCGGTGCCGTCCGACTGCTCGAGCCGTCCGCTGACCGGCAAGGCAGAGCGATCGAAGGGGCCGATGTTGTCGAGTCCGAGGAAGCCGCCTTCGAACAGGTTGTTGCCCTCGGAGTCCTTGCGGTTCACCCACCAGGTGAAGTTCAGGAGGAGCTTGTGGAAGATGCGCTCGAGGAAGTCGAAGTCCTCGTCGCCCGCGATCTCGTACACCCGGAGTGCTGCCCAGGCGTGCACTGGCGGGTTGACGTCGCCGAACGCCCACTCGTAGGCAGGTAGCTGTCCGTTTGGGTGCATGTACCACTCGCGGCAGAGCAGAATCAGCTGCGACTTCGCGAACTCGGGGTCGACGTGCGCGAGCGACACGCAGTGGAAGGCGAGATCCCACGCCGCGTACCAGGGGTACTCCCACTTGTCGGGCATCGAGATGACGTCTGCGTTGTTCAGGTGCGTCCACTCGTAGTTGCGCCCGTTCTTCCGCGACTCCGGCGGCGGCGGCCCGGCCGGGTCGCCGTCGAGCCAGCGTTGCACGTCGAGGTGGTAGAACTGCTTCGCCCAGAGCATCCCGGCGAGCGCCTGGCGGAGGACGAGCGCCTCGTCATCACTCGCGCCCGCGGGTGTCAGCTCCGCGTAGAACTCGTCGGCCTCCGCTTCGCGGGCGGCCAACACGTCGTCGAAGTCCGAGCCGACCCCGGCCTCGTCCCGCAGGCGGAGGCGGATGACGGCCGTTTCGCCGGCGCCGACCTCGAGCCGGTAGCGAAACGCAGCCTTCGTTCCGGTCTGGTCGGGGTTCACACTTGCGGCGCCGTGCACGACGTGGTCGTTGATGCCGTCCTTCGGGTACGGCGTCGAGCCCGGGACCCCGAAGAGCCGCTCCGCGTTCGTCTCGTTCTCGCAGAAGAGCGCCTCCGGAGAGCCTTCGCCGCTCAGCGTGCTGGTGCCGACGATCGAACCGTTCTCGAGTCGCAGCTCCGGCTTCGAACCGTCAAGGCCCCAGGACCAGGTGTTGCGGTACCACAGCGTCGGCAGCACGTCGATCGTCGCCGTCTCGGGCCCGTTGTTGCGCACCCTGATACGAATGAGGACGTCGTCGGGCGAGGCCTTCGCGTAGTCGGCGGTGATCTCCCAGTACCACCCGTCGTCGAAGATTCCGGTATCCGCGAGCTCGAACTCGCGCTCGTTCTTGCCGCGTGACCGGTTCTCCTCGACCAGCCACGTGTACGGGAATTCGGCCTGCGCATACATGTAGCGCCAGCGCATCCACGAGTGGGTGGGCGTCGAGTCGAGATACCACCAATACTCCTTGGCGTCCTCGCCGTGGTTCCCCTGCGTGCCGGTGAGGCCGAAGATGCGCTCCTTCAGGATCGGGTCGCGGCCGTTCCAGAAGGCAAGGGCGAAGCACAGCTCCTGGCGGTCGTCGCAGATGCCCGCGAGCCCGTCCTCGTTCCAGCGGTACGCCCGGGAGCGCGCCTGGTCATGGGGGGAGTACTCCCATGCCTCGCCCGTGGCGCTGTAGTCCTCGCGCACGGTGCCCCACGCGCGCTCGCTGAGGTAGGGCCCCCAGCGGCGCCACGGCGCGCGGCCCGTGGGAACCTCGTTCAGGCGTTGGCGCTCGGCACCCATGCTGAACAGAGTCTCGCCGATCCGCCGCGTGTTACAGCCCTTCTCAGCGAGACTCACGGAGTATGCGTTTCGGCCGGCAGCTCTGCGGCGACCTCGACGCCGCCTCGACCCGCGAGTGGCTCGTCACGGACGGCCTCGGCGGCTTCGCCATGGGAACCGTCGGAGGGCTGCGCACACGCCGTTATCACGGGCTCCTCGTGGTCGCGACCCAGCCGCCGGGTGGGCGGAAGCTCGGGCTCGCGGCGCTCGACCCGGTGCTCGACGGGCGCGTGCGCCTTGCAGTTCACGAGTGGGGGAGCGGGTCCGTCGACCCGGACGGAAACATTCACCTCGCGTCGTTCGAGCTCGAAGACGGACTGCCTCGCTGGCGCTGGCAGGTCGGCGACGTGATCGTCGAGCGCGAGCTCGCTTCTGCGTACGGGCGGGCGGCTGTCGAGGTCGTCCACCGGCTCGTCGCGGCGCCTGCTCCCGTGCGACTGGAGCTTTCGGCGCTCGGGACCTGGCGAGACGTGCACGGCGAACGCTTCGCGGCCGCTGCGCCCGCGATCGAGCACCTCGCGGACGGATACGTCTTCGAGGGTGCCTATCGCGTCGCCGGTCCCGGGTTCGAGGCGGGCGGCGAGTGGTACACAGGCGTCCGCTACCGCGAGGAGGCGGCGCGCGGCCTCAACGACCGCGAGGATCTCTGGCACGCCGGCCGGTTCGCGGCGCAGCTCGCGCCCGGCGAGACGCTGACGGTGCACGCGTGGGCGGGAGATCTCGACGAAGCGCCGTCGGGGCTCGTCGAGGCCGCCCACACGCGGGCGAAAGCCCTTGTCGCCGGGGCGCACGACGGAGTCGACGCGCAGCTGCTGCTCGCGGCAGACAAGTTCCTCGTCGCAGGCCCGACGATCGTCGCGGGCTATCCATGGTTCGGCGACTGGTCGCGCGACACGATGACCTCGTACGAGGGCCTCCTGCTCGAGACGGGCCGCGCCGAGGAGGGGCGCCGACTCCTGCTGCGCAACGCCGCGACGCTGAGCGAAGGCATGCTCGCGAACACCGCCGACACCGGAACGCTCGAATACAACACCGCCGATGGCACGCTCTGGTTCCTGCAAGCCGTCGGCCGGCACGTCGTGCGGACGGGCGACGCAGAGCTCGCGCGTGAGCTTGCGCCGCAACTGCTCGACATCATTGCGGCGCACGTCCGCGGGACGCGCTACGGCATCGGGGTCGATGCCGCGGACGGCCTGCTCGTGCAGGGTGAGGACGGCCTCGCGCTGACGTGGATGGATGCGCGCGTGGACGGCCGGCCGATCACGCAGCGCGCAGGCAAGGCGGTCGAGATCAACGCGCTCTGGATCAACGGACTCGCGGTCGTCGCCTCGCTCCTCGAGAGCGTCGGGCGCGATTCGGCGGAGGTGCGCGCCCACGAGGCTCGCGCACGCGCCTCGTTCGCCGGCGCGTTCGTCGCCGGCGGCCGCTGCTCCGACGTCGTGGGTGACACGAGCCTGCGGCCGAACCAGCTGCTGGCCGTCTCGCTGCCGCACGCGCCTCTTACGGACCGCTCGGTCGTCGAGTCGTGCGCGCCGCTGCTCACGTCCATCGGGCTGCGCAGCCTCAGCCCCGGCGACGCCGCCTACGTCGCCCGCCACCGCGGCGGGCCCGCCTCACGCGACGCTGCCTACCACCAGGGCACGGTCTGGCCGTGGCTGATCGGCCCGTACGTCGAGGCGACCCGCAAGACAGGTGTTGCGGTCGACGGCGTCCTCGCCGGGCTGGAGGCGCATCTCGGCGAATGGGGCCTCGGCTCGATATCGGAGACCGCCGACGGCGATCCGCCGCACGGTGCGACAGGTTGCCCATTCCAGGCCTGGTCGGTGGCTGAGCTGCTACGCGCGCGGCGGCTACTCGGCTAAGCCAGCGCCTTCCAGAAGACGGTCGTGTCGCAGGGCCGTCCGTCCGGGTAGAGGGCGTAGCCGGGAATCACGCCGACCCTCGTCCACCCGAGTCGGGTGTAGAGCCGCTCGCCGGCGTCGCCGGTCACCGTGTCGAGTACCAACAGGGTCTTGCCTGCCGCATGAGCTTCCGACTCGGCGTGCTCCATGAGGAGTTGCGCAATGCCGCGCCTGCGTGCCGAGCGGTGGACGAGGAGTTTTGCGACCTCGGCGCGGTGCGGCTGGTTCGGTGGCAGCGCGAGGTTTACCTGAACGGTGCCGACCAATCGGCCGTCTGCGAACGCGCCGAGAAGCAGCCGGCGACCCTGCTCGACCTCGGCGGCCACGGCTTCGAATGCGTCGCGCGCTTGCTCATGTGAGAACGGCGCCAGATAGCTGACGGACGCGCCTCCGGCGACGCAGTCGGCCAGCACGGCCGCGAGCCCGTCGAGCTGCGCGTGCGCCTCGGTGACACCAAGGCGGCGGATCTCGATCTGCTCGGTCACGGACATCGCGTCAAGTTTGCATCAACGCAATCCGCCCGGCTCACGAAGGGTGTCGCCGAACTGCCACAGTAGCGTCATGGCAGAGCACTACGGCGCCCGCTTTTTCGGGGAACGAGAGGCGGCAGTCTATGACGATCTCGAAGCCGGCATGTTCGATGCGGCGGTTGTCACGCCGGTAGTGGAGACGCTGGCTGACCTTGCCGGCCAGGGTGGGGCGCTGGAGTTTGGGATAGGCACCGGCCGGATCGCGCTGCCACTGGCGGAACGTGGAGTGCGTGTCCACGGGATCGATGCCTCGGAGGCGATGGTCGCCCGGTTGCGCGACAAGCCGGGAGGTACGGAGATCGATGTCACGATCGGTGACTTTGCGACGACCCGTGTCTACGGACAGTTCTCGCTTGTCTACCTCGTTTTCAACACGATCTTCAACTTGATCACGCAGGATGAGCAGGTTGCCTGCTTCCAGAACGCGGCCCGGCATCTCGACGCCGGCGGCCGATTCGTTGTCGAGCTTGGCGTGCCTGACTTACAGCGACTGCCACCGGGCCAGAACATCAGCGTGATCGGCGTCGATGCACGCGCAATGTCGTTTGACGTCTACGACGTGGTGACGCAGCGATTGACCTCTCACCACTTCGTGATGAGCGACGAGAGGATCAGCTCTTACCCGGTAGAGGGGCGTTATGCCTGGCCCTCGGAACTCGACCTGATGGCCCGGCTTGCAGGCTTGCGGCTGGGCGACCGCTGGGATGGATGGAAGCAGGAGCCGTTCACAAGCCTTAGTCGCTCGCACGTATCCGTTTACGAGAAACCCTGACCTCATCTAGGAGGGTTTGGCGGAACGGTGCTCGTCAGCACGGTTCGCTGGTCGTTGCGAGGCAAGGACGCAGGGAGCCCCGATAGCTGTGGCTATCGGGGCGACTGAGGACGCGGCATCGCGGCGTCCAGCGGAGCGTGATGGCACAGTCACTGTTTCGCCAAACCCTCCTAGACGCGCGCGCATGATGTAGATGAGGCGAAGCGCGGGACACGTTCGCTCACCGCGGCTGCTCGACTGGTGGAGGCAGTGAAGAAACACCACCCACACTAGACTCGAATGGCCGCATGAATATTGTCGTTGCGAATCTCAAGGGCGGGGTCGGGAAGACGACAACGGCCGTGTATCTTTCCGCGGTCGCCGTCGCGCGGGGATACGACCCGGTTCTGCTCATCGACGCTGACCGGCAGGCTTCGGCGGCCGAGTGGATGGAGGAGCGCCCTATCGAGGGTGTGACTGTCGTCGAAGCGCCGTCCGAACGGACGTTGACCCGTGCGATGAGCCGTCATGAGGGCATGGGCATAGTTGACACACCTCCCGGCGACGAGCGACTCCTGCAATCTGCGATCAACTCAGCCGACGCCGTCGTCATCCCTACACGAGCCGGAGGTGTCGAGTTCCCACGGGTGGTCGCGACGCTCGAGATGATCCCTGCCGCCACGCCTCGCGGTGTCGTCATCTCCGCCGCGCGGCTCGGCACGAACGATCTCGAGGAGACGATCGCTTGGTGGAGGGCGGAGAATCTTGCGATCTGGGGCGTGATCCCCGAGCGCGTCGGCATCGCGGCCGGCCCCGAGGCACGCCTCTATCGGCAAGGCCTCGAGGAATACGACGCGGTTCTGCGGCGTGTGCTTCGAAGGCGCTGAGCAGTTGCGCCTGCGGTAGGTGACGTAAAACCGACCTGCGCCAGCCTTCGGGAATGTGGACCCGAGCGGTTGGACGATGACGGCGGTGCCGCGCACGAGCAACGGTAGAGTTCCCGCGTGCTCGAAGTCGCGACCGGCGTCTGGCAGTGGCGGGCAGCGCATCCGGAGTGGAAGCCGGGCCAGAAGTGGGATCGGATGGTCTCGTCCTATGCCGTCGACACCGAGAAGGGCGTCCTGTTGTTCGACCCGCTCGACGTTCCCGCGGAGCTCCGGGAGCGCGCGAGCGCCGTGGTGCTCACCTGTCCATGGCACCGCCGCGACGCGCCGCAGCTCGGCCTGCCGATCTACGTCCCGCCGCCCGACCCGCCTGATCCCGATCCGGTGCGCGGAGAGGTGTTCCGTGGCGGCGACACACTGCCTTTCGGCGTCCGCGCGTTCGAAGGGTTCGAACCGAACGACCTGGTCCTCTACGTGGAGAGCCGTCGTGCCGTCGTCGTCGGCGACACGTTGATCGACCGGGGCAACGGGCTAGAGGTGCATCGCGAGTGGCCCGGGCAGGGTGTCGCCGCCGAGGAAGTGGTTCACCGCTTGCGCCCGCTGCTCGACCTGCCGGTCGACGTCGTGCTTCCGACGCACGCCGATCCCGCAGATCGCGCGGCGCTCGAGCGTGCGCTGTCCCTCTAGCGGCGCGCCGGCGAGAATCGAGGGGCTGCGGCCGCATCGTGGGGTGGGCCAGCGTTCGCGAGTGTCCCAGGCGCCGAGGCTGAGTGGGCGCCCTGCGTGGATGTTGAGGAGCCGGCTGGCATAAGGTCATCGGGTCGAATCCAGCGAAGGGACAAGCGATGTACCTCGGTATCTACGACATCGACGGTGATCCCGACGAGTTGCTTGCAGCCTACGATCGAGTCATGGCGGGGATGCCCGAGGGTCAGGTTTACTTCCACGCCTGCACCGTCCGTGAGAACGGGATCACGATCTACGACGCCTGCCCGAGCAAGGAGGCGTTCGAGAAGTTCTCGACCAGCGCAGAGTTCCGCGGCGCGGCGGAGGCCGCCGGACTTCCCTGGCCCAGCAAAATCGAGGGAGTGCCGCTTCACGCCGTGCGCGCTCGCGACGGTGTCACGGTCACCTAGTCGGGAGCACGCAACCTCGCCTCCCGAGCAAGGACGGCCAGGTGCCCCCAATGTTCCTGGCTCGTCGGCGACGATGGGTTGGAAGAGGCCGTGACACAATCTCCACCCTGTGCTTGTCAACAATGACGAGATTGAGGTCGCGTGTGACGCGCTGTGGTTCGCGAAGACGAACGGAGTCATGGACGAGACCCAGCAACAACTGTTCGATCGTCTCCAGCTGATCCGTGTCGGCGACTATGGTGGAATGGCGTCGACCAAGCTCGACGTGGACGAGATCGCGGCGATCATCCGCGCCCTAAGATTCAGCGATGCCGGGGTGGACCTCGACGACGACGAACGCGCTCTACTCAAGAAGCTAACGACAGAACTTCTGGCCGCTGGCAACGGCCCCGGCACAAGCTGACTCGCTTGCACTCACAGTTCGGGAATGTCACCCTGAGGCCGGTCGAGGACGCGTCGATGCGGTTGTTCGTATGCTCCGGCCGTGGTCATCGGACGGCTCGAGGTCGGCGTTCAGCTTCCCGAGGTCGAGCGCGAGGTGAGATGGCCCGAGCTGCGTGCGCTCGCAGACGCTGTCGAGGTCCAAGGATTTGCGTCGATTTGGGTTGGTGACCACATGCTCTACCGCGGGGACGGTTCCCGTGAGCGGGGTCCGTGGGATTGCTGGACCATTCTTGCTGCGCTGGCGGCGTCGACGAAACGCGTCAAGCTCGGCCCGCTGGTCGCATCGACGGCGTTTCATGAGCCCGGATTGATTGCTCGGATGGCGGCGGCGATCGACGAAATCTCTGCCGGACGCTTCGTCCTCGGGCTCGGCTCAGGCTGGAACCGCGTCGAGTTCGAGGCGTTCGGGATCCCGTTCGACAACCGCGTCGCACGTTTCGAAGAAGCATTCACCGTCATCCGGCGTCTCGTCGACGGAGAACGCGTGACGTTCCACGGCCGCTACTACCACGTGGAGGATGCGCTGCTCCTACCGCGGTCAGCGAGGCCGATCCCATTGATGGTCGGCACGCGTGGTCCGAGGATCCTTGCGGCAACCCTGCCACATGTGCGGATGTGGAACACCTGGTACGACTGGTACGGCAATACTGTCGAGGGCTTCGCCGCGCTCAGCGCAACCATCGACGCGCCCGTCCGCCGCAGCGCTTGCGTCCTTGTCACCGTTGACGGCGGTGCGGGCGAGCGCCCTCGCGATCCGGCCTCTCCTGCCGTCGACGCGAAGCGCCTCCCCGAGCACCTGGCCGAGCTCGCCGACGCGGGCGCCGACGAGGCGATCCTCGTGCTCGACCCCATCAACCTGAAGTCACTCGCAGCCGTCGGAAAGATACTCGGCGCCGTCCAGTAACGGGTGGCTCGCGTGGGCGAGAGTGCGGGAATGGCCCTTGAGCGCAGTGGCCGGTTGGGCAGTCAGACGAGCTACGTATTGTCTAGACGTGAGTGCTGGGTCCGCTTGGGACGATCCTGCGCGCTGGGAGGAATTGAAAAGGCCCAGCGCATGTCCTATCTGTCTTGCCGGCTCTCCAAAGGACGTCCTGTGCGAATGGCGCGCGACCTGGGTCACGGCTGGGCCTGACGCTCCCCTTCCTGGGTACGCATGCGTCGTCTCGAAGCAGCATGTGGTGGAGCCATTCGAGCTTCCCGCGGATGATCTGGCGTCGTTCTGGGATGAGGCGATGTTCGCGGCGCGCGTTCTAAAGAGACTCTTCAGGCCGATGAAGCTCAACTATGAGATCCACGGAAATACGATCCCACACCTTCACCTGCACCTGTTCCCGCGGTATGCCGGGGACCCGTATGTCGGTGGGCCGATCGATTTCCGTCAGTCCGGCTTCTCGCGGACGGAGGTCGACCTCGAACGAATGCGAAAAGCGTTCGACGACGGTGCGACTTAGGCGAGGCCGTTCGGCTGCGCGAGTGTAGGAACGCGGCGGCAATTGCACCCCTTGACACGGCCGAAAGTGTGGGCGGCTGAGGACCGACGTTCTGGCGCGGTGAAGGTCGCCTGCGCGAGCGTGCGGGAATGCCACCCGAGCGGGAGGGGCGCTTTACGGCGGACCTGGTTAGCGGTCAGGCAAGCGCAGGCGTGTCGAGCCGGAGGCCTGTCAGTAGCCGCACTCTGGTTCCTTGTTGCCTGCGATACCGATCTGCCTGCCGAGGAAACGCGCTGCGTCGCACCATGCCTGTGGAAGCAGCATGTGGTCGGAGTCGTACCAGCGGATCTCTTTCGGCTGCGGCGCCGCGCGCCAGTAACGCGTCTGATCGCGCACCGGCGCGAGGTGATCGTGTCGCCCGAATTGAAAGAGGATGGGTGCACTCGCTCGCCTTACCCACCTAAGCGGTTCGATCGGGCGCATGGCGGCCAGCCAGGCGTTTCGGCGGGCGGGGCTGAGCATGAAGAGCGGCCCAGACCGGTGCTCGGGTCCGCTGAAGTGCTCGACGAGGCCTCCGTCACCGCTCATGAGCACGAAAGCCGCGATCCGGTGCTCGACTCCTGCGAGAAGGCCACCCATCGCAGCTCCGTAGCTGACACCCAGGTACGCGATCCTGTCGTCGTCGACATCTGCTCGCGCGCCGAGCAGGTCGACCGCGCGGCGCAGATCGACGATCAGCTGGATCTGCTCGGCGCGGTCGCGTCGCGTGAACGCAATCGGCGCTCCGCTTCGCCGAGCAAACGGCGCGTCGATCGCGATCACGACCGCACCAAGCCCGGCCAAGTCCTCTGCGTCGAACGCGACGTCTTCCTTGCTCGACGGCAAGCCGTGCTGGACGATCAGGGCGGCGAACGGCCCTCTGCCGGAAGGGACAAAGAGCAGCGCCGGCACACGATCCCCTTTCGGACCTGCGTACGTGAGCTCGCTGATGCGCACGCCGCCCTCGAGGTGGGAGGAGCTCACGCGCACGTTCAACGGAGCACCGTCGTCGTAAGCGAAAGGGCCACGCTGCCCCGCGCCGCAGGCACCCAGTGCGATCGCGCAAAGCAGCCAAAGAATCGCCCTCACTGCGCTCTTACGGCCCACGGGCGGCGGCCTCCCGCGGTCGATTCTAGTACCGCGCGCCTCGCAGGCCGACGCCTGGACTGGGCGAGCGTGCTCTCGCGAGAGCGCTCGCGAGTCGAACGGCAGAGGCGCTGGTTCGCGAGCTAGAGCCCGTACGACTCGAGCAAGCGCAGCCAGACCTCGCTGCGCGTGGGAAAGGACGGCACTGCGTGCCAGAGGCGCTCGAGCCGGACCTCGCCGACGATCGCGATCGTCGCCGCGTGTACGAACTCGGCGACGTCGGGACCGGTGAACGTGGCGCCGACGAGCACTCGACGGTCGTCGTCGATCACGAGGCGCGACGTGCCCGGCGCGAGGAGCCCGTAGAAGCTCCCGCCCGCGACCGCCCCGGTCGGGTGGTCGGCGGGCCGGGCGTTGATCCCGGCGGCGCGTGCCGACTCGAGTGTGTGCCCGACCGCCGCAACCTGCGGATCGGTGAACACGACCCGCGGGACGTACAGACCGTCGGCGAGCGGGTCGATCGTCGCACCGCGGCCCGCGATCGCATCGGCCGCGATCCGTCCGTGGTACTTGCCCATGTGCGTCAGCAGCGCTCGGCCGTTGACGTCGCCGATCGCGTACAACCAATCGGTGCCCTGCACTCGAAGCGACTCGTCGACCGCGACAAACGTCCCGGACTCGAGCCCGACGGTCTCCAGACCGAGGTCGCGTGTCGCGGGTCGGCGCCCGACCGCCACCAGCAGCTCGTCGGCGACGAGATCGTCTCCGGACTCGAGCGTCACCGTGACGCTCCCGTTGCGAAATACCCGAGTCGCCGGCACGCCGACGCGGACGTCGATGCCGCGTTCGAGCAATGCGTCATGCACCTGCTGCGAAGCGAACCGCTCCTCGCGCGCGAGCAGCCGCGGCAGCGCCTCGACGATCGTCACCTGCGAACCGAGCGTCGACCACGCCTGACCGAGCTCCACGCCGACGACGCCGCCGCCGAGCACGATCAAGCGCTCGGGCACCTCGTTCGACGTCGTGCCCTCACGGTTCGTCCACGGCGTCGCCTCGGCGAGCCCGGGGATCGGCGGGAGCGCCGGCTCACTTCCCACCGCGAGCACGACCGCGCGTGTCGCTTCGAGGCGCATGCCGTCGACCTCGACGGCGCGCTCGCCGGTGAGCCGGGCATGTCCGCGGACAACGACAGCGCCACGCTGGTCGAGCCAGGGCACGTTCGCCGAGTCGTCGAGGTCGTGGACGACCTCGTTTCGCCGCCGGAGCACCGCATCGACGTCGAGTTGGCCGGTGATCGCTTCCGCCGCGCCCGGGATCCGGCGCGCCTCGGCAAGCGCCTCGGCCGGCCGGAGGAGCGCCTTCGACGGCATGCAGCCGTAGAACGAGCACTCGCCGCCGACGAGGTGGCCCTCCACGATCGCAACGGTCAGGCCGGAGTCGCGCAGGCGGCCGGCGCAGACTTCGCCGGCTGGTCCGGCACCGATTACGATCACGTCGAACTCGAACTCCCGTGTGTCGGCAGTCCTCATCATCGTTCCCGGTTCTTCCTGATGGCGCCGGACGACGCCGAGGAATCCGGAGACGGAAATCGCCGGCAATGCCGAGGCGCAGGGTCCCTTCCGATACGCAGTGTGCTCGCCCGTTCGCCAATCATGAGCTGGTAGTCCTCCAGCTCGCCGCGGCGTTACGCAGGTTGTTCCGCCCTCGAGGCCCCCGCCCGGTCGCGAGTAGAATTCGAGCCCTCGTGCCCGGACCCTCGCCCGAGACCGGCCCTCAGCAGCTGCGCGTCCTGATCGCGAACGAGAAGCGCGACAGACTGGAATTGCTCCAGAACACAGCTCCCTGACCACCGCGATGGGCTTCTTCCGACGCGAGAAGAGCCATACAACGGCCGTCCAGCACGCCGTGATCACCCACCTCCCGTTATCCGGCGACGAATTCGGAACTCCAGACGAACGAGACGCCGTTCACGAACTCGAAGACCGGATCGAGGCCGCAGTCGCGGCCGTGGGCGGAGACCACGACGGGGACGAGTTCAAGGGCGGCGAGGCAGTCCTCTACACCTACGGCCCCGACGCGGACGCACTCCTGGACGCGATCCGAAACTCGTTCGAAGACTTCCCGCTCCGTCCAGGCGCGTACGCGATCAAGCGGTACGGCGCAGCGGACGACCCGGCTGCCCGCGAAGAACGCGTTTCGCTCGCGTAGTACATCCGGCCGGAAGTTCAGTGGGTTATCCGGCGAGTGGCTCGGCGTTCGTGGCAAGGACGCAGGGAGCCCCGATAGTCCGAGGACGCGGCCACGGGCGGCGAGACGCCGCCGGGAAGCTGCCGAACTTCCGGCCGGGTGTACTAGCGTCAGACCCGGCGACGCCAGCGCGAGAACACGTCCTCCAGATCCGCGCGCACCGTCCGCGGCACGAGGACGAAGAGCCGGTCGCCGGCCTGCACGACCGTGCTTCCGCGCGGCGGAATCGACTCGCCGTCGCGGTTGATGACGGCGATCAGCGAATCACGCGGTAGGCCGAGCTCGCGCACGGCGGAGCCGTTGACGGCGTGGTCGCCGGCGACGGCGAAGTCGACCAGGTCGAGCTTGCTCAACGGCCCGACTTCGAGCGGGGCCTCGTGCACCGGCGGTGCCGGCGAGATCAGTCCAAGCCGCCGTGCGACCCACTCGAGCGTCGTGCCCTGGACGATCGTCGAGACGACGACGACGAAGAAGACGGCGTTGAAGATCGTCTCCTTGTGCGGCACGTCGGAGGACAGCACGAAGGTTGCGAGCACGATCGGCACGGCGCCCCGGAGACCGGCCCAGCCGAGCAGCAGTCTATCGCGGTGCGTGTAGTCAGCGACTGCAGTCGACGTCCACACGGCGGCCGGCCGGGCGACGACCATCAGCAGGGCTGCGAGGGCGAGGCCCGCTATTGCGACGTCCGGGAGGTCCTTGGGAAACACGAGCAGGCCGAGGACGACGAAGAGCGCGACCTGTGCGACGAACGCGATGCCTTCGTGGAAGGCGACGAGGTGGCGCCGGTAGCGCGAGGGGGTGCTGCCGACGGCGAGGCCCACGAGGTACACGGCGAGGAAGCCGCTCCCACCGACAACATCCGCGGCCCCGAACGACAACGCTGCGGCGGCGACCGACGCGACGGGCGCGAACGCGCCGATCGACTGCGGGATCCGAGAGAAGACCCAGGCGGCGATCGCGCCCAGCGCCACACCGACGACCAGGCCGAGCCCGATCTGCCGGACGACGAGCAGCGCCAGGTCATCGACGCCGTACGAGTTCGGCCTCTCGATCCACGCGATCAGGCCCAAGGTCAGCGCGATCGCCATCGGGTCGTTGCCGCCGGACTCGGCCTCGAGCGTGCGCGCAAGCCGGCGGCGGATGTGCGTGAAGCGAAGCGTCGCGAACACCGCGGCCGCATCGGTCGACGAGACGACCGCGCCGAGCAGGATGGCCTCCAGCCACGAGAGCTCGAACAGCGCACGCGCGGCCACACCGGTGACGAGGGCGCTGACGATCACGCCGACAGTGCTGAGCAATGCGGCCGGCACCGCCACCTCGCGGAGCCTCCGCCACGAGGTCTGGAGCCCGCCCTCGTAGAGAATCAGCGCCAGTCCGACGATCCCGACCTCGCGCGCCAGCTTTGCGTCGTCGAACTCGATCCCGCCCGGCCCGTCCGAGCCCAGCAGCATTCCGAGGCCCAGGAACGCGACCAGGACCGGCAAGCCGGTGCGCGCAGCGCCGAGCGCGACGACGATGCTGGCGCCGAGGATCGCGCCCACGAGCAGGAGGAGGAGCCCTTCGTCCACGAACGTATCTTCTCCGCTCATACCCCTTGGGAAGGCGTCGCAGGCCGGGGCGGTTCCCCTAGGATGGCGTCCGGTATGAGCGATCTCGACACCGCAGCTCAGAGGGCTCCAACACGGATGCCCGCGGATGCGGAGCTCCAGCTGGAGCAGCATCGGTCGGAGCTGACCGGCTACTGCTACCGGATGCTGGGATCGGCGTTCGAGGCGGAGGACGCCGTCCAGGAGACGCTCGTGCGCGCATGGCGGGGCTTCGACCGCTTCGAGGGGCGAGCGGCTCTGCGATCGTGGCTCTACCGCATCGCGACCAACGTCTGCCTCGACATGCTGAACGGAAGGGAGCGACGCGCGATGCCGATGGATCTCGGTCCCGCGCAGGCGCCCATTGCGGACAACCTGAACACGTTGCCCGAGACCACGTGGATTCAGCCGATTCCCGATGGGCTCGTCGCGCTCGAAGGAGATCCGGCGGACGTCGCCGTCGGACGCGAGACGATCCGGCTTGCATTCGTCGCCGCGCTGCAGCACCTGCCGCCACGGCAGCGCGCGGTGCTGATCCTCTGTGAGGTGCTGCGCTGGAAGGCGACCGAGGTCGCCGAGCTTCTCGACACCAGCGTCGCGTCGGTCAACAGCGCGCTGCAGCGCGCCCGCGCAACGCTCGAGGCGAGCAACGTGAGCGCAGCGGACACGTCGCCGTCGGTCGACGCCGCGGATGCCGAGCTCCTCGCGCGCTATGTCGACGCATTCGAGCGCTACGACATCGACGCGCTCACCTCGCTCATCCGGGAAGACGCGACGCAGTCGATGCCGCCGTACGACCTGTGGCTGCGCGGCCGCGACGACATCTTCAAGTGGTGGTTCGGGCCGGGTATCGGCTGTCAGGGCTCGCGAGTGATCCCGACCGTCGGAGCGAACGGGGCGCCCGCATTCGGGCAGTACAAGCCGAGCGCAACCGGTCAGGGTTACGACCCGTGGGCGCTGCAGGTGCTCGACATCAAGGATGGCTCGATCGTCGAGCTCACATTCTTCCTCGACACCGAGACGCTGTTCCCGCTCTTCGGCCTGCCGCCTCGGCTCGATTCGTAGTTCTCAGTCCGGCAGGACGTCGCCCAAGCCCATGAAGGCGACGAGCTCGAGCAGTGCGTCGGACGCATCTCGCAGCCGAACCTGACAGCCGCTTCGTCGGGCTGCGAGCTGGAGCCGCGCCAGGGCGTCGACCGTCACCGCGTCGGGCTCGACTCCACTCACGTCGCAGAATGCGACCTCGGCGCGATCCGTTCCCAGCAACGCGCAGACGCGGTCGCACAGCCCAGGCAGGTCGTCGCGGGCGATCGGGCCCCAGACGGCGAACGTGATCGTATGCGGCGCAGGGGAGGCCATCAGGAGATAGACCGGTTCGGCAGCGAAAAATCATCGGTACCCGAACCGATGAGTTCTCCTTTGCCCCGCGGTCTAACTCCTCGAAAGCCCAACCGAAGAGGAGAAACGTCATGACAATGGACAGCCGCACCCGCTGGTTCGCGCTCTACGTCCTCTGCCTCGCGAGCCTGATGATCGTTCTCGACACGACCATCGTGAATGTTGCGCTGCCGTCGATCAGGGAGGATCTCGGCTTCTCCCAGACGTCGCTCGCCTGGGTCGTGAACGCGTACCTGCTCACCTTCGGCGGCTTCCTTCTCCTTGGCGGCCGGCTCGGCGACCTCTTCGGTCACCGGCGGTTGTTCCTCGCCGGCATCACGCTCTTCACTCTGGCCTCGCTCGGCTGCGGACTTGCCCAGTCGCAGGAGCTCCTCGTGACCGCGCGGGCTGTGCAGGGTCTCGGCGGCGCGGTCGCGTCCGCGGTCTCGCTCTCGCTGATGATGAACCTGTTTACGGAGCCGGCCGACCGCGCGAAGGCGATGGGCGTCTTCGGGTTCGTCGCAGCCGGCGGCGGAAGCATTGGCGTCCTCCTCGGCGGCATCCTCACGGACTCGCTCGACTGGCACTGGATCTTCCTCGTGAATCTTCCGATCGGGGTTCTCGTCTACGTCCTCTCGTTGAGGCTGCTGCCCACCGCGCGCAGTCGCGCCGCCGGACGCCTCGACGTCGCGGGTGCAGTGACCGTGACGGCCTCCTTGATGCTCGCCGTGTACGCGATCGTTAACGGCAACCAGAAAGGCTGGACCTCAACGCAGACGATCGGCGTGCTCGGCGGCGCGGTCGCGCTGCTCGCGCTCTTCCTCTGGATCGAGGCCCGTGTCGGTTCGCCGCTCGTGCCGCTGGGGCTCTTCCGGCTGCGGAACGTCGCGACCGCGAACGGCGTCGGTGTCCTTTGGGCCGCGTCCATGTTTGCGTGGTTCTTCCTCTCTGCGTTGTACCTCCAGCTGGTGCTCGGGTACAGCCCGCTTCAGGTCGGGCTCGCATTCCTGCCGTCCAACATCATCATGGGCGTGTTCTCGCTCGGGGTCTCGGCCAAGCTCGTCATGCGCTTCGGGATCAGGCTGCCCCTGGCTACCGGTCTGTTGCTCGCGGCTGCCGGGCTCGTGCTGTTCGCGCGGGCGCCGGTGGACGGAAGCTTCGTCGTCGACGTCTTGCCGAGCATGATCTTGCTCGGGTTCGGTGCCGGCATGGCGCTCAACCCGGTGCTGCTTGCCGCCATGAGCGATGTCGACCCGAGTGAGGCCGGCCTCGCCTCGGGTGTCGTCAACACGGCGTTCATGATGGGTGGGGCGCTCGGTCTCGCGGTGCTGGCGAGCCTTGCCGCCTCTCGCACCGACAGCCTGAGTGCGAACGGCGACAGCCACCTTGCCGCCCTGACCGGCGGCTACCACGTCGCCTTCCTCGTCGGAGCAGTCTTCGCCGCCGCCGCGGCTCTGATCGGGGCCGTCCTTCTCCGCGCCGGGGAGCCGTCGGTTGAGGGTGAACACGCGCACGGCGTTGCTGCGGGAGCCGAGTGCTGAACGCCTGAGCGAAGCGCGCGCGCAGCACAATACCCCGGAGGGGTATAGTGCGTGACTGTGGACGAGCTCGACTACACGGTCCCGGGCATGAGCTGCGCTCACTGCGTGCAGGCGGTGAGCACCGAGGTCGAAGCACTCGACGGCGTCGAGTCGGTGACGGTCGACCTCGACGCGAAGCGCGTCGTCGTGCGCGGCGCCGACCTGGACGACGCGGCGATTCGCGCCGCGATCGACGAAGCCGGCTACGAAGCCGCCTGATGGCGACCGCGACACCGAACGAGGTCAGGCTCGATCTCGACGGGATGACGTGCGCGTCGTGCGCGGCGCGGATCGAGAAGAAGCTCAACCGCCTCGACGGGGTGGAGGCGACCGTCAACTTTGCCACCGAGCAGGCGACGGTGCACCTCGGTGGGGCGGTCTCCGTCGCTGTGCTCGTCGACGCCGTCGAGTCGGCCGGGTACGGAGCACGCCTTCACGAGGTCGGTCACACACACGAGGAGTCGTCGACGATCCTGAGGCGGCGACTTGCGCTAGCCGTGACGCTCACGGTCCCGGTCGCCCTGCTCGCGATGGTGACGCCGCTGCAGTTCGCGGGCTGGGAGTGGGCTGCGTTTGCGCTCTCGACGCCCGTCGTCTTCTACTCCGGCCTCGCCTTCCACCGTGCGGCGTTGAAGAACGCGCGCCACCTGGCAGCGTCGATGGACACGTTGATCTCGCTCGGCACGCTGGCGGCGTGGCTCTGGTCGACCGTCGTGCTCCTGGCCGGTCTCGGATCGGACGTCTACTTCGAGGTCGCTGCTGCGGTGACGACGCTGGTCCTGCTCGGCCGCTACCTGGAGGCGCGAGCAAAGCGGCGCTCGTCGGCGGCGATCCGGAAGCTGCTCGAGCTCGGAGCGAAAGAGGCACATCTGCTGCGGGACGGCCAGGAGATCCTCGTACCGGTGTCGGAGCTGAAGGTCGGCGACGTGTTCGTCGTTCGTCCCGGCGAGAAGGTTGCGACCGACGGTCGCGTGGCCGAGGGGGAGTCGGCGGTCGACCAGTCCCTGCTCACCGGCGAGTCCGCGCCCGTCGAAGTGGCGGTCGGCTCGGATGTCGCCGGCGCGACGCTCAACACCTACGGCCGCCTCGTCGTCCGTGCCACGAAGGTCGGCGCCGACACCGCGCTCGCCCAGATCGCCCGCCTCGTCGAAGCCGCGCAGTCCGGTAAGGCGCCCGTCCAGCGGCTCGCCGATCGCATCTCGGCGATCTTCGTCCCCGTCGTGCTCGTCATCTCGCTCCTGACGCTCGCGGGCTGGCTTGCCTCCGGCGCGAGCGCGAGCGTCGCGTTCACCGCCGCCGTTGCCGTTCTCATCATCGCGTGCCCGTGCGCGCTCGGACTCGCGACGCCGACGGCGTTGATGGTGGGCACCGGCCGCGGCGCCCAGCTCGGCGTGCTGATCAGAGGGCCCGAGATCCTCGAGCAGACGCGCCGGTTGGACACGATCGTGCTCGATAAGACAGGCACGGTCACGGAGGGAAAGCTGGAGCTCGTCGAAGTCGCACTGCTGAACGGCGCGGGCCGCGCTGATGTGCTGCGACTCGCAGGCTCGGTGGAGGCGGCTTCCGAGCATCCGGTCGCGCAGGCCGTCGTGCGGGCCGCCCGCGCGGAGCTCGGCGACCTGCCGCCTGTCACCGGCTTTCGAAACGAACCGGGCGTCGGCGTCGCCGGCGTCGTCGACGGCCGCGAGGTCTCGGTGGGCCGCAACGGAGGGCGCATCGAGGTCGCCTGGGACGGGCTGCCGCGGGCGACGCTCGTGGTGCGCGACGCCGTCAAGGCGACGAGCGCCGAGGCCGTTCGGGAGCTAAAGGCTCTCGGGCTCACACCGGTGCTGCTCACGGGCGACGCCGAGGCGTCCGCGCAGCTCGTCGCCGCCGTGGTCGGGATCGAGCGCGTGCTCGCGGAGGTCTATCCCGACGACAAGGTGCGCGAGATCATCCGCCTCCAGCAGAACGGCAGCGTCGTCGCCATGGTCGGCGACGGCGTCAACGACGCGCCGGCGCTTGCGCAGGCCGACCTCGGGCTCGCGATCGGCACCGGCACCGACGTGGCGATCGAGGCATCCGACCTGACACTCGTGTCGGGCGATCTGCGCGCCGCGGTGGACGCGATCCGCCTCGCACGCAAGACGCTCGGGACGATCAAGGGCAACCTCTTCTGGGCCTTCGCATACAACGTCGCCGCGATTCCGCTCGCGGTCGCGGGCGTGCTGAGCCCGATCGTCGCCGCTGCGGCGATGGCCGCCTCGAGCCTCTTCGTCGTCAGCAACAGCCTTCGACTGCGCCGCTTTCGCAGCGTGCGCCAGACCAGCTCAGGAGGAACGACATGACCAAGGCCGCCGAGAAACACGCGTACGGCTACACGAAGGACAAGGACGCGATCGTGAAGCGCCTGCACCGCGTCGAGGGCCAGGTGCGCGGCATCGAGCGCATGGTGGATGACGACCGCTATTGCATTGACATCCTCACGCAGATCGCCGCCGTGAACACGGCGCTCGAGTCGCTTGCCTTCACGATCCTCGACGATCACGTGCGCCACTGCGTCGCCGGCGCCCTCGCCTCAGGGGATGAAGCCGACGCGAGCGTGAAGACCGAGGAGCTGCTCGAAGCCGTTCGCCGTTTCTCTCGTACGCGCTAGTGCGAGAGCCGTCGCTGAACCGCGTCGCCCTCGCCGCGACGTGGCATTGCCTCACCGGATGCGCGATCGGCGAGATCCTCGGCCTCGTGATCGCGAGCTCGCTCGACTGGGGGAACCTCGCTTCGATTGCCATCGCCGTCGTGCTGGCCTTCTTCTTCGGCTACTCGCTGACGCTCCGGCCGCTCGTTCGTGGCGGCGTGGCGCTCCGCCAAGCGGCCCGCGTCGCCCTCGCCGCGGACACGGTCTCGCTCACGGTCATGGAGATCGTCGACAATGCCATCGTCCTGCTCGTTCCGGGCGCGATGGCCGCCGGGCTCGTCGAGCCAGTCTTCTGGTGGTCGCTCGTACTGGGACTTGCCCTCGCGTTCGTCGCCGCGTTCCCGGTCAACCGGCTGCTGATCGCGCGTGGCCGCGGGCACGCCGTGGTGCACGCGCACCACTGATCTGCCCGCTCGCCCGGGGTCGACCGGCGACTTCGCCGATTCGACGCTGACAGCTCTCTCCCAAGGTGGCCAGACCGACCCGAAAGGACTGGCATGAAGAAGACGAAGATCGTCGCCCTCATCTTGGGCGTTTGCGTACTCGGGCTCCTTGTGGCCGCGTGCGGTGGCGAAAGCTCGGCAACGGCGAAGAAGAACTTCTGCAACAGCCTGAGCGACCTCTCTAGCACCGTCATGTACTACGAGGGCCTCAACCCGGCGACCGCGACGAACGACGAGCTCGACGCCGCCGCCGACGACATCACGAACGCCTGGAACGACGTCGTCGACGAGGGCTACGACTGGGCCTACGCCGAGGACAACTCGCTGACCGAGGCCTACGACGACCTCTACGACGGGATCCAGTCGCTCCCCGGCGACAACACGATCTCCCAGGACATCGACGCGCTGCAGCCTGAGCTGAGCGCGTTCCCGCAGGCCTACAGCGACACCTTCGACGGATCGGGCTGCACGTCCACCTAGTGGTCGCTCCGGTTGATTCGCGTACTCATGCGGCGAGGACTTTGCCGGTGTATGTCCAGTTGAAGGGGCGTGCGGTTTGGTTGTAGGTCTCGACGAAGGCGAGCATCTGTTGGGCGAGGTCGCGCTCGCTTGTG
>WNFV01002638.1_pt1 | contig 33360 bp, 25 predicted proteins | sample 5400101 | NCBI WGS metagenome assembly WNFV01 (sample SAMN13153361, study PRJNA577476) | soil metagenome | isolation source: 115 cm soil or saprolite under grassland replicate 1 | place: USA:California | collected 2016-06-15 | reverse complement strand
AAGCATTGGGTGAATGCATTTCAGCGCCCCGGTTTACTTCGTTCTTTAGGTAATTCTCTGCTCATCTGGTCGATGACCGTGGCTTGCAGTTTTCCCATCGGCGTAGCGATCGCCTGGGTTTTGGCGCGCACGAAAATTCCATTCAGCCATACTTTGGAATTTTTGTTTTGGGTCTCCTATATGGTTCCCGCTCTTCCCACTACGATCGCTTGGATCACTCTGTTGGACCCGGACATCGGCATGATCAACGTCGCTCTGAAGAAATTGTTCCAACTTGACCAGGGACCGTTCAACATTTTCAGCATTCCCGGCATCGTGTGGGCGAACTTGATGGGCCACGGCATCTCGATCAAGGTGATGCTTTTGACTCCGGCCTTTCGCAACATGGATGCGACGCTGGAAGAAGCCGCCCGAGTCGGCGGCGCCGGCAATTTAAGAACTCTTTTCAAAGTCACGCTGCCCCTGATGATTGCGCCGATGATGATGGTTTTTGCTTTGCAACTCCTGCGGGTCTTTCAGTCTTTTGAAACGGAGTATCTATTAGGCTTGCCCTTCGGCTTCTTTGTCTACTCAACGAAGATTTTTGCGTTGATCAGAAACCAGGTTCCCAATTATGGAGAAGCCACGGTCCTCGCCAGCATCACATTGATAATGATCGCGTTGATCATTCCACTGCAGCGCTGGATTCTTGAACGGCGCCGCTACACCACCATCACCGGCAGTTTTCGACCTGGCCTCATCGATCTCCGCCGGTGGAACTATGTGGCCTTCACGGTGATCGCCTTGCTGCTCACCTTCCTGACTGTCGGGCCCCTAGCCATTTTAGTGTTGGGAAGTTTCATGCAGCGAATCGGTTACTTCGTGTTGGGATTTACCCTCGACCATTGGCGCTTCGTGTTGACTGATCCGGTGTTTGTCAAAGCGCTTCGCACCACGCTGATTCTTGCCGCCACCGCGGCGATTCTAAGCCCGCTTTTGTTTTCGATTCTCGCTTACATTTTGGTACGCACGCGCTTGCCGGGCCGGGGCGCGCTGGACGCGATGATCTGGTGCGCCGGCGCCATTCCCGGCATCCTCGCGGGGCTTGGTCTTTTATGGGTATTCATAGGTACGCCACTGCTGAATTTTATGTTCGGCACCATCTGGGCGCTAATCCTCGTCGTCCTGCTTCAAGGCAAGACCACCGGTGTCAACATCATGAAAGGCGTGTTCGTCCAGGTCGGCGCGGACATGGAGGAAGCCGCGCGCGTCTCCGGTGCCGGCTGGATCAGGACCTATTTCCGCATCTGGCTGCCGCTGTTGATGCCGACTTTGATACTGCTAGCGGTGATGAATTTCGTCAGCGCGGCGGGCGCCACCAGCAGCATCATTTTGCTCGCGTCCCGCGATACCATGACGCTGTCACTGATGGCTCTCGAGTTATCATCGACCGCCGTGAGCAATCGCGAAGCGGCCAGCATCATCAGCATCTTCATCATCGCTTTCACCATGACCGGCGCTTTGCTCATCCGATACTTCGGCCTTCGCTTCGGCGTCCGCCATGACATGCACGAGGCCGCTTCCGGGCTTGGAAATTTGCCCCGATCCAGCGTCGCGATTCAAGATGTAAGCCGCATCACATCCTGAAGTTGTAGGGGCAGACACCGTGTCTGCCCTTCTCAGTTTTTTTTCAAAGAGCGGAAGGTGTTCTTGTTGGGGCAAATTGTCTCTTTGCCAAAGGGGGACGAACGGGGATTTTCATCATGTTGCTTTTTCCCCCTGTCTGAACTAAGCAGGCCTATGATTTGAATAGGAGGGTCTCGCGATGGCTGAAACCAATGTTGCCGATACTTTAGTTGAGTATCTGAGTTGTAAAAATGTGCGTCATATTTTCGGAGTGCTCGCGCATACCTCGTTTGCCATCGGCGATGCCATAGCCAAACGTCCTCATATGAGCTTTATCAACGCGCAGCACGAAGGCGGCGCGGGAAACATGGCGCTCGGTTACGCGCGCGCCACGAAGAAGCCGGCTGTTTGTCTGGTTTCCGCGGGCGGCGGCGCGACCAATATTGTCACCGCCGTCGCGCAAGCTCACAAAGAATCCGTGCCTTTGTTCGTTATTTCATCGGACATCGACACCGCCGCCTCGGCGAAAGGAGCTTATTCGTCGTTCCACGGCATGGAGCATGTCCGACTTTTTCAGCCGATCACCAAGCAGAGCGCTAAGCTTGAACGCGTCGAAGAACTAGGATCGCTGCTGGACACGCTCTTCCGCCAGACTACGCGCGGACGCCAAGGTCCGGTTTTTCTCATCGTCCCCGAAGATCTGCAGCATGAAAATCTTCCCGAGCCGTTGAGCTTCACGCCGACAGCCGAGCCCGTCGCCCCGGCGATGAATGCCGGCGGCGCACAAGCAGCCGTAGACCTCCTGCTCCAAGCCAACACTCCGGTGGTGCTCGCCGGCACCGGCGTCGACTGGGCCGGCGCCAGCGAAGAAGTGCGCGAGCTTGCCGAATTGTTGTCTCTCCCAGTCGCTGTCAGCTATACGGCCAAAGGCGTGTTTCCTGAGAATCATCCCCTCGCGCTCGGCTGCCTCGGCTTCGGCAGCCGGCCCTACTCGCGCAAGTTTTTTCAAGAGTCCGATTTGATTCTCGCCCTGGGCGCGACCTTTAGCGAAGGCACGACGATGCGCTTCGGACACGAGATCATTCCCGAGAAAGCCAAGATTATTCAGATCGACACCGATCCCGAGGAACTCGGCAGCAATTATCCGACGGCGTTGTCGATCCAAGCGGACGCCAAGATCGCCCTGCGCGCGATCATCGATGGCGTAAAGAGCCGCCAGCCGAAGGCGAACGACGCGAGAGCGCAAGCGATTCAGCGAGCCAAACAAGCCTGGAAGAACGATCTCGATGAGAAAACTGCCAAGTCAGGTTTGACTTACGAGTCCGTGATGAAAGTTCTCAATGAGCTGCTCACGGGAAACGAGATCCTGACGACTTCGGGAATGACCGGCGACACGCTGCGCGGCATCGACGCCGTAACCCCAATTATCCACGCCGGCGAGTTCCGCGCCATCGGCACGGCGCTCGCGACCGCCATGGGCGTCAAGCTCGGCCGCCCGGACGCGCGCGTCATCTGCGTCACCGGCGACGGCTCGTTCATGATGGAGCAGCAGGAGCTGGCCACCGCGACCTATCACAAGATCCCGGTGTTTGTCCTGATCCTTCGTAACAAAGCCTATGGCGGCATGAAGCGCGACCAGATAAAAACCTACGGCGGCCGTGTGATCGGTACCGAGCTCTTCATCCCCGACCTCCCGCGCCTCGCCGAGCTCTACGGCGCCAAAGGCTTCGCCGTGACGCGCAAGGAAGAATTGAGACCGGTTTTCCAACAAGCGCTAGCCACGGATGAATTCGTCGTCGTGGATGTGAAACTGGATTAGCGACGGTATTGCGCCGCGCCATTTATTGGTGAGGGGCGGAGCAGTGACTGGCCACCGAATATTTTCATCTGGTATAGTACCGGGGTGAAGGTACGTGACGTGATTCGTATGCTCCAAACAAACGGGTGGCGACTGGTAGTAACAGAGGGAAGTCACCGGCAGTTCAAGCACAGCACAAAGCCGGGTCGCGTAACCGTCAGTGGCATCCGGGAGATGACATGCCGAAGGGAACACTGGCGTCAGTGATGCGACAAGCCGGACTCAAAGGAATGAGAAGATGAAAAAGTTACGGTATTTGGTTCGTATTAACAAAGATCCAGACAGTGATTGGGGAGCTTCGGTGCCCGACCTGCCTGGGTGTGTTGCAACCGGAAAGACTATCGATTCGGCTCTTCGACGCATTCAAAGCGCTATCGCACTTCATCTCCGTGGCTTACGCGAGGATGGCATCAAAGCACCACTGCCTCGACATCGCACAGTTGCTCCGAAGCGCACACCGCGACTGGTAGATTTTTACGCGACCGTCGAGGTTGCTGCCTAACCCTTCGCGTTAAGCGGTTCTAGTTCCGATCCGAAAAACGGCGGCAATTTTCCGCGGGATGATTCTTGATGGAACAGCGGTGCAAAAATTACAAAAATGCACAAAAATGGGTCAGAGAACTTTTTTCTTGACGGTATTGTGGTCCGGAGATACGCACCCCTTGCTCCAGACCGAGATATCGCATGGCACGCTAGCCGCGAATCACGATTCCCGCTTATCCTCATCACATTATTCAGCGTGGCAACAATCGCCAAGCAGCGTTTTTCGCCGACAATGATTACAATTTCTTTTTGGCGTGTCTTCGACAGGCCAAGATCAAATGTCAGTGCAAGATCTACGCATATGTATTGATGACGAATCATTTTCATCTTTTGGTTGAACCGGCTGAAATAGGGGACCTTGGTCGACTCATGCAGAGCGGGGGGCGCAGGTATGTTCGATATGTCAACGAGACCTATGGCCGATCGGGCACGTTGTGGGAAGGGCGATTTAAGAGTGCAGCGGTGAGTCGAGATGAAGACTTGATAGCGTGCAGCCGCTATATCGAGTCAAATCCGGTGAGAGCTGGCCTAGTGGCGCATCCAAAGGATTATTATTGGAGTAGTTATCAGCGCCGGGCGTTGGGCCTGTCGGATCGTTGGCTGGATGAATCCTTGGTACGCAGGGTTCGGAACAACTGAAAAGGAGAGACAAGAAAAGTATCGACAATGGATAGACTCACAAATTGATGAAGGAGAATGGAAGGAAATCCGACAAGCAACTCAACGGGGTCGGTCGATCGGACGAGAAATATTTCATAAACAGGTAGAAGCGATGACCGGGCGGCGTTTGGTAGGCGAAGCGCGAGGCCGACCCAAGAAGGCAACTGCAATGGCATCCGAAAAAGTTCTCTGACCCCATTTTCTCATAAATGCTGCCTGTATCCTCGGAAACCGATGAGATCGCCTCAGATCAGCGCTGTTGCATCGCGGACATATCAGCACCTTTGATTTTTCGCCACAATGGTCATCGCGGCTAATCATCAGGTTAGATTGTCATCAGGAGAGGTCCACGGAAAACGCACCAACTCTGCGCGAGAAAACCGTAATTCGAGTTTGGTTAAAAACTGCGTTTAGCGGTTATAACAAAGCTAGTCAACGAATCAATCGACCCGCTCCAATAACAGACGTCGTCCACGCACTTCTGTTGGACCGTCGAAATCTGATATGCAAGCCCAATTGCTGCAGTTTTTCAGCAGTAAACGTCCTGGAGTCACTCTGACCGTCGGATTCCTGGTAATCGACAGAAACAGAATCAGGCGTCCATAAAATGTGAAAAGAGCTGACCTCGGTTCTATCAAGGTGATCGCCCAAGCTACGCAAAAGTTGAGACAGCTTACTTGAACCTTGCGTTTGTGACGAAGAATGGGTTCGCCTCTGTTTTTGTCGGTAGGAATCAAGCCGTGAAATATCAAGCGGCGTGAAACGTAAGGGACTATGAACTGACGATCGACGACCGCTTTGCTGGGTGAAATCGCTTTCGCTAATAGCGTTTCGCAAAATCCAATCACCCGTTTGAGTCAGGGAATCGCTTCGAACGAGATAGTCTTGGCCATCTTTCTCCAGCTCGAACGTTGTAACCCTGGCGACCTCTAGCGGCTGCCCGATCACGCGTAACGATTTAGCATAAGTCATTTTGCCCTGACCACCTAGATAACTTGATCAGGCCGTACAAAGGGGTGGAAAGCTCAAGTACACATTCATGTTTCGCCCATTTTAGAGACTTGTCAATACGAGCTAAAAAAAATCTCGTAAAGCGGTATCCTGACACGGTTGAGCGACTTGCCAATATCTGACGATTTCTTTTTCGTAAATGCCGTGTCGACCGAAATATTGTGAACGTGGCACACGAACTGGTGTCTAACGGTACAGTCATGGCTCGGCTAATTTGCCTGCCCGTCTAAAATCGTTCTCCAGCTCATGTAGAATTTTTGCGAGACAGCAGGAACTTTCGTTAAACAAAGCACGCTGCCAAAGGGTTGCTCGGATGCTTGGGTGTTCTAGCGTTTGTAGTCTGGTTTGGTCGACACACGAATGACCGATCCCGGATTGCGTTCCGCTTCATCCGGCTACGAATATAATCGCCGTCAATGTATTAAGTTAGCGGTTTCCCTGAACCGATTCGCTTCGCCACTTGCGCGTGCGCGAGAATCACACGGGGGTCTCGCTGCAACGCAGCGACGTAACGCTCGGCGAAGTGGCCGGTGCTCTCTGCGGGCACTAGCTAGAAGGAAGACAGATTGCCTCATCAAAGAGTCGACGCTGGCGTTTGTTAACTGCTCTTTCGCGTCTAGAGTTTCATCGATCGCCACGATCAGTTGTGAAATCGGGCGGAGCCATGCGAAGTAAGAATCATTGGCAAGAAGTTGGAAAAAATGATCCGGCGATTGGATCGGGCCCACGTTCTTCTCGTAGACTACTTTTTCGGAGTCGACTAGCGCTTTGTGCAAGTTCAGCAACGCGCTATGTAGCTCTTGCAACCGTTGCCGGATAGCTTCCTGTTCCGGAGTCGATTGGCGCAATTCTTTTTTTCCCATTGGATAATCCGGCAAGTTTATACCGCATCGTTATGTTCCAGTTCATGCTAAACGCTGGCGGGGTCAAAAACCAGTAGGGGCGGGTTTCAAACCCGCCCCTACGCGCCGCTCGGTCGAACTGTAACCGAATGCTATCTAATGAAAGTTCCGTCGCGCAGCTCACGCAGCGTCTGCTCGATTTCCCCTCTTGTGTTCATGACAAACGGACCGTGGCGCGCGATCGGCTCGTTCAACGGCTTGCCGGACACCAGAAGAAACCGCCCCGGATTTTTTTCGGCGCTAACTTCGACGCTATCGCCGTCACCCCACACCACGAGCTTCGGTGACGCAACGAGATTTTCGCCGAAGCGCGCTTCGCCTTCGAAGACGTACGCAAATGCCGAGTGTCCCCGCGCAATTGGCTGGACAAACGATCCGCCGCTTGAGAGCGAAACATCCAAGTATGTCGGCTCGGCGGCGATGCCGCTGATCGGTCCGGCGACACCGTCGACGCTACCCGCAATCACGCGAATCGTCGCGCCGCCGTCTCGATTAACCTCGGCGATCTCGTTCGCATGAATGTTCTGGTAACGCGGAGCAGTCATTTTCAATTTCGCCGGCAGGTTGACCCACAGCTGAAATCCCGCCACCCCTTCCGGACGAACCTGCGGCATCTCTTCGTGCAGAATGCCGCGCCCTGCGGTCATCCATTGAAGGTCGCCCGGTCCGATCACGCCGGCGTTTCCCAACGTGTCTTTGTGGCGCACCGCTCCAGCGAGCAGGTATGTCACCGTTTCAATCCCGCGATGTGGATGCAGCGGAAAGCCGGCTTCGTAGTCGGCGGCATTCTTCGACTCAAAGTGATCGAGCAGCAAGAACGGATCGAGATAATCGAGCGTGCGCGTGCCAATGCTGCGCTTTAACCTGACACCGGCGCCCTCGACGACCGCCTGCGGTTCGATAATCCTTAAGACTTTTCGCGTTGAGCTCATTTTTGGCTCCTTTCTATTAGTTCCCGTAACTGTCGTCTAACGTACACATTGAAAGCCATTCCGACCAGACGGTGAAACTTGGAAACACTGTTCAGGCTAATGTAAGATCGACGGCATGAATTTGGACGGGATCGCGATTTTCGTCAAAGTGGTTCAGGCCGGCAGTTTTAGTCGCGCAGCCAAGTTGCTCGGCATGCCCAACTCGACAGTCAGCGCGAAAGTTTCGGCGCTGGAAAAGCGCCTCGGCGTGACACTCTTACAGCGCACCACGCGCAGACTGCGCGCAACGCAGGCGGGTGAAGCCTACTATCAACGCTCCCTGCGCGCTCTGGAAGAACTTCAAGCGGCGGAAAATGAGCTGGAAACCGGGCGCGCAGAACCCCAAGGGATACTGCGCTTGACGGCGCCCGTGGAAATCGGCCACAGCCTGTTACCTGCTCTGGTCCACGCGTATTTGAAAAATCATCCGCGCATGAAGGTCGAGCTGGTCGTGACGAATCGCGTGCTCGATCTCATCGTCGATGGCATCGACCTGGCTATTCGCGCCGGCCCATTGAAAGATTCTAGCCTAATCGCGAAAAGATTCGATCTCGGTTACTTCGGGCTGTGGGCAAGCCCCGATTACTTGGCCAATCACGCTGCGCCGCGCCATCCCAAAGAACTGGCGCAACATAATTACTTGCGATCCTCCCGTTTCAAGGATAACGGATTTCCGCTTACCAACGGCAAGGAAAATTTCAGCCCTACGATCTCGGGGCAACTCATGGCCGATGACTTCGAAACCCTACGCTCGCTCGCAGTGCTCGGCGAGGGAATCGCGTTCCTACCGAGCTTTCTCTGCGCCGAAGAAGCGAAGCAGCGCGAACTCGTCCGAGTGTTACCGCAATGGCGCGGCGACAAGGTGACCCTGTCGCTCGTCTACCCCGCGCAAAGGTTCGTTTCCCCGAAGGTCCGGGCGTTTATTGCTGTGGCGGAAGAAATGCTGAGGAAGCACGTTAGCTAGGCGGGGGAGTAAAAGAGACTGGGAAGCGGTTAGCCATGTTTTTGGGCGGGGTTCAATTCTTCCTTCGTCCTAAAGCTTTCTCGACGAAACTAAAATCAAACACCTGGCTCGGTGGGATCTCTTTGGTTACTGCTAGACTTTTCTTGGTAAAATCGATGGCGCCGCGCATCCAGCTTTCGTCCAAGTAGCTGAGTCCGCCGAGGCGGCTCAGATGGAGGTCGTAAACTTCTCCGGCCAATGCAAGATCTTTGACCCCGAGATATTTTGAAATAATGTCGATGGACTCCGCCCGATGCTGCGAATAGTATTGCAGTCCCTTCAGGCTGGCTCTGACGAAGGCGAGAACTTCAGTTGGATTAGTTCTAATTTTTTCGTCGGTTGCGCCAACTCCCCCTGACGGATAACTGGCCAGGTAATCGCCCGAATAACCGAGTTTTGAGAAACCTTCGCGGTAGAGGATGAGCTGGCGCGGCGGACTGAGCAGGCAGGCTGCGATGCGCCCGGTTCTGAGAGCGGTCGCCAGCTCTTCGGGAGTGCCGATGACAATCGAGGTCACGTCCTTATTCGGCGTTAAGCCATGCTGGGTGAGAATCAATTGCGTAAGCAGATCGACCGCGCCGCCCCGAGAAGAGATTCCGACGACTTTACCCTTAAGCTGTGGAACCGCCTTGATATCCGGCTGGCCGACGAGGTCGAACTGTGGTTTCGAGTTGACGATCAGAACCAGCTTCACCGGCGCCCCGCGCACTCCGGCTGCGATGATCGAGCCGGCCGCCGAAGCGTAATCGACCGAGCCGCTGATCAGCGCCTGCATGCCAACCGAACCGCGGATGAGAATCGTTTCAAGATCGAGTCCTTCCTCACGATAAAAGCCTTTCATCTGCGCGATTCGGAACTGCAGCTCCGTTACAGCGATGGAGGTTGTCGAAAAGTGAATCTTCTTAAGTTGTGCCGACGCTGTAGAAGAGGCGCAGATAAAAAGAAACACGGTATAAATTGCCGCCCTGGTTTTTTTCGACATCTGCGTTGTCTCCGTTGTCTCAATCTGAGGCCGATAGCGGGTATCGGTAAGAGCGGAGCCTAGCAAGGCGCTCACTGTTCAGTCAATCGTCTCCTCGGGTTGACGGGCTGCGAAGCTTTAAACGGCTTGAACAATTTGAATCTGAACGTCTGGAACATTTTGAACGATTGGAACAATTGGAACGGCTTTTTCGCGCTGAATATAGACTTGACAACGTCGGGGCGGCTAACTAGAAGGAAGCTAACCGACAGATTCTGGAAGGAGCGCCAATATGATCGCCAAAATCCGCCACGTTGCCACCCACACGGAACGTTATGATACAGAATTTAAATTCTATCAGAACGTTTTCGGGATGAAGCAGATCACCACCGGACTAGTGGATGAGCACGGCAAATCCAACCCTGATCGAGGACACATCAGTGACGGCGTCATCGGCCTGGCGCTTTTGGCAAAGCGCGCGGGAAGTCAGCAGGGGATCGATCACTTTGGTTTCGAAGTCGACGATGTCAAAGAAGCCGTCGACCGGCTAAATCGATTTTATCCTGACCTATTGCACACGAGAGCGCTAACCTACGTTCCCTTCGCCGGCACACGAGCGCAAGACCCGACCGGTACTCAGTTCGACTTATCACAAAAGGGCCAAGCTAACGTGCGCGAAGGCTATTTGTCGGACGGTTGGGAGCAGCCGCGCTGGCTAAATCACATCGCGCTTCGCGCCAGAAAGCCGGAGGAGGTCGCCGAGTTTTATACCAAAGTCTTGGAGCTCAAAGGAGTGGAGGAAGCCGGCGAAGAAGGATCGATCACGCTCACCGACGGCAAAGTGCGGCTCATCATTCGCCGCTGCCATAACGGTTATTATCGGAGCCTACGCCAGGGCTTCGATCATATCGGCTTTAAGGTGGAGAGCGTGGAAAAAACCAAAGACGACCTGGAAAAGATCGCCGCGGCACATCCTGAATGCGCCCCGAAAAAAATCGCCGGCGGACCTCAAAGTGGCGGTTTGGAGAAAGATCTTCAAGCCTGCCCGATAGGCAAGTACGCCTTCGCCGATCCCGACGGCGTGCTGCTGGATGTCTCGGAATAGATTGGCTCAACTCCTGAGCCGTTTTTAGAACGATTTTTCAGTTCGCTCGGGGAGGGCACAGCGCTCCTCCCGATTTTTTCCTCAATGCCAGAGCGACTCCGCAACCCGTTCGGGCGCGTGCAATCTGGCTATGCCTGGCAATCGCATCCGCTGTAGCCATCGCCTTCCGTAGCGGCGCAGCGTTCGGTGAAACCTTCGCTTTGAAATTCCGGGAAGCTCGTCGATTTTTCGCCGCCTATAGCAACGGCGCGCATGCCGCTGCTTGCTAATTCACCTGGGTCCCCGTGAACAACCAGGTTCCTCGATCTCTCGGAAAAGCCAACCCAAGTTGACATGAGCGACTGCTATCGGATAGGGACTGATACGTTCAGGTTGGGAGAACATGGAAGCGATCGCCGTCAACGATCTTTCGAAGCTCTACTCCACCCGCGATGGTACTGTGCAAGCGCTCCAGCAGATCAGCTTCAGCGTGAGTGAAGGCGAATTCGTCGCAGTGGTCGGACCGTCAGGTTGCGGGAAGTCGACGCTTCTCAAGATCCTTGCCGGCATCCTGCCTCCATCCAGAGGCGAAGCGCGCCTTCGCGGCACGCCGATCACGACACCGCGACGCGATATCGGCGTGGTGTTTCAATCACCCGTTCTGCTTCCGTGGCGTAACGTGCTGGACAATGTGCTGCTGCCTATCGATGTGCAGCGACTCGGCCGCGGCGGCCATTTGAAGATCGCGATGGATCTGTTGAGTCTCGTCGAACTCGTAGGGTTCGAGCGACGCTATCCTTGGGAGCTGTCGGGAGGGATGCAACAGAGGGTCGCCATCACCCGCGCGCTCATCCACGACCCTGCGATGCTGTTGATGGACGAGCCGTTCGGCGCGCTGGACGCGATGACGCGCGAGCAGATGAACCTGGAACTCCAGCGCATCTGGCTTGAGCGAAAAAAGACTGTGCTCTTCATCACCCACTCTATCCCCGAGGCGGTCTTTCTAGCCGACCGTGTCCTCGTGTTGACGCCGCGTCCCGGCCGCATCATCGACGACGTGCAGGTAAAGATCCCGCGCCCGCGCGCGCTGGAAGTCATGAACTTCCCCGAATTCGCCCCGTACGTCCACTCTATCCGGAGACAATTCGACGCGAAGGGGATGATCGACTCATGAAAAGTTTGCGAAACGTCGCGCTCACGATACTGCTCTTCTGCTCTTCGATCATCGCGTGGGAGCTGATCGTACGCATCTTCGAAGTGCCGACTTTCATCTTCCCGGCTCCCTCAAAGGTCGCCATGGCGCTGTGGCGCGGCTTCGCGAGCGGGCTGTATCAGAAGCACCTTTCTCACACGCTGCTCGAAACGGTGCTCGGCTTCCTCTTGGGCTCGGCGCTCGGCTTTTTCCTCGGGACGGCCGTGGCGCTGAATCGCTACGTCGAGTATTTCTTTTACCCGTACATCGTGATGTTCCAGTCACTCCCCAAGGTAGCGCTTGCGCCGCTGATCGTGGTCTGGTTTGGCCTCGGGCTCAAATCCCAGGTGATCAACGCGGCCCTCGTCGCCTTCTTCCCGCTGCTCGTCAACACGATGGTCGGTCTCAAGTCGGCCGACGAGGATCGGTTGAACCTCATGCGCTCCCTCGCGGCGAGCGAGAGCCAGATCTTCTGGATGCTCAGGCTGCCCAACGCTCTTCCATTCGTGATGGCCGGGCTCGATGTCGCGATGATCTTTGCGTTGATCGGCGCCATCGTGGCAGAGTTCGTGGGGGCGCGGGCGGGACTTGGCATGCTGATCCAGAGCATGAACTTCAATATGGATGTCTCTGGACAGTTCTCGGTGCTCCTGATCCTATCGGTCGTGGGACTGTTGCTCAACCGCTGCATTCTTCTGATCCGCCGGCGAATCCTTTTCTGGGACCCTTCGGAAAAGGAACGACTGGAACGAGAAAGGATAGCTCTATGAGACGAATACTCTGTGCGCCCGTCACGTGCTTGCTGGTCGCCCTATCGTACGCGACGGTCCTGGCTCAGACGTCGAAGCTCCGCGTTGGTTTCTGCTCCCGCACGCTCTCCTCCGCCACTGCGCCATTTGCCGTCGCCACCAAAATGGGATGGTACAAGCAAGACGGCGTCGAGGTGGAGCTGGTGGCATTGGCCGGCTCGGGGGATTGCGTCAAGACCACTGCCACCAAGGAGATACCCTTCTCTTTGCCGAGCGTAGAGCCGCTTGCGGCGGCTCGCCCCCAAGGGGTGAAGGCAAAAATCTTTTACACTGCCTACCAGGGAAACATCTATGGGATTGCCGTGCCGGCTGACAGCCCCATCCAGAAGATCACCGACCTCAAAGGAAAAACCGTCGGCGTCATCAGCATGGGTTCGGGTGGCGTGCCAGCCGCGAAAGCTCTGATCGCAACCGCCGGGATGAATCCGGAAAATGACGTCACCATCGTGGTGGCGGGCGAGGGCGCGCAGACCGCCGCGATGCTCAGGAGCAAACAGGTGGACGCACTCAGCCAGTTCGATACGCAGTATGCGATGGTTGAGAACGCCGGCGTCAAGCTCCGCATGCTCGACACCAAAGAGATCGACCGGTACCCGTCTAACGGATTTCTCGCCCTAGAGGAAACGCTCAGCGCGCGCAGGAAGGATGCCGTTGGGCTCGCGAGAGGCTATGCCAAAGGGACGATCTTCACCATCGCCAACCCCGAGGCTGCTGTCCGCATCCTCTATGAGGTCTTTCCAGAGCTCAAGCCGACCGGAAAGGATGAGGCCACGGCGATCAGAGACGACACCAAGGTGCTGCAGGCACGCATCACAAACTGGAAGCTTGAGAAAGCCGGGGTGAAGCGTTGGGGAGAAAGTTCCGAGACCAATTACGCCGCGTATGCCGTTTTTCTGCTCAAGTGGGGCGTGATCAAGGATAAAGTCGAGGCCAAGGATCTGATCACCAACGAGTTGATCGACGAGATCAATAAGTTCGACGCTGGCAAGATCGTTGCCGAGGCCAAGGCCTACAAGCCTGGCAAATAAGCTGTAAAGATTCTACCGCGCGACCTGGCATCCGGCGTGAAGAAAGTTTTTTTTGTGTTCCTCTCACTTGCCTAAAAGTTTTCACGGCTCGCGCAGACTTTTCGGAGGCCGTCCCGGCCAGCTATGCCAATCGGCGAAATCCTTTTCTTTCTGTCCGTCTGTGCTTCACCATTACCGTTCAGCAAGGATCACTGATCCTACCGCAATTCGCTCGATGCCCTGCGCGCGAAGCTGAAGTCGGCGATTTCCGACAAAGAAACATCCCGCGACGTTTTCAGCGTCTCTTTCGAAGTGGCGATAAACTCCTGCATAGCTTCATCCGAGATTAAACCGGTGTCGGAATACAACTTGACGATTTCTTGGTGAATCAATCCAGCCACTACTGGGTCGTGAACGCCGGACTCCTTCGCCAAGAGCTTCACGAACTCGCTCTTGTTCTCTTTCAAAAACCGGTTGCCCATGAGCGCCGCTTTGATCGTCCGCAGAATCGTATCAGCCTCGCTGCGGATTTTTTGCGCCGTCGTCACCAAGCCGCCTTGAGGCGTCTTGACGAATTCGCGCAGATGAACGAGTTCCCTGAAGCCCATTTTTACCGCCATCTTGTTGTAGGGCATCGTCATAATCGTTCCATCAATTTGGCCGGCTTGCAGGGCGCTCAATCGCAACGGGTGGTTACCGAAGAGTACCCGGAGCTTTACATCCGCCTCGGGCACCAAACCAAATTTTCTAAGCACCAGCCGCGCGCCGACATCGGTAAATTCGCCTACTCCGGAAGTTGCCAGCGTTTTGCCCTTGAGATCTTCCATACGCCGGATCTCAGGCCGCACCACAAGTGAAAAATCCTGTCCGACGGTCAGAGCCATGAGGATACGCATCGGCAGGCCGCTCACGCTGGCGCGCGCCGCGGAAGCGAGAACGGTTGAATAATCCAGATCTCCAGCCATCAAGGTCTGGAGTGAGATGCTGGGCCGCATGACGATCAACTCCGCATCCAATCCCTGTGCGCGAAAGAAGCCGTAACGTTGGGCGGCCATCAATCCGAGATTGGGCACACCACGGTTAGGCAAGCCGATGCGAATTTTTTTGAGCGCCGGGCTCTCTTGACTCCAAACCGGAGGAGAAAAACAAATCAGCAAAACAATCAGGGCGCTCATTGCCAGACTTTTTTTACTCATCATCCTGCTATTTAGCGCAAGCATAATGCCCATGATTCGTACAACAAAACTCGATGTTCATCCTTGACCACAACTCCTATCCGGAGATTCGAGTCCGCGTCAAGACGAAAAGTAGCGGTTCTTTCTGTATTTAGTGGTGGGTTAGTTGCGCGAGATCTTTCACGGGGTTTATCCTGAGACTCTTCACTTCGTTCAGAGTGACGTTCGAAGGATTCAGGATGACACGCCTCCGCTGAATTTCATTCTGAGCACCAGACTGCGTGAGAGTATTCGAGCAACGGATATGTTCTTAATTTTCTAACGAAACCGTCCCTTCGTTTGGGAGACTTGTCGAAAGACTAACGCAATTTTCACAATTCTCAAAATCACTCACTGCCGGGTTTTATTGCGGCTTGACAAAACAATACCTCGCCCCATACTCTCCGCGTCAAAAACAACGAGCCGACTTAAATCGATTCCTTTCGCCGGTCACTTGAGGTTTGTGTAGAGGAGGTCAACATGTGCCCCAGAGAAGAACTGGATTCTTGGAAGACGTGTGCGAAAACGCGGTTGGGTATGAGTAGGATGACGCTGACAACACTTCTCTCGAAGTTTATAAGCGGCCTCGTGATGACGTTACTGGCCTTGGCTGCGCCAGTTTTTGCACAACCACTTCCGGGGAAAGCTCGTCTTAATTTGGTGTTTGTCCTGGACGGGCTCCGTCCGGATTCGATCAACCCTGAGGACACGCCATCCCTTTTTAAACTTCGCCAAGAGGGCGTCAACTACTTAAACGGACATTCTGTGTTCCCCACGGTGACCCGTGTCAATGCCGCGGCTATGGCGACGGGCACTTACCCAGGCAAAAACGGGATCGTCGGCAATACTTTGTACGTGTCGAAGGTCAACCCCAACCGGGCCTTCAACAACGACGATTACAAAAACCTTTTGAAGCTCCACGAGGTAACCGAAGGAAACATGGTGTTGGTAAAGAGTCTAGGCGAATTGCTTCACGCGCGGGGCTTCAAGCTGGGCGCCGTTAGCTCGGGCTCAAGCGGTCAGGCTCTGTTGCTAAACCCGCGTGCCCCTAAAGGTGTCGGCATCCTTGTTAATGGTGATCTGGAGCCGGGTGCACTTGTGGCGTACCCCCCAAACGTCAACAGTGAGGTTCTGTCTCGCTTCGGTCCTGCCCCGCGTAAAGGAGGACAGAAAGATTCATACAACGCCTCGGTGAACTGGACTCAGGAAGTATTGCGAGAGTACGTGATTCCTCAGTTACAACCGGACGTGATCTTGAACTGGATCACAGAACCCGATCACATGCAGCATGCCTTCGGCGCAGGGTCGCCGGAGGCGCGGCGTAGCATCCAGACTGATCGGCAAGTTGGCCTCGTCCTTAAAAAGCTAGAAACAGCGGGCCTCTCGGATCGCACTAATATATTTGTCGTCTCGGATCATGGCTTCGAGCTCAACGTCTTTGGCGTTAATGTCACCCAGGAGCTAATCAAGGGAGGACTCAAAGCAAGCCCGGATTCCGACGACGTCGTCATTGCCTCCAGTGGCCAAGTCGTCCTACTTCATGTCAAGGGGCGTGACACGGAGCGGATAAAACAAATCGTAAAATTTCTACAGTCCCAGAGCTGGAGCGGCGTGGTGTTTACGGCAGTGAGTCAGTCGGATCACGAAAAAGTCCGCGGCTGGGTCGATGGTACCTTTTCTTTGGATCTAATCCACATGTCCCACACCGAGCGAGGCCCTGACATCGTTCTTACTTTTCCCTGGAGCTCGGCGAAGAATGCCTTCGGCATCCAGGGTGCCAACTACACGAATACCGGCGCAGCAACCGGACCATTCACCGGCCAGGCCAGCGGGCATGGTAGCATGAGCCCGTGGAGCGTGAACAACACGTTTATTGCGTGGGGCATGGATTTTAAGCGCGGCGTCACCCTCCGTGTCCCAGCCAGCAACGTGGACGTTAGTCCAACGCTCCTGGCGCTGAAGGGCATCAATGACGCCAAAGGCCTCGACGGTCGCGTCCTTTTGGAGGCTCTGATTGGAGGGCCGGACGAAGAGCAGATCCCCATAGAAACCCGGATTTTTACGACCGAAACAGCTGCCGGGTACAAGGCAACTATCCAGGTAACTAATCTAGGAAGCCAACGCTACATCGACAAGAGCTGGCGGGTTCGATAGATCGCTTTATCCAATTGGTGGACTGTTTCGAATGGGCTCGCTGAACAAGAGTAAGTATTGGTGCGCAGTTCTGTGAGATCTTATTTCACCTTACGATGTGAGACCTATTAATCTCTCCTTTCTTCAACCACACTTTTCGCAGGGGGATCCTTTACATTGACTCACTTCACGGCGAAGTGATAACGTCCGCTCAGTCAAAGGAGGAGCTGCCATGGACTCACAGATTCGTTACCTTGCCATTGTCAGTGAACAGCCGGAAACCCTGGCGCGTTTTTACTCCAACTATTTTTCCATGCGCGAGCTCGGACGCTCGGATGCGGGAGATATCGCGCTCACCGATGGTTTTTACAATATATCGATTCTCAAACGGCGCGACGGCGCCGAAGAGCCCGGCATCAGCCATTTCGGCGTCACCATCGAAGACATCGGTCAAGTCGAGACGCGGCTCAGGGATTTCGCTCCCGCGGCGGATATTCGGCAAGAGGAGGGCGGCCTCTTTCATGGTGACTATCGCGTCATCGATCCCAGTGGCCAGTCCGTAACCCTTTCCACCCATCAGTTTCACACGCCGAGCGTCGAACGAACTTTTCCCTGTATCCGCCATCTCGCCGTGTGCGTACCGAACAACGACGACGTGCTCGACTTTTACGTTAACGTCTTTGGTTTTCGCGAATCGACGACCAGCAAAAAAATCCGCGCGCAAAACCGAGTGGTGCGCTGGGCGGCGGACGGCGCGACGGCAATGGCGATCCTGCCGGATCGCACACGCCGCGACATGAATGAAAGGGAAAGCCCGAGGGACGGTCTCAACCACTTCGGCTGGCTGGTCAATGACATCCAGCATTTTCTCGACTCACTGCCGGAAGGCTGCGTCAGCCAGCGACCGAGCAGCCGGCCGATGGCCGAGTACCGCGGCTTCGATCCGGATCGCAATCCCTTCGACATTTCCCAGGATAAAGGCTACGAGATCGACGTCGACCGTTGGGTGCATGGATAATTCATAGCGCGTGGTTTGCACGCGCGACCCTCCAAATTTTTTATTTCCGCTTCGCCAGAAGGCGTTGGGGTTCTTGTTGCGGGCATTAATTCAGTGTAAGCTCGGGGGAATTTTGGAGTGTTAATCTGAAGTTTCCACGTACTGCGGCGTCGTTCGTTTCGATCGGAGCCCTATTTTTCATCCTACTCGAACCTGGTCACAATCCATCCGACCGTCATCGCCACGAGCACCCGTCTGCCGACTACATTCAACGGGGCAACCAGGTTCAGGAACATTATCAGACCTACAGCGAGCGCCTCGCTCGTTATCACCAGTCCCTCGTTAGCGCTTTAAGAACTAGCGCGCCGGATCTGCTTGAGCTCCTGCGGGCTTCTCCGCCGCTACGACATGGGTATCAGATTTTGCCCGAGATATTGCCCGTCCCATCGCCGGAGGCGCCCCTGCGCGCGCGATCTATTGCATATAGCTGGCCATGGACGGACCGACTGATCGATCGGGAATGGCAGGAGATCGTTCGCCAGGAAGCGGAACTTCGCCGCGCTAAGATTCTCGGCGGAAGGCAGGGTAGGCTCATCTTCGAAAGACTCGCGCCCGAATTTCGACGAATGGGCGAGCAGCAAAGGAATATAGACGCACACGTCCAGTACAATCGTTTTTGGCAGGCCGCCATTGCTGCAGACCGGGTGGGATATGACCTCGAGACAGCGCTCCAGAACGAAGTGCTCGAACGTCAGGGAATCCTTGACGGGTTAAAAAACCTCGATGCCGCTTTCGGCAAGGTTTCAATTTCTTTGAAACCGTTCCAGGCGCCGCTCGGGTTGGTGCGGATAAGCAATGACCTAAGAACACGCGAAGCGTCGCTGACCCAGCGGATCATTGGGGCAACCACGCGTATTCGGACGCCCGCCTTCGTCGGGCTCGAACATCGCCTACACGAGTGGGTTTTTCACGTCCCGCTATACACCGATATCGAGGATCAGGAATTCGTCGTTTCGGCCAAACGGATCATTGAGTCGACCTGGCAACTACAGGACGGCGAAAACTCGTTTCGCGTCGAGCTCGATATCTCATATATAGCAAGCGATTCTTTATATATGGATTCGGCAAAGCCGAAGATTGGCCAGAGGATCGACATCCTTCAGCACTTGCGACGATTTCCTTCCGGCGCCGCGATTCTCACGACCGGGGCTCTCACAACCCATGTCCAGGCTAACGCAATCGTTCTCGGACCGCACTCGATCGCACCACGGGTACTGGCACACGAGTTTGGTCACATCCTCGGATTTAGAGATGGCTATTTCCGCGGTTACAAAGACTTGGGCGAGAACGGCTTCCAGGTGATGGAAGTGGTGGCGGATCCGACCGACATTATGGCGGCCCCAGCCACCGGTTTGGTTCTACGGAATCATTTTGAAATGATGCTCAGGAGCACGGCGGAATCAGATGCGCCGATCGCCCCCGAGCGGCAAATTCCTCCTGCCCGGGAGCGATCGCGAGCCTAGTATCCTCGGCGGCTATTCAGCGGCGAATTCGGCCACAACCGGCGCGCCGTCTATCGTTATTCTCGGTTGCGTGAAGCCGCAACAATCGCGACTATCACCACCGCGAGCACGCCTAATCCGACAAGCATTGCGATCGTCGGATCCATACCTAGCACTGCTCCGCCAGACGGCCCTGCTGGTCCTTGCGGTCCAGGCTGTCCCGGCTGACCCGCCGGTCCTTGAGGCCCCGGCATGACCCTATCGCCTTCCGAACGTCCGCGTTTTTCTTCTCCGCCCTGAACTCGCAAATCGAAGTTGGTGTCTCCGGCCTGGCCTTGGATTGTTGCCTTTCCCTCATTTTTTTGAGGGGAATCTTGGGCCGCCGCCAGGTTGGCGAATCCAAGTGTGAAGAATAGTAAGAGCACGCTTATTAAACACGTGCGGTTTTTCATAATTCACCTCCTCTCGTTTACTAGTAATTGGAGCAAAATATGTGCCCTCTTGTTAGCAGCCTTATTAACAGTGAAGCGAAATCAACGGCTTGAAATGGTTTCGCTCAACTTTAACGAAATGTAATCCGCCTGATCAGCGAATCTAAGCGCATTAGTTGTGAGACAAAATCATACGGTGATGGGTAATTCTTCTTACGGGTTGGTCCAATCGGATTCATAAAATAGGCTGACTATTCGGTTTGAGGTCGATCACGGCAAGTTACGAAAGCCGGCTTGGATTCTTTTCGGAAAACTATCAGCCGCGGATTTATCAGCGGCATAACGGCGAGTACCGCAGCGACTATGACCGTGTCAGCGCACTGGCAGAGGATCGGCACCAGCTAGCTTGTTGAAGAGCTCGACCACGACGGGATCCCGGGGCAGCTCTCTAATAACTTTCTCCAGTGCTTCGGCCGTCAGCGGCGAAGGCGTGTCGCCGGTGATTTTTTCGTATTCTTTCTCGAACTCGGGATCGCTTAGCGTCTTGCGCAGCGCATCCTGAAGGATCTGCGCGCGGTCTTTCGGCGTGCCCGGCGGCAAAAAGAAATTCTGGCCGGCGAGCCGGAAAGCACGAAACATTTCCACGAGTTTCTTCTCGCGATCCGATTTGGCGAAACTCTGTAGTTCCGGTAACGCGGCGAAGCGCTGGTTCTTTTTACCTTTGGGAATTTCAATGCCGGCGTGAATGTCCACGAGCCCCTTTTCCAGCCACTCGCGCGAACGAACCAGCATGGTTTCGCCAGTGGTCACCCGCGCGTCCACTTCACGCCGAGTGATTGCAATGTCGAGTTGCGGACCGGTATAGCCGGTGACGAATTTGGGTTCGTTCATGCCCATGAAATACGCGAAAACCCGACCGGTGATGTAAATCGGATGTCCGACCGATTGGCCGCCGACACGCACGCCGGGCGTCGCTCGCAGTTTTTCCAAATTACTCAGACCGGCATCGCGGTGCGTGATGAATAGATAGTGCTGCGCGCTGTCGGGCGTCCCCAAATAAATGAACCTGTCGATATCGTACTGCACTCCCGGCTCGCCCAGCACCGCGTTGGCGACCAGCGCAGCACCCATACTGCCGACGGTCAACCCGTCGGGCTTGGCGACTTTATAGACGTGATTCGCCGCCTGCCGTCCACCGCCGGCTGGCATATATTGCACAATGATGGTGGGATTCCCCGGGATATGCTTGCTCAGAAAATTGACGACGGCGCGTGTTCTTAGATCCGCCGATCCCGCCGGCGGTCCGCCGAGAACGACGTTGATGGTTTTGCCCTGGTAAAAAGCCTGGGCGAAAGTGAACTCGACGCCAAATCCGAGGAAATATAGAATCAAAACGGCTACGATCGCTTTCATACAGTTCATCTCTGGTCGGCGGTCTGCAATTTTCCTATTCCCTGAAACTTTCCGTGTCTCCCCAACTATGGATTGACGGAATGAGTGCGCCGCTGCTCGATTGCGTACCGCACCAGCGCCGCATAGCGGTAAACCACATGAGCGAATTTGCCGTATGGCATTGTGATGAACAGACCGGCGACGACGCCCAGGTGAATCACTAGAAGCGTTCCCATTGCCGCCGTGTCGCGGAGCACAAGCAATATCAATCCAGTCAGGCTGGTGAAGAACAGGAGTGCAAGAAACGCCACATCCATGCTCAACATTCTCGCTTCAGCCGGGTCGCGGTCGCTCTGGTATTTCAGAACCATTAATCCGCTCGTGCCGATGACAAGGCCAATCCCGCCGACGGTTCCCAGCACGACGGGCACGCTAAAAAGTGGATAAGGAGCCTGCCACCCGAGGAAGTGATCGTAAAATGCGGCGACGCTGGTCGACGCGAAGTCGAGCAGGAAACCATAGAAGACCAAATGGTGAAACCATCGTCGCGAATACGTGAAACTCGCATCAGGATAGCTGCAGCCGGCTCCGCCGCCTTTCATATAGGTGAGACCAAAGGCGTCCTTTGTGGCGCGCCAGAGGTCGCTGAGGCTGATCATTTCCGACAAATGACCTTGCGTCTCGCGCCAGAAGCGAACCGCGCCCATGAGCAGAACCGTAAGTCCATAGAGCGCCATCGCGAGTGCCGGTATCGTCATTGCGAGAAAGGGAACCACGCGGTAGAAGGCGCCCTCGCCGAGATGAATTCCGAATAAGATGCCCGGCCCTTTCAGCCCCAACACCAGCAGCACTACGATTGCCAGCGCGGTGAAAGTAATTAAGCTCACCGCCAGTCCATTTTTTCTGAACAGAGCAGAGAAAATCGCCGGCGAGCTGAATTCCCTATACGTCTCCACGCGCAGTTGCGACATGAGCTTAGGAACGTTCATCGCAAATTCATGCGGCGGCGCGTACTGGCAGGCGTAGTAACAGTCGCGGCAATCGAAGCACAGGTTGGCGAGATAAGTCAGGTCGGCTTTGGTAAAATTCCGGCGCAGCTCCAGCGCGGGAAAAACCGCGCAGTAGCCCTCGCAATAACGGCAAGCGTTGCAGATCGTCATCTGTCGCTCGCCTTCTTTGAGCAATTCAGGAAATAGCATAGCGCGCTGCCTCCCGACCGGCAATTCTGCCGAAGACGGAACCGATTGTTAGCCCAAACCCACCCAAATATCCCTTTCCGAGGATGTTGCCGGCCATCACTTCACCGGCTGCGAAAATGTTTTTTGCCGGCCGGTCTCCCTGCATGATGACCCTCGCCTGCTCGTCCACGGTGACGCCCAGATAAGTAAACGTAATGCCCGGGCGCAAAGGGTAGCCATAGTAAGGTGGCGTGTCGATCGCCCGTGCCCAGTGGCTCTTCGGTGGATGGAGTCCCTCGGTCCGACAGGAGTCCAGGCTTGCCGGGTCGAATGCGCCTGGTCGCACCTCCCGGTTAAATTTATCTACGACCGCCACCAGCGCCGACGGATCAAGACCCAGAGCCGCGGCCAACTCTGCGATCGAGCCAGCCTTGACTGGAGGGAACACCGAGGGCATGAAAAGCGGCAGCGCCTTGGCGTCGACGATCGAATAGGCGATTTGATCCGGCTGCTCCGCGATGAGCTTGCCCCAGATGGCATAGCGCTTGGGCCAAAAATCTTCGCCCTCATCGTAAAACCGCTTGATTTCTTTGTTGACCACGATGCCGAACGGCACGCTATCGAGCCGGGTTACAATGCCGCCGTCAAACTTCGGCGCCCGCGCGTCGAGCGCCACGGCGTGACAGCCACGCGGATTCCCAACCGGCTTCGCGCCGTGCTGGAGCAGTTCTTTTAACATCTGGCCCTGATTATGCTTGGTGCCGCGGATGATGAAGTTGTCGGCCGCTTCTCCCCAGTACTCCTTCAGCCAAGGAATGTTCGCTTCGAATCCGCCCGAGGCAACGACGATGGCCTTCGCGTTGAACTCACGAGCTGCCCCATTGCAAATCGCTACCGCCGAGAGGAACTCTTTGTCACCTATCTTGAGCTCGCGAACCTCTGATTCGTAAGCGACCTCTATGCCGAGCCTGGAAGCGGCGTTGTAGTAGGCGTTTACCATTGCCTTGCCACCGCCCAGCATGAACAGGTTGGTCCTCCCCAAGTGAAGGGTGCCGCGCAGCGAACCCTGCCAACGGACGCCATTCGCCGGCATCCACTCTCCCAGCTCCTCCGAAGCGCGAATCGTCAGCCGGGCGAGATGCTCGTTTGTCTCGCCACCGGTGACTTGCAGGAGGTCCTCCCAAAATTCCTCCTCCCCGTAGGGGCCGGTGAGGTAAGCCGTGGCCGCCTTGTGCATGGCGCGGATGTTGCGCGTATGCCGGCTGTTGCCACCGCGCAAATCCTTCGTCGCGCTCTCGAGCAATAGCACACGCGCGCCGGCGCATCGCGCGGTGATCGCGGCGCACAGTCCCGCGTTGCCGCCGCCGACGATCAGGACGTCCAGCGGTGATTTCGGTTCTGCCATGAGAAAAACTTTTCCACCACGAAGGACGCGAAGATCTGACCCCTCCTGCATCCTCCCCCGCGTCGCGCGGGGGAGGATAGAGGTGGGGGCCCCTTCGTGGTGAAACTTGATTGCAATTTCGTGGTGAAAGCCATTTTTCAATGCATATCGCGTGGTATGCTTCGCCGATATTAACCGGTCCCTCATTGCACCCGCGGCACGTTGAGCTCGCGGCGGGCTTTTTCGAGAAAGCTGTAGTCGACAACCTGAGAAACCGTGAACGGCTGAGCGACTTTGGAATCTTCACGCACCATGTCGATCATCAGCTGCATGCCTTCGGTTTTGACCGACATATCGCGAATGATGCCGCGGCCAAATTGCTTCAACATCTCGCCCGCGAGCCGTCGGTCGTGCAGTTGCCACTGCTTCATGATGATGTTGATGACCTCTTCGCGATTCCGCGGATCGACACTGAAAATGAAACCACGAAGCGTGGCGCGCACCATGGCGTAGACTTCGTCCGGGTTGTCTTGAATCTTTTTCACCAAAGCGCCGAAACCGTTCTGAGGAAAATTGACAACGTCGCCCAAGAAAAGCAGTTCGCCGTAGCCTTTCTCCATGGCGATGATATTTTCCGGCACGCCGAGGAGCGCCGCGTCCACCGCTCCGCTCTCCAAAGCCGTCAGCCGGTTGCCTCTAAGCGGAACCACACTAACGTCGCGTCCCGGGTCGAGGCCGAAGTGTTTGAGCGCGGCGTCGGCCATCAACGTTGCCGTCCCGCCCGCTGTGCTGCCCGCGACTTTCTTCCCCTTGAGATCACGCGGCGTTCGAATACCTTTTCTGACGATGAAAGACTGCAGCGGCCGGTCGACGGCGCACGCGAGAATTTTGGCCGGCGCGCCGCGCACGATGCCCTGAATGATACCGTTCACCGCGGCGCTGTAGTCGATGTCGCCGCGGATGAAGGCCGCATTCACCGCTTGTGTCGACATGAAAATCGTTTCCAATTCAATTCCCTGTTCGCGATAGAATCCCCTGTGGAAGGCGGCGTGAAACGGCAGAAAGCCGATGTTGGTGGACTGAATGCCCATCCGGAGCTTTTTGCCCGGTGACTGGGCGTGGATCGTTGCATTCGGAATCAAGACGACCGCGATCAGAATCCAAAGCGCGTGAATCACCATAGCTCTACCCACGAGCGACGCCACTCTTATAACAAGGGCAGTTTTCCGGCAAGCATCGACGCTAATGACAGAAATCATGCTCGCCGAGCGCGTAGTGCTAGGAGGTGAGCGTTTGAGGAACAAACAGATCTTCGATCATAGGTTTTTTATCGAGAATGCCCTGCTGGACTTGGTATTCTATCAGAACTTCGAGCGATCGGCGGGCACAGCCTTCTCGCAAGCTATAGCGAAATTCCTCTCCCATAACTTCCCTTTCCCACGCCGCCTCGCGCCGCTGTTTTTCATCGCGATACCTGTCCGCCATTGAGTTCGCCTCTTTCAGTGCCGCGAAAAGATTCTGCACGGCCGAAGGATGCTCTTTGGCAATTGCCTCGCGGAGGGCAAAGAGATGGTTGGTCGTATAGGCGCCGGTACGATGAAAAAATTCTTCTTCGGCACGGCGATAATCGCTCATCAGATAGCGCATGTTGGGGTTGGCATGGAGCGCATAAGGTTCCAGCGCGGCATCGATCTCGCCCTGCTCGACCAATTCCACCGCATGCTCACGGGTTCGTGGCGGAGAAACAAAATTCACTCGTACATCGGACGGCGGCGGCCGCAGACTTTCCTCGGCGATGTCCGGCTCAGCTACATACCACTCGATGTCCTTGGGCTTAACACCGAATTCGTTCTGCAATATTCCCTTCAGCCACACCGGCGTGGTCGCGTTGAAGCGATGCACTGTGGCTTTCTTTCCGGCCAATTCCGATGGGTGTTGCAACGGCGAATCGGCGCGACAGTACATGCAGCGCAGGCGAAAACGGCGCGACAAAAAAACCGGCAGTGCGATGAGCGGCACGCCTCTCAGCCGCGCTAGGATGTAAGACGAAATCGACAGCTCTCCGCCGTCTATTTTTCCTGCGATGATTTCACGGTGGCGCGCGCCGACGTTGTCTAAGCCATCGCCGAAGCGCGTTTGGAGCTGCAACTCGATGCCATTGGGCCTCACGGTTGCGTCAAACAAGGCTTGCGTGTAAGGCGAAGCGCTCAAGCCGATGGTAAGGGATAAAGTGTTCATCGTTCCTTCCTCAATAAGCTAACCTAAACAATCCTCTGCTCCAACCCGATGGGTTCCAAATTCGTTGACTAGAAGTCGCGTCTTATTCGCGGTCATTCCGGCGAGAGCCGGAATCCAGGCGTTTCTGAACTTGACCGAACGAACCTGGATGCCGGCGTTCGCCGGCATGATGAGATTTTACTTCGGTTCAAGGCTGGGATTTAAGCCATCTCCAGAGAGAACATCAATGATGTCCTCTTACAGCCCGCCGGCTCGCGCAATCTCTTCGACCACACTGTAGTCCACAACCCTCTGGTAAGAGAGCTCTACCGGCTGTCCCAAGCTCTTGCTCAAGAGATCCAAACTCACTTGAAACTGCCGGTCGGTGAAATAGGGGTAAGATACCGTCAGCCCGTCTTCGTATGCCGTCTCGACGATCTCTGGGTTATCGAGACGCAAGTTTTTGCGAATGAGCCTTAATGCCAGTTCCTTGTCGCTCTTCTGCCTCTTCGTGGCCTCGATCAATGCGGTGAAGAAACTTCTCAAAGTGGGTCGCTTGGTTTGTAAACTTTCTCGCGCGACGACAAAAATCGACGGCGGAAATGGATAGTCCGAGCGCTCCAACCTTTCGATGGACCGGAACCCTTTTCTTTGTAACATGAGAGCATAATAGCGATTCACTACCGAGCCCATCACTCGGCCCGATTCGATCGCGGCTACCCGTCCCGCCTGTCCACCCGTAGACAAGAAGGTTACCCGCCGACTGTCGATGCCGTTTCGTTCGAGAATGATGAGAGCGTAGCCATGATCGGCAGATTTCGGGCGGCTCGTTGCCAGCACTTTTCCGTCCAAGTCTTTAACCGATTTGATCGCCGGATTAACGACTAACCAGTGTTCGCTCGCACTCGCCCAGGCGGCAATGGCAACAAAATTCGGCGCACTCTTGGCGCTCATCACGGTAAGCGGCACTTGCGGGGTGCCAAAGATCACATCGACTTCACCGGCGAGAAGCGCGCTGGTGGAGAGGTTGGACTGCATCGAGATAAGCTCGACATCCACGCCCGCGCGATTGAAATGACCCTGGTCTTGGGCAATCCAAAAGGGCAACAAAGAAGAGCCGATGAATAGCGTGCTGACCCTGAGCCGCGGTCGCTCCTGAGACAGAAGGCTCGACCACGACGCAGAAAAGCAAACGAAGATAATGCTAAGCAAAATCTGAATGGCTGTGCGACGCATGGACACACCGTGTAGGTCCTCGTAACACAGTCGTTGCGGCTTGAACAAGACCGGAGCTTCGCCAGGAATTCGTCCGCGTTATAACCTCGGGCTATTGCAATCTCCAATCCCGGTACGGTAAGACCAGACGCGATCACGGCTGCTCGCCCTTAGTGGCTTCAAGAATTCATCCTAACGGGATTGGGAAAAGATGAAAATTTTTCGCCCGCTGCTGGTCTTTCTTTCTGTCATGAGCCTTTTTTCTCCTCTCGCCGCTCAAGACAAAAAACTCACCACCGTGAACGTCGGCTATTCAGCCATCAGCGGCAGCTTCGCGCCCCTCTGGGTCGGTTTCGATCAAGGTTTTTTCACGAAATACGGCCTCGACGTAAAGATGGCCTACATTCAGGGGAACCGAGTGATGATGTCGGCGCTGACGGCCGGCGAAATCCAACTTTATCAAGGGGGCGCGGAAGGTTTGATCCGGCTCGTCTCAGGCGGCGGCGACGGCATCTTCGTCGCGACTCAATATAATTTCGTCGGCCATTACGTGCTGATGACCGACGCCAGCATCAACCGCTTGGAAGATCTGCGAGGCAAGAGAATCGCGCTCGATCCTACCAGTCCGACCTACGGCTACATGCTCAAAGCGCTGGAACAAGTCGGCTTGAAAAAGGAGGACGTCACCTTCGTGCAGTTCGGCACGGCGGGTCAACCGGAACGAGCGATGGCCGTGCTCAGAAAACAGGCCGCGGCAACTATTCTAACCGCGCCGAATACCTATGCGGCGGAAAAGCAGGGGCTGAGAAAGTTTTCGATCATTCGCGATCTGGGTATCCGCCAACTGATCACTGTGACGGCGACGCCAAAAAAATATTTGCGCGAGCGACGCGATGTCGTCGACGCCTTCCTGCGCGCCTACGTCGAGGCGCTCGCTTACGTGAAATCTCAACGCGACGTGACGATGAAAGTGATCGCGAAATACACCCGTCATCGTGACCCGGAGGTGCTCAGTAAATTTTACGATGACCTCGTACCTGATTTACCGCGCATCCCTTATATCGACGAGGTCTCGGCGCGCGCCACGGTCGAAGCGATGCAGATTCAGGGGCCGCCGCTGCCGAAAGTCGATGTAAAAGCGCTTTTCGATAACAGCCTGCTCAAGGGACTGGAGAATGACGGGTTTGTAGAGAGATTAAAGCCCCGGTGAAAGGCCGGGGGAAAGACGCAATTATTGAATATGGACGCAAGACTTACTACCGGATACGTTCGAAGAAAGCATCTTCTTTATGAACAAAACCGGAAACCTTCTCATCAGCTAACGAGCGCACGCGAAGATATTCCCCCGACCTATTTGTGACCACGATGCGAATCCCGGGCTTTAGAGTATCAATAATCTCGGCATCCGCTGCGGGCCTCTTCCTGAGAAATGAAGCTCCGCTGACCCGATAAATCTCCTGTGACGCCGGATCAGTTGTTTTGCCACTATTCCCAGCTTCGACAATGTTTTGTTTTTTTGGAGTCTCTCGATTCTGATCTCTCTTTTCTAGAACACGGGATGAAGGTGGCGGAGTGGCCAACACCGGCTGTGGTGGCTCTTCCACCATCTTTTTGTTGCTAACATCAATGTTATTTTTAACATCCTCGACTGGCACGGCCGGCACAGCCGTCTTGTTTGCCCCACGCGAAAGATTTTCGACGTAGCGGTTACCCGGTACAGCCGCTTCACGCTGCCGAGGATAAAACACCGCTAAACCTCCCGCCACCACAACCAGGATCATCAACGCCCCGATCGAAATCCTCAGTCGATTGACTTTACTAAATTGATAATTGCGCCAACCTACGGTCTTCGCCTGATAGATCGGAGGAATTAATTGGTCACTAACTTCTCTAGCGTTGTCGTCGACTATACTGCCCGCCTCTACAGACTTAGGTGGAAAAGCTATGTCTAACTTCTGCGGTTGTTCGATTGCCGGCACAGTTTTATCTGAGGACCGGTCGTCGACAAGGCGCGGCTGATTGACAACCTCGTCAACCCTTTCGTGGTCCGCAACTGGGGAATGCCCGACGAAGCGCAATTGATCGACAGCCTCATCAATCTTTCTTTGGTTCTCAACTGGCGGCCGGTCGTCGAAACGCGGTTGGTTAGCAACCTCATCAATCTTTTCTGGGTCCTCAATCGGGGGCCGGTGGTCTAAGTGCAATTGATTGACAACTTCATCACTCTCTCTTTGGTCCTCAACTGGCGGCTGGTCGTCGAAGCGCGGTTGGTTAGCAACCGCATCAATCTTTTCTGCAATTGGGGATCGGCCAACGAAGCGCGCTTGATCGCCAGCCTCGTCAATCTCTTCTTGGCTCGCGCGTTGGCAAAGCTCAACCAAGCGCAATCGATTGGCAACTTCATCACTCTCTCTTTGGTCCTCAACTGGCGGCCAGTCGACGAAGCGCGGTTGGTTAGCAACCGCATCAATCTTTTCTGCAATTGGGGATCGGCCAACGAAGCGCAGTTGATCGCCAGCCTCATCAATCTTTTTTTGCCTCGCACGTTGGGAGTGCTCAACCAAGCGCAATCGATTGGCAACCTCATCAATGTTTTTTTGGTGCCCACGTGCGGGACGCTCAACCAAACTCAAATGATGCGCAACCTCATCGATCATACCGGCCGTGACCCTACGTTCGGATGCCTGGTATGCAAGCAGCAAAGCGTTATCACAAATAGTATTGATGAGCCGTGGAATTCCGCTTGACCAACTGATTATCCGCTCGATGGCGGCCGGCTCAAACAGCTCATCGCCCTCATATCCGACATGCTCGAGTCGCGATGCTACGTAGTGACGGACGTCAGGGTCCTGAAGGGGCGTCAGGCGCCGCCTTGAAGTAATGCGTTGTTTGATCTGATGGAGTCTCGAATGGTCAAGGCGATGTTCAAGTTCGGGCTGACCCATCAGGACAATCGAAGTCAGCGTTGCGCCGTCAATCTCTTGATTGCAAAGCAACCGGAGCTCTTCTAAGACTTCGTCGCTTAAGCTTTGGGCCTCATCAAAAAGCAATGCGACGGTACGCCCCTTCGTGAATTGTTCACGTAAGTGACTATTGAGTTGCTCCAACAAAGTCTCTCTGTCTGTTGAGGAACTGGGCAGCCCAAGATTCTGTAGAATAGTGCGCAGGAGCGGGATGAAGCTCAAGCGCGGGTTAATAATGAGGGCGTATCCAATAGTGTCTACCGAACTAGAAACCAATCGATGTAGCAGTGTCGTCTTACCGGTTCCCGCCTCGCCAGTAATTACAGTAAACCCGTTCCGGGCCTCGATTCCATGCTGCAAACCTGCGAGCACATCCTGATAAGCTGCATTGCTATAAAAAAAACGCGGATCGGGATTAACGCTGAAAGGGAACTCTTCAAAACCGAAATATTTGCTGTACATACGGCCTTCCGCTTGAAATCTCTGGCCCTTTTATCTCGCGTTGGCACTACCAACCGTTGTAATAGTTACGCATATCTAATCTACTACCTTCGCCCTCCCACACGCCAGCAGGTCTATCACTTGTCTGGTCTCCTGCCAACCACCGCAAGCCGGTGCAAAACTCTTGCTATCGCTAGCAGCCAACCAGTCGCACCGACCTACTATTAGACTCGGCCCCACCGAAACCCGACCCGCAATAGCCGACTCATCTTAAACCTTCACGCTTGAACTCATCAACACAGTCAGGATAAGAGAGTCGACGTGAAAGCGCTTCTTGATAACAGCCTGCTCAAGGGACTGGAGAATGACCGCTTTGTAGACAAATTAAAGCCGCGCTGAAAATCAGAGAAACGATTTCTTTTGTGAACTGTGCGCAAAGCGCCTATTGAATGCGTTCGAAGAACGCATCTTCTCTATGGACAAACCCCGAAATCTTTTCCTCACTCAGCGAGCGCACGCGAAAATATTCGCCCGACCTGCTGGTGACCGCGATGCGCGTCCCGGGCTGGAGAGTCTCGATGATCTCCGCATCCGCTGTAGGCATGTTTCGGAGGAATGAAGATCCGCTGACCCGGTAGATTTGCTCCGATGCCGGGCTCTCAACTTTGCCGACGCTCGGACCTTCAACCGGCTTTTTCGCGCCGGCCAGATCATTCCGCTTCTCGTTCTTCTCGGCAACTGCAAGACTTGGAATGGAAGCGGGTGCAGACTGGAATGGCTCCTTTGTCACGGCTTTATTTTCAACGCGCGTTTTTTCAGGGGGCGTATGGACTGGTTCTGCTTTGATCTTCTCGCGCTGGGTAACGGTCGATCCTGTACCGTTTCGTTGTTGCGGGTAAAACATTATGAAACTCCACGCCGACATAACCAGGATCATCAAGGCGCCGATTGATAACCTCAAGCGTTTGACGTTAGAGAACTGATAGTGATGCTGGCCCGATTTTTTCAATTCATGGATCGGTTGTATTGGCCGGCTTTCATCTTCTTCCTTCTCAGAATCACTGACTCTACTCTCGGCTTTTACTTGCGGGGCTAAAAACGCTCTTTCAAGATTCCGCAATTGAATCCTTTCCGCCCCAGTCCGCTGATCCATACTCGGCAAATGCCCGCTCAAGCGCAATTCATAGGCGGCCTGATCAATCATCTTGGCAGTGACCTTGTATTCGCATGCTCGATAGGCGCGCAGCAAAGCGCTATCGCAAACCGCGTTGATCAGCCGCGGAACCCCGCCGGACGAATCGATGATCCTCTCAATGGCCCGCTGCTCGAACAGCTCTTCGCCCTGATATCCGACCTTATTGAGTCTAAATGCAATATAGGGAGCGACGTCATTCTTTCTAAGAGGGGTCAACCGTTTCGTCAGAGTCATGCGCTCTTTGAGTGATTTGAGCTGGGCGAGCCGGCCTTGAAGGCCCGGCTGACCTGCCAACACAATCGACATCAACCCTTTGCCCTCAGAGCTGCATAGGAGCGGAAGCTCCTTCAACACTTCCTCCAACACTTCCTCGCTGATGGGCTGGGCCTCGTCGAAAACCAATGCGACACCGCGGTCTTTGCCGCGCCGTTCCTGTAGATAGCCATCGAGCTGCTTGAGCAAGGATTCTCGGTCCGTTGAAATGCTGGAAACACCCGTTTCCTCTAGGATCTCGCGGAGTAGCCCGATGAAGCTCAGGCGAGCATTAACGCCAATGAAGATGTAATCGATCTTGTCTGCCGAGTTACCGATCAATCGCCTCAGCAGCGTTGTTTTGCCGGTTCCCGCCTCGCCGGTAACGGCGACAAACGCGCCCTTTCCCGCGATTTCGCGCGCCAGAGCAGTAAGTATTTTCTCATTGGCCGCGTTACTGTAGAAAAATTGCGGATCAGAGGTGCCGCTGAAAGGCGGCTCTGCAAAGCCGAAATGCTTGCAGTACGTGAGGTCTTGCGGCACTAGCGACAATGGCGGATCAAGGAGCGATCGAAACTCGCTATTCGTAAATTCCGGTCTAACAAAGCACGTTTCCATCAGGCGTTCTCTTTGCCCCGCCCTCGACCTGCCAATACGTCTATCACTCGCGTGGTCCCATGCCAACCGTTGCAAACTAACGCAAGGGATCCTAGTTCCAGTCGATCTTTGCCCCGCTGCGGGACTGAGTTTAGGTGCTTTGACTCGATCCATGTCGTTTTCCGAGCCTTGTGGAATACGTTTGGTGTTCTAAATTAACCTTTGGCGGGTCAGACTTGCTGTCCTCCGTCTAGTCGAGATAAAACCATCGGCGTGAATGGCTGGAATATTGAGGAGAAGCATCTAATGTTCAGAAGAGGAATATTTGCCAGAACTCAAGCGCCGGGCTTGCTGATCGTCATTGCGTTGTTGTTTGCCAGCAACTCATTAGCGGCAGAAGCACCAGAGGATTGGAAAAGGATCGTCGAAGCCGCAAAGAAGGAAAGCAAAGTCGTCGCCGGTGGCCCGCCCACCGCGGTGCTGAGAAAACAGTATAAAGATACCTTCGAGAACAGATTTGGTCTTGAATTGGAACTTATCTCGGCGCCCGGCCCGCAGAATGCCGGCAAAGCAATGGCCGAGTTTAAAGCCGGAGTCCGCTACTTCGACGTTCTTCACGGCGGCTCGGGGACTTTGGAGCCGC
>WNFV01001371.1_pt1 | contig 33368 bp, 36 predicted proteins | sample 5400101 | NCBI WGS metagenome assembly WNFV01 (sample SAMN13153361, study PRJNA577476) | soil metagenome | isolation source: 115 cm soil or saprolite under grassland replicate 1 | place: USA:California | collected 2016-06-15 | reverse complement strand
TGACAGCTTGGAGCGGGGGTCGGCGCGCAGAAGCGGCTTGCAGCGCACCTGGCCGGTGGCCGGGTCCAGCCCGCGCGCCAGCGCCCGCACCTGCTCCGGGGTGGCCTCACCCCCAAGGCCGCTGGCGGCGGCGACGTCGCCGACGAACCGGCCCGGTGACTCCCCTTTGCCCGAGAAGTACTCTTCGCGGTCTTTGGCGATCTGGTCGAGCCAGTAGTCCTCCTGGCCGACGTGCAGCGCCTTGACCGGCAGCGCCAACCCTGGCTCCTCCCCTGGCGACCGCGCAAGCGGGCATCGCAGATGCGGATGTGTAGGAAACTTGGAATTGAGGGTGAGTGTAGCACGGAGGTGGGGAGGAAAAGGGGTAAGAAGATGCGTGGGATGGCGGGTGATCGAGCAGGTGGAGTTGGAATGCGTTATGAGGGTCGGGCGGCTTGGGGGCTGGTGGCAAGTCGGTGTGATGGATTGCTAAGCATGATGTGATGAAGCGTTGGCTACGGAGAGTGGGCGGTCGCGAGGACCGTTTCAGGTGGTGCGAAGGTGGTTGGGCCGCATTTGGGCCGCGGACCAGCGGAAACCAGGGGACACCACCGGTCTCCAGCGGTCAACAAATCCCCTGGTGATAACCCGTTACACCGCATCGTAGCGGCTCGAAAATTAGCCGGATTATCCCTGATAAGGATGAGGTCCCAGGTTCAAGTCCTGGCAGGCCCACCACACCAGCCCTGACCAGCGGAAACGCTGGTCATATTCACGTTCGGAGGCGGTTCGGCGGGCCGTGTACCGGATGGACACCTCATAACTGGCTTAACTTCCTGAGGTGTCATGGACAAGCCGGTCCGCTCCCCTCTCGCTCGCTCCTTCGAGCGGCACATGCGCGCCGAGAACCGCTCCGAGCGCACCATTGCCACCTACCTGATGGGGCTGCGCCAGGCCGAGACCTTCCTGCGGGAGCGGCCCGACCGGGCCAGGTGCACCGACGAGCGTGAGCGCGCCGCCCTGCGCCCCACCACCCTTGAGGCGGCCACCCGCGCCGACCTGGAAGCGTTCATGGCCGAGGTCCTCGCCCGCCGCGCCCCGAGCACCGCGGCGACCTACTACAAGGTCCTCAAGGTGCTGTACGCCTGGTTGCTGGACGAGCAGGAGATCGACACCGACCCGATGGCGCGGATGAAGCCGCCGACCGTGCCGGCCAAGCCGGTCCCGATCGTGCCCGCCGACGGGCTTAAGCGGCTGTTCGCGGCTTGCGCCGGCCCAGGCTTCGAGGCGCGCCGCGACACCGCGCTGATCATGCTGCTGCTGGACACCGGCGCCCGCCGGGCCGAGATGGTCGGGCTGAAGCTCGCCGACGTTGACCTGGACCTGGACGTGCTGCTGGTGCTCGGCAAGGGTCGCCGCGAGCGGACCCTGCCGTTCGGCCGCAAGGCGGGGGAGGCGCTGGACCGCTACCTGCGGGCCCGGGCCCGCCACAAGGATGCCGAGCTGCCGTGGCTGTGGCTGGGCCTGAAGGGGCGCCTGACCGAGTGGGGGCTGGTGCAGATGCTGCGGCGCCGCGGCGCCCAGGTGGGCCTCCCAGGGTTGCATCCCCACCAGCTGCGGCACACCTTTGCCCACGAGTGGCTGGTGCAGGGTGGCGCCGAGACCGACCTGATGCAGATTGCCGGCTGGAAGTCGCGGACGATGCTCCAGCGATACGGCGCCTCGGCCGCTGACGCTCGGGCCCGCGAGGCGCACCGGCGCCTCTCCCCCGCTGACCGGCTGTAAGGAGACGCCCGTCCGTGCCAACCGAATGTCAGGCGAGAGCCGGGGGGTTTTCGTAGCGGACGCGGGCCAGCAGCTCGATGGCGCGGTGGCGGATGGCGAGGCTGGCGGGCTGCGCCAGGCAGGTCCTGATCGCCCGCTCCAGCGCCTGCTCGTCCCCGGCGGCGAGGCCGCGCAGCTCCGCCATGGCTGCGTCGTCGTCGAAGGCGTGAGTGGCAAGCACCATCGCCTGCGTGACCAGCCGGTCGATCAGGGTCGCAGTCATGGGTTGCACGCTACCGACCTGGTGCCAGTTGGCAAGCCCGACCCGGCCTGGCTGTGGATAACCCTGGGTCCGGCTCCTCAGACGTCGGATTCGAACCGACGATCTTCCGATTGCGAGTGAGAACGAAGCCGTGCACCCGTGTGCCACACTTGCTGCTATGTCATGGCTCTCTCAAGGAGGAGCAAGTGTCCGCTCAGGCAGTAGCCCGGCTGGCTCAAGCGGTCAGCGATGCGTTGGAGGAGTTCGCCAACGAGATCCTTGCTGGCTCGGCGGATGCGGCTCCGGTCTTCACCAAGGTCGAGATCCCTCACGCCCGCGGCGAGCGTCAGCAGATGACCCTGGAACTGCCTGGCCTTCAGTCCGAGGCGGGGATGAAGACCTCGGAGGTGGCTGCTGGCATCCAGTACGACGATCCCAACACCTACAACATTCTGCGGGGACTGGAACGGGCAGGACTGGTCGAACTGATCCCTGATGCATCGCCCCAGCGATGGCGACTCGCACCCCGCTATCGGACGACTGCGACCACCCTGGCCCGGGTCGCTTCCCGCATTCGGCCAGGTGAGTGGTCGACCTATGGGGACATCTCGATCGTCGTGCGAGGAGACGTCAAAGCGGCCCATGCCGTGGGCCAAGCAGCAGCAACACGGACTGACTTTCCCACTCCGTGGCGTGTGCTCAAGGAGGGCGGCTTCATCCAGAAGCACTGGAAGGACGCTGAGGGCCGTGGGCCGGAAGAGGTTCGTCGACGGCTGGAGGCCGAAGGGGTCAGGTTCGACAGAGACGGGAGGGCGCGCAAGGAGTTTCGGGTTGGCTGGGATGTGCTCCTTGAGCGTAAAGACCAAGAGCCGTTCGAGGAGTAGACAGGTGACGGACCCTGTTGGCCGCGGGACAAGTCCTCGACAAACGCTTCTACAGCTTCCAGGTCCTGAGAGGGATGTCGGTTGCTCGTTCCGCCTCAGGCACTCTGAGCACGGTCAAGAGGAGCTGCCTGGGCCGGCTGCTGCGGTTGACTACCTGGTCATCTGCCTCGCGAGCCTGATCGCATTCTTCCATCCCAGACAGGCGGCATGCAGCTGGACCGATCTGGCCAGGTCTGATGCGAGGCTGAAGGCCGAGAGGGCGGCTGGTGGTTACTTGGCGGTGGGTGCGGGGCCTGGCATCGGGCCGATTTCGGCCTGATCAGCGCTAGCGTCCTCGCCGGCAGGGCCGCTCGGTCGCCTTCCGTCAAGGGGCGCCAGAACGGCTACCTCTGGGACGTACGCGACCCACAGCACCTGGATCGCGCTGCCAGCGATGCAGACTCGTTGCCAACTTACGTCGAGCGGGAACGGTTTGGACGCGGCCGGCGGCTTCCATGTCAGTGGCGGCCCCAGTACCAGCTCCCGCTCTCCTGGAATGGACTCCAGCGTATGCAGTACGACCGTCCCGCAGTATTCGCTCCCGTCCGTGAGCTGGATGCGAGCGTAGGGACGAGCCCCTCGGGGAAGTTCTCTCCGGAAGACCTGCCACCAGCCGGACACAGATGGTTGGACGGTTGCCTGCCGCCGGCCAGCCAGCGCCCGATCCACCAGTACGGCGAGCGTAACGGCGACGGCCAGTTCTAGCAGCACAAACCGGATGACGACGGTCCCAGCCGTCTGAAGATACCCGGGGGGATCTGCAAGCCAGTGGGCGACATCCGGAACCAAACCCAACGCCCGCCACCGGTCAACGATGGCAAGGAGCAGGACCGCAGCCACGCTGAAGAGCAGGCTCGCGAGTGCGGTTCGGCCCGCCTCCCGAAAGGCAGTCTCTGTTCTGCCCGGGCGGCGCCGCTCCTGGAGCAGTTCGAAGAGGATCCCTGGGGCAACCAGGAATAAGAATGCAACCAGGGAAAGGATCGTCTGCGGGATCACGACCTGGTCGCGGTGGCATCTCCCGAGGAAGTTGCTGCTGTGGGCTGGCTTCCCTCGGCTGCCCCAGTGGCCGCTGTCGTCGCCGGCATGGTCCCAAGGACCTGCGGGGGAACGGACGTGATCTGTGCCGGGAGAGTCACGAAGATATCCGCAGCCCGGCCTCCAGCGACGACGGCCGTCAGCGTCTCCCTCCCCTGACCTGCTGCCGGGTCTGGCTGCTTGGTTGATGCCACTCTCCAACCTCCTTCGCGCTGAGCGTTGTTCCTGGTCAGCGGAGGCTAGCATGCGTCACAGACGAGCCGGGCGCGGCACCGGAGGTCGCCGCACTCCGAGGCGGCGGCCGTTTCCCTCCGGATCTGGGATCTGCGAGGATCGGGCGAACGTTGTCGGTCCTGGGCGTGGAGGGTTCGTGTCGCCGACTCCTGCAGTGGCTCCCTTCCAGCAGTTCCTCGATACGCTGAAGAAGGCTAGCAATGAGACGCAGACGCGCGAGGCGTTCGTCGTTCTGGCCGCCACCGGGTTCGATGAGGACGGGAGCTTCGCTACCGAGCTTGCCCTTGGCGCGGAGTATCAAGTGCGCTTCGAGAAGACAGGGCTGATTCGGCGTGGGGCGATCGACTCGTTTTACGGGAATCTCATCATCGAGTTTGAGCACGACCTGACCAAGACTGGCGCACATGCGCTTGACCAACTTCGCACGTACGTGGCTGGTGCGTGGCGTGAGGACGGTGGGCCAAGCCGCTCCTATCTAGCGGTTGCCTCAGATGGTGCCCGTTGGGAGGTCTATGCGGCACGACCCGGAGATCCTGGGGCGTTGATGGAACCGAGCAACGTCCACCTTGAGAGAAGCGAGTCGTGGCCTGTCTCCGGAGAACAAGCAAACGCGGTCTCACTGCGAGACTTCCTCAATCGCCTATTCTTCCGCAAGAGGTTGCTGAAGCCCACTGCAGCCAACTTTGCCCGAGACTTCGGCCTTGGGAGCCCCGCCTATCTAGCTGCAAGCACCGAGCTCGGCCTCAGGCTGGCCGAGTTGACGCACGACCCTCAGGTCAAGGTCCTACGGCAGGCCTGGTCAGACTCCCTCCAGATCTCATACGGCAGTGTTTCCACTGACGATGAGCTATTTGTAAAACATACCTACTTGGCTGCTCTCGCCAGGCTTCTGCTGTGGGCGGCGTTGGAGCACCGTCAGCTCTCAACAGGAGAGCTACAAGATGTTATTGACGGAACCTACTTCAAGGGCGCTCGACGGATCGCCAACCTGGCGGAGTACGACTTCTTTCAGTGGCACGCCCTCAAAGGCGCTACAGTAGCGGAGCGCGCATGGCTTGGGCTAGCTCGGCACCTGTCCGGCTACGATCTCACGGGCATCCGAGAGGACATCCTCAAGCCACTCTACGAAGATCTCGTTGACCCAGCTTTCCGCCACGATCTCGGCGAGTTCTACACGCCCGACTGGCTCGCCTCCATGATCACAGAGCGGATCTTGCGGGACTGGGACTGGGCGGCTGGCGTGCCGGCCGTTCTTGACCCGGCTTGCGGATCGGGCACCTTCCTTCGAGTCGGCATCGAGCTGATCCGGGAGCGCAGCGGGCTAACGGACAACGATCTCCTCGAGGAGGTTCTCGGCAAGGTCGTTGGCGTTGACGTACATCCGCTCGCCGTGACCATCTCGAAGGCAACCTACCTGCTCGCCATGAAGGACCTGGTACCTCAGTCCCATCGTCCGATCACGCTTCCGGTCTTCTTGGCCAACTCGCTCCGCACGCCGCCTCGAAAGGAGACGGCATCCCTCCTTGCAGAGACAACGGAAGTCGACGTCGGTGGCCGCAAGTTCGACCTTCCAGTCGATTTCGTTCGCCACGGTCGGGACTTCGATGAAGCGATCGATGACGTACTCGCCGTCGGCCAAGCCTTCGCGCGGTCCTCCAGTAGTCAGCCCGCTGGCGCTCCAACCGCCTTCGCCGCGCGAGTCGCCAAGCGATACGACCACTACCAAGATCCCGAAACGCTGGTAGCGACCCTCGGCAAGATGGCTCAGCACTTCGCGCGTCTTATCAAAGGCCGCAAGGACTCCATCCATGGGTACATGCTGAAGAACCACCACCGGCTTGCCATGCTCGGCCAAAGCTTCGATGTGGTAGTTGGCAACCCTCCCTGGCTCACCGTGAGTGCCATCGGCACCGAGAGCTACAAGAACCGGGTTATCCAACTAGCGATCGATTCCAGCATCGCGCCCCGCGCGACCGGGGTGTTGGCGCACACGGAGCTTGCGACGCTCTTTCTTCCCCAGGCCTCCACCGAGTTCCTCAGTGAGCGCACGGGAAAGGAAGCCCGCATCGGCTTGGTCATGCCCCGAAGCGTGTTTACCGCAACGCAGCACCGCCTACTCCGAGAAGGAAAGTACAGGGCGTTGTTCGACGTCGTTGAAATATGGGACCTTGCTGGCGTGCACCCCCTCTTCAATGTCCCAGCCTGCGTGCTGTTTGCTGCTCGCCGCAACCCAAGACCAACCCAGAAGAAACCAGGACAGGTGCTCGCCGGAGTGCTACCGCGCAAAGACGTTCCACTCTCCCTGGCAACAACGAGCCTGCAGCTCACGCCAGCGACCTTTCAACTGAAGTATCTAGGCAAGCGCTCGGCCTGGACCACCGGAGGGGGCGAAGGCACCACGTCGACGACAGCGCGGACGCAAGTCAACCCGTACAAAGCTGTGGTCCGGCAGGGAGCTATCCTATATCCACAAACCCTGTTGGTAGTGCGAACCCCGACGGAAGTCTCGCGCGCGAGCGGCGTGGTGCCGGTGGCCCCTGATCCAGCAGCTGCAAAGCAGGCGAAGCTCTTGCCCAACCTTCGCTTCCGTAAGCTGGTGAATGCCGAGAGCTTGTACTTGACGGCAGCGGCTGAACACATCTTCCCCTACGCCCTCAGCCCAGAACTATGGACGGTGATCCTCCCAACCCTGAACGATCCCGGACATAGCGAATTTCGACCATGCAGCGCCGAGGAGTTACGGCAACAGGGCCGAGTGGAGACTGCGGACTGGCTCGACTTCGCCGAGAAGCAGTGGGCGAGAGCGCGAAAGAAGGGAGACCCCACGCCTTTGTCAGAGCGCCTCGACTACCTCGGCCAGTTCAGTGCCCAAAGTGAGCAGCGGCGGTTCATCGTCCTGTATACAGCTTCAGCAGGGCGGCCGTATGCGACGGTCCTGGACAGGGACAAGCTTCCACTTCCCTTTGTGGCCCGGGACAAGACCTACTGGGCTTCGTTCAGGACGGCAAAGGAAGCACATTTCCTTACAGCTTTCCTTAATTCAGAGTTTGTGGCAGAGGCCATCGCAGACTGGATGACGACGGGACTTCTCGGTCCGAGAGACATCCATACACGACCTCTTGATGTTCCCTGGCCGAGGTTTGATCCTAGGGACGAGATGCACGAACGGCTTGTTGAGGTTAGCAGAGGCCTTTCGACGACCGCTAGAGCGCAACTCGAGGGTGGTCCCCTTCGGCCGGCCAGCATTGGGCGAGCGCGGGCGTGGTTGCGGAATCGACTTTCCTCCGACGATCTCAACGCCGTGGAAGTATTGGTAGCGCATTTGTCTTCGACGGCGTAGAGCGCAATTGCGGTGCTCCCTCCTCTTCCCTACCGGCCAGAGGGTTTCTCCGCCCGGAGCGCTTCGCGCAACCCGTCTATGTAGTCCTCGAGTGGGACGTCCAAGCTCTGAACGTCCCGGCGGCTCCAGAGCCCCTCATCCACAGGGTCGGGGTTGCGCTGGATCGCCCAGGATTTGGACCGCAGCTTCTCGTCGCCCCAGAGCCGGTTGAGGATCACCCGCTGGTTGGACTCCTGGAGGCTGTAGCCGACGAACAGGCAGTGGGAGCGACGCAGCGTCCGTACGAGCGTGACCGGGAACAGCTTGGAGACATCCGTCCTGGCCAGGTAGTCGATGTAGTGGTCCTCGGTGATGACGAAGCTGTCGCGGGTCTCGTCGTCGCGATCCACCGACCCGCCCAACTTGAGGATCACCGTGCGCTCGTCGGTGGTCAGGTCGTAGTAGGCGTTCGGCTCCAGGATCGTCCTCGGCGTGCCGTCGTGGGGGTGATGGGTGAACTTCCCGCGATCGGGCCCTTCGGCGTCGTAGATCACCAAGTCGAACGGCTCGTCGGCATCGCGGAAGGCCTGCTCCAGCACGTCGTCGTAGTTGGTGGTGACGATGAGCTGGTAGGGCGGGGCCTCGGCGCGATGCTCGCGCAGGATCGACGGGAGTTCGGCGAGGAAGCGGTGCAGCGCGGTGGGCGGGTAGTCGCCGTTGAACAGCCGGCGCAGTTCCTCGTAGAGCGGGAAGGCGCCGACCGTCAGCGTCACGTACTGGGCGACTCGCATGAGGTCGTCCTCACACTTGCCCCTATAGCTGAACATTCGGGCCAGATACTGAGCGAGCTCCGTGTTGGTGGGCAGCCAGTCAAACTGCCCGGGTCGCCAGGTCAGCTCCTCCGGCCGTCCGCATAGGTTGGCGTCGGCCCCGAGGAACGGGACCACCCGACCAGCCCGGATCTCACCGGCCACCAGCCGATAGTGGTCACCCAGCTGAGGTTTCTTTCTTTGCACCTCGATCGGCTCGGGGAGCGGATCGTCCAGAGCCCGCTTGGCCGCCTCTGCGACCAGTGAGTTGCTTGAGCGGGTGAGGGCGCTGAGGGCAAGCAGAGCCTCGTTGGCGAACTCCTCTCGCAGTCGAGCCGTTTCGAGAAACGCAACGGCCCCTTCGCTTTCCGCCAATGGCAGTGTCGAGATGCCATGGTCGCGCAGCCAGCCTTCTTCAAGGGCAGTGTTCAGGATCCAGAACGCCTCGGGCGTTGACTGCTTCGCCAACCCCCACAGCCGAGATGCAGCCTGGCGGTCGTTCTTCAGCGCCCATTCCAAGAGCGAGAACGCCTCAGGCATCTCAAGCTCCAGCAGCGCCACCAGAAGGTGGGAAGTCTCCTTGTCGTCATCCGACGCCGAGAGTCGCTGGCGTAGCACCTGCCACACGTCCACCCCGCTGTCGATCACAGGACCGATGATCTGATCCAGCTTGACCCCCCGTTCCAGAGCAGACCGGAGCACCAGCTCCCCTTCAGCACGCGTAAGTTCGAGCAGGTGCAGCTGATCTCGCACCTCCAGGACATTCTTCATGTCGAGAAGGGGTTGGTCCCCCTGGCCTAGAGTTTCACGCAGGATCCGGCGCAGCCACACCTGTCGAGCTGCGCGAGTCAGCTCATCCAGTCGTTCCACCAAGTAGTCGTGGGTAAGCTCGACAACGTCCGGGCCCTCCCGCGTGCTGAGCTGAATCAAGTGCGCCTGCGCGAGCCGCTTGAGGAGGGCCCGCAGCGTGCTCTCGTCGGCGTCGAGAGCCTGCCGTAGGCTCAGGAGATCCCAGATGCGCTTCGTACCGCGGTCGGTTCGAAGCCGTGGTAGGAGCTTCACCAGCACGTGGAGTTGCTCACGGGTCTCGAGCTGCTCGAACCCCTCGTACAGCCGCTGCTCGATGATCTGTTGCGCAACGCTCCCACCTTGCTCGGCGGCTCCGAGCGCTCGATACTGCTCTAGAGTGATCTGGTTCTCACTCCTGCGCTGCCAGAGTGTGTGGCAGACGATCTGGAGCTGAGCCGGCTCGATTTGCTTGGTCGGGTTCGTCCTTAGGACAACCCGGCCGCTCTCGGTGAGGTCCCGCACCAAGGCCTCGAGGAGTTCTGGCTCGAAGGTGACGCCGAACGCGCGGGCGGGACGCTCGATGGCGTCAATCGCCGCTTCACGATCAAACCACCGCAGTCGCAGGTTGGAGCCCTCATCGAAAATGTTGGGGATCTCGTCGCTGAACATGTCCAGTTCGACGAAGAACTCCTCGCGCATCGAGAGCACGACATGCGCGAGCGACTCGTCGTCCTCATAGATCCGCGCGAGTTCGGACACGAACCGTCGAGCTCTCCCATAGTCGTCTTGGACCGCGTAGAGGAAGAACTCCTCGAACTGGTCGAAGAAGAGAACCAGCGGCTTTCCGAGCTGTAACCCCAGTGCGTTCAGTCGGGCGGCGAACCCGCCGCTCGGTGGCAACGGCCGGCCCAGCTGTTCCTCGATCACCGACAAGGCCGACTGCATTGGGTCGCGCTGCACGCGGACGTGGAAGCTCTCGTAGCCTTGTTCGTCTAGCAGTGGCCGGACGCCAGCGTTGATCAGTGAGGTCTTGCCGGTTCCGGTCTTGGCGAACAGCACGACCAGCGGCTGGACGACGACATCGGCGAAGAGGATCTTGATCTCCCGGTCCCGGCCGAAGAACAGGTCGTGGTCACGAAACCCGTAAGAGTCCAAGAACTTGTAGGGAGACCGCATCGCCATCTCAGACCTCCGACGCCGCCGCGTACCGCTCTTCGAGTTGCGCTGCGAATTCGTAGAGATCTATGTCGTAGATCGTGACTCTCTTGCTCGCCCAGAAGTCCACCCAGAATTGAGAAGGGCTCTTCTGAATAGCGAAGGACCTGCGTCGCATGTCGAAGGACAACTTCTCCACGATGCCCTTGTAGATTGTTCTGAAGTCCCAGTCCTCAAGCCCGTACCCAAGGAACAGCAGCACACCCCTGGTCAGCTTCTCTTCGATCTGCCTCGGCACCGCGTGGCTTCTGACTGGTGCGAGGGTCAGGAACTCGATGTAATCCTCTTCCGAGATAATTACCGGAGGCGGCTCGCCCCTCGGGCCACGTGGGATCACTTGGTCGCCGAAGGAACCGTGGATCTTGTAGAGGACGGGACCACTGTGGCGCACCAGCTCCTCCTGGAGGGCCGCCTGTTCCTTGGAGGTCCGTGGCGGTGCGACTACCAGGGGCCGTTTCCCAGCGTGCTCAAGGGCCCGCTCCATCAGTCGGTCGTAATTGGTGGTGACGAGCAGCTCCAGCGGCAGACGTGCGAGCGTGTGGAGCAGTCTCGACGGCTCACATTGCTCGTCCGGGAGGATGGACCGCAGTAGGCTCATGAGGTACTCATTGTCGCCCGTGAACTGCACATGCAGCGATACCCGGGCAAGGTCGTGGAGCCGGAGCCGCACGAGATCCTTGTACTGTTCCCGCAACGGCCTCGGAGCGGCCTCCACGAGGTGCCTGATCTCGCGCATGAGCTTGTCGATGTCTGGCGTTGGGGTGCCCAGCAGGCGTTCGAGCAGCCGGATCGCCACCTCGCCGCCGAGCGGCAGGCCCCGGTATTCGCCGTTGCTGACGTTCACGCCGGCGCCGAGGAATGGGACACAACGGCGTGCGCGAAGCGCCTGGATAATCAGGTCCCAGTGGGTAGGATGCATCAGCGGCGTTCTGCGGAGAGGGTCGCCAGGTCCAAGTATGTCACGAGCAGCCCTCCGGATACAGATAGCCGTCTTGGCGCCGAAGGTGCCGTACGTCAGAGTGGGCCGATTGTAACCTTCTTCCGCCAGTCAAGGTCGACTGGCCACTGCGAGTCAGACCAACCGCTGGCGACTACTCAGCGAGGGCAAAGTCGCCATCTTCTCGTCCCGCTGGCATGCTCGGGCGGTCCTAGGCGCAGGACTGCTGGGTGGCCAGCTCACGGGTCAGCAGGTCACGTGTCGGAGACAGAGGGCCAGCGCACGGTAATCACAGTCGTATCCTTCTCAGCCTGCCAGTGGTGGTTGATCCCCGGCCCCCACAGCGCGTAGTCGCCCTCGTTCTCCAGGATGAACGAACCAACCGAGAGGTCGAGGCGAAAGCGGCCACTCACAAGCAGCAGCAGCGTGGTGCGTTGCTCATCGGTCACCCACTCTTCGCGTCCCTCACCTGCAGGGTGGACGCCCCACTTGACCTCGACATCGCGAGAAGCCCGGACGCCGTCGGCGTCACCGAGGAAGTGGCCAATCAGCCAGCCGCGATGCTCCTGCCTGTCGGTGTGCGCGTTCCCGACATGCCAATTCTCCCCCATCAAGCCTCCACGTCGATCTCGGGGACGGCGACTCGTGACGCGATGTCCAGCTCGGCCAAGCGGCGGAGCCCTTCGACGAAGGCGAACAGGCCCTCGTTGCTCCACCGCGGGTCGAGCATCAAGTCTTGCAGACCGGCAGCATCCCGGCTGGAGCACAGCCTGACCTGGCGGATCTCCCAGTTGGCTTCGATCTGGCCGCCGAACCGTGCCCACCACTCGTCGTCGTTGATGACGATCAGGCACGGGAACTCGTAGTTGCCGGTGAGCAGGTTCACCCCGAACCCCACACACTCAAGCTGGTAGGCGCTGGGGTCTTGGTGGTCGAGCAGCCAGCGCAGCGGCTCGCTGAGCAGGTCGGTGTGGAAGGGGTCGACCTTTCGCAGCCCTTGGTCGAAGACGTTGCCGAGTTCGTCACGCCCGAGCAGTTCCTCCTCCAGTTCCCGGTGCACCGAGGTGGACAGGTCGGCCTCGGCCGATGGCTCGACCGTCGGCCCGTGGAATGCCTTGGGGATGACGGCCAGCCGCCCAACGACGTTCAGTACCCGGGGCGACCGCTCCTGCACCAGCAGGGCGTAGTCCGGCGGCCGCCGCCCCGCCAGGCCCCTCGGCCGTGCGGCCGCCAGCAGCGCCACCGGCCCGCCAGCGCAGACGCGACGCTCGAAGTCAAGGGCGTGGGTGGCCGAGGGAAGCTGGGTGTCGCGGAGAGGAAGGCGCAGCCGCCGATCTCGCGTGGCCGTGACAGCAGTGTGCTCGGTGAGATCGGCGAGCGTGTCGACCAGCTCCGCCTCCAGCAGGTCCATGGTCAGCGCATAGGTGGCGAAGTCGACCAGCGTGACGGCCGCCCGCAGGCGACCAGGCTCGATCGCAATCCTGAGCAGCTGGTAGATCGGGTTGTTGACCAGCACCGTCGCCGACAGCTCCGCCTGTGCCAGACGGTCGATGGCGGCATCGAGCAGCTCGCCCTCCAGCAGCGGCGTCGGTATCGGAGCGGCCGTCGGCGAGATGAACTGGAAGTGCTCGGCCGGGGTGCCCAGGGGAACCCGCGCCTGGAGCCATCCCGGCTTGGTGAGCACGCTCGTCACGAGGGTGTGGCCGCCCACGCTCGCCTTGTACAGCCCATGGCCCTCAATTGATGAAGCGGAGTAGTAGCGCTCAAGGGCGGCGACGAGCTGGTCGCGGGTGAGGCGACCGCGTGTGTAGGCACGCTGATGCCGCACCGACTCGGGGAGGTTCCGGGTCTCGCGAATCCGGGAGGTGAGCCGGTCGTGGGCTTCGCGGACGCTGAGGCTGCTGTGCTCGGCGATCCACTCGACGAAGTCGACGGACCTGACCTCGGGCGCGGCCTCGGTTGCCAACGGCTGCGGCAAGGTGCCCGGCTGCCGCTCGGCCAAGCCGAGGAGAGGTCGAGGGATGCAGAGCCCGTCGGCGAAGCGCTCGAACAACTCCATCGCGGTGACGTGCCGGGCACCCCGCTCCAAGTCGCTCACGTCGGGTTGGGGGACACCGGTGAGCACGCTGACGTCGGTCTGGCTGGCTCCCGTCCATCTGCGGAAGATGCGGATCACCGCGCCCATGTCACGCTCTGACAACGCCGCGCGCATCTCGGCTCGCTCCCAGAGGCCCGGAGGTGCTACCGGGAGTTCGCGTCGTTGACGCGCCATCCTCGTCACCCGCCAGTCGGTGCTCGCTCGCCACATCTATAGGTCGCTGGTATGCCCTGACGACCTTGGTTCGCCTTGTCGCCAGTCGCATCGTGTCGCCATGACCTCACGACCTGCCCACCTCTCCGGCACCTCGGCGCACCAGCCAGCGGTACACCGACGTCAGCAGCTCCCGCCCGCTGTCGTTCAGGCGCGGGTCGGCGTTCAGCGCCTCGATCACGCTGACCGGCCCATCCGCTCCAGCGGTCACGTAGCCGAGCAACTTGGCCAGGGAGCCGGGCTCGAGCCCCAGTACCGCTTCGAGCTTGGTGACGGTCGCCAGGTCGGGCGCGCCGCGTCCTTCTTCCCACTGCCACACGGCGCTTCCTGTTCGCCCGACCGCCTCACCGACCGCGCGCTGCGACAGTCCGTATGTGTCGCGGGCGCGTCGGAGTGCCTGGCGGAAGGCCTCTCGTTGTTCACGGCGGCTGTTCATGCCGCGAGGATGCCGGATTCGCTTGTCGGTGTCGAGGTGATCCTTGTGGAAGGATCTGCTGCGCAGCGTATAGGAGATCCTCTAGGATTCGGATACGTCAACGGGAGGGGTGAGGAGTAGGCAAGGAGGGCCAGCAGTAGGTGGCCCCGGCGCAGATAGGAGCTGCCCGGGGCCTGGCAACTCAAGAGAGGACCCCCTGAGATGCGCGACCAGCGTAGCGCCTCCGCGCTGTCCACCTACGACCTGAGCCCCGCCGAGCGGAGCTTGCGGGCCCGGCTCGCCGTCCACACGCTGCACGCCACGCGCGATGCCCGCCAGACGACCGCGCTCGCCCGCGCGGGGTTCCTGGTCCGGTTCGAGCGCGAGGTCGACCCCGGCGGCACGCTGGACCCCAGCGAGCGCCGCCGGCGTGCCGAGCACGCGCGGCGCGCCTACTTCATCCGGCTCTCCCTTGCCGCCATCGCGGCCAGGCGCGCCAAGCGCGCCGTGCAGGCGGAGGGGTGACGCCACGTGAGCGTCGCCGACCCGCTTGACAGCGCGGTGTGCGAGGGCGTCGCCCGCGCCGACTACGACCCGTTCTTCACCGAGACGCCCGAGGCCCAGGCCGACGCGCTGGCCATGTGCCGCATCTGCCCCGCCAAGGCGGCGTGCCTGGCGTACGCCGTGGAGACCGGGCAGGTGTTCGGCATCTGGGGCGGCAAGACCCAGGCGCAGATCCGCCGCCTAATCGTCCGCGCCCGCGGCGGCCGGCCGCGCGGCCACCTCGTTCCGCCCGGCCACCCCAACGCGGACAAGACCCACTGCAAGCACGGCCACCCGTTCGACGCGGCCAACACCTACTACGCCGCCAACGGGGAGCGCCGCTGCCGCGCCTGCCGGCGTGCCCGCCTCGCCCGGGCGCGCCGCCTGGCAGGCCGCGCCGACGGTGGTGAGCGCTGATGCGCCCCGACCAGCGCCCCCTCCGCTCGCTGACCGAGGCCGAGCCGCTCCCTGCAGATCTGGTGGGGCGCCTAGCGGATCAGGCGATCGACCGCTACGAGCAGTTCACCCGCGACGGCCACCCGGCTGGCGAGGCCCTCTGGCCTCCCCTGGAGGACCCCGCGGCGGCCGACCGCTCCGCTCGCGTGGCGTCTGCCGAGCTCGAGACGGCTGAGGCGTCGCGGTACTGGACCGTGCCAGGGGCGCGGTTCCGGCAGCTCGCCGCCGATGCCATCGGCCTGTACGTCGAGGGCTACGCCTACGGCTACGACCGCCAGCAGGCCCGCGCTGCCGCGGTGCGGGAGTCCCTGGAGGGCGAGGCCGCCCGCGCGGAGGTCCCCCCGCCGGAGCGTCATGCAGAGGCGCTCGCCGAGGCGCCTGGCGCGCCGGCATGGGCTGCATTCGCCAGGTGGGTGGAGCGGGCCGAGCGGGTCCGTGGTGGGGGTGAGCGCTGATGGGCGCCCATCCCACCCAACCCCCTCGGTTGAGCGACGTGGAGCTGCGCCTGGCTGAGCAGTACGTGAGCGTGCTGGACTTCGTGTCCCGCTGCGCGCAGGCGATCGACGGCGGTGACTGGTTCTACCTGTACGACAAGGCTAGCCAGCTCGAGGGCGCCGCCGGTCGGCTGGCCGAGATCGCCGGCGAGACCTGGCACGAGATCAGCGCTGGCAAGCCGCGGCCTCGCACCGAGGCCATGCGCGCGGCGGTGGCCTGGTTCGGCCGCCACTATCGCGCCGCCCGGCTGCTGCACCCCGCCGAGCAGCAGCGCGAGAGGGGTGAGCGCTGATGCGCGGTGAGCCGCCCATCACCCCCAACCCGCGCTCCCCCTACGACAGCCCCACCGACACGCTGCTGCTGGTGGCGCTCGGACTGGCGCTGGCCGCAAGCGGGCTGGTGTGGCTGGCAGCGCAGGTCGCTGCGCTCTGCTTCGGCGCCCACCACCCGGTCCACCTGGGGCTGTCCGACATGCCGGGAGTGCTGTTCCAGCTCGCTGAGCACCCGGCCGACCCGCGCCTGGCGTTCCCGGCGGCTGCGCGGGCGGCGCTGCCTGGCCCGGTCGGCGCCTACGCCGGCTTGGTCCTCACCCTGCTCGCGCCAGCGGCGCTGCTGGTGTTGGTGGCGTCGGTGCGACCTGGACGGGCCCGCAGCCGGGGAGCGGGGTGGGCGACAGGCTGGCAGCTCCGCGCGCTGCGGCTTCGGCGGCGTGCTCGGCCATGGCGGCTCGTCCTTGGTCGCCGCTCCCGCTTCGGCCGGCTGATCGCCGCCGAGGCGTGCCACTCGGTCATCGCGTTCGGCCCGCCTGGCTCCCTGAAGACGACCGCGCTGGTGATCCCGGCGCTGCTGGAGTGGCAGGGGCCGGCGGTGGCGACCTCGATCAAGCCCGACGTGCTGCGCGCCACGATCACCTACCGCGCGGCGATGGGTGAGGTGTGGGTGTACGACCCGCTCGGCATGAGCGGGACGCCTGCGGCCAGGTGGACCCCGCTCGCCCACTGCGGCACCTATCCCAAGGCCCGCAAGGTAGCCAAGACGCTGGCGGACGCCGCCGACCTGTCCGGGCTCAAGCAGGACGACGCCAACTACTGGACCACCCTGGGCGCCAAGCTGCTGGCGGTCCTGCTGTACGCGGCGGCCCGCACCGGCCGGTCGATGGCCGACGTCGCCCGCTGGGTCGACACCCAGGACTTCCTCGAAGTCGACCAGGCGCTCGAGGAGCTGGACGACCCGGTGGCCGCCGACGCGTGGGCGGCCTGCAAGCGGCGCCCGGAGAACACCCTGGGCAGCGTGTTCGGTACCGCCGAGACGCTGCTGGACGTGTTCGGCGACCCCACCATCGCCGAGAGCGCCGATGGCTGCGACCTGGACGTGGAGGCGCTACTGGCGGGGCCGAACACCCTGTACCTGTACGCACCCGCCAACGAGCAGAGCCGCCTTCGCCCGCTGTTCGAGCTGCTGGTCGGCGTGGTGATCACCGCCGCGGAGGAGCGGGCCGCCCGCCAGCCGGACGGCATGCTCTCGCCGCGGCTGCTGCTGGACCTGGACGAGGCCGGCAACTGCGCGGCGCTGTCCAAGCTGCCGGAGCTTGCCACCACCGCCAGAGGGCAGGGCATCCAACTTCTCACCGTCTGGCACGACGAGGCCCAGCTCGCCTACCGCTACGGCCGCCGCGCCGCCACCGTCCTCAACGGCCACCGGGCCAAGCTGCTGCTGTCCGGCCAGGCCGACCTCGGCTCCCTGGACCTGGCGTCGCGGCTGATCGGCGACGAGGCGATCACTCAGACCTCTCACACCACCGGGGAGGCCGGTCGCGCCTCGGTGACCGCTTCGACGACCTGGCGGCGGCTGGCACCGGCGGAGGCGCTGCGGCAGCTCAAGCCCGGCCGGGCAGTGCTGCTCTACGGCCACCTCCCGCCAGTGCGGCTGCACCTGCGCGCCTGGTTCGCCGACCGGCGGCTGCGGCGCCTGGTCACCGAGCCGGTCGACGCCCAGGCCGGCGTGTCGCAGCACGCCCCCGCCATCCCGCTGCCCATCCGGCCCGATACGGCCGCCGACCCGGCCGCCGACGAGGGGGTGGCCTAATGACCGAGTCGTTCGAGGAGTTCATGGCCGCCGAGCGGGAGCATGGCCGCCAGGCCTGGGCACGGGCCGAGGCGGCAGCGCTGACCGAGCAGGACCTGGCGGGCCTGGACCCGTTCCAGCTTCGTGACGACATCGCCGACTGCGACGCCAACCAGCAGCCGACCACCGCGGCCCTGTTGCGGGCGCTGCTGGACCGGGCGATCGCCTGGCAGGCGACCCGCGCGCGGACTCCCCGCAGCCGAGGGGAGGCGGAGCGATGATCGCCGCCCGGGACCTCACCCCCTACTGCGCCGCGCCTGGGTGCGACCTGAACCTGGCCGGGTGGGCGCACGTCCCCTGGGACTGCGACAGCACGCTGCCGGCGCCGAGCTTGGCCGCCGAGACGGTTGCCGCGCTGCCTGTGGAACAGCGGCCGTGGGTGCAGGGCTCGGCCCGCGCGTTTGCCCGCCTCAACCCTGACCTGCTCGCACCCCAGGAGCTGGGCGAGGAGTTGCCCGGCGACCTCGCCACCGACCCTCGGCAACGTGCGCGGCTGCGCGAGCAGGAGGCGACCGCGACCCTCGGGGAGCTCGGCGAGGCCGGCCTGCGGGCCGAGAACGCCTCGCCCGACCCCGAGCGTCGACAGGCGGCGATCACCGACCGTGCCGCGATCGCGCGGCTGCAGGCGGTCGACCGTGACCTGCTGCTGGCCAGTCTCGCCCGGCTGCCCGAAGGCAGCCCGGACCTGTCAAGGCGGTCGGTGACTGACCGGCGGTTTGCCGCGTTCCTGCTTAGCGACCACCCTGCCGCCGTCGCCGAGCGCTGCCGCCGCCGTGCCAGCTACCTGGACGATACCGCCCGCCGGCGGGAAGTCCTGTACGGCTGGCTCGCCAAGCTCGACGCGATCTCACCCTGGCCCGACGAGTCCTTCTACGACAACCTGCGCAGCCTCGCCGGCACCACCCGCGTGCTGCTGGACCGCCAGGCCGCCGAGCTGGCCGCCGAGGTCGGCGAGCCCGACCAGGTACGGCTGGCGCGGGCGCGCGACGACTACGAGACCCAGCGGCAAGCCCGCGGCTACCGCGCCTGGCGCTACCCCGCCCGCTACCGGGGGCCGTCCGCCGCCCGCCAGCCCATCCCACCCAAACGTCCAGCCCGCGCCCAGGTGGGCAAGAGCAGCTATCGCGATCGGTCGGGCGGCCAGCGCCGGCCCGGAAGGGAGGGCGGCCATGAACGCTGAGCTGCCCGCCCCGGTCGGAGGGGAGCGCCGCACCACTGTGCTGGGCGGCTGGGAGGCGCGCAATCACACCTCCGACCGCGGCCGGGCGACGCCTCGACGCCCACCGCTTCCTGGCCGCCACCACCCGCCGGCTGCTGGACTCGCAGGCCGCCCGGCTGACCGACGCGCGGGAGCGGCAGGACCGCGACCGGGTCGTGCTGGACGCGGCGTCCCGGCGCTGCCGGTGACGGGGCCAGCGACATCACCCAGCCTGCCCGACCCTCGAGGAGGCTAGCCGATGCTGCCGACCGCCGCCCCCGCGCTTCGCGCCAAGTTCGAACCGACCGAGTTCGACACCCGCGACCAGGCCCGCGCCCATGCCCGCGCTGGGCTGCCCGCCCCCGCTGGGGCAGCGGCCAAGTTCGCGATCGCCCTGTGCGAGGTCGAGGCCGGCATGCGCCCGGCCGGCCAGCTCGAGCGGGCCTGCCACCACACCTTGTACGACACGCTGGCCGAGCGGATGCGGCGCTCGGGCGGGCCGGCGGTCACCGCCCACAGCCTGGTCGACGTCGTCACCCAGGAGCAGACCTCCGGGCTGGTCGACGCGGTCGTGCTGCTGCACCGCGGCCCTCGGGTCGCCGCGGTCACGATGCGGCTGGACGCCGCCCCCGGCCACTGGCAGGTCACCGAGCTGCAATACGGGCGCTTCCCGGAGCGCGACGGGGCCAGCGGCCCACCTTCGCCGGCCACAAGCCGCACATCCGACGGCAGCACAAGCCGCCACGGGCACCTGACGGCCAGGGGCGCCGCGGCGCGCTGTGGGAGCACGCTGGGCGGCCGGGAAGCCCTCAAGCACACCTGCGACCTCCCCCGTGGGCACGAGGGGCGCTGCTCGTGGTGGGAGTGGCACCAAGAGCAGGTCGCCCGCCACGAGCACGCCCGCCGTTGGCGCCAGCACCGCAGCCCACCGCCGTTCCGGCTGGCCGACTACCAGGACTTCCTCGCCGAGCGGCTCGCCCACGCCCCCCACCGGGGCCACGCCGCCCGCCAGCCGCCGGCCGTGCGCCCACCCGAGCGGTCGCAGCAGCGGGGAAGTGGCGGTCATGAGCGCTGAGCAGGGTGGGGTGGCCCGCTACCGGCTGGTCGGCATGACCGATGAGCGCGACAGCTGCGACTGCTGCGGGCGGACCGACCTCAAGCGCGTGGTGGTCCTCCATGACGGCGATGATCACGTGTTCTTCGGCTCGTACTGCGCGGCCAGGCTGCTCGGCAAGCCCGTCCGCGACGTCAACCGCGAGGCCAGCGCCGCACAGCGGCGGCGCGAGCAGGCTGAGCGGACGGCCCGGCATGCCGCACAGCGCGAGGCGGAGCGCACCGAGGCCCTGGCCGCCGGATTCCGCGCCGATCTCGACGGGATCAACGCCTACGTGATGGCGCGGGCGTGCGTGCGGTTCGCCAGCGACCCACAGACGATCGCCAGCCGCCGCGCTTGCCTGCCGGAGCGCGACCGCGCCGCATTCGACCGCTACCTGGCGGCCACCCCCGCCCACCGCCAAAACGACCGCGCCCACGCCAGAGGGGAGGGCGGCCATGAACGCTGAGCCTGCCACGCCAAGCCCACAGGCAGCCGCCAGCGCCGTAGTCGCCGCGCTGGAGCAAGCCTGGACCGCGATCCGCGCCCACCATCCCGACGTGCCCCAGGTGGTGGTCATTCTGGGGGCTGGCAGCGAGACTCGACGGGGCCTGTTCAAGTGGGGGCACTTCGCCGCCGCCCGCTGGCAGGTGGCCGACGCCAACCGCCCCGAGGTCCTGGTCTCCGGTGAGGGCCTCAAGCGTGGCGCGCGGGCGGTGCTGGCCACGCTGCTGCACGAGGCCACGCACGGCCTGGCCAACACCCGCGGCGTCAAGGACACCAGCCGCCAGGGCCGCTGGCACAACCGCCGCTTCGCCACCCTGGCCGGCGAGCTCGGCCTCAAGGTCGACATGGACTCCAAGACCGGCTGGTCCCAGACCAGCCTCACCGACCAGCTCGCCGGCCGCTACGCCGAGCAGCTCACCGGCCTGGACGCCGCGCTGGGGTTGTGGCGCCACACCGAGCGGCAGTTCGGCCCGGCGACCGGCTCGCACAACTTGATGGCCTGCTCGTGTGAGTGTGGCCGCAAGCTCCGGGTCTCCCGCACGACGCTGGAGCAGGCCCCGATCATCTGTGGTGCCTGCGAGGAGCCGTTCGAGCCCGAGCGGGCGTTGACATTAAGCCGTCAACCGGCTGCCCCGTCCGAGCCGCACGGCCCAGGCATCGACGATGCCGTCGCGCCGGAGCGCTGGCGGCGTGAGGTGGCAGAGCGTCAACCCCGACCAGACGCACGGCGCGAGCAGACGACCACCGCCTGGCGCGATCCCGAGCGACAGCAGCGAGCAGCACGGGAGGGCGGTCATGAGCGCTGAGCACCCCTTCCCGCCGAGCAGCAGTGGGGAGAACGAGGCCGCGGTGGACTTGTGGGCGCGCACCCGCGCCGCCGGCGACGACCCCGCTGACCTGGGCGACACCGGCGAGCTGGTCGAGGTGGTGCGGCTGTGCTCCTGCGCCGGCGGCCCCCGGCCCGCCTCCCGTCTGGCCGCGACCTGGCGCGTGCTACTGGGCTGGACCGCGCCCTACGCCTTCGACCCGGCGTGCCCGGTGCATGCCACCCTTGGGGACGTGCCCTCCTGGCGGCCGCCACCCCGCTCGCCGGCAGCGTTCGACGAGCTGGAGTCGCGGCTGGTCGCCTGGCGGTACGCCCCCAGCCTCCGCCGCGGCCACCGCCGCCCGCTGGCCTGGTGGGGCCACCGGCACCGGCCAACCGGCCGTGTGCTGGTGGCGCTGCCGTGGTGCCGGCCGGAGTGGTTCACCCGCTGCTGGTGCGGCGCGCTGCGCGTCGAACGTGGCTGGCACCAGCCCCATCCCTGGCCGCCCCGCTCCCCAACCTGGCGTGCCCACCTGGCCGCCCAGCACGACCCCGATCGGGAGGCACCCGATGCCTGACCCCACCCCGACCACCGCGCCGGCCTCGCCGGCGGCGGTGGTGTTCACCGACACCGTGCTGCGCCGCTTCCTGTTCGGCGTCGTCCTGGTGATGACCGCGGTCGTCTGCGGCGTGGCGGCCGCCGCGTTCTGGATCTCCTTCGAAGCCATCCGCGCCTTCGCCGAGCGGTCGGGCGGGATCAACCCCGAGCATGCGTGGCTGGCGCCGCTGCTGGTCGACTCGTTCATCTTCGTCGCCTCCGCCGCCGACCTGTGGTGCTCGGCGACCGGCGCCGCCCGCATCGCCGAGGACTTCTGGCAGCGCGCGGTCACCTGGCTGCCCAAGGCGCTGCTGGGGGTAGCGGCGGGCGGGTCGTTCGCGCTCAACATCGCCCACGCCCCCACCCACCTGGGCGCGCGGGTGGTCGCCGCGCTCGCTCCCGCAGCGCTGGTGCTCACCTTCGAGATCCTGATGATGATCGTCCGCCGGGCGGTCGCCGCCCGCGTCACCCGCCTGAGCACCCACCAGGCGGGCGCCGCGAGCGACCGGCATGGCGCGCTCACCCCAGCCGCCGCTGCGGCGCTCACGCCGGCCGGTGCGCGGTCGGCGCTCACCCCGCCCGGTCGCCCCGAGCGCCCACCAAGAGCGCCTGGCGGTCGTGGACGCCAGAGCCCGGCTGCCGCCGCCCGTGTCGCCGAGGTGCGGCGGCTGTACCTGGACGGGATCACGGTCGCCGAGGAGATCGCTCGCCGCCTGGAGCTCCCGCCGAGCACCACCCGCCGCCTGCTCGGCCAGGTCAAGCGCGACCTTGCTGCCCACCCGGCCGCCGCCAGCGGTGAGCGCCCGGGGACTGAGCGCCGGGCCAGGCCGGACGATGAGCGCACCTCGGCGGCTGAGCGCCCGCCCGACCGCGACGGCCAGGCACCTGAGCGGGCGCTGGTCGCGCTCACCCGAGCGGAGGTGGGCCAGTGAGGGTCGTGATCATCGCCCGCCACGGCTCCAACCAGCAGTCGGGCCTGGAGCTGGACCGCGCCTACCGCGTCCACGCCGGCCCTGACGAGCGGGGCGGGGTGCTGGTGTTCGACGACAACGCCAGCAGCTTCCGCTGGGTAACCACCGCCGAGTACCGAGAGGTCCCTGACCCGCTGGACCGTCACGACCTGGTCCGCATCGACCGGCGCTCGGGTGGGTTCGAGCCGATCTGCTCGTGCGTGTGGCGGTGGCATCGCGGCTTGCCCGACCCGGACGAGGCCGCCCGCGCCCACGGTGCCCACCAGCGCCACATGCACGTCCAGCGGCGGCTGCTCACCCAACCCGTCCCGCCGCCGCTGCTCGCCTGGATCGAGGAGCTGCGCACCCGCCGCCACCGGCAGGAGCCAGAGCGATGAGCACCCAGAGCCGGATCGAGTGGGGCTGGCGCACTCCCAAGGCCGGCGGGCGGCCGCTGGACGGCCGCACCTGGAATCAGCTCCCCATCCGCACCGCGACGCCGCGGGAGGGGGTCGGACGGTGAACGGCGCGGACTTCCTGCTCGGCACCCACCAGCCCGGCTGGCTGACCCGCCTGGACGTACCCCTGTTCGTCTCCCACCGCACCCTCCGCGACCGCAAGCAGCTCCCCCGGGCACGCTGCCGGTGGGCGCTGGACTCCGGCGGGTTCACCGAGCTGACCCTGTACGGCTGCTGGCAGATATCCCTCGGGGAGTACGTCGAGGCCGTCGCCCGCTACCAGGCCGAGGTCGGCAACCTCGTGTGGGCCAGCCCGCAGGACTGGATGTGCGAGCCCACGATGCTCCAGCGCACCGGGCTGACCGTCGCCGAGCACCAGGCCCGCACGGTCGACAACTACTGCGCGCTGCGGCAGGCCGCCCCCACGCTGCCGTTCATCGCGGTCCTGCAGGGCTGGACCCTGGACGACTACCTGGCCTGCGTGGACCGCTACGCCGCGGCGGGGGTGGACCTGCGAACCTTGCCGCTGGTCGGGCTCGGGTCGGTGTGCCGCCGGCAGGCCAGCGGCGAGATCGGCCGGATCACCGCCGCGCTAGCCGCGCTCGGCCTCCGCCTGCACGGGTTCGGCGTCAAGCGTCGCGGGCTTGCCGACTACGCCGAGACCCTGCGCAGCGCCGACTCCCTGGCGTGGTCGTACGCGGCGCGTCGGCGCCCGCCGCTGCCTGGCTGTACGGGGCACCGCAACTGCGCCAACTGCCCCCGCTATGCGCTGGCCTGGCGCCAACGGCTGACCGACGGTCTTGACGGGCCGCGGCAGCTCCGCCTCGGCGGTGTGCCATGACCCGGCGGACGATCCTGGTGACCGGTACCCGCAACTGGTCGGATGCCCGCCGGGTCGCCGAGGTCCTCGACCGCGCCGCCGACCAGGCGGCCGAGGGGGTACGGCTGCTGATCGGCGACGCCCCGGGAGTCGACGATCTCGCCCGCGTGTGGGCCGAGGCTCGCGGTGTCCCGGTCGAGGTGTTCCCGGCCCGCTGGGCACAGATGGCCGCCGAGGGCAAGCCCCGCGGTGCCGCCGGGCCCGAGCGCAACCGGGCGATGCTGGACCGGCTCGACCGGGCCGAGGGGGAGCGGCTGGTGGTCGCCGTCCACGACGACCTCGACGGCCGCTCCAAGGGCACCCGCCACTGCGTGGGTGAGGCGCGCCGGCGCGGCTACCCGGTCGCCGTGCACACCAGCGCCGGCCGCGAGCTCCTGCCGCCACGACCCGACCGGCAGGCCCGAGCGCGGGAGCTGCGCGCGGCGGCGCTCGGGTATGCCGCCCGCGGCGTCCCCGTGCTGCCGCTGCACACCCCGCAGCTCCGCCCCGTCACGGCCAAGCGCGACCAGGCGGTCGTCGCCGTGGGTTGCTCCTGCGGCGACCAGGGGTGTGATCGGCCGGGCAAGCATCCCCGCGTCCAGCTCGTCCGGCATGGTGTCGCGGAGGCCACCTGTGACCGCGAGCGGGTCGAGGGGTGGTGGCGGCGGGCGCCGCTGGCCAACATCGGCCTTGCCACCGGCCACTTGGTCGACGTGCTCGACCTGGACGGCCCCGAGGGCGTGGCGGCGCTGCGCCGCTTCGCCGCTACCCACGACTGGATGCCGGCTGGGCCGCTGGTGCGGACCGGGCGCGGCTGGCACCTGTACCTGCAACCCTCAGGAACCGGGCCGCGCAATCCCATCCACCCCGAGCTGCTCGCCCACGTCGACTGGCGCGGCAAAGGCGCCTACGCGATCGCCCCGCCTTCCCGCCACGCCCACGGCGCCTACACCTGGGTTCGAGGGCTCGACACGCCGCTCAAGCCAGCCCCGCCGGCGCTCCAAGCACTGCTGCAGCCCCGCCGGGTCGAGCGCCCCGAGCCGCTCCAGTCCCGCGTGGTGGAGCCGGGCCACCCCTACGGGCAGGCGGCGCTGGCGGGCGAGTGCGAAGAGCTCGCGGCCATGCCGCCTGACTCGGGCCGCAACCGGCGGCTGTTCGACGCCGGCCTGCGGCTGTACTCGCTTGCCGCCGGCGGCGTCCTCGATGAGGAGCACGTCGAGCGGGAGCTGCTCAAGGCCGCCGAGCGGTGCGGGCTGCTGGCGACCGAAGCCAAGGCGACCCGGCTGACGCTCGCCTCAGCGCGCCGGATCGGTATGGCCCATCCCCGCGGCGTTCCCGAACGCGCCGCGCGCCCCCACCCCCCTGCTCAGCGACCCCCAGCAGCCCGCGAGCGCGCCGCCCGGGCACGCGAGCAGCAGCCAACCCGCCCCAGCCCGGAGAGGGGGTGACGCCACCGACCTTGCCGTCTCGACCCGCACTGGGAGGGGGCGCGCCCGACGCCTGGACCGCGAACCGGCACGCCCACCTCCCTTGACCCCCACGGAGGAACCCGATGGGAGCGTTCGACACCCTACCCTCCCGCGACCCCGAGGCCATGGCGGATCTCGCCGCCGCCGCGCTGGAACAGGACCCGGACGACTGGCGGCTGGTGCACGTGGCCGCCCACCTGCGCGACCAGCATCCGCAGGTCGCCGAGGCCGGGACTTGGCCGGACGACAACCTCTATGCCGCTCACGAAGCCGATCACCGTGACTCGAACCACGACCACACCCACCCGGCGCGCCACGTTGACCGGGTGGCGGGCGAGCGCGCCCGGCCGAGCCGTTGGCGCAGCGTCCAGCGCACCTGGGAGCAGGCCCGCACGCTCGGCGGGCGAGTGCTGGCCAACCTGCGCCGGATCCATGCCCACCAGAGCGACCGTGGCGAACAAGACCCCGCCCGGGTGTTCGCCAGGCTCAACCCCACCGTGGACATCGACCCGACCGACCCCGCACAGCGACCCTGGCGGGAGCGGTGGGAAGCGGAGCTGACTGAAGGCGCCAAGGTGAACCTTTGGCGCCATGATGAGAGCCACGGCCCAGCCGAGAAGCGCCACGGAGTGATCGTCGTGCGTGCTCGCTTGGCCCACCTCGGCGACCCCGGTGAGCGGTTCGCCCAGCTCAACCCCGACTTCGGCGTCCTGCCGGATGACCGCGACCCGCAGCAGCACCGGTTTGCGGCCGACCGCGAGCAGGCCCTGATGCTTGGCACCCGCGCTGTCGAGGCGCTCCGCGTCCACAACCACCCCGACCCCGAGCGGCGCCAGCGCGCGGTCGCCGGGGGTGCGGTCCAGGCCAAGCTGCGCGCCGCTGGCCACGACCCTCCCACCCGTGAGGAGGCCCGCCGGGCGGCCGAGCTCACCGGGACCCGGCCGGTGCCGCAACGGCCGGTGCCGGAGCACGCCCGCGGCGGCCCGGAGCGGTAGCCATGCCTGCCGGCAGCCCAAGACGAGGCCACCACCAAGGGCAACGCCAGCCGACCGACTGGCGTCGGCTCCCTGCCGCTCCCCTGGTGGACGCGGTGCGCGGCTACGCGCGGCGCCGCCAGCGGCCCCTGGATGCGCTCATGCGGCCCCGGCTGCTGCAGGCGCTCCAGCAGGCCGCGCGCGTCGGGCAGGTCACGGTGCTGACCGGTGAGCGGGTCTGCGAGGAGGTGCTCGGCTGGCATCCCCGGATGGTCTGGGGCGAGCTGTACGACGCCACTGTCTGCGACCCCACCCCCCACCGCGGCGCGGCGCCAGCGGGCACGACCACCGCCTACCGAGGCGGCTGCCGCTGCCTTGACTGCCGCGAGGCCAATGCCGCTGCCGTCGTTCGCACCGCCCGCCGCCCGCCGGCCCGGGAGGGAGGTGAGCGCTCGGCCTGACCTGGCCCGGCCCGCCACCCTCTGCTGCCGACTTCTAGCCCCGAGCCCACCGCCCGCCACAGCACTGTTGGAGGCCCGCTGTGAGCAGCGACAACTTCACCGTCCAGATCGGCAACCTCACTGACGACCCCGAACTGCGATTCACCAACAACGGCACTCCAGTGGCAAACTTCAGCCTGGCGGTCAACACCCGCGTCAGGGACGGAGAGACCTGGCGCGATGGGGAGACCCATTTCTTCCGCGTCAACGTCTGGCGCGACCAGGCCGAGAACGTCGCCGAGTCCCTGCGCAAGGGCAACCGCGCCGTGGTCGTCGGCCGGCTCAAGACCCGCTCATGGGAGACCCCCGAGGGCGACAAGCGCCACGTCACCGAGATCGACGCCACCGAGGTCGCCCCCAGCTTGAAGTGGGCGATTGCCAGCCCCGAGAAGGCCAACCGCGCCCGCACCCCCGAGCGCGGCGCCGAGCGCGGTCAGTTCAACGACCCGGCACCGTTCTGAGCAGCCCTTCGACGCCGTCCGTGCCCCCGGCTTCGGCCGGGGGCGCCGCTTGTCACAGACCAGCCCGCTGGACGCCTCCATCAATCTCGCCTTCGAGGCGGCCGCCACCGGCAGCCAGGTCCTGCTGGTCGACGCCGACACCTACGGCGGCGCCGTCGCCCACGCCAACATCAAGAACGCCATAGGTCGCCAAGGACGCCGAGAGCGGACCGGAACCGGCAAGACGACCCTCGTCATATTCTCCTAACGACAGACCTCGACGTTGTACGGCACCGTCACCTGAGATCGGGGGCTGGTGCCCTATCGGTAGCTCAGGTGCTTTGCCGTCTTCATCGGTATCTGCGGCGATAGGGATCTTGAACGATTGTGGCGTCTTGTGGATGATTCAACCAGAGAGGCGGCGAGCAAGCTAGGACACGCTGCGTCGACTGATTCGAAGGGGGGTCGGATGCGCCTAGACGCAGTGGAGATCTAAGGTGAGGGTCGCGGGCGACAAGGTGACGGAAGGCCTGCGGCGTTTCGAACTCTCCGGCGACGGCAGACGACGCCAAGTCTTCTTCGCCGAGGACCCCTGAGCGGAGCGTCTGTCGTCTTCCTACGTGTCGAAGGAGGACCTCCGTGCGCAGCGATCAGAGGCTCATCCTGGAGTTCCCAGAGTTCGCGGAGCGGCTGAGCGGCTTCTTACAACGGTTGGACAATGAGCCGGCGCTGCTGCAGGCGTTCGCAAGAGATCCATCCGGGATTTTGTCCACATCCGTGTTTCCAGGTGATCCGGAGCCGACGCTGACTGCGATTAACCGTGGCAACCGGCTGCTGTTTTCGCTGCTGAGCAATGAGCGGTTTATGACTTGGAGTGAGCAGTATACGGAACGATTGTCGGCCAGTGCCGTGGATAGGTTCCCTGATCTCGATCCTGATGAGGCTGCCCGGGCGTTCGCAGCAACGCTCTCCCCAGATGAGGTGTACCAAGAGGTTGTCGATGCAATGGTGCAGTTTGTTGACCGAGAATTACTTGCTGCGCTATTGGTGGTCGACCCCGAGGATGTCAACAGCCTACTCGGTCGCGAAGCTGTGGCTGCTCGGACTCCGGTATACGGTTGGATTGCTGTTTATGTGATTCTGCTCGTAGTGGTGGCTGCCGTCCATGCAGTCGCCGTCCTCGGCACATCCGGTGACGTCATCAGGACCGGCTCTATCCCTGGACTGTCTCGACAGGACTTGGCCCGCGTCAATAGGCTCTTGCTGGACACATTGTCGGAACGTGCTCGCGAGCTACGCACGACGGGGACGCTTGCGTCCGCCGAGGCGGCCCGTCGAGGAAGAATTCTGTGATGGCATTCGAACCGCAACCACGTGGCGGCCGGTCCCTGTCTCTGATGCCAACATATCGATGCACAGCAGCCTGCAGTCACTGCGGCACTCTCAGTAGCCCCCAAGACAAGACCCGGCTCGATCAAGCGCACCTGATATCAGCAATCGATCAAGCGGCGGACCTGGGCTATCAGATTGTGGTCTTCACTGGTGGTGAGGCGACACTGGCCGGCGACGACTTGTTCGAGTTGGTGCGCCACGCGACACAGAAGAGTCTGCCTACACGGCTTGTGACAAATGCCTGGTGGGCGCGAGACGAGGTCCGCGCCGTAGAATGGATCTCACGCTTCGTCGATGCCGGACTTACCGAAATCAATTTCAGTACCGGCGATGAGCACGTACGCTTCGTCCCGGTCGAGCGGGTGTTACTAGCCGCCGAGGCTGCAGTTGAAGCAAACCTTCCTGTTTCAATCATGGTGGAGGTCAGAAAAGACCGAGCGATCACGAAGGCGGTGGTTGAGGGACATCCGCGGTTCCAACGCATCCTTGAGGCAAGGGAGAAGCCACCCCTTCAGGTGATCGAAAGCCCGTGGATGCCGCTCACGCCAGAGCCTGAAATCTCCTACGACCAGGGGCAGGCCGCAGATCAGTGGTCCGTCGCGGCGCGAAGCGGTTGCGACAGTGTGCTGAGCACGACCACTGTGCAGGCAGACGGCACAATCGGCGCCTGCTGTGGGATCGGGCTACGTTTAATCCCAGAGCTGCACATTGGTGATATCCGGCACGGGACGCTTGCCGAAGCCGACAAGGAGGCCGAGAGAGATTTTCTCAAGCGGTGGATCCACGTTGAGGGTCCCGAGCGGATCCTTGCGTGGGCGGCTTCTCACGACACTGCTATCGACTGGGAAGGACGCTATGCCCACCGTTGCCAAGCCTGTCTGCGACTATATAGCGATCCTCGAGTTCGCGCCGTGATCCGAGAGCGATACCGTGAGAAAGTCACGGATGTCATGGTCGGCGAATGGCTGCTGTCCGGTTATACAGGCGCTGGCCACGACCAATCCACGGCAGCGCGGAACGATGTCCACAGCACTGACGGTGCCGGTGTTGAACCATCACCCATTACTCGACATTGGCCTTCTGCCGCGCCAGGAGCGAGAGAGCATCGCACTTAAGTGGGTCGGTCCAAGCTCGATATCGTCTCTGACGCCCGTTCTGTAGTCCCCCGCTGCGTGTCACCACGTGTGCTGGCTAGGCGCAGCACAGCCTGCCCGGGAGTGATCTCGCCCAATCCACGACTATCGACAATGGCTCCTGGAGTCCGGATTACGTGGAGAAGAGGCTAGCCATGAACGCAAGTCCGATTGAGGAGCAGAACAGAAAGCTCTTCGAGCTAGAGAATGCCTTCGAAAGGAGCCGGGCTGCCGAGGTCCCGACGTATGCTCCCGCGTCGTTCGCGAAGGCTCAGCGTCTCTTGCAAGACATCCGGCAAGAGTGGCCGGAGTATCGATCGAGAGGGACTCTGGAGGAGCAGATTGCTCTTGTTGGCTCAGCGCTCGAAGAGGCCAGCGCGAAGGCTGAGGCTGCCGAGCCACGCCTCTCCAACTTGGTTCGGATGCGAGCGCAGGCGATCAGGAGCAGCGCGGTTGCGTACCACGCTCCCCTGGAGCTGAAGGAGGCTGAAGGGCTTTTCTGGGATGCCGTCCGCAGCGCCGAGGACCAGGACTTCGCCACGACCGAGGAGATAGTGGCGGCTGGCGAGAGGCGCTACTTCGAGGCGACGCTCAAGTCTCTGGAGAAGGGGGCCCTCCAGGACCTGGAAAATGACGTCGAGTACGCAAAGGACCTTGTCAGCGGTGACCTTTATGCCGAGGCACAGGCAGAACTCAAGGACCTCAGAGACGCGACGCGAGCAGCCAGGAGTGGGGAGATACCGCCCTCTACCCTAAGGACGAGGATCGCCAACCGTGCGACGCGGCTCAGAGGGCGTCTCGACACCCATGGAGGTGGCGCTCTCGACCCCGATTGGCGCGATCCGCCGAAGGCACCGGGCGGTGGATGGGCCCCTGGAACCTTTGATCCACCCGAGGCTCCAGTTACGATGCGGATCAGAGAGCGAAAGCCTGATGCTCTGACCGTCTCCTGGATGGACCGGGCGCCCCTCGAGGAGGTCAATTTTCTGGAACGTAGCGTTGCGGATGGGGCATGGCAGGTCGTCGCGGAATTCGGCCCAGTGAGCGGATTTACAGAGTTCGAAGACACCGGGCTGGAGCCGGACACCAAGTATCGCTACCGAGTTCGGGTGGAGAACGAGTTCGGCTCGAACGTCACGACGTGGGATAACATCGCCGTCGGCTACACGAGAACCACGGAAGACCTACCAGTCTGGCGTGTGCAGCTCTACATTCGTGTGGCTGATGTGCCTGACGCAGGGACCGGAGATAGCGTCCAGGTGCACTTGAATTCACCGCTTCTCACCTATGCCCCCAACGGCAACAACACCTGGCTGGATCATGCCCCTCGGCTGACAAGCGTCACACCGCCTCGCTGGGAGGACGACTTTGGGCGAGGGAGCGAGTTTCTGTACGACGTGAAGTCCCAGTACGTCCGGCAGCTGTCCGACATCACCCTGATCACGCTCCGAAAGCAAGGGACGGACGCGCTCGGAATCGCAGAGCTTGCACTGGTCGTCAATGGTAGGGAAGTATTCAGAAAGTTCTTCGGGGACACGGCATCGACATGCCTGTGGCTTGATGAGGGCGAAGGCCACTCGCCTATCTTCAGCATCTGGCATCCAGAGCTTCGGGCCGCCGAAGACTGGCAGAGCTATATGCAGGCACCGCCGGACTTCCCGAACCGCATACCTAATGACGAAATCGTTAGTCGGTTTGAGGCCATCGCCGGGGACTCTCTCCATGGAACGCGCGCCCGCTGGCGCGCGGCCTCGCGGCCTGTTCGGGTAACCAGAGCAACCGTGGCCGGAGAGGAATTTGAGAAAGTACATGTGAGACTGCTGCTTAGAGGCGACGCGGATCTTTTCCCAGACCCAGACATTACCCTAGGCTTCGATCTCCAAGTCAGTATCAACTGCAATGAGGAAAACACCGAGGCAACGTTAAATCTGGTAAGTGACGAAGTTCAGGCGAGTGCAGATTTCGACTTGCTCGTCGACGCGCTTCTCTTGGCGGCCGCGCCAGCTGGCGAAGCCCTGCTCGTGTACGCGATGTACCTCGCAAGAGAGGCCGCCAAGGCGGGCTGGCAGCCAATAGTCGAGCATCTTGCCCTCGATCCACCTGTGCCAGGCGCCTGCCCGAAGGTCCAGATTGATCAGGAACCCAATGGAGACGCCATTGTCACTTTTCGGCCGTTCTGAACAACGAAAAGAAAATAGCGGGCGCCCAGGTCAAGTGGCCGGGAGTAACCGTGGGTGACCGCAGCAGACCAGTGGCGTCGTGCTCCGAATGGCACGGAGATGGCACGGTCGCCGAGCACGACCGCGCTTCGCACCTGGTCGTGGAGGCACAAGCTCGGTCGATGGGTGAGGCCCGCCCAGGTCGACCCAAGCCTCGTTGGCAAGCGCCGCAGGCGCGGCAGCGCTGACGAAAGGCTCCTGCGCGTTGGGGCCTTCGGCCCTATTGGTCCTGCCGAGCGGCAGGACGATCGCCACGAGTAAGCCGAGTGAAGGAGAAGGCTTCATGGCGAAGATCCTGGAACAACTTGGCAGTGCAAGCACGGCCGGATCAGCGCAGCTTCGCTCCAGGCTGTCGGGAACTACCAAGACACTCGTTGGGCTGGAGGGGTTCCTCGCTTTCTGGGCCTATGCCGGTGGCGGCGCGATGATCCTCAACCCGGGGAGTGGTCTCAACTTCCCGAAGTCCTTCCTTGAGGGGGGGCACCGTTCGACTCGTTCCTGATCCCTGGAGTTCTGCTGGTCGTCAGCAACGGCATCCTGCCGACCATCGTGGCCGTTGGTGCGCTGCGGCGTCGCGCTTGGGCGCACAGGGGGCACTATGTGGTTGGGTCGGTGGCCATGGTGTGGATCGCCGGGCAGATTGCCGTCATCGGCCATGTGAGCTGGATGCAGCCCTTCGTCTTCGGGCTCGGTCTTGCCATTCTGGGGCTGGCCTATATGGGCAACCGGGGTTCGCGGCGGCTCGGTCGTCGTGGCAAGTGACGGCGACCTGGCCCGGTAAGGCCGCTCCGCTCGCCGGTACCCCGGCGATCATGCCGGCGCGCCCGCAGTGCCGGCCTTGAGGCAGTAGAGCGGGTCCTCACAACCTCGGCTCAGGCGCTTGATGCCATGAAGGAGCGGGGCCTCCGCTCCCTGTGACGAACCCGAGTGCCGAACACTCAGGGGGCGTTCACACCATTACGGCAAGGGAGGCCCCATGGGTGAACAGGACGTCGGGATCGACCTGCACCGCCGCCGCTCGGTCATCGTGCGCATGACCGGCGAGGGCCAGGTGCTGGAGACGGTCCGGATCGACAACGACCCGGTGGCGCTGTCGCTGGAGCTGGCCAAGGCCGGCCCCGACCCCGAGGTGGTCCTGGAGGCCACCTACGGCTGGTACTGGG
>WNFV01001366.1_pt1 | contig 33415 bp, 32 predicted proteins | sample 5400101 | NCBI WGS metagenome assembly WNFV01 (sample SAMN13153361, study PRJNA577476) | soil metagenome | isolation source: 115 cm soil or saprolite under grassland replicate 1 | place: USA:California | collected 2016-06-15 | reverse complement strand
ATCACTTCAAGCTGGTGACGGAGGGCTACCGCGTGCCTCCAGGCGAGGTCTACGTGGCGGTCGAGTCCGCCCGCGGCGAGCTCGGCTGCTACGTCGTGTCGGACGGCGGCCCGAAGCCATGGCGCGTGAAGTTCCGCGCTCCCTCGTTCGCCGCGCTCGAGGCGACAGCGACGTGCATGAGAGACGCCCTGGTCGCGGACCTGATCGCGATCGTCGGCTCCCTGGACACGGTCATGGGAGAGGTCGACCGTTGATGGCGCCCTGCTGATGACCGAGCTCTACGACGAGATCCAGAAGGCGGCGCAGCGCTACCCGCAGAGACGCTCGGCGATCATGCCGGCGCTCCGGCTGGCGCAGGAACGCTACGGCTGGCTCTCGCCGGAGGCTCTGCGCGAGGTGGCCGACGCGCTCGACCTCACGCCCGCGTACTGCAAGGCCGTTGCCAGCTTCTACGACATGTACCACCTCGAGCCGGTCGGGAGGCACCTCGTCGAGGTATGCACGAACGTCTCCTGCGCGCTCGTCGGTGCGCAGCAGGTGCTCGAGTCGTTCCAGGCCGAGCTCGGGATCCACGCCGGCGAAACGACCGAGGACGGCGAGGTGACGCTCCGGACGATCGAGTGCGCGGGGGGCTGCGGCTGGGGGACGGTCGTGGCCGTCGACCATCGCTACCGCGAGCCCGTCCGGCCGGAGGACGTGCCGACGATCGCCGAGGAGCTGCGCGGTGGCTCGGCGTAGGGCGAAGCACAAGCTCCTCTTCGAGCACGCCGAGGGGCGCGACCTGACCAGGCTCGCCGAGTACGAGAAGGTCGGCGGCTACGCCTCCCTCAAGAAGGCCCTCAGGATGCAGCGCCAGGCCGTCATCGACGAGCTGCTGGCCGCGAACGTAACCGGCCGCGGCGGCGCCGGCTTCCCGATGGGCCGCAAGGCGAGCTTTCTGCCGAAGCCTGAGGCAAGCCCGAAGCCGATCTACCTCGTCGCCAACGCGGACGAGTCGGAGCCCGGCACCTTCAAGGACCGGGAGATCATGGACCGCATCCCGCACATGTTCGTCGAGGGCATCGTGATCGCCTCCCACGCCATCGGCGCGAGCGCGGCATTCGTCTACATCCGCGGCGAGTACCTCGCCGAGTTCGAGATCCTGCGCGCGGCGCTCGAGGAAGCCCGCAGCGCGGGTCTCGTCGGCGCCAACGTGCTCGGCAGCGGCTGGAACCTCCCGGTCGTCATCCACCGAGGCGCCGGCGCCTACATCTGCGGCGAGGAAACGGGGATGCTCGAGTCGCTCGAAGGGAAGCGCGGTCAGCCTCGCACCAAGCCGCCCTTCCCCGCGATCTCGGGGGTCTACGCCTCGCCGACCCTGATCAACAACGTCGAGACGCTCGCCACCGTCCCGAAGATCATCGAGATGGGCGGCGCCGCCTACGCGAAGCTCGGGGTCGAGAATTCGACGGGGACACGGCTCTTCTCTTTGTCGGGAAACGTGGTCCGCGGAGGCAACTACGAGCTCGAGCTGGGGACGAGCCTGCGCGAGCTCATCTACGACTTCGGTGGCGGGATCCCGGACGGACGCGAGCTGAAGGCGATCATTCCGGGCGGCACGTCGATGCCGGTCCTGAGCGCCGACCAGGTCGACACGAAGCTCGACGCCAACTCGATGACGCAGGCGGGCACGATGCTCGGCTCGGGCGGGGTGGTCGTCCTGGATGACCGCTGCTGCATGGTGCAACTCGGCCTGCGGGTGGCGCAGTTCTACATGCACGAGTCGTGCGGGAAGTGCACGCCCTGCCGCGAGGGAACGCGCTGGATGGTCGACCTGCTGCGCAAGATCGAAGCCGGCGAGGCGACGCAGAGCGAGCTCGACCTCTTGCTCGACGTCTGCGACCGCATCCTCGGCAACTGCCTCTGCCCGCTCGGCGACGCGGCCGCGATGCCGGTGGCGAGCTACGTGGCGAAGTTCCGCGAGGAGTTCCAGCGCCACCTCGACGAGGGCGGGTGCCCCTTCGGCGGCGAGTCGACGCTCGATCACGTCATGGCTCCGGTCGACCAGCACCACGCCCGGCTGCGCGCCGCCATGGAGGTGCCGGCTTGACCCGGCCCATTTGGACACGCTCTCCGGGGCCACCGCGGTCCTCCCTCCGCTTCGAGCACGCATCCGGGTTCAGTTACACGCGCGCGCCTCTCGCGGTGGAGGTACGCGGATGAGCGCGCCCGAGCTCGTCACCGTCACGATCGACGACCGCGAGCTCCAGGTGCCAAAGGGCACCGGAATGGTCGAGGCTGCGCTCTCGGCGGGAATCGAGATCCCCGTCTTCTGCTACGAGCCCAGACTGGGCGCCGCTGTGGGCGCCTGTCGCATGTGCCTCTGCGAGGTCGAAGGGATGCCGAAGCTCCAGGCGGCCTGCACGATGACCGCGCAAGACGGCCTCGTCCTGCGCACGGCGCAGACCAGCAAGGAGGCGGCGGAGGGCCAGGACGCCGTCCTCGAGTTCATCCTCCTGAATCATCCGCTCGACTGCCCCGACTGCGACAAGGGGGGCGAGTGCCCCTTGCAGGACTTGACCTTCCGCTGGGGCCCGGGAAACACACGCATGCGCTTCCCCAAGCGCACGTTCGACAAGCCGATCCCGATCTCGCCCCTGATTGGGCTCGACCGCGAGCGCTGCATCCTCTGCTACCGCTGCACTCGCTTTTCCGAGCTCGTCGCCGAGGACGGGCAGCTCGTGGCGGTCAACCGCGGCGCCCAGTCCCTCATCGCCACGTTCGAAGACGAGCCATACCGGGCCCCCTTCTCGGGCAACGTGATCGAGCTCTGCCCGGTGGGAGCGCTCACGTCCACCACGTACCGCTTCCGCGCGCGGCCGTGGGAGATCCAGAACGTGCCGACCGTCTGCGGCCTCTGTCCCGTCGGCTGCAACGTGTGGGCGACGACACGTGAAGGGAAGGTGGCGCGTGTTCTGTCGCGCAACCACGCCGAGGTCGACGCCGGCTGGATCTGCGACAAGGGCCGCTTCGCCTACGAGCATCTCCGGGCCGACGACCGCATCCGGCGGCCACTCAAGCGGGTTCGCCGCCGCGGCTTCGAGCCGGTCTCGCGGGAAGAGGCCCTCGACGAAGCGGAGCGCGGTCTCCGCGAGGCCGAGGGGTCGGTCGTCGTCGCGCTCTCGGGAGCGGAGACCGTGGAACAGGTCACGGCGATCGCGCGCCTCGTCCAGGAGGGCCTTGGGTCGCGGACCGCCCTCCTGCCTGAGTCGTTCCACCCGGCGCTCGACCGCTTCCGGGCGCCTCTGTCGGCGATCCGCGATGCCGACGTCTGCCTCGTCGTCGGCGACCACCCGGTCGTCGAGCGCGCCCCGATCGTCGACCTCTGGCTCCGTCAAGCCCGGCGCGACGGCGCCGAGATCATCACGATCCACCCCGCCGGATCCGTGCCGGTCGCCCCGGGCAGCGGCGCCTCCGTCTGCGCAGCGCTCCCGACGACCAACCCTCCGAAGGAGCTTCGCTCCGCAGCGCGGAGCCTCAAACGCGCCGAGCGGGTGGCCCTCGTCTGGTCGCAGGACGATCCGACGGGCGGCGCGCACATCGCTGCCCTGGCGGAAGGGCTCGACGGACACGCCTCCGTGTACTTCCTGCCGCGGACGCCGAACAGCCGAGGCGTCACAGCCGCCTGGGGCGAGGCGGCAGAACCCCCCGAGGGTGAGATCGGCGCGCTGATCGTCTCCGGGGACGAGGTGGGGTCCGATCCCCGCGTATGGGAGCTGGCCGAGCGGGCCCGCTTCGTGCTCACGACGGCCATGTTCGAAAGCGAGCTCACGCTCTGGTCGCACCTCGTCCTTCCCGGGACCAGCTATCTCGAGCGCGACGGCACGTTCGTCAATCTCGAGGGAAGGAGACAGAGGCTGCGGCGCACGGTGTCGCCGCCCGCCGAGGACGACGAACTGGTCTTCTTCGCCCTCCTGGCCGGCCGCTTCGGCGTCGAGATCGACCCGTGGCCGGGCCCCCTGCCCGACGAGCACGCCCCTTTGCCTCCAGCAGAGACAGAGCGCGCCGCGGTGCCGGCTCCGACGGTCCGCGCCTCCAAACGCGAGGGGCGTGGCCTCGAGCTCGTGCGGTACCGCGGACTCTTCAGCGGCCCGGCCGTGGAGCGGGTGCCGCAGCTGCAGTTCCAGCGCGCGCTCGCCGAGGTCGAGATCTCGGCCGCCGACGCGCGCGAGCGGGGTATCGCCGGCGGGGACCCGGTACTGGTGAGCTCGAACGGGACTTCGAAGACGCTCACCGCGCGCCTCAACCGCCGCCTCCTGGCGGGAGTCGTTCGCATCGAGGACGAGCACGCGGAGGGACTTGCTTCCCGGGTCGAGGTCACAAGTGCCTGAGCATCTGAATCAGCCCTGGTGGATCGACCTGATCAAGGCGCTTCTGATCGTCAACCTCGTTCTGGGCGCGTTCGCGTACCTGACGTGGGTGGAACGCAAGCTCCTCGGGCGGATGCAGAACCGCTACGGGCCGAACCGGGCAGGCCCGTTCGGCCTCCTCCAGCCGATCGCCGACCTCGTCAAGCTCCTGCGGAAAGAGAGCTTCTTCCCGGCGAGCGCCGTGGACGTCCTCTACATCACCGCGCCCGCGGTCGCCGCCTCGACGGCGCTCGCGGCTTTCAGCGTCATCCCCTTTGGCCCCGTCTGGCACATCGGGCCCTACGACGTCACCGGCTGGATGGTGAACGTGTCCATCGGGCTCGTGCTTCTCTTCTCGCTCGGCGCGATCGGCATCTACGCCTTCCTCGTCGGTGGCTGGGCCAGCGAGTCGAAGTACTCGCTCCTCGGCTCGATGCGGACGGCGGCCCAGCTGGTCTCCTACGAGGTCTCGCTCGCGCTCTCGGTGCTCGGCGTCGTGATCATGAGCGGCTCGCTTTCGCTCGTTGAGATCGCCGTGAAGCAGCAGGAGACGATTTGGTACGCAGGGCCGCAGTTCGTGGGGCTCGTCGTCTTCTTCATCGCCGGCATCGCCGAGACGAACCGTCCGCCGTTCGACCTTCCGGAAGCGGAGACGGAGCTCGTGGCGGGCTACCAGACGGAGTACGGGGGCATGCGCTTCGGCCTCTTCTCGATGGCCGAGTACATCAACATGATCACCCTTTCCGGGCTCGCGGTGACCCTCTTCTTCGGCGCCTGGGGCGGCCCAGTGCTGCCGGGCCCAATCTGGTTCCTCATCAAGCTGGCCGGCTTCATCTTCGTGTTCATGTGGCTTCGCGCCACGCTGCCGCGTCTGCGCTACGACCAGCTGATGCGCTTCGGGTGGAAAGTGCTCCTCCCGGTGGCGACCGTCAACGCAGTCGTCACAGCAGTGCTGGTGGTGGCTCTCTAGTGCCTCAACCCTACGAGTCCCTCAAGGGCTTCGCCGTCACCTTCCGGCAGATCTTCAAGAAGCCGATCACCCAGCAGTATCCCGAGTTCAAGCGGCCCGTCTACCCGCGCTTCCGCGGCCGCCATCGGCTGTGGCGTCACCAGAACGGGCTCGAGAAATGCGTCGGCTGCTCGCTCTGCGCAGCGGCCTGTCCGGCCGATTGCATCCGCGTCGTCGCGGCCGAGAACACGCCCGACAACAGGGTCTCACCGGGAGAGCGTTACGCGCGGATCTACGAGATCAACCTCTCGCGCTGCATCTTCTGCGGGTACTGCGAGCTTGCGTGCCCCTTCGACGCGATCACGCTCGAGGCCGAATACGAAATCTCGGAGTACTCGCGCGACGACCTCATCTATACGAAGGACATGCTGCTCGCCGAGCCGGTCAAGCGCATGCCCGTGGCAGACCGCGACCTCTACGACACGCCCATCCCGGTCTGGAAGAGCGAGAGCTAGTGGCGGCCGACCGCTGATGGAGGACTTCCTCGTCTGGGTCGTCTGGGTGCTCGCGGCCGCAGCGCTTCTCTCCTCGGGCATCGCAGTCGTCCTCTTCTCCAACCCGTTCTTCAGCGCGCTCGCGCTGATCGTCAACCTCGCTTCGCTGGCGGTGCTGTATCTCATCCTCGCGGCGGAGTTCGTCGCGGCGGCTCAGGTGCTCGTGTACGCCGGGGCGATCGTCGTCATGTTCCTCTTCGTCATCGCCTACCTCGGCGGACGCGCCGACGCACCGTGGGCCGGAGGGCCGACGCTCCAGTCGGTCGCCGCGATCGTTGCCGCAGGAGCGATCGCGGTCGAGGTCGTCGTCGTCGTGGCGCTGAAGGCGGGCGACCGGCTCGCGAACGCGGCCGAGATTCCGACGACGTTCGGCTCGCCGAGCGAGATCGGGCGTCTGTTCCTCGGCCCGCACCTGCTCGCCTTCGAAGTGACCTCGATCGTGCTGCTCGTGGCCGCGGTCGGCGGGGTCATCCTCGGAACCGCTGTGCCGCGGGAGAGCCGAGGCTAGGGATGGCCGGCCCTAGCGTCGCCGCCTACCTCGTCGTCTCGGTACTCCTCTTCGCCACGGGCGCTTTCGGCGTACTCATCAGGCGGAGTCCGCTCATCATCCTGCTGGCGCTCGAGATCATGCTGAACGCGGGGAACCTGGCGCTCCTCGCTTTCTCCCGCCAGGCGGGCAACGGCGACGGACAGATTTTCGCGCTCACCGTGATGGTCGTGGCCGCGGCGGAGGCGGTCGTGGGGCTCGGCCTGATCGTGGCGGTCTCGCGCCAGCGGGTCGAGCTGGACGTCGACAGGCTGACTTCGCTCAGAGGATGATCCCCGCCGCCTGGATCGCACTGTTTGCGCCCTTGGGCGGAGTTCTCGTCATCACCCTCCTGGGCCAGCGGATCAGCCGCTTCCACGCCGGGCTCGTCGCCTCGGGCTCGACGCTCGTGTCCTTCGTCTGTTCGCTCATCGCGTTCTTGGCGTTGATCGACGAGAGCCCCGGCGAGCGGACCCACTATTCGACGCTTTGGACATGGCTCTCGGCGGGTGACCTCAAGTTCGGCGCCGAGATCCTCGTCGACCCGCTTTCGGTTTTCATGATGCTCGTCGTCTCCGGGGTGGGGTTCCTGATCCTCTCGTACGCCGTCGGCTACATGCACGGCGATCCGGAGGAGCGGCGCTACCACGCTTACAAGGCGTTCTTCGTCTTCTCGATGCTCCTCCTCGTCCAGTCGGGCAACCTGCTGCTGCTGCTCGCGGGCTGGGGATTGGTCGGCCTGTCCTCGTACCTGCTCATCAACTTCTGGCACGTCCGCGCTACCGCGGTCGCGGCCGGCAAGAAGGCCTTCGTCGTCAACACGGTCGGCGACGCCACCTTCGCGCTCGCGCTCTTCCTGCTCATCCAGCGAGCGGGATCGCTCGACTTCCGCGTGGTCTTCCAGGAGGGGATCGCCGAGAAGTCGTCGGCGGTCGCGGTGCTGATCGCGCTCGGGCTGCTCGGCGGCGCCGTCGCCAAGTCGGCCCAGATACCGCTCCACACCTGGCTTCCGGACGCGATGGAAGGCCCGACGCCGGTCTCCGCCCTCATCCACGCCGCGACGATGGTCACCGCAGGCGTCTACCTGATCGCCCGCACACACGTCCTGTTCGAGCTGGCACCTGACATCCAGCACCTCGCCGGCATCCTCGGCGCAATCACGATCCTCGTCGCGGGCCTGATCGCGCTCGTGCAGACGGACATCAAGCGTGTCATCGCGTACTCGACGATGAGCCAGATCGGCTACATGTTCGTCGCCGTCGGGCTGGGCGCCTACGGGGCCGGCCTCTTCCACCTGATGACGCACGCCTTCTTCAAGGCGCTCCTCTTCATGGCAGCCGGCATCGTCATCCACGCCCTCTCCGACGAACAGGACATCCGCCGGATGGGAGGCCTGGCGCGCAGGCTGCCGTTCACTTACCGCGCCTTCCTCGTCGGCGCGCTCGCGCTCGCCGCCGTGCCGCCGTTCGCCGGCTTCTTCTCCAAGGACTCGATTCTCGGCAGCGCCGCGAACGCGGGGACGCTCGGCTGGACACTCTGGGGCATCGCCGCTTTCGGCGCCTTCCTCACTGCGCTCTACACCTTCCGGCTCCTCTTCATCGTCTTCTGGGGCGAGCTCAGCGCCTTCGCGCGCGAGCACCTGCACGTTCCGGGCTTCGAAAGCGGTCTCGCGATGGCCTGGCCGGTGGGGGTCCTGACGGTCCTGTCCGCGGTCGGTGGCTTCCTCCAGGTGCCGTGGGGGTGGACGCTGGTGGACGACTGGCTGCACCCGGTCGCCGAGTCTGCGGAGGAGGCGACGGGTATCACCTTCACGGTCTCCGTCGTCGCGACGACAGCGCTCGCGCTCGCCGGGATCGCGCTCGCCTGGAGGATCTGGGCGCGGGCGGATCTGCTGCCCGACCGGCTACGCCGCCGCTACCCGTGGGCGGCTCGCACGCTCGAGGAGAAGTTCTACTTCGACGCAGCCTACGACCGCGCGTTCTACGAGCCTTACGCGCGGAGCGCGACGCTCGCGCTCCAGTACGTCGAGGAGCCGGTCTTCCTCCGCTCCCTCGGAGAGCTGGGACGCGGCGTCCGCTCGCTCTCCGGCCGCCTCTCCGCGCTCCAGACGGGCTCCGTACGCTCGTACGCGCTCGCGCTGGGTGCCGGCGCGGCTCTGATCACTCTCGTCTTCCTCCTGGTCAACTGACATGACCACTGCGCTCATCCTCGTTCCCGTCGGCGGCGCTCTCTGGGTCTGGATCACTCCGTGGAAGAACGCCCGCGGACCGGGGGGCCTCGCTCTCCTGATCGCCCTCGTGGAGCTCGCCCTCTGGGTCGGCACGGCGGCCAACTTCGACTTCGGCCGTGGCGGGCTCCAGTTCCAGACGGACACCGTCTGGTTCGAGGATCTAGGCGTCTCCTACCATGTCGCGCTGCAGGACTTCACGCTCTGGCTCGTCGGCCTCACCGTGCTCGTCACGGCCGCCGCGATCGGCTACGGGTTCTGGGTGGGGAGGGAGCGCCCTGGCGCTTATCTCGGACTACTGCTCTTCCTCGAAGGAGCCGTGATCGGGGTCTTCACCTCCCAGGACCTACTTGTCTTCTACGTGTTCTGGGAGGCCATGCTGATCCCGCTCTACGTGCTGATCGGCGTCTGGGGTGGGCCCGGCCGGCTCGGCGCGACCTTCAAGTTCGTCGCCTACACGATGGCCGGGTCGCTCCTGATGCTCGTCGCGATCATCGCCGCCGGCCTTTCAGCCGGATCCTTCGACCTCGCCGAGGCCAGTCGTCATCAGAGCGTCTGGATCTTCCTCGGCTTCGCCGCGGCTTTTGCGATCAAGGCGCCGCTTTGGCCGTTCCACGGCTGGCTGCCCGACGCTTACCGTGAGTCGACACCGGAGGTTGCGGCGGTGCTCTCGGGCGTCGTCTCGAAGGCAGCCGCCTACGGGTTCCTCGCGATTGCGATCCCTCAGTTTCCAGGCGCGGTCTCGGACTGGCGCGTGCCGATCCTCGTCCTCGCCTCGATCGGCCTCGTCTACGGCTCGCTCCTCGCCTTCCGGGCACCGGATCTCCGCGGCGTCATCGCCTACTCCAGCCTGGCTCAGATGAACCTGATCCTGATCGGGCTCTTCGCCACCAATGCCTCCGGGAACGACGGCGCTCTCCTGCAGATGGTCAACCACGGACTGATCTCGGCTGCGCTGTTCCTGCTCGCGGGAGCAGTGGAGCGGCGCACGGCCACGGGCCAGCTCGGGCTCCTCGGCGGCATGGCTCGCGGACGGCCCGTACTCGCAACCGTCCTCATCACCACAGGGGTGATCGCGCTCGCCGTACCGGGATCGACCGCCTTTGCGGGTGAGTTCCTGATCCTGAACGGGATCTTCACCCAGGGTTGGGGCTGGGCGGTCGTCGGGGCCGTGGCGATCGTCCTGGCTGCGATGTACATCCTGCGCCTGATCTCCGCGGTGCTGCATGAGGATGTCGGCAGCGCCGTGCCCGTCGAGGCCCTCGACCTTCGCCCGGCCGAGATCGGGGTGATCGTCCCGCTCGTGGCCGTCCTGGTCTTCCTCTCCTTCTGGCCGGCCGCCATCACCGACCACGCGCTGCAGCTCTTCGGCGGGCTCCCGTGACCCGGTTCGAGCAGCCGACGATCGACTGGGCCGCTCTCTCGCCGGAGCTCGTCTTGCTCGGCGGAGCGTCTCTCTGCCTCGTAGTCACCCTGTTCCTACCTTGGAGCTGGCGGCGTCCCTTCTGCGCGGCTGTCGCAGCTCTTTGCTTCATCGGCGCGGGCATCGCGGCAGGAATCCTCTTCACCGTCGACGACAGCGCCAGGAGTGTGATCGCCGACGCCATCCAACGCGATCGCCTGGCGGAGCTCGCTCAGATCCTTGTAGCCGGGTCGGGCTTGCTGGCGGTGGGAGCGAGCTTCGGCTGGGAGAGCCAGGAGCGCAGTCGCGTGGGCGAGTACTACGCGCTTCTCCTCTCGGCCGCCGCAGGAATGTCGTTCTTCGTGGCGGCCTCGAACCTGATGACACTGTTTCTCGGGCTCGAATGGTTCTCGATCTCGCTCTACGTCCTCACCGCGATCGCGGTCGAATCGCTTCCCTCGCTCGAGGCCGGCCTCAAGTACCTGATCGTCGGGAGCTTCGGGTCGGCCATCCTCCTCTTTGGCAGCGCCTTCGTCTACGGCGCTACGGGTGCAATCGGCTTCGGCGACATCGCCGAGGCCGCGGGTGGATCCGACCGGCTGCTCCTTGTGATTGGGCTGGCTCTGATTCTCGTTGGGCTGGCATTCAAGATGTCGGCGGCTCCCTTCCACATGTGGACGCCCGACGTCTACCAGGGCGCCCCGACTCCCGTGACCGCGTTCATGTCGGCGGCGACGAAGGTGGCCGCTCTCGTCGGGACGATGCGCCTCCTCGTGACCGCGTTTCCGACCGAGGCACGGCTCTGGACGGTGGCGCTGGCGGTTATCGCCTGCATCTCGCTCGCCTGGGGGAACCTCGCCGCCCTCGTCCAGACCGACATCAAGCGGCTGCTGGCCTATTCGAGCATCTCACATGCCGGCTTCCTGCTCATCCCCGTCGCGGTCGGGACGCCGCTCGGCGGCCGGGCGCTCCTCTTCTACCTCGTCTCGTATGCGGCGATGAACGTCGGCTCGTTCGCGATCGTGGCGGCGCGGGAGCGAGAACTCGCGCGACCCGTGACCTTCGACGGGCTGGCCGGCCTGGGCTGGGAGCGGCCCGGGTTCGGCATCGCCATGAGCCTCTTCATGTTCGGCTTCATCGGGCTCCCGCCGGCAGGGCTCTTCCTCGGCAAGTTCTACGCCTTCTCCGCTGCAGTCGACAGGGGCTGGACCTGGCTCGCCATCGTGGGCGTCGCCGCCACGGTCCTCTCCATCTACTACTACGTGGGAGTCATTGGAGCGATGTACTTCCGCCGCTCGATCGAGGTCCGCGTTGCGCCCGCCGGGGGCTCGCCGCCTCGCGACTGGGCGCTCTCGGCGGCCGTCGGGGCTGCAGTGGTCGTCACCGTCGGAAGCTTCGTCGCCGCGGGTCCCCTCCTCGACGTCGCCCGCGACTCGGTTTCCTTCCTCGGGTTCCCGCACTGATGCCCCGGCACGTGGTGGTGCTCGGCGGCGGCGTAACCGGCGGGGCCTTCCTCGCCGCGCTTCGCCGCCACGACAAGGACATCCGTCTCACGCTCGTGGAGCACGAGCTCGTGGGCGGAGAGTGTTCCTACTGGGCGTGCATCCCCTCCAAGACGCTCCTGCGCCCGCTCGAGCTGGCTTTCCGGGCGCGATTCGCGCCTGGCGTGACGGCGACGGTCGACCCGGTGCAGGTCTTCAAGTGGCGCGACGAGGTGGCTGGGAAAGACGACGCGAGCCAGGTCGAGTGGGTGCAGGAACTCGGCGCCGAGGTCGTCAAGGGCACAGGGAAGATCGTGGGGCCCGGGCGCCTCGAGGTCGGTGACGGGACGCTCGAATACGACGAGCTCTTGATCGCCACGGGCTCGGTGCCCTCGCTGCCCCCGATCGAGGGCCTGGAGCAAACCGCAGTCTGGACGAGCCGCGAGGCGACGAGCGCAAGCGCCGTCCCCGAGAGCCTCCTGATCGTGGGCGCAGGCGCGGTGGGCTGCGAGCTGGCGCAGTTCTACGCCCGGATCGGAAGCCAGGTCACGCTCGTGCAGAGCGGCGACTTCCTCCTCCCGCGGGTCGACCGCGACGCCGGCGACCTGCTGGCCGGGATCTTCGAGGAGGAGGGGATCGACATCCGCCTGAACGCCCGCGCGAACCGCATCTCGCGCTCGGAAGGTCGCCTCCGCCTCGAGCTCGAGGGCGACGAGACGCTCGAGGCGACGAATCTCCTCGTCGCCACGGGCCGCAGGCCGAACGTAGACGGCCTCGGGCTCGAGCATCTCGACGTCACGGTCGGGCAGCCCGGGATCGAGGTGGACGACCGCCTGTCGGCCGGCGACCACGTCTGGGCGGCCGGCGACGTGACGGGAGTCGCTCTCTTCACTCACGTCGGGAAGTACCAGGCGAGGGTCGCTGCCGCAAACGTCGCCGGGCGGGAGCGCAGAGCCGATTACCGGGCCCTTCCGTCGGCGATCTTCACCGATCCGCAGGTGGCGGCGGTCGGCGATACGAGCGGTGAGGGAACCGTCACCTCGAGGTGGGACCTCACGAATGTCTCGCGGACCGCGACCTTCCAGCGTCCGAAGCGCCCCGGCTTCGTCAAGCTCTTCGCCGACCCGGAACGGAAGGCGCTCGTCGGGGCCGCCGTCGTGGGGCCAGACGCCGGTGAGTGGATGGGCCAGCTCACGCTTGCGATCCGCGCCGAGATCCCCGTGGACGTCCTTCTGGACACCATCCAGCCCTTCCCCACGTTCTCCGAGGCGATTTTCTTCGCCGCGCGAGAGCTCGACTTGTAAAGTCGGCCCGTGATGGCGAATGGCGAGGATCTAGCCGAAACCCTCAGGCGCTTCAACCTCTTCGCCGACCTGGACCGCGCGCAGCTCGAAGCGATCGCCGACCCGGATGGCGAACGGAGCTTCGGCGCGGGGGAACGCGTCATGCGTCGCGGCATGAGCGGCACGGGCTTCTACGTCATCCTCGAAGGCGAGGCGATCGTCAAGGTCGGGGAAGACGAGCTGAACCGCTTACGCCAGGGGGAGTTCTTCGGCGAGATCTCGACGCTGCTGGGAGAGCCCCTGACCGCGGACGTCATCGCCGACACCCCTCTCCGAGTCCTCGAGATCCCTGGGCCGAAGCTCGAAGCCTTCCTCCTGAACTATCCGCGGGTCATGCTCCGGATGCTTCAGACGGAGGCGCGCCGGTTGCAGGAAGTGCTCGCTTGGCGGTCGTAGAGGAGCTTTTCCCGCCGGGGGAATACCCGGTCGTGGTCGTCGGCAGCGGGCCGGGGGGACTCCAGATCAGCTACTCACTCTCCCGCCTCGGCGTGGAGCACGCCGTCATCTCCCAGGACGAATCGCCCGGCGGGATGTTCCGCAAGTGGCCGATCTACCAACGCCTGCTCTCGTGGACGAAGCCCGATGCGCCCGCTGAGCGCTGCACGCGAGAGTACGAGTGGTACGACCACAACAGCCTTGTCGCCGAGGAGGCCCAGTGTCAGTCGCTCGTCGCCGCCGAGATGGACCGGAGCTACATGGTTCCGTCCCGCCCGGAGATGGAGCGAGGCCTGGCTGCCTTTGCCAACGCGGCCGGAGTGGCGGTCAGGTACGGCTGCCGGTGGGAATCGACCCGGCGTGAGGAGGAGGGATTCACCCTCGTCACCTCGGACGGCGAGTACCGCGCGCGGGCCGTCGTCTTCGCGCTCGGCGTGACGGAGCCCTGGAAGTCAGCGATTCCCGGAGTCGAAGACGTCCCTCACTATGCCGAGACGAGAAGCCCCGCCGAATACCAGGGAAAGAGCGTGCTGATCATCGGCAAGCGCAACTCGGGCTTCGAGCTCGCCGACGGACTCGAGCCCTGGGCGCGGCAGATCTTTCTCGTCTCGCCGCGCCCGGTTCAGACGAGCGTGATCGCGCTCTCCACGGTACGGGTGCGGTATTTCGAGCCATACGAAGACGCGAGCTGGGGCGGCGGCACGTTCGCGCTCGACGCGGCTGTCGAGCGAATCGAGCGCACGAGCAACGGCTTCCGGCTGCACTCGCAGGGGACAACCCGGCCGGGCGAGGTGGTGCTCGAGGTCGACGAGGCAATCGCGGCCACCGGGTTCCGGACACCGCTCCGAGATCTCACGGAGCATGGGCTGGCCACGGTCGGCGATGGCCGCATCCCCGCGCTGACCGCGTTCTGGGAGAGCACCGGACTTCCGGGCGCCTACTTCGCTGGCAACGCCATGCAGGGCGCGGCCGGCCTGCGGAAGCATGGGGTTGGGAGCGCCTCGGGAACGGTAAGCGGCTTCCGCTACAACGCGCGCATCCTCGCGCGACGGGTTGCGCAGCAACTAGGCCATCAACCCGAGCTGGATCGAGTCTCCCCCGACGAGACCGCGTCCTTTCTGCTCTCGGAGCTCAGGTGCGCGCCGGAGCTCTGGACGCAGAAGGGCTACCTTGCCCGCGCCGTCTTTCCGGACGGGACCACGGACATCCTCCCGCTCGCGCACTTCCTCGATCACTGCGAGCGTGGCTCCATCGCCGTCACGATCGAGATGAACGCCGAGGGCGAGATTTATCCTGTCGTCTACGGGCGGCAGCGTGAGGAGATCGACGAACGCGTGCTGCCGCCCCAGCACCTGCAGGACTTCCAGGGAGACGAGTACCGGCGCGCGCTTCAGTCCCTTCTCTGACGCTCCTTCTCGCCGTCCCGCTCGCAGGACTCGCGCTCCTGCTCGCCTGGCCGCGGCTTGATCTCCATTGGGAGAACCAGCCAGCGCACTTCTGGCTCGTGCTCCTCACGGGCGTGATCACGGGCGCGCTTGCGTTCCTCACAGGCGAGGCGGCCGCACGCCGCGGCGACGCGCGCGTGCTGCGCCTGTCGATCGCGTTCGTCTGCGCCTCGGGATTCCTCGGCTTGCACGCGCTCGCGACGCCTGGTGTCCTCCTCGCGGGCAAGAACGCCGGCTTTCAAGTCGCCGCCGCGATCGGGCTCCTGCTCGCCGCGCCCGTTGCGGCCTGGTCGGCCCTCGATCTCGACGACCGGGGCGCTTCGCTCGTCGGCCGGCGAGGGCTACTCTATGCAGCGCTCGGTCTCGTCCTCGTGCTCTGGGCCGCGGTCTCGCTGGCGACCTTGCCGCCGCTCGACGATCCGATCGACGATCCTGGGCCGCTTCTTCTCGGCCTCTTCGCCGCCGGCGCGGTGCTTTACGCGCTGGCCGCGGCAGGCTACGTCAGGCTTTACGCCCGTCGCAGAAGGCGTCTCCTGCTCGCGGCCGTAGGGGCCTTCCTCCTGCTCGCCGAAGCGATGCTCGCGATCGGCCTCGGACGCAACTGGCACCTGACCTGGTGGGAATGGCACCTGCTGATGCTCGTCGCGTTCGGCCTCGTCGCGCAGGCGGTCTGGAGCGAGTGGCAGCGCGAGGGCTCTACGGCGGAGATCTGGGCAGACGTCTACGAGGACGCCACGTGGGGACATGAGGAGGAGGCCAGCGTGCTCTTCGCCGACCTGCAGGAGTTCACGCGCTACTCCGAGAGTCACGCAGAGCGCGACGTGACCGCCATGCTGAACGCGTACATCGACGCGGGGATTCCGGCCGTCCGCACTGAGGCGCGCAACGTCCGTACGATCGGCGACGCCGTCATGGCCTACTTCACGGGGGACCACCATGAACGCCGCGCGGCGCACGCCGCTCTCGTCTTCCAGCGCCGGGTGACCGCGGTCTCAGCAGCACACCCCGAGTGGCCACGCTTTCGGGTCGGAGTAAACTCCGGGCCGGTCAGCGTCGGCATCACCGCGCAGGCGCGAGAGGAAACGGTGCGGGGGGACGCCGTCAACGTGGCCGCCCGGCTCGAAGGTCAGGCGCGCGCGGGCGAAGTCGTGGTCGGCGAGTCCACTCGCGCCGCGCTCGGCACTGAGGTGGAGGTCGAGGACCTCGGGGAGCTATCCGTCAAGGGAAAGGAACGGCCGGTCCGCGCCTACGTTCTTCGGGCGCTTGCTTCGGATCGGAACGAGGGCGATCAGCGCCTGCGCCACGAGCAGAGCGAAACCGAAGGCTAGAACGGCCGTGGCCGGCGGCGGGACGTCACCCGACCCGACCGACGGCTCGCGGATCGCCGCCCCGATCACAACCGCTGCGACGAGCAGGGCGGAGAGGGTTGCCTGTAGGCGTCCGAGTGAGTCCATCCGGCCTTCGTTCATGGCGTCGACGACACGGGCGAAGCAGATCAGGCCCGCAGCGGCCGTCAGGGGCACGCCGGCGACGAGAAGGTAGAACGACGCGCCGGCGAAGCCGAGAGCGTCCGAGATTGCGGTGGCGAGGAGGAGGGCCGCGGCCAGCTCGACGGCCATCGCCGACGCGCCCGTGCGGGTCTGCCACATGACCATAAGGTTTGCCGCAGCGTCGGACAGTCCTTCGTTACGCTCCGCGCCATGGCCAACGTCTCGCTTACATGGCTCGGTCACGCCGGGTTTCGCCTCGACGGATCGAGCGGCAAGCGCGTCTACATCGATCCGTGGCTCGACAACCCCAAGATTCCGGCGAGCGAGAAGGAGATCGAGCGGATCGACGTCCTCGCTCTCACCCACGGTCACTCCGACCACTCGGGGAGCGCGGTCGACATCTACAAACAGCATTCACCGACAGTCGTCTGCATGCTCGAGCTTGCCGACTGGCTCGGCTCCAAAGGAGTGGAGGCCGAGGGATTCAACAAGGGCGGAACCGTCGACATCGACGGTGTCCGCGTGACGCTCACGAACGCGCACCACTCGAGCTCCACTCCTGACGGAACGTACGCGGGCGAGCCGGCCGGCCTCATCGTCGAGCTCGACGGCACGCGCGTCTACCACGCCGGCGACACCTGTGTTTTCGGCGACATGCAACTGATCGGCCGAATCTACGAGCCCGACATCGCGATTCTTCCCATCGGCGACCACTACACAATGGGGCCCCGCGAAGCCGCTGTCGCGCTCGAGCTTCTGGGCGTGACGCGCTGCGTCCCTTGCCACTACGGAACCTTCCCGCTCCTCACCGGGACGCCTGACGAGCTCCGCAAGCTCGCTCCCGACGTCGAGGTGATCGCGCCCGAGCCGGGCGAGACCGTCGACCTGTGAGGACCCGTTGGTTCGGCGCCACGGGCGTGCAGGTGCCCGAGATCGCCGTGGAGGGCGAGGCTGAGCTTCCTCCCGGCGAGCCGCTCCTCGTCGACGACGTCTCGGACGTCGAGCGCCTGCAGGAGGCACACGCGGAGGGGACGCCGGTGGTCGTGCGGGCCGCGAGCGCCGAGGCGGTCCAGGCCGCACTCGAGCGTCCCGAGGTGGCGTGCGTGCTCGTCCCGGCGGACAAGCGCGAGCTCCTGGAGCTCGATTTCCGCAAGTTGAAATATGGCTAGCGCCAAGATCGTCGCGACCTACTCGATCGTCGCGTGCGACCTCGAGCGCGGCGAATGGGGAGTTGGAGTCCAGTCGAAGTTCCTCGCCGTCGGGGCGGTCGTTCCTTGGGCGGAGCCGAACGTCGGCGCGGTCGCCACGCAGGCCTTCGCGAACGTCGCTTACGGGCCGGAGGGCTTGCAGCTTCTCCGCGAGGGTCTTGCCGCTGACGATGTCGTGGCGAGGCTGACGGAAGCCGACGAGGGGCGCGACCATCGCCAGCTCGGAATCGTCGACGCGGCGGGTCGCGCTGCGACGTACACGGGCTCGTCGTGCCTCGAGTGGGCGGGCGGAGTGATCGGGGAGGGATACGCGGCCCAGGGCAACATCCTCGTCTCCGAGGAGACCGTGGCCGCACTCGCCCAGGCCTTCGACGGGAGTGCGGGCAAGCCTCTTGCGGAGCGGCTGCTCGAGGCTCTCGCCGCCGCCCAGCTCGCCGGCGGAGACCGCCGTGGTCAGCAGTCGTCCTCGCTCCTCGTGGTGAGGAAAGACGGCGGTTACGGCGGGACGAGCGACATCGCAGTCGACCTGCGGGTCGACGATCACGAGCGCCCCGTGGAGGAGCTTCGCCGGATCTACGTGCTCCACGACTTGCTCTTCGGCCAGACCCCGCTCGCGGAGTGGCTTGACGTAGACGAGCAGCTGGCCGCAGAGCTTCGCGAGCGGCTCGACCGCCTCGGCTACGAGGCTAAGGCATTGCCGGAGGCATTCGAGACGTGGGCGGGGACTGAGAACCTCGAAGACCGCGTGGACGGAATCGACCGCATCGACCCCGTCGTCCTCGAGGAGCTCCGCAAACGCTGACCCGACGTTTGTGTTTCACTAGCACAAAGTCCACCTCCTTGTGAAACCGGCGGAATTCCGCCCGCGGACCGGCTGAAAGAGACCGGTGTGTCACCTGTGCCGGTGGAACACAAGCTTGGACTAGCGATCGCCGGGAAGGCGCGTCCCGGCTGCACGAGCGCGCAGGCCCGGCACCGGATCGCTTTCCGCCCGCGCGACCAGGAGCACGGCGCCGAAACCCTCCCCCGCAAGCGCATCCACGAGCGCCTGCAACCCGACGGCGAGCGCGAAGGCCTTGTGGGCTTGCTCGCCGCCGAACGGGACGAGGTCCTCCTCCGCGGCGTCTCCGCGCAGCACGTCTCCATAGGTGACCTTCCCCATGGAGACATCGGCGACAAGTGGGCGGCCGTCGGAGCTCGGCACGGCAATCGCGAGCGGGTTCGTGCCGGCCAGAGCCGGCCCCCCGTCGGGTGAGGCCAGCCGTGGAGGCGAGGTCGCGGTCAGGGCGGCAACGAGCCCGCTCTCAGCGAGCCGTCTGACCCAGTAGCCGAGGAAGCCGGTCGGAAAGCAATGCGCGGCGACCACGAGCCGTGCCCGCTCGGGCGGCTCGGCCCGTTGAGCCTCGACGATGCGCGCGAGTGTCAGATACCCGATCGCGCCGTTGCCGTCCCAACGCTGGTATTCGGGTTGGGACGCGACCCGGCGAGGCTCAGCGCGAGTGTCGAGATCCGGCAACGTGCCCAACCACGGGATTCGGGAGACGCCGTGGCCAGGACGGCCGCGGCGATCCGCGTCCTCGAAGTGATCTGCAAGCGTCCGCGCGTCGGCCTCGGCGAAGCCGATCTCGCGAAGCGCGTCGTAGGCGCTCACTCCCTAGGCGGAGAGGAGCGGCAGCGGCTTCACGATGCCGACGCCCTGCTCGCGCTTCGTCGCCGCGATCGCCTCGGCGAGGGCCATGATGGCCTGCGAGACCTCGGCCTCGGGCTCGGCCAGGACGATCGGCTCGCCCTCGTCCGCGTACGCCGCGAGCTTCGGATCGAAGGGGACGCGGCCGAGGAGCGGCGCGCCCACCTCCTCCGCCAGCGCGTCGCCGCCGCCCGAGCCGAAGAGCTCTTCCCCGGTGCCGACTTGGAAAGACATGTTCTCGACGACGCCGAGGAGCCGCATGTTCGTCTTGCGCGCCATCTGCGCGGCACGCACGGCCACCTGCTGAGCCGCCCGATGAGGAGTCGTCACGACCACCGCCTCGGCGCGGGGAAGCAGCTGCCCCAACGAGATGGCGACGTCGCCGGTCCCGGGAGGCATGTCGACCACAAGCGTGTCCAGCTCGCCCCAGTGGACGTCGGAGAGAAACTGCTCGAGCGCCCGGTGGAGCATGGGCCCGCGCCACATCACAGGCGAGTTCTCGTCGAGGAAGAAGCCGATGGACATGACCTTGAGGTCAGCCCGGACCGGCGGCACGATCATCTTGTCGACGGCGATGGGACGCTGGCTGATCCCGAGCATCGTCGGGATCGAATAGCCGTAGACATCCGCGTCCAGCACGCCCGTCGCGTGACCCAGCTGTGAGAACGCCGCGGCGAGATTGGCCGTCAGCGAGGACTTTCCGACCCCGCCCTTGCCGCTCGCGACTGCGATCACCCGCGTGCCGGCGTCAACCGAGACACCGGGACTCCGCTCGGCCACGTCGCCGCGAAGCTTGGCGGTCAGTGCCTGGCGCTCCTCAGCCGTGAGAACGTCGAAGCCGAGGACGACCGATCGGATGCCTTCGACCGGCCGCAGAGCCTCTTCGACCTGTTCCTCGAAACTTGCGCGCAGCGGACATCCGGGCACGGTCAGCGCAATCGTCACGCTGACGTCGCCACCGTCCACGCGGACGTCGCGCACCATGTCCAGCTCGACGACAGAGCGCTTCAGCTCGGGGTCGATCACGCCTTCGAGCGCGCTGAGAACAGCATCCCTGGAGACCGCCATGTCGTCCTAGGCTACCAGGGTCGAGCTGTCAGATTCCGCTGATGGAGCAAGGATTTCGCCAGCGGCGGGAGTACGAACTGAACATGCGCCGGCTTCGCCGCCATCGCCGCACCGTGCTCGCACTCGCTCTCGGCGCCTCCAGCGCCGTCGCCCTCACCTGGGGAGTCGCGTTCGCGCAGGAGGAGCCCACGCCCTTCGCGGTCACCTCGGTGCTGCCTTCCTGGCGGGCTCCCGGAGGCTTGCTCGTGATTCGCGGAACGGCGGCGCCGGCGGAAACGGTCACGCTCTTCGTCGGGACCAACCAGCGAACGACGACAGCCGGGGACGAAGGCACCTTTCGATTCCGTTTCCGTGCTCCGTGGGCGCCAGGGCGCTACTCGGTCGCGCTCGAGGTTCCTCGCGACCCGATCGTGCGCATCGAGCTCGGTCGCCTCCGCGTGCGGCCCTTGAGCATTGCCGCCGTCGGTGACGTGAACCTGGGCGACCGGCCCGGGACGGCGATCGCGACGTACGGCGTGCGCTACCCCTGGCTCTCGGTCGCGCCGGTCCTGCGCGCCGCGGACATCGCGATCGCGAACCTCGAGTGCTCCGTCTCGACGCGCGGCTATCCGGTTCCCGGCAAGCAGTACACCTTCCGCGGCAAGCCGTCGTCTTTACGGGCAATGGCACGCTACGCGGGAGTCGACGTCGTTACGCTCGCGAACAACCACACCCTCGACTACGGGCGCCTCGCCTTCGCCGACACGCTCTCCTATGCCCACGAGTACGGAATGAAGACGATAGGCGGCGGTCGGAACCTCGATGTCGCGCGCAGGCCTGCGCTCTTCCGCCTGGGCGGCATTCGCGTTGCGCTCCTCGGGTACTCCGACGTCCGCCCGCTCGGCTTCGACGCCGGGCCGACGTGGTCTGGCACCGCGCCGGCCTTCCCGTCGTACATCTCGAGCGACGCCCGCCGCGCCAAGAACCGGGGCGCGGACGTGGTCGTCGTCTATTTCCACTGGGGAAACGAGCGCGCATTCAGCCCCAACTCCCGCCAACGCTCGCTTGCGGCGGTCGCCTTCGACGCGGGAGCCACGATCGTCCTGGGCGCTCACCCGCACGTCCTCCAGCCAATCGAGCCCCGGCGCCGGCGACTCGTAGCGTGGAGCCTCGGCAACTTCGTCTTCGGCGCCAACTCGCCCGGCACGGAAAGCACCGGCATCCTCCGGCTGCGAATGGGTCAGGGCGGACTTCGCTATTACAGCTTCCGGCGAGCCCGTATCGGCGGCGTCTTCGGCATTCAGCCGATCCTGTTCTAGGTATGGACGAACGGCTGCTCCTGGTGGAGGACGACGCATCCATCCGCGAGGTGACGAAGCTCGGCCTGACCCAGGCCGGGTTCCACGTGACGACGGCCCCCGACGGCCGAGAGGGTTTGCTCCACTTCCGCCAGACGCCGTTCGACCTCGTCATCCTCGACGTGATGCTTCCCGTACTCGACGGCTACGAGGTCTGCCGCCAGATCCGAGCGGAGAGTCGCGTCCCGATCATCATGCTCTCGGCGAAGAGCGACACCGTGGACGTCGTCGTCGGGCTGGAACTCGGCGCCGACGACTACGTGACCAAGCCCTTCGAGATGGCCGAGCTCGTCGCCCGCGCCCGGGCGGCCGTTCGACGAGCGACGGCCGTCGATGACGAGGAGCCCGTCCTCGTCCGCGGCGACCTCGAGATCGACCCCGGCGCCTTCGTAGCGCGACGCCGCGGCGAGGAGGTGAACCTGAGCGCCACGGAATTCAGGCTGTTGCTCGAGCTCGCCCGGCGCCCGGGCCAGGTCTTCACTCGCGAGCTCCTGCTGCAGCGCGTCTGGAACTACGACTACCTCGGAGACTCCCGGCTCGTCGACGTTGCTGTCCAGCGCCTCCGCGCGAAGGTGGAGAACGACCCGAAGGAGCCCCGCACGATCAAGACCGTGCGGGGGGTCGGCTACCGCTTCGACGCTGGATAACGATGGAGGCGCGGCTTCCCGTTCGCACCGGTCGGCTCCGTCGGCGCCTGACGCTCGCATTCATGCTCGTCGCCGGGCTCTCCGCGGCCATCCTCGCGGTCAGCTCCTACCTGCTCGTCAGGGAAGCGCGTCTCTCCGACTCGGTCGACCGCGGGCTCGAGCAGAGCCGCTTCAACCTCGTGCTCGCGAGCGAGACGCTCGGCGAGAGGCCAACGACCGCGCAGACGACCGAGCTCCTCGATGCATATGAGCGCCGCGGCACCTTCGCCGTCGTGGGCCAGACGGACGGCCGGACCTTCTCTTCGAGCCTCTCGCTTGGGCCTGCCCAGCTTCCGCCCGACCTGAAGCGGCTCGTCGGCGCCGGACGCCTCGCTTACGAGCGCCGGGAGATCGCGGGCACGCGCTACCTCGTGGTCGGAGGCCGCGTTCCGGGCTCCGAGACCCAGCTCTACTACTTCTTCTCGGAGGAGAGGCTCTGGGACGAGCTGGCGCAGCTCCGCAACATCCTCCTCTCCGTGCTCGGCGTCATCGTCCTCCTGGGCGGTCTCGTCGGCGCTCTCCTGGCCCGCCGGCTACTCCGGCCGGTGGCACGCGCCAGCGTCGCCGCCCACTCGCTCGCCGAGGGGCTCCTCGACACCCGGTTGCCCGTCGAGTCGCGGGACGAGTTCGGCGCCTGGGCAGCCTCGTTCAACGAGATGGCGGAGGCCCTCGAGACGAAGATCACGGCCTTGTCGGAAGCCCAGGCGCGAGAGCGCCGTTTCACCTCCGACGTCTCGCACGAGCTGCGGACGCCACTGACGGCCCTCGTCGCGGAGGCCTCGTTGCTCGCCGAGCATCTCGACCGCATGCCGGATGAGGCGAGGCGGCCCGCCGAGCTCCTCGTCAACGACGTCGCCCGTCTCCGCGACCTCGTGGAGGACCTGATGGAGATCTCCCGGCTGGACGCCGGAGAGGCGCGAGTCCGCCTGGAGCCGGTGGACGTAGGCTCCCTCATTGCGACCGCCGTTCGCTCCCGCCGCTGGGACGACCGTGTGAGCATCGACCGCGAGGAGGTCGTCATGTCCACCGACCCGCGGAGGCTCGAGCGCATCGTGGCCAACCTCGTCGGCAACGCGCTCGAGCACGCTGGGCGGGACGTCTCCGTCCGGGTCGGCAAGGACGGGCTCGGCGCCTTCGTCGAGGTCAGTGACACCGGTCCCGGGATCTCGCCCGACCGGCTCCCGCACGTCTTCGACCGCTTCTACAAGGCAGATTCCTCGCGAGCGGGGCCTGGAAGCGGTCTCGGCCTGGCCATCGCACTCGAGAACGCCCGCCTTCTCGGCGGCGACCTCGACGTCTGGAGCGAGGTCGGCCGCGGCACGCGCTTCACGCTGCGTCTGCCTGTGACCTAGGAGAGGGAGCGGGGTCCCGAGCCGCTAAACAGCCGGAAAAACGATCGACTTGGAAACTCCGCTTCTCACCCCGCCACGGCCCGCGAGCCGTCAACAAAGCGGCGAGACGTTCTTGCATCGCCCTGACGGTAGGAGAGCGCCGGAGTCCCTCGCATTCTCAAGCGTCGACATTGAAGCTGAACATCATCCCGCGTTCATGGTGCTCGGCGATATGGCAGTGCGCCATCCAGAGGCCGGGATTGCTGACGTCCAAAAGGATGTCCACCGTCTCGCCGGTGCGCACGAGCACCGTGTCCTTCCAGACCAGGTTCGGCTCGACGAGCCCGTCTCGGCCGAGGATCAGGAAGCGACCCGCGCCATGGATGTGGAACGGATGGTGCATCGGATGGTCGGAGTCCATCTCGTTGACGAGGCGGATCTTGACCTGGTCCCCGACCCTGAACCGCCAGTCGATCGCTTTGTTCTCCGCGCCGGTTTCTCGATCGACGATCAGCCAGCGCATGTTGGCCGGCGTCGTATTCCGGTTCATCTCGACCATGTCGTCTTCCCACTCGATGCCGGCGCCCGCGTCGTGCGCATGACCTGCGCCATGGTGCTCATGCCCCTCGTGCTCCGCCATCGCCTCGCCGTCTCCACTCGGCCGCAGCGTCATCCCGCACTTGGGACAGGTCCCCGCCCAGGTGGCCGTGATCTCGGGATGCATCGGACAAGCGAGGGCGGTGGGACGCGCGGTCCCAACCGGCGACGCCACGAGCTTCATCCCGCAGATCGGACACTTGCCCTCCCACGTCGCCACGATCTCCGCGTGCATCGGGCAGGCATAGACGGCCGTGCCGGCTTCAGTTTCAGGCTCACCCATGTCCATCTCCGCGACGAACGCAAGGGTCTTGTCGGGCTCAGCCTCCAGATGGGAAGCGATCCGCTTCCGCTCCGCTGAGAGGTCATCGTTCACGCGGAGCGTCTCGAACTCCTCCGCGAGCCCAGGCTCCCCCGGCTCCTCGGTCACAGTGATCTCCGCGAGCGAGTAAACGCGCTCCGGCGTGTGGTGCTCGAGCGTTACCGGCCCGGGCTTGTCGAACAGCACGTCGACCACGACCCGCTCCGACGGAGCAAGGATCACGGCCTCCACGAGCTCCTCGCGCTCCACGCGGCCGCTGTCGCCGCCGACGAGCTTCATCTTGGCGCCCTTGACTCCCACCTTGAACACCCGCGTGTTCGCGGTGTCCGTGAGGTAGAAGCGCACAACCTCGCCGAGCTTCGCGCTCAGCGCGAGCTCCGGCTCGCCTGCGACGAGCAACGTTGTCCCGAAGCGGCCCATCGCGACGTAGTTGGTCTCGTGGTGGCTGAAGGGCGCAACCTTGCCGTCCTCGAGCAGGATGTCGTCCAGCGTCAGGAGGACTTCCCGATGGGCCGGAGGCCAGTAGTCGGCCTCCCCGGGGACGACGACGATGTTGCCGTAGAGGCCCATCTCTTGGCCGTAGTCCTGGCGAATGTGAGGGTGATACCAGTAGAGGCCTGGATCGGGGAACCGGAGGCGGTAGGTGAAGCTCTCGCCCACGGGAATCGGCGCCTGCGTCTGATGCGTTCCGTCGTAGACGTTCCCGAGTCGCAAGCCGTGCCAGTGCACGGTCGCCTCGAGGTCGCCCCCGTTGACGGCGTTCACCAGGATCTCCGAGCCCTGCGGCACCTTCAGAGTGGGGCCCGGGATCGATCCGTTGTAGGCGAGCATGCGGACGGTCGCGTCTCCGATCTCCTTGGTGACGGGCGCGATCCGGAGCTCGAACGCGTCGCCGTCCGAGAGCTCGACCAGCTCGGGCGCGACGACCTCGCGGACGCCGGCGGTCTCAGTGGGGAAATTCTCAGTTCGCATGGGCAAGCTCTCGCTCTCGGACCAGGTCGGTCCGGTCTTTCGTGAAGTCGGCAAATTCGTCGGCGATGAACTCGGCGTCGTCCTTGACCCACCCGAGCAACGCTGATCCTCGCGTGTGCTGCCAGGGGAGACCGAGGAAGTAGAGGCCGGGCACGTCGGTGACGCCGCGTCGGTGGCGCAGGGTTCCATCCTCGCCGGCACCGGGAAGCTCGATCCAGGAGTGGTCGAAGCGGTAGCCCGTCGCCCAGATGACGGCGTCGACGTCGAGCGCTCTCCCGTCGGCGAAGCTGACCGTCCGCCCGGAAACGCCGACAGCCCGTGACTTCATGTTCACGCCGTGCCGCTTGGCTGAGCGGGGGCCCGAGCCGATCAGCGTGTCGCGATCGCGCATGCGGCGTCCGAGCCGAGACTCGACGGTCTTGTGGAGCACACGAGTCTTCTCTAGCCACCAGAAGAGGTCGCGCCCGAGGAAACGCTGGGGAAGCGGGGTCTGGCGTGAGCCGACGGCGAGGTGGACCTCGTGCGTCGCCGCGAGCTCCTGAGCGATCTGGAAGCCCGTGTTGCCGCCGCCGACGATGAGCACTCTTCCTGCTGGGAGATCGGCAGGACTTCGGTAGCCGGTGCTGTGCGTCTGGAAGATCTCCGGCGCCAGGTCGGCGGCGAACGCAGGGATACGCGGGACCTGGTACGGCCCGGTCGCAACTACGACCTGGTCGGCTTCGATCGAAGAGCCGTCTTCGAGGTCGAGGACGAACGAGTCATCCGTGCGAGACAGCGACCGAACGCCGTGGTCGAGCGCGATCGGCAGCTTGAAGTTCTCCGCATAGCGCTCGAGGTACTCGATCACCTCGTCGCGGGTCGGATAGCCGTCGGGATCGCCAGGAAACTCGAGCCCGGGCAAGCTGTCGTACCGGCGCGGGGTAAAGAGCGTCAGCGAGTCCCAGCGAGCTCGCCAAGCTGCACCAATTGAAGGCGCGCTGTCGAGGATGGCGAAGCGCCGGCCCTGCTGGGCCAGGAAGTAGCCCATCGCCAGGCCGGCCTGGCCCGCACCGATCACCGCGGCGTCAAGCCTGTCGGAAGAGTGCTCCGACCCAGTGGTGACGATCGCCGGAACTTCAGTCACGCCCTTTCTCATTCACATCGGCACCGGTACCGGGCGCGCCAGGTCGCTTGCTGGTTCCGCCTCCGGCACGTCCTCCTTTCGACACTCGTCCTGCCGCACGAGGACGATGGCGACGAGCGTGCCCACCGCGCTGAGTGCTGCGATCACCCAGAAGCTGAGGGCGAAGCCGCTCGTGTACGCGTGAGCGGCGTCTTGACCGCTCTTCAGCAGAGTGGTCGCGTGGGTCGTGACGATGGTCGCAGCTATTGCGACGCCCAGCGCACCCCCGATCTGCTGCGCTGTATTGAGGATCCCGGAGGCGAGACCGGCGTCGCGTTCCCCTACTCCAGCGAGCGCGGCGATCGAGACTGGGATGAACGCGAACGCTATTCCGAAACCGACCAGCAGGTAGCCCGGCAGCAGGGTGGTCGCGTAGCTGCCGTTGACTGCGATCTGCGTGTACCAGAGCAGTCCAGCGGTGATGAGCACCATGCCAAGAACCATCACCGGCTTGGCGCCGAACTTGGTAACCAGCTTCTGCGAGAGGCCGGCGACCAGGACGACGGTGCCCGCCGTTGCCAGGAAGGTAATCCCCGTCTTGAGCGCCGAGTAGAGCAACACCTGCTGGACGTACAGGGTCAAGAGAAAGAAGTTCGAGAACACGACGGCGCCGAGGATGAGCCCGACAGCGTTCGCGCCCGCAAGTGTTCGAACCCTGAAGATCCGGAGCGGCATCAATGGGTTGCTTGCTCGCGTCTCGTTGAAGATGAATGCGGCGAGCAGGCCGCCGGCAGCAACCAGCTCTCCGATCGTTCGGGCCGAGACCCAGCCCGCACTGGGCGCATTGGAGATCGCGTAGACGAGCAGCGCCAAACCGGCCGTGACCGAGGCTGCCCCTGCGACGTCGAAGTTCTTTGCCCCTTCGGCGCGGCTCTCACGAATGAGGCCAGGCGTCAATGCGAGCACGAGCGCCGCGACTGGAACGTTGACGTAGAAGATCCACTCCCAGCCGAGGTACTTGGTGAGTACCCCGCCGAAGATGACCCCCGCGGCCGCGCCACTTCCGCCCATTGCACCCCAGATGCCGAGCGCTGTGTTGCGCTCCTTGCCCTCCCGGAAGGTGGTCATGATGATCGAGAGCGTTGCCGGCGTGATGATGGCAGCACCGAGGCCCTGCGCCGCGCGAGCCCAGTCGAGCATGACGATGGAGCCTGCGAGTCCGCAAACGAGCGACGCGGCGGCGAAGAGAACGAGGCCGACCATGAACACACGCTTGCGTCCGAGCAGATCCCCTGCGCGGCCACCGAGCAATAGAAAGCCCCCGAAGGTGATCGCGTAGGCGGTGATGATCCACTGAAGGCTGCTCTCTCCGACTGCAAGGGACTTGCCGATCGAGGGCAGCGCGACGTTGACGATAGAGACGTCCAGCACCGTCATAAAGAAAGCGGCGCAGACGAGCCCCAGAACGAGCCAGCGGCGCCGGTCGGGCTCGGTCCTGTTCACAGGAAGCGCTTCGTTCCGTTTCGACATCTCGGCTCCTCATGCTCGGATAGGCATCAAGGCCACGTCGGCCAACACGCCGGCCAAGTGTTGGAACCGGAAAGGATTGCCCGCCTAGGGTCGGGGCAGGGCGCCGTTCCACCTTAGCAGCCCCATAAGCATCTCCTGCCGGCAGGCTCTCGAGCGAGCCTGTGAAGTCCTTGTCGAAGGGGACAGCGCTTGGCTGCGTTACACAGTGGGTGTCTGTGACCTAACCGTTACGCAGCGGCAAGAGCGGCGTTGCGCGCCGCGACGACGATCAGCGGGCACCCACAAGGAGAAGCCATGAGGTACGCCATCGTCGCGCTCAGCATCGTCCTCGCCTCGCTGCTCGGCTTCGTCGCCGCGAGCTGCGGGACGGGGAACGGCGCCCAGTCGGCCGGGCCCGTGCCCTCCGGAAACGAGTCGCCGCAATCGACTTACTCCGGCTCGGAGACGGGCGCCGGTACCGAGGGCGGCAGCCTCCCGATCCCCACCGACACGTCCGGACAGGGCTCTGCGCTCGTCCGGTACAAGGTCTGGTTTCACCGAGGAGAGCAGCTCTTCGTCGTCACCCGCACCCAGTCGGCGACACCGCGTGTCGGCACCGCTGCGGTGGAGGCGTTGCTCGAGGGCCCATCGCCCGGCGAGCGCTCCGCGGGAGTCGCCACGCAGATCCCGGACGGCACCCAACTCCTGGGCCTGATCGTGGACAAGGGCATCGCCACCGTCGACCTGACGTCCGAGTACGAGTCCGGGGGCGGAACAGCCTCGATGACGATGCGCCTCGCACAGGTCGTCTGCACCCTCGACCAGTTCCCGACCGTCAAGGGAGTCCTCTTCCAGCTCGACGGGCGTCCCGTCGACGTGCTCGGCGGCGAGGGAATCGTCATCGACCATCCGCTCCGCTGCCGCGACTACCGCGACCTCCTCCCGGTCATCCTCGTGACGAGCCCGGCGATCGGACAAGCGGTCTCGAACCCAGTGACCGTCTCAGGCAGCGCCAATGTCTTCGAGGCCAACGTCACCGTCGACATCGTCGACTCCTCGGGCCGCGTAGTCGGGAACGCCTTCACGACCGCGACCTGCGGGAGCGGCTGCCGCGGGACATTCTCCGTCACGGTCTCCTACGAAGTCCGCGCCGCGCAGCGCGGAGAAATCGTGGTTCACGACGACGACGCCGCCGGCACAGGGCACCCGCCGCACGAGGTGCACATTCCGGTCGTGCTCCAGCCCGGATCGTGACCGTTCTCGCCCCCAACTACGTCGCACCGGCCGTGCTCGACCGCGCCCGGAGTGGCGATCACGACGCGTTCACGGCCGTCGTCCGCCTCTACGACCTCCGGCTCCGAGGGCTCGCCTACCGCGTCCTGGGCGACCGAGACGGCATGGACGACGCGCTCCAGGAAGCCTACGTCAGGGCGTTTCGCGCGCTCCCGCGTTTTCGCGGCGACGCACGCATCGGCACCTGGCTCTTCCGCATCACGTACAACGCCTGTCTCGACGAGCTCGCTCGCAAGCGCAAGATCACGAACGTTCCGCTGGACGAGCTCGTCGACCAGGCAAGCGCCGAGCCTGAGCCCGGCGCGGCGCTCCAGGCCCGCCGCGACCTCGCGTCGTCGTTCGCCGCCCTCTCGAACGATGAGCGCGCGGTCGTGTTCCTCGTGGACGTCCAGGGCTTCGACTATTCAGGTGCAGCCGAGCTGCTCGGCGTCCCGGTCGGAACCGTTGCGTCCAGGCTGAACCGTGCCCGTCGAACTCTTCGCGGCGCGCTGCGGCCCGCCGGCGAAGGGTTCCACACCGAGTCGGAGAACCTCACAAACTCGTGACCTATCGACGCTACCGCACCACTCCCCCGTGGCGGCGCGCGGTCGCCTTCCTCGCTCTTCTGCTCCTTTCGGTCGCGGCAGCGGCGGGCGCACGGGCCGACGAGCCCGGGGGGATGCTGGGCCACTATTCGCCGGCCCGAATCTCGGACGACGTCACCATCGGCGGGACGCTCGTCGGCGGCATGACCGGAGAACAAGCGCGTACCGCCGTCCAGGCCTCGTTCCGCCAGCCGATCGCCGTCGGCCTTCCAGCCCAAACTTTCTTCGTCTCGCCCTCTCGGGTCGGCGTTCCGCTGATCGAGCCCGCCATCCAGAAGGCGCTCGTCGCGGCGCCCGGGGAAACGGTGGCGCTCCAGGTGCTCGTCGACCGCCCTCGGCTGGTCACCTACTCCGCAGAGCTTGCCAGGAACTTTTCCCGCCTGGCGGTCAACGCACAGGTTCGGCTGCGCCGGCTGCGGCCCGTCATCAGCAAGGAGAAGGTGGGACTCGAAGTTCGCGCCAAGCCGCTCGCGCGGGCCCTCGCAGCTGCATTGCTGGCCGGGACGCGCGGCCCGATCGAGGTGCGGCACACGACCCTAATTCCCGAGGTCATGAGGAGCGACATTCGCTCCGTCATCGTCATCCAGCGCTCCGCGAACCGACTCTTCCTCTACAGGGGGAAGCACAAGCGGACGAAGCTCGGTGTCGCCACCGGCCAGCCTTCGTACCCTACGCCCTTGGGAGAGTTCACGATCGTCTCCAAGCAGCTGAACCCCTGGTGGTACCCGCCCGATTCCGACTGGGCCGCCGGCCTCTCCCCGGTGCCGCCGGGTCCCGGGAATCCGCTCGGCACGCGCTGGATGGGCCTCTCGGCGCCGGGAGTGGGGATCCACGGCACGCCGGATGCGGCTTCGATCGGCTATTCGGCCTCGCACGGCTGCATTCGCATGCGCATCCCTGATGCGGAATGGCTCTTCGAGCACGTGTCCGAAGGCACGCCGGTCTTTATCGTCCCGTAGGTGTGGGAAGGCCTTTCGGCGCGCCTCGAGGGCGAGATCGTCATCCTCGAGCCGCTCCACCTCGAGCACGAGGAGGAGCTGAGGGCGGCCGGCGCAGATCCCGAGATCTGGCGCTGGATGACCGTGCACGGCCACGACCCGGAGACCTTCACGGGCTGGCTCGACATGACGATGAAGGCGGCAGCGGAGGGGCGCGAAGCGCCGTTCGCGATCGTTCTCAGAGAGACCGGCCGAGTGGTCGGGAGCACGCGCTACCTGAGCCTTCGCCCGGAGCATCGCGGCCTGGAGATCGGCTACACCTGGCATAGCCGGCACGTGTGGGGCAGGGGCGTCAACATCGAGGCGAAGTACCTTCTCCTCGAGCACGCTTTCGAGCGCGTCGGGTGCATTCGCGTCGAGTTCAAGACTGATGCGAGAAACGAACGGGCCCGGGCGGCTCTCGAGGCGCTTCCCGCGCGCTTCGAGGGCGTCTTCCTCAGCCACATGCTCGTCCGTGACGGCGAGGTGAGGGACTCAGCCTGGTACGCGATTACGGAGGCTGAGTGGCCGGCCGTGAGGGCGAACCTGCAACGCCGGATCCGCCAGAAGCGCTGAGGCGAGCGAAGAGCTCGGCGCAGCCCTCAGGGCTCGCCGCGGCGACCACGAGCGAGCGCCCGGCCAGGTCGAGCGGCGCTTCCCCGAACGGGGGCGAATCCGGAAGGTCGATTGCGATGCCTCGCTCCCGGACGAGGAGTTGCGCCGCCGCGATATCGACGCTTCTGGCCGGCTTGAGCGAGCAGACGGCGTCGACGCGACCGGCCGCGAGGTGACAGAGCGAAAGAGCGAGGGAACCCATGATGCGGGTCCGGTCTGCGATGCCGACCATGTCCGCGATCTGCTCCGCCACGAGCTCGGTAGTCGTCGCCTCGAACGAGAGCATCTCCACCTCCTCCTTGGGGCCGGGCCCATCCAGCCGCTCACCGTTCAGGAAGGCTCCCTCGCCGCGCCTGGCCGTCCACTCCTCCCGCGTCCCGAAGTCGAAGACATAGCCAAAGAAGACGTCCCGCATCGCCGCGCCGTCGGCGACCGCGATCGAGACGGAGAAGAAGGGGATGCCGCGCTTCGCGTTCATGCTCCCGTCGATCGGGTCGAGGACCACGCGGACCCCGTCCGCGCCGAACGAGCGCTCGCCGAGCTCTTCCGAGACGAGGGTGAACTCGACGCCGCCCGCGTGCAAACGTTCCAGAAGCGAGACGACCGCCGACTCCGCCGCCGCGTCGATGGCCGTGGTCTCGTCGCCTCCCTCGCCGAGCGCCACGACGGGCTCCCGCTCTGTGCGCGTCGGGAGCTCGGCAAGCGCTCGTTCGACGGCCGCGGCGGCGTCGCGGCAAAAGGCGAGCCAATCGGTCACTCGTCGAAGGGGGAGAAGAGCAGGCCGCCGGCGAGCTTGGGATAGAAGTACGTGCTCTTCTCGGGCATGCGCTCGCCCGCCCGCGCGGCCTCTTCGACCTGCTCGACCGTCGGCGGACGGACGAGGAACGCCGCCCCCGCCTCTCCGGTCACAACGGCCCTCTCCGCCTCGTCGGCGCTGGGGGTGAACTTCACCCGTTCCAGCGGAAAACGGTCGACGACGGCCGTGTCGAGGCCCGGCGAGTCGCTCTCCGCGACGAACGCGCCGTCCGCACGGAGCAGCGCGAAGGCTGCACGATCGCGCGGCAGCTTCTCCAGAATTGCCAGGGCGTCTGCCGCCCCCGCCGCCGGAGTCAGGCGGAAGGAGCCGTCGAGATCGGGGGGCGGGCCGGCCGTCACGCGGTGAGTCGGGAAGATCGTCAGGCCCGGATCGCTTGTGCTCACGAGCGCAGAAAGGACGTGGGCCGTCTCTTCGCTGCCCTCTTCACCGTGGAAGGCGAGCGCCGCCTCGTAGCGGTGGTGCCCGTCCGCGATCATGAGCGGGGCCTTGATGCCGTCGGCCGCGTGCGGATCGATTCGCCAGAGACGGCTCGTGACTCCGTCCAGGGTCGCCTCGACATCGGGCGCACGCGCCGGCGCCTCCGCCGGCGCCGGGCCGTCGTGAAGGAGGAGGATCGGCGAAAGCTTCGTATGCGTGGCCTCGAGGAGCCGGAGACGGCCCCGCCGCGGCTTGGGGAAGCTGCGCTCGTGCGGGAGCACGACACCGCGCTCGTACGGCTCGAGCGCGGCACGCGCAACGAGGCCGCGGCGCGTGCGGGCCACTCCGTCAGGGCCAACGAAGTCCTCCTCCAGCAGCCACACGGCCGGCTCTTCTTCGCGGACGAGAATGCCTTCCTGCTGCCACTGGGCCAGGAGCCGGGCCGCTTCGTCCGGATCGTCGGGGCGCATCAGGCGGACCGCGTTGTAGGGACTCGCCGCGAGCAGCCGCTCGTGGACCGCCGGCGAGATCACGTCGTAAGGAGGTGAGACGAGGTCGTCGAGGGGGCCCGCCGTTTCCGCGGAGTAGCGAAGCGCGCGAAACGGCTTCACGAGCGCCATCGCGGCCCAGGCTAGCAGCCGACGCCGGACCTA
>WNFV01005105.1_pt1 | contig 33420 bp, 34 predicted proteins | sample 5400101 | NCBI WGS metagenome assembly WNFV01 (sample SAMN13153361, study PRJNA577476) | soil metagenome | isolation source: 115 cm soil or saprolite under grassland replicate 1 | place: USA:California | collected 2016-06-15 | reverse complement strand
GGAGCTGATGGTGCTGGCGGCCCAGGGCAGGGTCGCCCTGCACACCCGCAGCTACCCGCTGGAGGCGGTCAACCAGGCGATGGACGACCTGGACGCCGGCCGCCTCCAAGGCCGCGGCATCCTCATCCCCTGAGATCAGCGACCGAGGCACGCAAATGGCGAGCGTTTCCCAGGCGACCCGGATCCAGCCGACGAGATCCGTCGGCTCCGTGCGGCGCGCGCTCCGGGTACTGGAGACGGTGGCCTCCAACCCTGGGGGGCTGACCCCGAAGGCGGTCGCGCGTAGGCTGGGCTTGGCCCTTTCGACCACGTACAACCTGCTCAACACCCTGGCCGCCGAGGGCTACGTGGTCCGCCTCGAGGGCGGGCGCGGGTACGTCCTCGGCGACCAGGTCTGGGTGCTGTCCCGCAGCCTCCACCAGGCCTCCGGGCCCACCCGCCCGATCGATCTGGAGGCGCCATGCTCGCGATGATCCTCGCCCATGCCGGGGGAGAAGACGGGACCCTGTTCCTTTTGGCGTTCGCCCCCGTCGGGGTCATCCTGCTCATCGGATTCGTGATCGTCCTGCGGCCGGTCGTGAACAGCATGGGCCAGCCGCAGCCGCGCGAGGAGGACCTCGCGGACAGGCTGCTCGGCGAAGAGGAGGCACAGCGGGTGCGCAGCCAGAACCGGCGCCGCCGCGGCATCCGCCGGCGCGTGCTGCGCGACCACCTCCACCTGTCCAGGCGCTCCGGATCCGGCGTCGACCAGGACTGACCGCCCGTGGCGCCTCAGCAGGCGCGGCCTGGCTGGCGGACGCGGACGTGGACGTCGACGCGCTTCTCGATGCCCTGGTGGCGGGCGGTGACCCAGAAGTGCAGCCGCGTGGTGGAGAGCCGGGGCGGGGATTGCCAGGTCATCGTCGCGGCGCCGCTGCTGGGAACGTCGATGGGCTTGGGGTCGGGGGTGATGATGCTGCCGAAGTCGTCCTCGACGACCGCGACCAGGCGCGTCCCCGGGGTCGTCTGGGTCCGGACGACGACGGTGTCGCCGGGGTGGACGCAGTTGGTGGCCTCGTGGCTGAGCGGCAGCCCACCGCCGCCGCAGGCAGTGAGCGCCACCCCCAGCGCCAGGCAGGCGACCAGAGCTGGCTCAGCACGGCATCGCGGCCGTGCCGCGCCTGGAGCAGGGCGCGCGTGTGGGCGATCCATACCGAAATGCTCGGTCAGGCGGGAATGCCAAGACAAGAGCCCAGATTCCGCCATGCTGGAAAGTGGACATCCCGCCTCGGCGGGACCATCGAATCACCAGGCGCCCTGGCGCTTCAGGACCACCCCGAAGGTCTTCAACAGAATGTAGAGGTCGAGGGTCAGCGACCAGTTCTCGATGTAGAACTGGTCGAGCTGCAGGGCCTCCTCCGGCGTCACCTCGCTACGGCCGTTGATCTGCCACCAGCCGGTCATGCCGGCCGGCACCTCCAGGCGCGGGCCGAGCAGCTCGCGGTTGGCGGCCACCTGCTCCGCCGGCAGCGGCCGCGGGCCGACCAGGCTCATCTCGCCCTCGAGGATGTTCAGCAGCTGTGGCAGCTCGTCGAGGCTGAACCTGCGGAGGTATTTCCCGATCGTGGTCACTCTCGGGTCGTCGCCGAGCTTGAAGAACGGACTGCTGACGTCCATCCGGCCGCCGCCGGAAGGCAGCTCGCGCATGGTGCGGAACTTGTGCATCCGGAAGTGCCGACCGCCCTTGGTGACCCGCTGCTGGTGGAAGAGCACGGGGCCCGGAGACGTGAGGCGGATCGCCGCCGCGGCCACGATCCACACCGGCAGCGTCAGCAGCAGGCCGATCGACGCCGCCGCCAGGTCGAATGCCCGCTTGCCCAGGGCCTGGGCGCCGGCGAGCCGCACCGGCCGGACCGACAGCGCGATCACCGGCCCGATCTGCTGGAGCGCGAGCCGCGAGGTGAGCGTGTCGGCGATGCCCGCGGACAGGCGCACCTCCACGCCCTCCTGGCGGGCGACCTGCGCGACCTCGGAGATGTCCTCGGCGGACACGTCCGTGGAGGTGATGAACAGGCAGTCGGCGAACTGGTCGCGGATCAGCGAGCGGAGCTGCCGTAGCTCGCCCAGCACGCCGTACGGGCGCTGGACGGGGCCGCCGGCGGGCTGGCCGGCGACGCGCACGTAGCCGATCGGGCTGAAGCCCGAGCCGGGCTGGCGGAGCGTGGCGGCCAGGCGGCTCGCGTCCTTGTTGGTGCCGACGACCAGGGTTCGCAGGGCCAGCCGGCCGTCCACCTTCAGGCGGTGCTGGTACCAGCGCCATGCCCGCCGCGTCAGCAGCTCCAGGAAGAGCGCGAGCAGCCAGCTCAACCCGACCCCGAGGCGCAAGAGCGAGTGCTGCGACCAGTAGCCGACCAGCGCCAGCAGCACGAGCCCCAGGCTGGTCGCGCCGATGATGCGGCGGAACTCCTCCGCCGCCGCCAGGCGCTGCGGACCGTACAAGCTGAACGCGTGGAACAACGCCACCCAGAGCGGCGGGGCGGCCAGCACCAGCAGCTGCTCGGTCAGGGGCAGGGACCCCAGACTGGCGCGCGGCTCGTAGGCCAGCAGCAGCGCCGCGCACGCGCAGGACGCGTCCGAGACCACCATACCCAGGCCGATGCGCTGGTAGCGGCGCTTCACCGCGCCGGCCACGGCCGGCCGCGGCGCCTCGAGGGCAAGGTAGTCCCGCGCCACGCCGGTGCGCTCCTCAAGCATCGGGGGACTCCATGGGTCGAAGCCGCGGCGGCTGGCGCAGGATCTCGAGCAGGAATCGAGGGTTGTTGCGCAGGTACCGGCCGGCGAGCCGCGGCTCACGCGAGAGGCGGTAGAGCCACTCCAGGCCCGAACGCTGCATCCACCGCGGCGCCTGCGGCAGCAGGCCGGCGTGGATGTTGAAGGCCGCGCCGACGCCGAGCAGCACCGGCGCGCTGAGCCGCCCGGTGTGCGCCGCCATCCAGCGCTCCTGCTTGGGCGTGCCGAGGCCGACCCAGACGAGGTCGGGCGCGGCGTCCTCGATGCTCGCCACCGTCGCGGCGTCCTCGGCAGGCGTGGGCGCCCGGAACGGTGGCGAGGAGGTGCCGGCGACCTTCAGCCCGGGGAACCGCTCCACGAGCCGCTCCGCGAGCTGGTCGGCCACGCCTGGGGCGCCGCCGTGGAAGAACGACGACCAGCCTCGCTCCTGTGCCCGCTCGCACAGCGCCAGCATCAGGTCGGGCCCGTAGACGCGCCGCATGTGCGCCGCGCCGCTGCGGCGCCCGGCCCATACCATCGGCATCCCATCGGGCGTGGTGAGCCCGGAGTCGTTGTGGATGCGGCGCAGCTCGGCGTCGCGGAGCGACTCCATGACCCCGTGCACCCCGGTGACGCACACGTAGTGCCGCTCGCGCCGCTCGACCCAGCTGGCGATCTCGGCGACGGCCCGGTCCATGTCGACGGCGCTCACGCCGACGCCGAGGACGTCGACGCGCGGGATCCCGGCACAATCGACCGCCGCGGCCGGCGCTAGCCGGCGACTTGCTTGTGGATCCATCGGTACGTCTCGCTCAGGCCGTCCTCCAGGCAGACACGCGGCTCCCAGCCGAGCACCCGGCGGATGCGGGTGTTGTCGGAGTTGCGGCCACGCACGCCCTGCGGCCCCTGGACGTGGCGCAGTGACAGCCCAGGCTTGCCCGAGATATCGATGATTCGATTTGCCAATTCGTCGACGGTGACCAGCTCGCTGGTGCCGACGTTCAGCGGCTCCCGGTAGTCGGACCACATCAGGCGCTGGATGCCCTCGACGCAGTCGTCGATGTAGCAGAACGAGCGAGTCTGCTCGCCGTCGCCCCAGACCTCGATGGCATCGCCGGGCTGGGCCAGGGCGACCTTGCGGCACAGCGCCGCGGGCGCCTTCTCGCGGCCCCCCTCGTAGGTGCCGTACGGGCCGTAGACGTTGTGGAAGCGCGCGACCCGGGTCTCCATGCCGAACTCGTCGGCGTAGTAGCCGCAGAGGCGCTCGCCGACCAGCTTCTCCCAGCCGTAGGCGTCCTGCGGGTCGGCGGGGTAGGCGTCCTCCTCCTTGAGCGGGGTCACGTCCTGGATGGTCTGCAGGTAGTCCGGGTAGATGCAGGCCGAGGAGCTGAGGAAGTGGCGCGACACCCCGTTCAGCCTGGCCGCCTCGATGGTGTGCAGGTTGATGAGCGCGTTGTTGCGCAGGATGGTCGCGTGGTTGCTGGAGATGAAGCCCATCCCGCCCATGTCGGCGGCCAGGGCGTAGACGTGGTCGACGCCGGCGGTTGCCTGCAGGCACTCGTCCCAGCGTCGCAGGTCGTGGATCTGGAACTCGTCGGCGTCGACCGGGGTGAACTCCGGGTGCCTGCGGTCCACCGCGCGAACCCAGTAGCCGCGCTGTTTGAGATCGGTGACCAGGTGGTGGCCGATGAAGCCGCCGGCGCCGGTCACCAGCACACGCCGCTGTGCGTGGTCGTTCATGAATGGCCACTCCAGTGCAAGCCGCCGGGCGCGTTGCCCGTTGATTTGGTTGCTTGGCAGCAGGAACAACCATCGCGTCGATGGTCCGGCGGCGCGCCAAGACGTGACGTCGGTAAAGAAACAGGTAAAAGGTGTGCTGCTGGAACAGATACCTCGGGACGGGAAATCGCCCCGGCGCCCCCCAGGCGCGGTCGCTCTGGCCTTTCGCGCACTACGCTAGGTGCAGTGGCGAAAGCCGTTGAATCGGCAAGCGGACGATAATCGCGTAGTACATCTGCGGGATGGCCGGCGTTGGTCGCGGCTGGCTCGGGCAGGCTACGCTGTCGCCATGTTGTTCACCCAGACCCCCGTCGCCGGCGCATTCGTCGTCTCCCCGGAGCGCATCGCGGACGAACGTGGTTTTTTCGCGCGCACCTGGTGCCAGCGCGAATTCGAGGACCACGGATTGAACCCGGCGCTGGCACAGTGCAACGTCTCGTTCAATGCATCGAAGGGCACGTTGCGGGGCATGCACTATCAAATCCCGCCGCACGAGGAGGCCAAGCTGGTCCGCTGCACCAGCGGTGCCATCTACGACGTGGCCATCGATCTGCGCCCGACCTCGCCCACGTTCGGCGCGCACGCCGGCGCCGTGCTCTCGGCCGACAACCGCGCGATGCTCTACATCCCGGAGGGCTGCGCCCACGGGTTCCTGACGCTGGAGGACGACACCGAGGTCTTCTACCAGATGTCGGCGCGGTTCGAGCCGACCGCGGCGCGTGGGGTGCGCTGGGATGACCCGGCGTTCGGGATCGACTGGCCTGGCGAGGTCGTGGTGATCAACGATCGCGACCGCTGCTACCCGGACGTGGCCCGGTGAGCGTCGGTGAGGAGATGTGGGAGCTGGTCGCGGAGCTGTACCCGATCTGCCGCAGCATCACCGGCGATGGCGTCCGCCAGACCCTGGGGCTGATCGGCCGGCACCTTGATCTGGACGTCCACGAGGTCGCCACCGGCACCCCGGTGCTGGACTGGACCGTGCCCCGCGAGTGGAACCTGCACCAGGCGTGGGTCAAGGACCCCAGCGGCCGCAAGGTGATCGACGCCGCCCGGTCCAACCTGCATGTCGTCGGCTACAGCACGCCGGTGGACCGGTCGATGCCGCTGGCGGAGCTGCGGGAGCACCTGTTCACCCTGCCGGAGCAGCCGGACTGGATCCCCTACCGGACCTCCTACTACGCCGAGAGCTGGGGGTTCTGCGCCACCCAACGCCTGGTCGACACTCTCCCCGAGGGCCAGTACCAGGTCCGCGTCGACGCGACCCTGGCCCCGGGGCAGCTGACCTACGCCGAGCATTTCCTCCCCGGCCAGACCCGGGATGAGGTGCTGGTGTCGTGTCATGTGTGCCACCCGTCGCTGGCCAACGACAACCTGTCCGGGATCGCGGTGGCGACCTGGCTGGGCAGGCGTCTGGGGCAGGCCCCGCGGCGCTACGGCTACCGGCTGCTGTTCGTCCCCGGCACGATCGGGTCGATCACCTGGCTGGCCCACCACCAGCAGCACCTGGACCGGATCAAGCATGGGCTGGTGCTGGCCTGTGTCGGCGACCCGGGCGCCCTGACCTACAAGCGCAGCCGCCGCGGCGACGCCCCGATCGACCGCGCCATGGCCCACGTGCTGCAACGCTCCGGCCGGCCGCATCGGGTGGTGGACTTCTCCCCCTACGGCTACGACGAACGGCAGTACTGCTCGCCAGGGTTCGACCTGCCGGTCGGGTCGCTGTCGCGCACCCCCTACGCGCAGTACCCCCAGTACCACACCTCCGCCGATGACCTGGACCTGGTCCGCCCCGACGCGATGGAAGACACCCTGGAGGTCTGCTGGGAGGCCCTCCAGGTCCTGGAGGCCGACCGCCGCTACACCAACCGCAACCCCAAGGGGGAGCCCCAGCTTGGCCGCCGTGGCCTGTACGGGCAGATCGGCGGGCGCAGCGACACCGAGCAGCGGCAGATGGCAATGCTGTGGGTCCTCAACCAGTCCGACGGCACCCACAGCCTGCTCGACATCGCCGAACGCTCCGGCCTGCCCTTCCCCCTCATCGCCGAGACGGCGACGACGCTGGAACAGGCCGGCCTGCTCGCGGAGGCGTCAGGATAGGGATTTCTTCAGGTGGTCAGCGAGCCGCAGGGCCAGGGCGACGATGGTGAGGGTCGGGTTGGAGCAGCCGTAGGTGGGGAACAGCGAGCTGCCGGCCACGTAGAGGTTGCGGACCCCGTGGACGCGGCAGTCGGCGTCGACCACGCCCAGGCTGGGGCTGGGGTGCATGCGGGTCGCACCCAGGTGGTGGTAGTTGCCCTCGATCAGGGCGGGTGGCCGCTCGTCGCCGAGCAGCAGCTCGACGCGGCCGAGCCCGGCCTGCTGGAGGGCCCGGCTGATCAGCTCCTGTGACGCCCGGACGGAGGCGCGGTCGGAGGCGGCCATGCGCCAGTCCACCCGCGCGACCGGCAGGCCGAGCGGGTCGCGGCGCGTGCCGAGCTCGACCCGCGACTCGCGGTTCGGCGCCTGCTCGGCCTGGAATCGCAGGACCAGCACACCGCGCGCGTCGTCCTGCCGGCGGACCCGCTCCACCCCGAGCGCGGCGAGGTCGCCGAGCCCAGTGGCGACGTTGCGGAGGTGGGCCAGCGCCGCCTCCGGCAGCGGCCGCCTGCCGAACCCCTTGACCAGGGTCGCCAGCGACCGCACGGCCTCGGCGGTCATCGAGGCGCTGCGCGGCAGCAGGAAGAACGCGCAATTGAGGAGGTTCCGCTCCCGTTGGACCTCGTCGGCGACCCGGAGCGCCCCCTGCACCAGGCCACCCCCGGCGGCGTGGACGCCGTAGAGCCCGGCCCGCCGGAGCAGGTCCGGGCCGGCGACGACGTAGCCGCTGCGGGCCGACAGCCGCTCGGCGAAGAACCGCCCGACCAGGTCGCGGTCGTTGCCGAGTCCCCGACGGTGGCCGCGGTCGCTGAGCAGCAGCAGGCGCGGGTTCTCGATCCCGCCGGCGGCCAGCACCACCAGCCTCGGGCGCACGAACGCGCGCGAGCCGTCGTCGCGCCGGAGCTCGACCGTGTCCACGCTGCCAGGGTCGTGCTCCGTGCCGAGGTTGGTGGCGGTCGCGTGCAGCAGCAGGGTCACCTGTGACGAGCGCACGATCTCCTGGTAGGAGCCCTCGAACGTGGACGTCCCGTGCTGGAACAGGGTGGTCTCGACCGCCGGCGTCCGCAGCGGCAGCCCGGCGGGCAGCGGCAGCCCGCCTGTCGGTGGCCCGCCCGCCGGGTCCTCGGGCTCGGCCCCGGGGGCGAGCCCGCAGATCGAGCGGGCCCGCGCGTACCGCGATTCCAGGTCGGCCAGGTCCAGCGGCCAGCCGGAGTAGGCAACGCCCGGGCGGACCTCGAAGTCGATCGGGTCCAGCGGCCGGGCGGCCCAGCTCTCGTCACCCGGGCCGATCCAGTGCCGCGAGGACCCGCCGAAGGCCCGTACGCGTGCGTGATGCAGCAGATACGTAGAATAGCCTACGCTCGCGCCCCGGTTGAGTCGCTGGGCACGGCGCTCGATATCGGCGCCACCGCTCTCGACCAGGCAAACTCTGATCTCGCCGGCGGTGAATTCGCCCGCGATGGCGATGCCCGCCGGACCCGCCCCGATAATACAGAGATCAGTCTCGATGAGATGATTGCTCGGGAGTTCTCTTGCGTCCAGCCGCATCGCAAATGACCCCCCCAGGTTGCGAAATCCACGCCGAATGTCAGCCGTGGGCTCAACGCCACTCGAATTCCATCGTGTCGCGTCTTGGCTCCCTTTAGCACAAGGACGAGGCTGCTAGTCTGCTTGAAATCGGCCATCGCCGTAACGGTCGTGGGAGTGCGAGAATGACGCTCGCGCCCGCTGGCGCGATTTTGATGCTTTCCGGGGGGCTCGGTGACCAGAGAACTGAGATCGCTGGCGCCGTTGGGCGATCAGTCGGAGGGGACGGATGCCTTCGACGATCGCCCCGGTGTGCTGGCTTCGCTGTCGCGGTACCGCTGGGTGGTCGTCGCGGTGACGTTGCTTGCCGCAGCCGTCGCCTACGCCGTATCGACCATGGTGCCGGTCGAGTACAAGGCAGAAGCAACGCTTATTCTCCGGGACCCGGGCGCGCCGAGCCTGCTGTCGAGCAGGAGCGGGTCCACGCAGGACTCCGACCGCCGGGCGGCGGTGGCCAAGCAGGCCGACATCGCCACCTCGACGGTCGTGATCGACCGGGCGCGGCGATTGCTCGGCAGCACGCGGTCGGCCCAGGAGGTGCGCAAGCGGCTGGACGTCCGGCCCTCCAAGGACTCGACGGGCATCACCATCGACGCCAAGGCCGCTGACGCCGCCTCGGCGCGCGCCCTGGCCAACGCGGTCGGCACCGCCTACCAGCAGGTCAGCAGGGACCGCACGATCGTCGACGCCCAGCAGGCGATCGCGGGCATCGACAAGCTCGTGGCCAGCCTCCAGGAGCGAATGAACAGCACGCCCAGGGAGGCGAGCGGCAACCTGACCCCCCGGCAGGAGGCGCTGTCGAGCCAGATCTCCAGCCTCAAGCAGCGGCAGCAGGACATCGCGACCGAGGTGGCGGTGAGCCCCTCCGGGGTCGAGCTGTTCGAGCGGGCGGATCTGCCGGAGGCGCCCTCGCAGCCCAAGCCGAAGCTGTTCGCGCTGCTGGGCGCGGTGCTCGGCGCGGTCGGCGCCGGCGGCTGGGCGTGGTGGGCGGCGGCCCGGAACCAGCGGGCCGAGCGGCCGGAGGACCCGGCGCGGATCCTCGGCGCGCCGCTGCTCGGCGAGGTCCCGCGCTTCCACGCCTCGCGGCCCGCGGTCGGCGAGGCGATGCCGTCGCCGCCCTCGGCGACCGATGCCTACCACTTCATCGTCGCCTCGCTCGAGCACGAGCTCGAGAGCATCGGCGGCACCTCGGTCGCGCTGACCGGCGTGACCCAGGGGGACGGCACCACGACCACCGCGCTCCAGATCGCGATCGCGGCCCGCCAGGAGGACCGCAAGGTCGCGCTGATCGACGCCGACCAGCGCAGCCGGGGCCTCTCCGAGCTGTGCGGGCTGGAGGAGCTCGAGACGGTGCCCGCGGAGCGCGACAACACACCGGTCGAGGCCGACGAGTACCTGGCGCGCCTGGCGGTGACGCACAGCGGCATCGTCCTGCCGGTCCCGGCGATCCAGGAGCCCGGGAGGATGTCGCGGCTCTTCCGCCCGCCCTCGTTCCACAAAGCCCTCCTCTCGCTCGGGGAGCAGTTCGATCTCGTGCTGATCGACACCCCGCCGCTGCTGGAGGTCTCCGACGCGATCCCGATCGCCAGGCAGGCGGACGGCGTGGTGCTGGTGGTCGACCGCGACGTCCCGTTGAGCCACCTGCGGACCGTCAGGGATCGCCTCGGCTTCGTCAGCACTCCGCTGATCGGCTACGTCTTCGTGCAGAAGCGCGGCCGCCGCCCCGGCCCGCTGGCCCGGAGACCGACCAGGAGGAACGGAGATGGCGCCGGATAGTGGCGGCCCGCGGGTCGCCGCGGTGATGGCTGCCTACAACCGCAGGGAGCTCACGCTGGCGTGCCTGCGGTCGCTGCGGGCGCAACGGGCTCCCGGGGTGACGCTGGACGCCTTCGTGCTCGACGACGCCAGCACCGACGGCACCGGACAGGCCATCGCCGAGGAGTTCCCAGAGGCGGCGTTGCTGCGGGGCACCGGCCGGCTGTACTGGAACGGCGGCATGCGGACCGCCTTCGGCGCCGCCATCGCCGGCGACTACGACTACTACCTCTGGATGAACGACGACACCGCCCTCCACGACGGCGCGCTGGCCGTGCTGCTGGACACCGAGCGCCGGCTGCGCGAGCGCGGCGAGGGGGCGGTGATCGTCGCGGGCTCGACCAGGGACCCGGACAGCGGCGAGCTGACCTACGGCGGGCTGGTCCGCCCCTCCCGCTGGCGGCGACTGCGCTGGGAGCTGGTCGAGCCGGCGGCCGACCAGCCGCGGCCCTGCGAGACGATCAGCGGCAACACCGTGCTGATCTCCCGCGCGGTGGTCCGGCGCGTCGGCAACATCGACCCGGCCTTCGTGCAGCAGATGGGCGACCACGACTACGGGCTGCGCGCCCGCGCGGCCGGGTGCTCGGTCTGGATCGCTCCGGGCACGCTCGGCACCTGCGCCCCGAACCTCCGGCGCCCGCCGGGTGGGGAGCCGTTCCTCCAGGAGTGGCAGCGGGTGTGGTCGACCAAAGAGCTGCTGCCCGGACCGTGGGCGGTCTTCAGCCGCCGCTGGGCAGGCCGCCTCTGGCCGGTGTACTGGCTGAGCCCCTACCTGCGAGCGGGGTTCCGCCTGCTCCGGGGACGCCTGCACGCCCGTCGAACGCCCACCCGGGCCGGCTAGCGCATGCCGATGGACACCGACCGGCACGACACCCCACGGACCGCAGCCGACGGCAGGCGGCCGAACCTGACCGCGCAGACCGCCTCGGGGCTGCGCTGGTCCTACGTCGGGACCGCCGCCTTGATGGTCGCCAACCTCGCGTACACCGCGATCATCTCGCGGCTGCTCGGCCCGGTCGCCTTCGGGCTGATGGCGCTGGCCAACCTGGTGGTGCTGTTCGCCCAGTACTTCGTCCGGATGGGCATCGCCTCGGCGCTGGTGCAACGGCCGACGCTCAGCAGGGACGAGGTCCGCGCCGCGTCGACCGCCGGGCTCGCCTTCGGCGCGTTCTGCTTCGGCGCGGTCTGGCTGCTGACCCCGCTGATCTGCGGCCTGTTCCATCAGCCGGCGCTGTCGCCGGTGCTGCGGGTCCTTGCGCTGTCGTTCCTGCCGGAAGGCTGGTCCATGACGGGGATCGGCCTGCTGCGGCGCGAGCACCGCTTCCGTGAGCTGTCGATCATCATGGCCGGCACCTACGTGCTCGGCTTTCTGGTGGTCGGGGTGGGTCTGGCCATCGCCGGCGCGGGCGTGTGGAGCCTCGTGGCCGCGGCGCTGGTCTCCAACGCCTCCCAGGCCGTCTGGCAGTACGCCCTGCTCCGCCACCCGGTGCGGCCGCCAGCCCGCCTGGAGCCGTACCGCGCGATCTGCGGCTACGGGATGCGCCTCTCGGGCGCCCACGTGATGGACTACGTGGGCGGCAACCTCGACACCCTGGTGGTCGGCCGCTTCACCGGCACCGCGGTGCTCGGCCAGTACAGCCGCGGCTACCTGCTGGTCTTCCAGCCGCTCGGCTGGTACCTGTCGCAGGCGCTGACCAGCGTGCTGTTCACCAGCCTCAGCCGCATCCAGCAGGACACCGCGCGCCTGCGCAAGGCGTTCCTGAGCGTGCTGGAGCTCGTGGCTGTCCTGCTGTTTCCGCTCTGCGCCGGCATGGCGGTGGCGGCGCCGCAGCTCGTGCTGGTGGTGCTCGGCTCCCAGTGGACCCTGGTCGCCGGGCTGGTCCCGTGGTTCGCGCTGGCCGGGGGTTGCGCGGTGGTGTCGAGGTTCTCCCAGTCGGTGGCGGAGGCCCGAGCCGACCTGAACCGGTCGATGGGGGTCCACGTCATCTACCTGGTGGTGCTGGCCTCCTGCCTGGCGCTCGCGCTCCAGTTCCGGTCGCGGGGCGTGTGGGTGTTCGCGGCGGCCGTGGCCGCCGGGGAGATGCTGCGGCACCTCGGCTACCTCGCGCTCATGCGCCGGTTGGTGGGGCTGGAGGCCAGCCAGGTGGTGCGGTCCTACGCGCCCGCCGCGTTCGCCAGCGCCGGGGTCGCGGTGACCATCGCGGCGGTGCAGCGGGCGCTGGCCGGCAGCCTGCCGAGCCTGCTGGCGCTGGCGGCCGAGATCGCCGCCGGGGCGCTGGCGCTGGCGCTCTGCGTGCGCTTCTCGCCGATCCCCGGCATCCGGCGCGAGCTGCGGATGCGCCTGACGGTCGCCGGCGCGCTCGGCACCGTTGGCGGGATGCGCTGGCGGCTCGCGCCGCTCCTGCTTGGCCCGCACGATCCGGCCGTGGTCCCGGAGCCGCGACCATGATCGAGCTGCTGGGCCTCGGAGTCGCGCTGCTGATCGCGGGAGCCTTCGGCGTCGCGCTGCTGGAGGTCCTGGTCAGCCGCGCCGACATCGGAGCGGGCTTCGTGCTCGTCGGGATGCTGTTGCAGGCCGTCTTCGTCGAGCGGGTGCCGTCGCTGTACCTGAAGGACACCAGGATCGAGCTGAGCGACCTGCTGTTCGTCCTGGTCGTGGCCGCCGGCCTGGCCCGGCTGCTGCGGGTCCGCCGCTACACGCCGCTGCTGCGCTGGCTCCTGCTGCTCGGGATCGTGCTGCTGGTCTCGCTGCTCCGCGGCATGCTGACGATCAGCCCGCAGGGGAGCATCAACGACTTCCGCCAGTACCTCCAGTTCGCCGGGCCAGCCCTGTACTTCGCGACCTTCCCGCCCTCGGCATGGCTGTCGGACCGGATCGGCCGGATCTGGCTGGCGGCGGCGGGCGTCATGGTGGCGCTGGTGACGTTGCGCTGGCTGGACGTGTTCGCCGGGGTCCATCTCGGCGTCCCCGCCGAGAAGTTCGGCAACGACACCGCCATCCGGGTGATCGACGGCCCGTACACCTTCTTCCTGGCGACCGCCGCGGTCCTCACGCTGCCCGCCTGGGTACAGCACGGGCGGCGGGCGCGCAGGCTGCGATGGCTCAGCGTGCTGCTGTTGCTGTTCGTGATGCTGCTGGACCGGCGCACGGTCTGGCTGGCGATGCTGGTCGGCGTGGTGGTGCTGCTGCTGCGCAACCGCAGGTTCGGCCGCCGGGCGCTGGCGATGCTGGCCGGCGCCGCGATCGTCACCTCGCTGGTGTTCGTCGCCTTCCCGGGCAGCGGCAGCGACCAGGAGCCGCTGGCCAGGTCGGCGACCAGCACCGGCACGCTCACCTGGCGCGTCGACGGCTGGTCGGAGCTGCTCTCGAGCTGGTCGGAGAACCCCGCCAACTGGCTCGTCGGCCGGCCGTTCGGCAGCGGCTTCGAGCGGCGCGTCGAGGGGTCGCAAGTGGACTCCCACCCGCACAATTTCTACATCGAGACGATGCTGCGGAGCGGGGTCGCCGGCCTGCTCGCGCTGATCGCCTTGACCGCCGGGCTGCTGCGCGCCCTCTGGCGGCTGGGGCGGGGGAGCGGGGCCCGCGGGCTGTTCGGGCCGGACGTCCTGCCCGCTCTTGTGGCCATGCAGCTCGTCTGGTTCATCACCTGGGTGCCAGGGTCCGAGCAGGGCATCGTCACCGGACTGGCCCTGGCCCTGGTGGCCACCCGGGCGAGAGCTCCGCGCCGCGACCCGGGCAGGGTGCGCCAGCGCGACGACCAGGCGACCGTCGCGGCCCCGGCCGTGGCCCCGGCGGCGCCCGGCGTGGCCCCGGCGGCGCGGGCCTCGGCGGCGCGGGGGCCGCTCGCGCCCGGCGGAGGGGAGCGGCCGTGACACCTCCACCTCCGGCTTCGCGCCCGGACCGGCCCGGCCCGGCAGTCCGGCGAAGGCGGCGGGCCGTGGTGACGTTCGCGGTGACCGTGGTGCTGCTGGCCGCGCTCGGGGCCGGCCTGGCGTGGCAGGCGAGATCGCCGGCGCCCCCGGACCCGGCCGGGGCGCGCCAAGCCCGCGACCTGGCCCGCATGCCGGACCCGCCGCCGGCGCCTGTGCTGCCCTGCGTCGGGGTCCCGGTCGGGCTCGGCGACGACCTGCAGCGGGCCGTGGACGCGCACCCCGCGGGGACCAGCTTCTGCCTCGCCGCCGGTGTCCACCGTCTGGCCCACGCGTTGCCAAAGGACGGCCAGCGGTTCGTCGGCGAAGGACGCGGCACCGTTCTGAGCGGCGCGAAGGTGCTACGCGCCGCCGATGCCCGCCAGCACGGCCCCGGCCGCTGGCACTGGGACGGCCAGACCCAGCGGAGCGAGCCGCACGGTGAGCTGATCGGCCCCGGCCACGCCGAAGCGCCAAACCCTGGCGACCGCTACAACGAAGAGCTGTTCGTCACCGCCTCCGGCGACCCGGCCGACCCGCCGCGGCGCTACCGGCGGGTCCTGGCCCTCGCCGAGCTCGGCCACGGCCGCTGGTACTTCGACGAGGCCGCCGACCGCATCTACCTGGCCGACGACCCGGCGCGCCTGGGGCTGATCGAGACGTCCGTCACCCCCGCGGCGCTCCCCGCGCCGCCCGGGACGCATCCCCACGGGGTGGTGGTCGAGAACCTGGTGGTGGAGAAGTACGCCTCTCCCGCCCAGCAGGCCGCGGTCGGTGGCGAGGGCGGCAGCGACTGGACCCTGCGTGACGTCACCATCCGCTCCAACCACGGCGCCGGGGCCGAACTGGGGCCCGGGACCCTCATGGAGCACTGCAAGGTCCATGACATGGGGCAGATCGGCCTGCTCGGGGGCGGCGACGCGACCACCCGGCCGACCGTGCTGCGCAGCACGGAGGTGGCCTTCAACAAGACGCTCTCGTTCGACCCGGACTGGGAGGCGGGCGGCACCAAGTTCACCCGCGTCCACGGCAAGGGCATGATCGTCGAGCGCTCCTGGTTCCACCACAACCACGGTGGCGGGCTCTGGTTCGACATCGACAACTACGGCGTCGTCATCCGGTCCAACCGCTTCGAGGCCAACGACCGCTGGGGGGTGCTCTACGAGATCTCCCGCCAGGCCGAGATCTACTGGAACGAGGCACTGGCCACCACCAGCGGTCCGGAGCGCCTCTTCTTCCACGGTGCCGGGATCGTCGTCTCCAACAGCGCCGGCGTGAACGTCCACCAGAACCTCCTCGACGGCAACGACAACGGCATCCTGCTCAAGGAGGACGCGACGCGGACCGCCCCGCCGGGCACGGTCCGCCAGCCGCTGCCGCACATCCACGACGTCGACGTCCACGACAACGACGTCGGCATGCGGCGCGGCGTCACCGGCATGCGCGTGGACGGCGGCGACCCGGGCGGCGACTGGCGGCAAGCCGGCGTCCGGTTCGCCGGCAACCGCTACCGGCTGGACCGCGACGGGGAGCGCTTCGTCGGCGTCGGCAACGACGTCGTCACCTTCGACCAGTGGCAGGCCCTTGGCAACGACACCGCCGGCACGGCGCTCCCGGCCGCCACCGTCGGCTCGCTCCCGCCTGGGGCGACCGCCTTTGCGATGACCAGCTACGGCGCCCGTGACGGCGGCGGCTCTTGACCCGGAGAGGCAGGCGTGCGGCAGTTCTGCGGACGGCGGTTCCGGGTCCACAAGCTGGCCCGCAAGCTGTGCGACACGATCAACTGGAGCGGGATGTACCGCATGCGCAACGCGGTCCACCTCGAGGGGGTGCGCTGCGACGGCCAGGCGCACGGCGGCTGCCAGGCCGGCTGCCTCACCTACTGGAAGGAGGCATGGCTCAAGCGGGTGGACGCGGCGGCCGACCGCGCCGCACCAGCCGCGGCACCGGCGGGGCCGGCGCAAGCGGCCGCCACGGTCGCGACCCTGGCCGACGCCGCCCGCAGAGGTAGCGCCCACGGCGAGGAGCGGTTCTCCTGCCAGGCGACCGAGCTGCTCCGGGCCGCCCCCGACCGGCTCCCGGCCTGGGACGCCAGGCAGTACCTGGCCGACGTGCGTTCCGGCAACGCCACCGCCGCCGCCGCGATCCGCAGCGTCTGTGCCGGGGCGTTCAACGAGTTCCAGGACTGGAGCCGGCGCTTCCTGCCACGGCCGCTGCGGATCAAGGGCGGCCTCCGGTTCCCCTTCATCGAGGGGAAGCTCGCCAAGACCCCGCATGCGACGCTCGACCTCCAGCCCGGGGACCTGGTCCGGGTCAAGAGCAAGCAGGCCATCGTCTCCACGCTCGACACCGGGAACAGGAACCGGGGCATGACCTTCGACGCCGAGATGCTGAAGTACTGCGGCCGGCAGGCGCGGGTGCTGCGGCGGGTGGAGCGGCTCATCGACGAGCAGTCGGGCCGCATGCTGCATCTCAAGAACCCCTGCATCGTCCTGGAGGGGGTCGTCTGCACCGCCGATTACCACCGCCTGTGCCCCCGGGGCATCTACCCGTACTGGCGGGAGATCTGGCTGGAGCGGCTGCAAGATCCGGAGGTGCTACAGGAAAGGGCCCGCCGATGAGGGACCGGGTCACGCGCCCCCACGTGCCGCGGCGCCGGTCAGGCGGTACAGCGTCGCGCGGACCCGCTCCTGGGCACGCGGGGGGAGCGCGGTGACGATCCGCCGCGACAGCGGGAAGCGGTGCCGGAACAGCGCCCGCTCGAAGTCGCCGTCCGGCGCGGTCGAGGACGGGTGAGCCAGCGGGAACGCCAGCGGGTGCGTCGGCACGTTGGCCTCTTTGGACCACCGCAGCTTTGTATGGGTCGCCTCGTCGTCGAACCCGATGTTGGCGACCAGGTTCCGTGCGGGCATCACCGACACGCCGCCGGCGATCAGCATGGCGAACGCCCAGGCGAAGCCCCAGGAGTCCCTTCGCTGCTCGTACACGAGGTCGAACCGCTGGCTGGTGATCCGGAACTCGGTCCGTGGCATCCGCGCCCTGACCGCCTCGCGCGCCCGCGGGTCCGCCCATCTGGCCATCGCCGGGTCGTAGTGCGCCCACGCGCGGCGCCACGTCGCCCAACCCCAGATCGGCGACGTGCGGCTGAACACGTAGCTGGCATCCCCGCCGTCCCAGGCATCGAGCGGGTTGTGCCCGCCGATCATCATCACCTCGGGGGCGTCGCGGTAGCGCTCGAGCAGCTCGGCGCAGAACCGGAAGAAGTCCAGCGTCGGCACGCAGTCGTCCTCCACGATGATGCCGGCGTCCACCTCGGACATGAACCAATCGATCGCCGTGCCGACGCCGAGCTTGCAGCCGAGGTTGCGGTCCTGGAACCGGGTGCGAACCTCGCAGGGCCAGTCGATGCCGTCGAAGACCCCGCGGGTGCGTGCGCAGCGGTCCAGGTCGTCCGGGTAGCCGGGGCGCGGCCCGTCGGCGGCGATGAACAGCCGCCGCGGCGCCGCGCCCCGCACAGCCTCGAACATCCGCCGGGTCTTCTCCGGACGGTTGAACGACATCAACAGCACTGGGACGTCGGTGGTGGCGCGCATCATGCTCCAAGGGTCGTGCCGGGGCGCGGTCGTGCCGGGGCGCGCGCCCCGACGGTGGCGACGCTGAACGCGGCACGCACCGGGAGCCATTTCGTCCAGACGCCGAGGCGCCGGACCTCCGGGAGGTCGAGCAGCCGCAGGACCTCCCTGGCCTCCGCGCGCCGGCGCCGCCGGAGCCTGCGATAGGCGCCGGCGAGGATGAACTGGTGGAGGAAGTCGGCCTGCCAGCGCCGGATGGTGCGCTCCGGCACGACCCGCTGCGCCACCGCGCGGTCGAAGATCTCGCCGAGGTCGCGGATGGTGCCGGGGTTCCACATCCCGGTGGTCGCCGCGCCCTCGTGGATGGTGTAGGCGCAGGTCGATCGCGGCAGGCAGCGGATCCCGTAGCGCGAGAACAGCCGCACCCACATGTCGGTGTCGCAGGGACCGCCCACCGTGGTGTCGAACAGGCCCTCCCGCTCCAGCGCGGTGCGGCGCACCACCACCATCGGCTCCCGCACGAACGACGAGTTGCGCAGCAGCCGACGCAGCGCCTCCCCGGGCTCCAGGTACCGCTCCCGGCCGAAGCGCTGCGACCGCTTGCGGACACCGTGCTGGTCGACGATCTCGGCCCCGAACACCAGCACCGCCTCGCCCGCGGGGGCGGCGCCGATCGCCTCGATCATGGCCGCGCCCGCGCCCGGCAGCATCCGGTCGTCGTCGTCGAGCTGCTGGACCCACTCGCCGCCGGCGAGCTCCACCGAGCGGTTCATGTTCCGGGTCAGCTCCAGCGCCGGCCGGTTCCAGACGTACCGGAACCCGCCCGGCCACCCCGCCAGCAGCCGGCGGACCACCCGGCCGCTGGCGTCGCCGTCCGAGCCGTCCGACACGGTCACCTCCACCTGGGAGGCGACCGGCGCCATCGCCTCCAGGACCGAGCCGAGCGCGCCCTCCAGCAGCTCAGCGCGGTTGCGGGTCGGCATCGTGATCGACAGCAAGGGCCGTGCCACTCGGCAGCACCACCTTCCGCACATCGAAGCCTTCCGCATACCCGGTCGGTGAGTTCGACTCCAGCCCACGCAGCCGCATCACCGACCAGAATGTGTCTGCGCGGAACCACTGGCGGTGGAGCTGGCTCGGGAAGTCCGCGAGCAGCAGCTCGACCTTCCGCGCGGCGGTGGCCTCGTCCAGGGGGACGAACAGCACGGGAGCGCCGAGGTCGCCCTCGTACTTGGGGATCTCGTACTCGAGGATCAGGTGGTCGCGGAAGGTGTTCCAGGTCAGCTCGGCGACCAGGCGGTGGTCCTGGTGCGCGTCGTGGCGGCGCGGGGCCAGGATCAGGTCCGGCGCGAAGCCGCCCTTGAGCTCCTCGAAGGCCTCCTTGATCGCGGCGCCCTCCCAGGGGAAGAAGCCGTCCCGGAAGGACCTCACCTCGACCTGGCTGTCGTGGCCGCGGCCGAGGAACGCCTCCGCGCTGTCCACCGCCTCCTGGGCGCGCTCGCCCTCGCCGCTCAGGACCAGCCAGCGGACCTCCAGCGGCGCGAGCTCCGGGACCAGCCGGAGGAGGGTGCCGCCGCAGCCGATCTCGATGTCGTCGGGATGCGCGCCGAGCACCAGCAGCCTCCGGACAGCGCCAGCCACCGAGCCGAGGACCATCGGAAGCACCCCGGCGTCCCTACCCGAACCGGCCGCCGACCGGTACGCCCAGTTCGTCGCGCTGCCACACCGCCCACGGCGGCCGCGGGTCGCTGGCGAGCCGCTCCAGCGTCTGGTGGTCGACGAGCGTGTCCATCGGGGCCCAGAAGCCGGCGTGGGGATAGGTGATCAGCTTGCTCTCCTTGATCAGCCGCTGGAACGGCTCGACCACCAGCTCCTCGCCCTCTTCGAGGTGGTCGAAGATCTCCCGCCGGAAGATGAAGTAGCCGCCGTTGACCCACAGCCCGGCGCCACAGACGTCGCTCATCCCGGTGACCAGGCCGTCCTCCCGCTGGTCCACCAGCGAGAACGGGTAGTCCGGCTGGACGCTCACGAACGAGGCGACGGTGTCGCGCCTGCGGAAGTCGGCGACCAGCTCGTCCAGCGGGGCGTCGGTCAGGCAATCGCCGTAGCTGGCGAGGAAGACCTCCTCGCCTTCGAGGTACTTGCGCGCCGCCCGCAGCCGCTGGCCGATGCCGGCGTGCAGGCCGGTGTCGGCGAAGGTGATGCGCCAGTCGTCGATGTCGCTGGACAGCAGCTCGACGTCACGGCCGCCGTTGCGCAGCACGAAGTCGTTGGAGACGGCCTCGTCGTAGTGCAGGAAGTACTGCTTGACCACGTCGGCCTTGTAGCCGAGGCAGAGCACGAAGTCCTTGTGACCGTAGTAGGCGTAGTACTTCATGATGTGCCACAGGATCGGCCGGTAGCCGATCGGGATCATCGGCTTGGGCACCGAGTCGCCGTGCTCGCGCAGCCGCAAGCCCAGCCCACCACAGAACAGCACGGTCTTCACAGCACCGCGACCTCTGGGATCGGGACCACGAAGCGTCCTCCCCAGGAGCGCACCTCGGCGAGCTGGGTCATGATCTCGTCCCGCAGGTTCCACGGTAGGACGAGGACGTAGTCGGGCCGGGTCCTGGCGATCAGCGACGGGTCGCGGATGGGCACGTGCGTGCCCGGCAGGTAGCGCCCCTGCTTGTAGGGATTGCGGTCGACCGTGTAATCGAGCAGGTCCGAGCGGATGCCGCAGTAGTTCAGCAGGGTGTTGCCCTTGCCGGGCGCGCCGTAGCCGGCTGTGCGCCGGCCACGGTCCCTGGCCTGGATCAGGAAGCTGAGCAGCTTGCGCTTGGTGGCCTCGACCCGCGGCCCGAACGACAGGTAGTGCTCCAGCCGGTCGAAGCCCTCCTCGGCCTCGCGGGCCGCCACGGCGGCCACCGACGGCCGCACCGGCTTGGAGGCGTCGCCCTGGTGCCGCAGGTACAGCCGCAGCGACCCCCCGTGGGTGGGCAGTTCCTCCACGTCGAAGACGACCAGGCCGTGGGCGGCGAAGACGCGCTCGGCGACCAGCAGCGAGAAGTACGAGAAGTGCTCGTGGTAGATGGTGTCGAACTGGTTGCCCTCGAACAGCCGCGCCAGATGCGGGAACTCCACCGTGGCGACCCCGCCGGGCGCGAGCAGGAGCCGCATCCCGGCCACGAAGTCGTTGAGGTCGGGGACCTGGGCGAGCACGTTGTTGGCGACCAGCAGGTCGGCGCGCCGGCCCTCGGCCACCAGCCGCCTGGCCAGCTCGACCCCGAAGAACTCGGTGATGGTCGGCACGCCCTGGGCGGTCGCCGCCTCGGCGACGTTGCGCGCCGGCTCGACGCCGAGCACGGGGATGCCGCGCCGCACCATCTGCCCGAGCAGGTACCCGTCGTTGCTGGCCAGCTCGACCACCAGGCGCTCCGGCCCGAGGCCGAACCGCTCGACCACCTGCTCGCAGTAGCGGCGGGCGTGGTCGACCCAGGAGGACGAGTAGGACGAGAAGTAGGCGTACTCGGTGAAGATCTCCTCCGGGCTGACGTACTCCTGGAGCTGGACCAGCAGGCAGCGTTCGCAGACGTGCACGCGCAGCGGGTAGAACGGCTCCATCTCGTCGAGCTGGTCGGCGCGCAGGTAGCGCTCGCACGGTGGCGACATGCCGAGGTCGACCACCAGGTGCGAGAGCGCCGACCCACAGAAGCGGCAGTGGGGCGCCCGCGAGGCGGCGGCTGCGTCGGGGCGCTCCGGCAACACGAATGTGCCCGTCGCGATCCCCCCCGGGTCTGGCCCGTGACCGGCGGATCCGGACTGCTTCAACGCTTGAACGCCGGTTATGTATCGGTGCCGCGCCTCGATTACCTGCGGTGGCGGGAGGCGGCGACGGCGCGCACCGCGGATACGTGACCGGCGTTCAAGGCGAGCCTAGCGGGTACGGGGGGAGTACCCGTCATCCCTCACGACGAGTTTCGGGTACGTAGACTGACGTAGCGTTGACCGCGTCCCGGAGGGGGGAGTGCTCGATGAAGGTGGTGCTCTTCTGCGGTGGGCAGGGCCTACGGCTGCCGCGGCACAGCGAGACCATTCCCAAGCCGATGGCCATCATCGGCTACCGGCCGATCCTCTGGCACGTGATGCGCTACTACGCGCACCACGGCCAGAGCGACTTCCTGCTGTGCCTGGGCTACCGGGGCGACCTGGTGAAGAGCTACTTCCTCGCCTACAACGAGGCGCTGTCCAACGACTTCGTCCTCTCCGAGGGCGGCCGCGGGATCCAGTTGCTCTCCAGCGACATCCAGGACTGGCACATCACCTTCGCCGACACCGGCCTGCACGCCAACATCGGCCAGCGGCTCATGGCGGTCCGCCACCACCTGCGGGACGAGGACGTCTTCTGCGCCAACTACGCCGACAGCCTGACCGACGCGCCGCTGGCTGAGCTGCTCGAGGACTTCAGGCGCAAGGGCAAGGTCGCGGCGTTCCTGTCCGTCCGCCCCCACTACTCCTTCCATGCGGTGTCGTACCAACCCGACGGCATGGTCACGGGGATCACCGACGTCAAGGGCGCCGACCTGTGGGTGAACGGTGGCTACTTCTTCTTCCGGCGCGAGATTTTCGACTACCTCCGCGAGGGCGAGGACCTGGTGAAGGAGCCGTTCCAGCGCCTGATGGCCGCCCGCGAGCTGATCACCTACCGCTACGAGGGCTTCTGGACCGCCCTGGACACCCTGAAGGACCTGCAGAACCTCGAGTCCCTCCACGACAGCGGCCACCCCCCCTGGGCCCCCTGGACCTCCTCCCCCAGCGGCCGCTGACGGCTGCCCGCATCGGCCGGAACTCGTGGTATGCTGGCATACCATGAAGCGGACGACAGTGAAGCTCCCTGACGACCTCGACGCCCGCCTTCGTCATGAGGCGGCGCGGCGCAAGGTCACCATTGCCGAGTTCACCCGTGAGGCGATCGAGGCGCACCTTGGTGGGCGCCGTCGGCTAATGGCCGCCGGTGCCGGTCGCAGCGGTCGTTCCGACATCTCCGAGCGGATCGAAGAGATCCTCCGCGCGGAGGCGGCCCGATAGCCATCGTCGTCGACGCCGGCCCGCTCTACGCCTACGTCGACGCTGACGACCGTCACCACCGCGCGAGCTTGGCGTTGCTGGAGTCGCACCCCGGCCCACTGGTGGTGCCGGCCCTAGTGATCACCGAGGTCGTCTACCTCCTGGCCGCCCGGCTCGGTGTCGAGGCGGAGATCCGGTTCCTCGGCGATCTGGCGGCGGGCGCGTTCGCGGTGGAGCCGGTGGACCCGTCCGACTGGCTGCGCATCGCGGAGCTAGTGGGCCGCTACCGCGACCTGCCGCTGGGTACCGTGGACGCCTCGGTGATCGCCACCGCCGAGCGCTTCGGCATCCAGCAGGTAGCCACCGTCGACCGCCGCCACTTCAGCATCGTCCGCCCCCGTCACACCGCCGCGTTCGAGCTGCTGCCGTGAACCCGCCCGACGCGGCCATCCGCCGGCGGCCGGGCTGCTCGCGGTCGCCCGGAAGCTCCAGCTCGCCCTCGACGACGTGCCACACCTCCTCCTGGGGATGGTGGTGGAGGTGCACCTCGGAACCCGCCTCGATCTCGTAGTACGCGAAGGTCATGTGGTCGGAGTGGAAGAAGCCCCCGCCACCCCGGCTGCGGCTCCCGGACCTCGAGCTCACCGACCTCGATGAAGGACATGGCGACATCCTCTCATGCCCGGGCGTCGGTGCCGGGACGTCGGGACCTCGCCGCGGCGCGGCGGCGGCTCCGTATTCTGGACCGGGCTGACTCCCCAGGCGCCAAAGGAGCGTGACATGGCGGATCAACCGACCTGTGGGCAGGGATTGGCGCAGAATTCCCCACTCCGTACGAAGCTCGGCGAGCTGGTCGGCTCGACAAGCGGGGTGCTGGAGATCCACATGGCGGCGCTCGACCCGGGGGACGAGGACACCGGGCTGGAGCGGCGGGCGTATCAGCGGCTGGCGCAGGAGCACCGGGAGATCGGCGCGCGGTTGCTGGTGCTCGGGGAAGAGATGGCCGGCTACCGGGACCTGCCCATGGGCAGGCACGACCCACGGGTCATGGCCTCTCCGCCCGCCGTCGAAGCCTTCGAGAAGTTCCTGCAGGCGGAGCGGGAGCTGCTGGCGCTGCTCCAGCAGCGGGTCCCACAGGATCAGCGGATGCTCGAGCAGATGCGCGGAGCCGGCCGCGGCACCTAGCGCGCGTGTCGCTATGGCTTCCGGGCGACGGCTCCGACGATGGTCCAGGGGGACCCGGAGGGGGTGGGGGCTTCGGGGGCGTCAGGGCGCCACTGGGAGACCTCGACCAGGCCGGGGTCGACCAGGTCGAAGCCTTCGAGCAGGCGGCTGATCTCGGCGCGGGTGCGCGGGGTGAGGGGGGCGCCGGCGAGGCGGAAGCCTTGCTGGGCAGCGGCCATGACCTCGTCGGGTGACTCGTTGGCGGTGTGGGAGACGACCAGGTAGCTGCCGGGCGCCATCGCGTCCCGCAGCCGCGCCACGATCCCGGCCGGGTCCTCCTCGTCGGGGACGAAGTGCAGGATGGCGACCAGCAGGACGGCCATCGGCTGCTCGAAGTCGATCAGCTTGCGCGTGGCGGGATGGGCCAGGATCTCGTCCGGCCGGCGCAGGTCGCCCTGGACGACGGTCACCTTGTCGGTGGTCGCCAGCAGCGCCCGGGCGTGCATGACCACCACCGGGTCGTAGTCGACGTAGACGACCCGGGCGTCCGGCGCGGCGGCCTGGGCGACCTCGTGGACGTTCTGCTGCGTGGGCAGCCCGGTCCCGAGGTCCAGGAACTGGCGGATGCCGGCGTCCTCGGCGAGGAACCGCACGGCCCGGCCGAGGAACGCCCGGTTGGCCCGCGCGGTGCGAGGCGCGGCCGGGTTCGCCGCGATCATCTGTTCGGCGGCCGCCTCGTCGGCTTGGAAGTGGTCCTTGCCGCCGAGCATGTAGTCGTAGATGCGCGCGCCGTTGGGAACGCTCGTGTCGATCTCGGCTGGGGCCGGCCGCTGGTCCACTACCTCGCCTCCTCTGTAGCTCCGCTGCACCATGACGTGTGCGATGCGATCTTACGGAGCCGCCGGCGATCGTGCGCCCTGGACAAGGCGTGGCAGATTGGTGCCTCCTCAAACCCACCAACCTCCCCGAGATCCTGCGCTCCTGCATCCGCATCGCCACCTCCGGCCGTCCGGGCCCGGTGGTGCTGGAGATCCCCCTTTCAGCTGCACCTGGACGCGAGCGCCATACGGTACACTTTGCGCGGCCAATTGTGTACCAAAGGAGTCTGGCATGCGGGTTGGCATTCGGGAACTGCGGGAGCAAATCAAGCGGTACGTCGAGGCCGCCCGGCGCGGCGAGGACGTGATCATCACCGACCACGGCCACGCCATCGCACGCTTGGTGGCACTGCAGCACGAGCGACCGGTGGATCGGCTCATCGAGGCGGGTCTGGCGACCCCGCCCCGCCAGCCAAAGGGCGACGTCGACTGGACTCCGGTCCCAAGCGACGGCAGCGTCAGCGACCTGATCGAGCGGTGATCGCCTACTTCGACACCTCGGCGCTGATCAAGCTGGTCATCGCCGAAGCCGGTGCCGACCAGGCAAGACTGCTGTGGGAGCAGGCGAGCGAGATCGTCGTGTCGCGCTTGGCCTGGCCCGAGGCCTTGGCGGCGCTGACAGCCGCTCGTCGCGGGCGGCGGCTGACCGACGCGAACTACGCGGCGGCGGTCGGGGTGTTCCGCGCCTGCTTTGCGCGCTGCACCGCCGTCAGCGTCGCGGACCACCTGGTGGAGCGTGCCGCGGAGCTTGCCGCCGATTACGACCTGCGTGCCGCGGACGCGATCCATCTCGCCACGGCGCTGGCCGCGATGGACGCTGACTCGGTCTTCGTGAGCTGGGACAAACGGCTGCAGCAGGCGGCCATCCAGGCAGGGCTGGTCACCGCTCCGGCCGATTCTTGATCCCTCACTACGGATCCTGCGGGATCGGGCGCGAGCCGGCGAGCGCGCGGTTCCCTGAGCCGTCAGCGGCGCAGGCCGGCCGGGAGCCTGGCGTGCTCCGGCTTCAGCTCCGCGAAGGACCGGACGCCGAGCAGGCGCATGGTCCGCTTCACCTGGGCGGTCAGGATGTCTACCGCGCGTTGGACGCCGGGCTCGCCGCCGGCCATGAGGCCGTACAGGTAGGCGCGCCCGATCATGGTCGCGGTGGCGCCGTGCGCCATGGCGGCGACGACGTCACCGCCGTTGGTGATCCCGGTGTCCACGTAGACCTCGGCGCGGTCGCCGATGGCGTCGACCACCTCCGGCAGGACGGCCAGCGGCGGCACCGCCCGCTCGAGCTGGCGGCCGCCGTGGTGGGACACGATCACCCCGTCGGCGCCGTGCTCCACGACCGTCCTGGCGTCCTCGGCGCTCAGCACGCCCTTGATGATCAGCGGCCCGGTCCACAGCTCGCGCAGCCAGTCCAGGTGCTCCAGCGACAGGGTCGGGTCGAAGATCTCGTCGAGCAGCTCGGCGACGGTGCCGTCCCAGTAGGTCAGCGACGCGAAGCTCAGCGGCTCGGTGGTGAGCAGGTTGAACCACCACGACGGGTGCATCGCGCCGTTGACGAAGGTCCGCAGGGTCAGCGACGGCGGGATGGTCAGCCCGTTGCGCACGTCCCGGAGCCGCGCGCCGGCCACCGGCGTGTCGACGGTGAGGATGACGGCCTCGTAGCCCTGCTCCTTGGCGCGCAGCACCAGGTCCTCGCCGGCGCCGCGGTCCTTCCACACGTAGAGCTGGAACCACTTGCGCGCCTGGGGCGCGGCCGCGGCGACGTCCTCGATGGAGGTCGTGCCCATGGTGGACAGCGAATAGGGGATGCCGGCGCGCTCGGCGACACGGACGACGGCGCGCTCGCCTTCGTGGTGCATCATCCGGGTGAAACCGGTGGGCGAGAACAGGAACGGCAGCTCGCTGCGGCAGCCGAGCACCTCGACGCCGAGGTCCACGGTGGCCACGTCGCGGAGCACGCCCGGGTGGAACTCGACGCCGGCGTACGCCTCACGGGCGCGCCGCAGGCTCAGCTCCTCCTCGGCGGCGCCGTCGGTGTAGTCGAACACCGCCCGCGGGGTGCGCCGCTTGGCGACCGCGCGCAGGTCCCAGATGGTGTTCGACTTGGCCAGCCCGCGCTCGATCGGGTTCAGCGGCAGCCGGCGGGGCTTCAGCAGCTCGCGCAGTTCCGCTGGGCGCGGTAGTCGTCTGGTGGTCACGGAGCCCCCTTGCCGCCTGGTTTGTCCGTACCTGACATTCTCGCGTCCGCGCCGCCCGGCGGCAACGCTAGAAGCCCTCGTCGTACTCCTGGTCGGTGACGGGGTCGGCCCACTCGGCGGGGCCGCCCATGCTCACCGCCACGTGCGCCATCGGGCTGTCCGGCCCGCCGCCGTGGTAGTGCCACTCGTCCGGTGGGATGTAGACCCGGTCGCCTGGGAGCAGTACGTGGCCCTGGCCGCCCCGCGAGCGGACCCGCCCGCGGCCGCTCACGCCGAACAGGAGCTGCCCGCCCGGGTGCCGGTGCCAGTTGGTCCTGGCACCCGCCGAGAAGTGCACCACCGCCATCCCGGTGCCCTCCGGCCCCGCCAGACCAGGGCTCAGCCACACCCGCCCGCTGAACCTGCGGTCGTCGCCCTGCTCGTACGCACCGTCGTGTCCGTTGGCGATCTCCATCGGCGTGTTCCCCTTCGTCGTCGGCAGGCCAACCCTACCCGAGCCCTGGCGGGCATGGGCGTCAGGCCTGGCTGTGCTCGGTCAGGGGCAGCCGGACGATGAAGCGGGTGTCGCCGGGGCGCGACTCGACGCTCAGGTCGCCGCCGTGCCGGCCGACCACGATCCGGTAGGAGATGTCCAGGCCCAGGCCGGTGCCCTGGCCGACCGGCTTGGTGGTGAAGAACGGCTCGAAGATGCGCTGGCGCAGCTTGGAGGGCACGCCCGGGCCGGTGTCGCCGATCTCGACCCGCACCCGGTCGCCGTCCATGGACGTGCGGAGCGTGAGCGTCCCGTGGCCGTTCATGGCCTGGACCGCGTTGTCGATCAGGTTGGTCCACACCTGGTTCAGCTCGCCGGCGTACACGGGGACCTTCGGCAGCGAGTGGTCGAATTCCTTGACCACCTGGATCCCTTCGAGCTTGCTGGCGAGCATCATCAGCGTGCTCTTGAGCCCGGCATGGATGTCGACGCGCTCATGCGGCGCCCGGTCCATGTTCGAGTACTGCTTGGCCGCGGCCACCAGCGACGAGATCCGGCTCACCGAGTCGGTGATCTCGTTCATCAGCAGCTCGGTCTCCAGCGTGTAGGCCAGCCAGCGCAACGCGCTCTCCAGCATCGCCTGCGGCGCCCCGTCGGCGACCTTGTCCAGGAACTCCGGCGTGGTGCCGGCACCCACGAAGATCGGCGCCAGCTCCCAGCCGTTGGGGACCTGGTGCTCGTCGAGCCAGTCGTTGAGGGCGTCCTCCCGCTCGGACTCCTCGAGCGCGGTCAGCTTGGGCGCCTCCACGACTGCCTGGACCGCCTCCTCCTGCACGTCGACCAGCAGCTCGAGCAGCCCGGGGTCCAGCTCCTCCTTCGCCAGCATCGCCAGCTTGTGCCGCATGCCGGTGACCCTGTCCCGCAGCGCCGAGGTCGCCCGCACCGCCGCGGCGGCGGGGTTGTTCAGCTCGTGGGTGAGCCCCGCCGACAGCGCCCCCAGCGCCAGGAGCTGCTGGCGCTGCCCGACGATGTGCATGGAGGTGCGCATGCCCAGGAACAGGCCCTCCAGCAGGTGGATCGCCATCGGGAACCAGGTGTGCATCATCCAGGAGAAATCGGAGGCGCGCAGCACGAAGAAGCGGGCGTCGGTGATCACCCGGACGGTCGCGTTGTAGGTCTGGCCGCTCGGGTCGGCGACGTAGGCCTGCATGGCCCCGGCGTAGACGCCGACCTGGTCGGTGCGCACCGTCTCCACGTCGTCCTGGCCGACCTTGCGGCTCATCGTGATGGTGCCGCTGAGCAGGACGATGAACAGCTCCGCAGGCTCGCCCTCCTCCAGGGCGGTGGCGTCGGCCGGCAGCTCGGTGACCCAGCCGTGCTCGGCGAGCCACTCGAGCTGCTCGTCCGAGAGCTTCTCGAACAGGAACAGGCTCCGCAGCGACTGCACCGGCAGCCGCTGCGTGCCCTCGGTGATGGTCATGGTGTCCCCAGATAGCGATGTGCCAAGGTCACGGCCATGGCGCCCTCGCCCACGGCGGAGGCGACCCGCTTGACAGAGTCTGCCCGCACGTCGCCCGCCACGAACACGCCGGGCACGCTGGCCTCCAGCGGCCACGGGTCGCGGTCGGCGGACCAGCCGCGCGGCCGCTGACCGTCGACCATCAGGTCCGGCCCGGTCAGCACGAAGCCACGATCGTCGCGCTCCAGCACGCCGGCCAGCCAGTCGGTGCGCGGCTCCGCGCCGATGAAGATGAACACGTGGTTGGCCTGGACCTCGTCGGTCCCGCCGGATGGCAGGTGCCGCAGGCTCAGGCATTCCAGGTGCTCGTCGCCGTGGGCCTCCTCGACCGTCGTGCAGAGGCGCACCGAGACGTTGTCCAGCGCGTTCAACTGCTCGATCAGGTAGTGCGACATGCCACGCTCCAGCGAGTCCGCCCGCACCAGCAGGGTGACGGATTTCGCGTACCTGGAGAAGAACGACGCGGCCTGGCCGGCGGAGTTGGCGCCGCCGACGATGAACACGTCCGCCCCTGCGCAGTCGGCGGCCTCGGTGGCGGCCGAGCCGTAGTAGACGCCGCGGCCCGACAGCTCGGCCACGCCGGGCGCCTCCAGGTCCCGGTAGGAGACGCCGGTGGCGATGATCACCGCGTGGGCGGCGACCTCGGTGCCGTCGCCGAACGAGACGACCCGCGCGGAGCCTCTGGCCTGGAGCCCGGTGACGTCGCGGGTGGTGAGGATCTCGGCGCCGAACTTGACCGCCTGGCGGCGCGCCCGGTCGGTGAGCTGCGCTCCCGAGACGCCGTCCGGGAAGCCCAGGTAGTTCTCGATCCGCGAGGACTGCCCGGCCTGGCCGCCGGTGGCCTGCCGCTCGACCAGTAGGGTGCGCAGGCCCTCCGAGGCGCCATAGACGGCCGCGCCGAGGCCGGCGGGGCCGCCGCCGACCACCACCAGGTCGTAGAAATCGGTCGCCGGCGTGGTGGAGAGGCCGACCGCGCTGGCCAGCTCGGAAGTGGACGGCGCGACCAGGGTGGTGCCGTCGGAGGTGATCACCACCGGCAGCGTCTCGGCGCCGAGGCCGGCGGCCTGCAGCAGCCGCCCGCCCTCCGGCTCGTCGACGGCGAGCCAGCGGTAGGGCACCGCGTTGCGGGCCAGGAAGTCGCGAGCCGCGAACGACGGCGCCGACCAGCGGTGCCCGATCACCTTGGTCTCGGCGATCTCGACGTCGGGCTGGCCGGTGTAGGCCTCCAGCATCGCGTCGATGATCGGGTAGAGCTTCTCCTCCGGGGGCTCCCACGGTTTGAGCAGGTAGTAGTCGACGTCGACGAGGTTGATCGCCGCGATCGCCGCGTCGGTGTCGGCGTAGGCGGTCAGCACCGCCCGCCGCGCCCTGGGGAACAGGTCCATGGCGGCCTCGAGGAACTCGATGCCGCTCATCTCGGGCATCCGGTAGTCGGCGAGCATGACCGCGACGCGGCCGCCGCGGAGCTTGATCTCCCGCAGCGCCTCCAGCGCCTCGGCGCCGGAGCTCGCGCGCACGACCTGGTGGTCCTGGCCGTAGCGGCGCCGCAGGTCACGCGCGACGGCGCGGGACACCGAGGGATCGTCGTCGACGGTGAGCAGCATCGGCCTGCTCGTGGTGGGACTCGTCTGCGCCTCCATACGGCTCAAGCTAGCGCATCGCCGGGGAAGCTGCGGCAGGGGTGCACCTCGTAGACGAAGACCCCCGCCTGGACGCCCGGGTCGCCGTCCATGAGCTTGCGCGTCTCGTCGAGGTCGGCGTTGAAGATCCCGACGCCGCAGACCTCGCTCTCGTCGGGGACCGGGCAGACGATCGACAGCAGCCCGTCCGCCCGCAGCGAGAAGTTCCGCCGCCCGTGCTCCCAGATGATCCCCTCGGCGGCGTCCGTCCGGTAGTTGGGCCCGACCTTGAGGATCATCAGGCTGTACGGCCTGGACTTGGTGAGCATCTCCCGCATGAATTCGTCGGTGATCTCGGCCACGCGATTCCTCCGTTTCAGCGCTGCTGGTGGACCCAGCTTCACATACCAACGGAGCTCATCGCGCGGCGCGGATCGGCGGCCCGAGCGCCGGGCGCCGTGGCGGGCGCCGATCTCGTCCAGCGCCCGCGGTTGAGGTCGCCCTGGACGGTCACCGACGCGCCGCGGCGCGGAAGTCGGGCGAGGGTCGCAGCCACAGCGACGCCCTGGTGGGCTGCATGGTCTGGTCGACGACGGCCAGCAGCTCGGCGGTCAGGGTGTCCAGGTCGACCTGCTCGCGGAGGCGGCCGCTGAAGGCGGCGATGGTCTGGGTGGCGGCGCCACGCAGACCGCGGACGCCCAGCCCAGCAGCACCTCGTTCCCGGTGGGCAGCAGCGCGACCAGGACCAGCGCCGCCACCACCGTCACGCCGGCGGCGAGCACCAGCCACTGGAGCTGCAAACGCTCGACCCCTCGGGCGCGGCGGAAGCGGACCACCAGCGACGCTGCGCCGACCGGGACCGAAAGGCCGGTGACCACCCAGCCCAGCACGCTGGCGACCGAGAGCGGGCCGGGCAGCGCATCGACCGCCAGCGGGTTGGCGACCGCCCGGAACGGCTCGTCGAAGGGCAGGAGCGTCGTCGACACCACCGCCACCGCCGCGGCGGCCACCGTGACGGTGGCCCACCACGCGAGCCGGTCGGGGTGAGCAGCAGGATGAAACCCAGACATGCCGCCCAGAGGACGACGCTGAAATCGGTGTAGGCGGCGGGCCAGACCGCAGCCGGCAGCGCACCCCGCCGGGCCAGCAGCGCGTAGCTTGCGTACCCGGTGGCCACCCCCGACGCCACCACCGACAGTCCAAGCGCGAGCAGCAGCCAGCCCACGGGATGGCGGGGGCGCCGGCTGCCCAGCACCGCCCCGACGGTCGCCGAGCTCAGGACCGCCACCACCTACGGCGCGGCGTCGCTGGTGCCCAGCGGGGCCAGGCCGGCCCTGCCCACCCGGCGCAGCAGGTGGTCGAACCACGCGAGCGCCGCCAGGCCGAGCATCGCCAGCGCCCACAGCGACCACGCCACCACCGCCGCGCGGGTGGTTCGAGGCGCCCTGGTCACCGCCGTGCTCCCCTCGCGCGGCACCGCTCCTCCCAGGTCGTGATCACGCTGCCAGTATCGCCGCCCCCCGTCCCGGGAACGTTACGAGTCGTGCCCGACGATCAACTCGCCGCCGGGTGGGATCTCGACCGGGCCGAACATCTGCCGCCCGTGCTCGTCCAGAACCGGCACGGTGTCCTCGTCGACCACGACATGCACCGGTCGGCCGTCGGTGGTGAGCACGGGATAGCCGTCGCGGTCGATGAAGTACTGGTGTCCCAGCATCCCCTTCTTGGGCGGGCGGTCCAGCGGCACTCCGAACCCCCGCGAACCCCACGGGAGTCGCCTCCGGGGATCGTGGCCGAGGGGGTTGGGCGCCAAGTCGAGCGCGTCCATCGGGTTGGGCGCAGCGGGCGTCGGCTCGAGCCGCTCTGGCGGTGCGGGCAGCGCCGTCCCCTCGGTGGCGTCGATCACTCGCTGGCGCACTGCTTTGGCAGGGATCCCGCGGCGGTGCAGCCAGCCGAGCACGAAGCAGCTGTCTCGCCATCCTCCGGTGAGGGCCAGCAGGACGTGCTCGCTTGCGACCTCGGCGTCGGCGAGCCAGGCGGCCTCCAGGTTGGCCCGCTCCAGCGCGAGCTGTGTGGCGGGCGAGACCGGCCGGTGGGTGATCGGGGTGTCGTAGGGGTCGCCCATGCTGTCGACGAACGCCTGGCGCAGCGGCTCCAGGCGCGCCCCGAACGACTCCAGCACCGCCCGCGCCATGCCAGGACAGTCGTGGCGCAGCATCCCAAGCCCCAGGTGGCCTGGGCCGATCCAGGTGTGGTTGAGTGCTGAGGCCTCGCTGGCGGCACGGTTGAGCACCGCCCTGACCTGCCGGGGATGGCCGTCGGCGGGGACGTTGGGGCCGGTGAAGACCGGGCCGGGATCAGGGTGGGCGACCGCCCACGCCTGGACAGCGGTGCGGGGCCACTGCCGCGCGCCGGTCGTGGTGGCCTCGGCGGGTGGGAACCCCTCGGTATCGGCCAACTCCAGGACGCGCCGGCGGTTGACGCCGAGCAGGCGGGCGGCCTGGGCGGCGGTGACGAGCTGGGCTTGCGGGTGAACGTTTGAGGTCATCGCGCGCTCCGGCGGGCGGGTCTGCCGATGAGGGTGGTCGATTCCGTGACGGAGGTCCCAACCCGCGTCACTGAACCAATCTCGACTGATACCGTCCATCGCATCATGCCGTCAACAGCCGCTCGGTCGCCCGCCGCGTTGGCGACTACCACCGCACCCCGCTTGGAGCAAGACAACGATTGGCCCGGCCGGGTACCAGAGGGCAGACTGGTGACGAGTTGTCGCGGCTCTGCTGCTTCAGCGGCCTTGCGGCACGTCACGCTCAGCGGCCTCGTCACTCGGCGCTGGCGCGGCCACGAAGATGCAGAACGGGTGTCCGGCGGGGTCGGCGTAGACGCGCAGGGGCTCGTCGGGGTCGTCGGAGCGGTCGCGCAGCACTCGCGCGCCGAGGGCCAGGGCTCGAGCGTGCTGGGTGTTCAGGTCCGCGACCGTC